>Ga0172374_1000236_pt1 | contig 44680 bp, 28 predicted proteins | sample LakKiv3m_FD_114536 | JGI IMG/M metagenome (GOLD analysis project Ga0172374, IMG submission 114536) | Freshwater microbial communities from Kabuno Bay, South-Kivu, Congo - kab_092012_10.3m | ecosystem: Environmental > Aquatic > Freshwater > Lake | place: Democratic Republic of the Congo... | reverse complement strand
TTATTAATTGATTTCGGCTGTAAAACTAACATAAAACATTATCTGGCGAAAATGATAACTCGTAGGTGTATGCATTTGCGGGATTTTTGTTATCACGTTTTTAGTGTTCGTCAAAAAGCATAGGGAACAGTAAAGGTAATATTATTTCAATTAATCCACAGACGGTAATTGATTTTACCTTCAATTTGGTGTAAATTCGCAATTAAATACCTATATATTTTAAAACTTTTAAACAGGAGGTTCCTATGGTAAAGCGGCTATTAATTTTTTCAATAATCATAGGCATTGCAATCGTTCCGGCCTTTTCACAGATGCATATACCAATAACAGATAATATGCAGATTCAAAGTAATTCAAACATAAAATTCATTCCTGATGCCTATGTTTTTCCTGATGCGCCCGCTGACGGAGTGATCCAGATAACCGGGAAACACAACATAGTTCTTGACGGTGACAGCTGTACGGTGGATGGTACCGGTTATCAGGGTTATATGATCAAGATTGACAATTCATATAATATCGTAATCAAGAACTTCGATTCGGTGTTCCGTTATAAATACGCAGTTTACATAACCAACTCATCACATATCAATATCAACGGAAATGTTTTTTCGACCAATAAAGTCGATTCAGCCGGATGGATCGATGTTTGGGCTAATTATAACCAGGCCCTTGGTGGAGGAGTAATGATGTACCAAACACGTGCCTGTCACATTTTTAATAATATCATGACAATGCAGAACGACGGCGTGGCATTATATCATTGCGATTCTGTTGAGATCAACGATAATGACTTCTCATGGAACACATCATTCGGGATCAGGATGTTCTGGACGGACACATGTCATATATTCCAGAATAATTGCTCGCATATAAACCGGCCATATACCGATCCAAGCGACTGTGCGGCACTGCTTATGATCATTTCCAATGCCAATAATGTTGAAAACAATGATCTTTCATATTCCGGTGATGGAGTTTTTTTAGGACAATACCAGCATTCCGACATACCTAATAATAATTGTTTTTACAACAACGAATGTTCCTATTCCCCGCACAATGCAATAGAAGCCACTTTCGCCGACGGGAATGTCTATAAAAAAAATAATTGCAATTTCAGCCATTATGGGTTATGGCTGGGTTATTCCTTCAATTCGGTTGTCGACAGTAATGAAATCATTGGTAACTATCAATCAGGGATAGCAATCGACCGGGGATTCAGTAATTATATTGGGCATAATGATATAAACGAGAATCCGATAGGAATTGAATTATGGGAAGGTAGCCCTATATCGGGATATGCCAACCAGTATTCCAAGGATTATGATATCCATGACAATACGTTTGAAGGTAATACGCTGGCAATTTCCGCAAGTAAAACTGAACATTCGCATTTAACGGGTAATGCTTTTGATTATAGCTGGAATTCCAGCATTTATCTCGATGGTTTGTCAACAATGGATACCATAACCGGAAATACGTTCAGGTTGCCTACGGGGTATCATATTAAAAATAATTCTGCCAACGACATTTATGCAGTAGAGAACATGTTTAATCCCGGCGATACAGGATTGATTGCACAAAAAATTTGGGACAAGCATGATAATCCGGTAAAAGGGGAGGTGATCTGGTTCCCACCGGTTGATGGTCCGCCTGCGGTTTACCAGTTCGATCCGCCCTGTGATATGTCAGACCCCAATTCCATCTGGTATGCTTATCCGGAAGTCGGATATCCTCCGGCAGTCAAATTTGGTGATAGCGTATATTTCGACTATGAAGATAAACGAACCGGAGCAGCGTCCATAAAGCTCGTAACCAGCAGAGGTTGGGATCTGGCATTGAATTACAGACCATCCGGTGATTCATTGTCATACTGGGCACTGACGGAGACAGACACTTTATATTTCTGGGTAAAAACAATAAAATTCATACCTAACGGATTCCAGTATTTTTCGATCAGGATAGGTGATCTTAAAGGTAACTATTATAAATACTCTGCTTCACCCAGTTTGCTGAATAATGCTCATCTCGTTTGGAAACGGTATCAGTTCCCGTTATCGGGCAATTCTACATTCATACGTTCCAATACAGGACCAATGTCGCTGGAAAATACAAACTATGTGGAGATCCACGCCGATACCTGGGATTATGGTTTCACCCTATGGGTGGATGGGCTTCAGTTCCATCCATGTGATCCTGTAACTTCGGTGCTTTTACAGAATGGAAATACCCAGGATTTACTTCAGAATTTTCCAAATCCTTTTACAGATCAAACAGTCATTTCCTATTATTTACCCAGGGCAGGACGTGTAATCCTGAAAGTGTATGACCAATGGGGTATTGAAATCAAAACCCTTAATGACAATTGGCTGCAACCGGGAAGTCATCATATAACATATTCACCCGGCTTTGATGAAACGGCAACCGGCATTTATTTCTATACTCTTACCACTCCGGAAAGCACTGTGACCAGGAAAATGATACGAATCAAATAATCTGTAACTTTGCAGCCCGATTTTCGAAGGTTGTTCGTAATTTGATTTTTCATTGGTGAATAAATCCAGGGTTATTGTTGGATTAAGCGGAGGTGTTGATTCCGCTGTTGCTGCATATCTTCTTAAGCAGGAAGGACATGAGGTGACAGGGATTACCATGGCCATTTGGGATGGCAAGTTTAAATCAACAGGCAAGCATGCATGTTATGGTCCTGAGGAGCAGGAAGAGATCATGGAAGCAAGGGAAATTGCTGAACATATTGGCATACCGTATCACGTTTTTGATTGTTCTGCAGAATATAAAGAATCGGTACTTAATTATTTCAGGTCTGAATATTTATCAGGCCGGACACCTAATCCCTGTGTGCGGTGCAACCAGCTTATAAAATTTGGATTATTGCCCCTTACGGCAGAAAAGGCAGGGATTACATTCGATCATTTTGCAACAGGTCATTATGCACGCGTGGAACAGGATAATATCTCCGGGAGGTTTCTTTTGAAAAAGGGAATTGATCAATTGAAGGACCAGACATATTTTATTTACAGGTTATCACAAATCCAGCTCTCGAGGGTCATGTTCCCGCTCGGAGAATTCAATAAAAAAAGGATAAAGGAAATAGCCAGGGAAGCCGGAATTGTTGCTGCCGATAAGGAAGAAAGCCAGGATTTCTTCAGCGGTGATTACAAAGAGCTGGTTGGAACAGATGAAAATCCCGGAGAAATAGTTGATCAGGAAGGGAAAGTCCTTGGGTATCATAAAGGGATCTGGAATTATACCATCGGTCAGCGTAAAGGATTGGGAATTGCTTTCAGTGAACCATTATATGTGATCAATCTTGATACTGAAAAAAACAGAGTCGTAGTGGGAACCCGTAAGGAGACTTATAAGAATTCTTTTATTGTTACTGATATGAACTGGATATCTGTTGAGAAGCCCGTTAAAGAGATCGTAATAAAGTGCAAGATCAGATCTGGTCAGAAAGAGAGGGATGCGTCGGTAGAACCCTTAACAAAGAACGAAGCCAGGGTTACATTTCATCAGGCAAACGACAGTATAACCCCAGGACAGAGTGCGGTTTTTTATGACGGAGATAAGGTTGTTGGGGGTGGAATTATAAATTCATTATGTCAATAAGTCGGTAAGTCATGAGGTCAATAAATCAACAGGTCATTTTTATGAAAAATTTCAATATGAAAATAAGGATTTGTTTATCAGCTATTTTAATTTTTACATATGTTTCCGGATATACTCAGAAAGGCAATATCACCGCGAAGAATTTACATGATGATGTACAATTTCTCGCTTCCGATTCCTTAAAAGGAAGGAAACCGGGTACTCCAGAGATAAATGTGGCTGCGGCTTTTATACTTAAACATTTTATGGATAATGGATTGAAACCATTATCACAAAACGGATTTCAATATTTCGATATAGTTACCGATGTCACATTAGGTGCCGGAAACAAGCTGGGATTTGATGGATTTGAAGGAATCCTGAAAAAAGATTTTATTCCATTGGCCTACTCCTCCAGCGGAGTCGTTTCGGCGGAAGTTGTTTTTACCGGGTATGGATTCGATATAGATATTGACAGCCTGAAATGGAACGACTATAAAGGATTGGATGTTAAGGGTAAATGGGTTATGATCTTCAGGGCTGATCCCGATCTTGACAATTCCGATAGTAAATTCATTACTTACAGCGATATACGAAGTAAGATATTAACGGCAAAAGATAAAGGGGTTGCCGGGGTTCTGCTTGTATCGCCAAAGGGGTTGGAAAAGGAGGACAAACTAATACCTCTGGTTGTTGAAAACAACGAAGTTACGAGCGGTATTCCTATAATCAACATTAAACGGGAAGTCGCTGATCGTATCCTCAGAAAAACAGGATTCACCGCGGACAGTCTGGAATCGATCATTTCAGGCAGAAAGACACCGGCGTCTGTATTCACAGGTGTTACTGTAACGGGAGCGGTAGATGTGGTCCAGAAAAGTGAAAAAACGGCCAACGTTGTAGCCTTGCTTGAAGGCGGGGATCCTGAATTGAAAAATGAATACCTTGTTGTCGGTGCTCATTATGATCATTTAGGTTTCGGTGGAGCGGGTTCCGGTTCACGGATGCCGGATACTGTTGCCATTCACAATGGTGCTGATGATAATGCATCTGGGACTGCGATGATAATGGAACTGTCGAAGAAACTGGCTGCTGAGAGAACAGCTCTGAAAAGAAGCATCATTTTCATTGCATTCAGCTCGGAAGAGATCGGTCTTATCGGATCAAAATATTTTGTTAATCATCCACCGGTGGATATCAGGCAGATCAAAGCCATGTTCAATTTCGATATGGTAGGAAGATTCGATAAGGAAAAAAACAGCATATCGGTAAGCGGGACAGGGACTTCGGTTGAAGCAGATACTATTTTGCGTATACTTGAGGCAGGACTTCCATTTAAGGTTGTGCATTCCCCCGATGGGTATGGACCTTCCGACCATGCGGCTTTTTATGCATCCAATATTTCGGTGTTCTATTTCAATACCGGTGTACATACCGATTACCACACACCATTTGACGATACGGAAAAGCTGGATTTTGAAACGGAGAAAATAGTCGGTGATTTTGCTGCAGAGGTCATACTGGCCCTAGACACATCAAATAAACAATTAACTTTCAAAGAATCGGGAAAGAAGGAAACGGCGGGTCGGAGCGGGAGGAGATTAAAGGTAACATTGGGCATCATGCCTGATTTTGCCGGAACCGAAAAGAAAGGATTAAGAGTGGATGGTGTGACTAAAGATGCTCCGGCCGACCGTGGCGGGATAAAAAAAGGTGATATCATTGTGGGGATCAACGGAATGCCAGTTGGAAATATCTATGAATATATGGCACGGTTGTCGAAGTTAAAACATGGTATGACCATTAGCGTAGAGGTTATACGGGACGGGAAAAACTCTGTACTTTTAATCCAGCTTTAAATCATTATAGATTTGGATACGGGATCTTTCTTTACCGAAGTTTTTTTTCTGAAGTTTATCAAGTTCTGCCTGGTTGGTTTCTCGGGCGTCATGGTCGATTTTGGAATCACCTTTTTTACCAAGGAGATTCTGAAAATACAGAAATACATTTCAAATGCCCTTGGATTCAGCATTGCAGCTACAACAAATTACATGCTGAACAGGATCTGGACATTTCACAGTCACAATCCGAACATTACATTGGAATTTACACGGTTTTTCATCATTGCCCTGATCGGTCTGGGTATTAACCTGCTGATAGTATGGTCGATGGCCGGTAAATTAAAAGTGAATTTCTACCTGTCGAAGCTGGTAGCTACCGTTATTGTTACGGGCTGGAATTTTCTGATCAACGCTTATTATACTTTTGCTCTGGTCAGTTGACTCTTGTCATTGAATTGGGGATACAGATAATAAAATCCGCTTTACCAATATTTTCTTTAGACAGAACGCTGATGGTATCTTGTTCAACACAGGAGATTGTGAGGATCTTTAATGGAAAATTTGTACGTTTAAGGTAATCGTTGACATACCAAACGATCCCTTCATAATTATCGGTATGATAAGCTCCATTGATATGGAGGAATGTTGTTTGGTTTTCAGCGATATTTTTCATGATGAAATGAGCCATGGTAGCGTCTTTGAGGGCCTGGGCTTTGGGGAGGTTCGCACTGGCATGGGCGGGCATATCGTTCCCGATATTTTTTCTCATTGACTCATAGCCGGCGAGTGTTGAATCGTAATGAATCGGCAATGGAGCCATCATTCCCCGTTCGATTCCAAGAAGACTATCAAGACCTTCGAATCCATTCTGATTCACCATAGCTGCAAATCTTCTGGGAACATTTGTTGCAATGAATTTCAATCCCTTTTCGCGTGCGAAATCTACCAGAGCCGCATAGTCGCTCTTATAATTCGGCCAAAGTTTTGTCTCCGATTCAAAGTCTTTTTTCCGTATCCTCTTCGTAATATATTCATTGATCAGTAGCTGGTTGTCGGTTTCAAACATCTCTGCGCCAACTACAAGATCGGATTTTTTAACCTCATAGATATCGCGCAACAGTTCATATTGAAGCCAATGACAGATGGGATTATTATGAATTTCACCAAACAGTACAAGATCGGAGGAGAGTGCGGCTTTCAGCATATCACCATAATCGGCCGATTTCCCTTTGGGTGTATAAATCCTGTAAGCAGGCTTATCGCTCCGTAAGGCTGTAAGTGCAAAAAGGGATACGAATAATAAAGTGTAGAGTGATTTTTTCATCCGTTTACGTTTATTTCTTTTTATTGAGACCTTTTTCGACAAATGCAAGGGGTAACAGGTTATGTATCCCGTCGATAACAAAGACCTTTCCCTGTTCTCCGGCAAGAATGATCCTGATCTTATTCCGGAATTTTAGTTCATATTCAAGGATGGCCTGGCGGCAGATACCGCACGGAGGTACAGGATCAGTAACAGGGAAGGAGTCTGATCTGGCTGAGATGGCAATTGATTGTACAGGGATTTCCGGAAATTTTGAGGTAGCGGCAAACAATGCGACCCTTTCAGCACAGATCCCTGCAGGAAAGGACATATTTTCCTGGTTACTACCTGTGACGACCGAACCATCAGCCATTTGAACGGCAGCGCCAACGAAATACTGAGAATAAGGTGCATGTGAAGAAGAACTTGCTGCCCGTGCATTATTCAGCAGTTCGCGGGATACCTTATCGATTTCGGCTTCCGATTCATATTCAATAAAATTGAAGGATTTTGTTATTTGTCGCATCTCTGGATTTTCATTCGCCGATTACACCGGTATCATCCTCATCAGGGTTTTCAGTAAAGCCTGCAGGCTGTATATATTTTCCGTTAAGTATGGAGTTATACCTTTCGGGATCTCTCAGTGTATTTACAGCAATGGCAATATCGGGATCATGTTTCAATGAAGCCTGAACCTTTCCTTTCTGAAAATAATACTTTGAGATAATTTCCATTTTCAATAATTCCCTGATCTGATCCTGATACTTGTTCAGATCTCCTTTTTTATCCTCCTGCATCCTGTTTTTCAGATGATCATATTCGTCCTGTATAGCAGCAAGGTAATTTTCCTTCTCGGCTTCTTTTTTAAGACGGTCGAGGGCCTGTTCACTACGGGTTGTATAATCATAATTTTTGTTGGAAAGAAAGTCCACAAAATTATTATAGATCGTATCGGTGATTTCAAATTCAGAAGATGGAGGTATTACAAGGTGTTGCCGGGTAAAAGTTGTGGCGTAATCAAAGATCAGGAATTTACTGTATAAAGCCATTGCGATGTTGCTAAAACGACGTGTCCGGGTTTTTATATCGGGTATTATCCCTCCTGCATCGTACACTGTCCTGCCATGTTTTGTCTTGAATGCCCGTATAAGGGAATCGGGGATCTTTGCAAATTGTCCTTCCTTGTTTTTATGGGAATAGTCTATTGCCTGTATACAGCGTCCGCTTGGGATATAATATTTTGCGACGGTGATTTTTAGCTGTGAATTATAGCTTAGAGGGACTACATTCTGGACCAATCCTTTGCCGAAAGTCTTCTGTCCGATGATCACGCCGCGGTCCAGATCCTGCATGGCTCCGGCAAGTATCTCACTGGCAGATGCACTCTGGCCGTCAACCATTACGATTACGGGAATACTTAGATCGACAGGAGGGCTCAAAGTCAGGTGAATGTGATTTTTATCGGCTTGTTTTCCTTTGGTACTGACAATTTCCTGGTTTTTCTCTACAAAGATGTTTGAAATCTCAACAGCCTCATTAAGCAATCCTCCTCCGTTTCCGCGTATATCAAGGATGATCCCTTTCAGATCGCCGGTTTCCTTTAATTTAAGGAAAGCCTGCCTGACCTCTTTCCCGGCATTTTGTGTGAAGCCGGTCAGTTTTATATAGCCGATATTTTTATCTACCATTCCATAATATGGGATATTATCTATCTTGATAATTTCACGCATAATACTCTTCATGAAGGGAGCAGGTTCACCTTCCCGCTGGATCAGCAGGTTAACAGTGGTTCCGGCCTGACCTTTCAAATAAGTGCTAACCTGATCATAGGATTTATTTTTTGCTGGCTGACCATTGATCTCCAAAATTTTATCGCCGGCTTTCAAACCCGACTTATACGCAGGAGAACCCTCATAGGGTTCTGAGATAACCACATAATCGCCCTGCTGATGGATAAGCGCCCCGATACCACCATACTGCCCTGTGGTAATAAATTTATAATCTTCGACTTCAGATTCGGGAATATAGTTAGTATAAGGATCGAGTGAACCAAGCATTGCATCAATTCCGGTCTCAGTCAGATCGCCGGGATTTATATCATCCACATAATCCTGGTTCAGCTCTTTAATAAGGGTTGCATAAATATCCAGGTTCTTCATAATTTCAAAGCCCTGCTGATTTGGCGACTGAGCCTGTATGAGAAGACTTTCAACAAGAAAAGCACCTATGACAATTCCAACTTTCACAATACGGTTCATTATATTCTGCTTTTTTAATTCTTAATTCCTCATTCGTAACTGATCATGGTACAGGGTCAAATCCACTTCCTCCCCAGGGATGGCAACGTATAAGTCGCCGGAATGCCAGATTAATCCCTTTGAAAGGTCCGTATTTTTGAATCGCTTCAATACCATAACTTGAACAACTTGGTGTAAAGCGACATGCAGGCATAATATAAGGAGAAATTATCCCCTGATAGAAACGAATCAGTAAAATGAAAAAACTACCAAGTAACTTTTTCATTTTCCTTCATTAAACGCTGTAAAATTAAGATTATTTTCTCTTGTATTATGGCAAACGGGAGGATTTCTTTTGCTGTATATGATATGGAAATGATTACCGGATGAGGGAGTTCAGAAACAGATTCCTGAATTATTTGTTTATTCAAACGATATGCTTCCCTGATTCTCCTTTTAATTTTATTACGGTCGACTGCCTTCCGAAAATTAGATTTCGGAACGCGGATCATTACCTGTACCCTGGATGGAAGTGATTCTTCCGGACAGAGCCACGTTACCCTGAAAGGGAATAAAAAAAAAGACCGGCCGTCAGCGATTAATCTGCGGATAAGTTTATACCCATGCAGCCTTTCTTTTTTATTAAAAGTGGATTTCACCAGGTTGAAGCAGGAAAAGGAGAATTATTTTTTCTTTGATTCGTTCTGCAAATATTGCTCAATAGCCATGGTCATTGAAGGAGCAGACTGTGTGGGCGCTTCCACGCTGAGTTTGAGACCACCGTCTTTTAAGGCTTTGTGTGTAGCGCTTCCGAACGCTCCGATGGCTCTATCCGCCTGGATAAAATCAGGAAAGTTCTTAAACAGTGATTTAATACCTGACGGGCTGAAGAACACAAGCATATCGAACTTTTCAATATCGATATCGGAAAGATCGCTTGCAAGGGTACGGTAAATTATCGCTTTCCGGTATTGGATCTTGTTTTCATCAAGCATCTTTGGAATTTCCTGTTTATGTATGTCTGAACAGGGAAGTAAAAATTTTTCGGTTCTATGTTTTTTGATCAACTCGATCAGGTTGCTGAAATTCTCTTTACTATGAAATATCTTACGTTTACGGAACTGAACATATTTCTGAAGATAATATGCGGTTGATTCTGAAATGCTAAAGTACTTCATTGATTCCGGTACATCAACTCTCATCTCTTTACAAATCCTGAAATACTGGTCAACTGCATTCCGGGAAGTAAATATCACTGCAGAAAAATTGAGCAGATTTATCCTGTCTTTCCTGAATTCTTTGGCTGGAATTCCTTCAACCTTTATGAATTTACGGAATGTAATGTTAACGTTGAATTTCCGGGCAATTTCAGCATAGGGTGATTTTTCAAATTCTGTTGGTTGGGGCTGAGAAACAAGAATATTTTTTATTTTCAAGGTCTAACTTTTTAAAGGAACATAATCTTTAAAAATCTTCAGGCCCGGACGATTTAAGAAGTCATCATGAAGAGTTTGATGAGCATCAACAAGGGCAAAATTTCAAGGGTGCAAAGATACACAAATAAAAATAAATAAGAAAACTTAGTTAATGACAAACCTATAAGGAAGCCCCTTACAAATCTGAAAATAAACAGAATAGTGGTGATTGACAGTGAAATATAAAGCAGGATACCGGATTTAAGATATACAACACAAAAAAGCAGTGGTAATAATAAAATGCCGTCAAGAATAGAAAAAATCAGTAAATTAAGGAGATAATAATGTGTGGTAGCAGGGGTTTTAAAAATGGCACCAAGCATACTTATCAGGCCGATTTTTATCAGCCAGAAAGCCAGCAAAGATGCGACAATCAGCAGATAAAATAGTATTTCATGGAAATTCCAGAGAGAGAGTTTCAGAATAAATTGATTACCCTGGTATATCAGTAATGAGAAGCTCATTATGTAAACTACAGCAAGCGACAATGAGATTCTTTCCTTAAAAAGGTTGCCATCACGGACAAGTTGGTTTATAAACCGTTTTGAGAGTGAAGCAAGGATTATTTGTTTCATCCTTTTGGAATAGAAAAAGTTTGTCCATGCAAGGATGATAAATCCCAGAAAGAAAATTCCAAGTATCCAGTCGGGTTGAAATTGATGATTTTCCAGGGGTTGTAAATTCCTTGTCTGAAGGGAGTGAGAGGAGAAAGGTGATCGGGTGAAAACCTGGGCAGGCATTGTGAGGCTTTCAAGGTTCAGTGTAGTATCATGGGAGCAGATGATATTATTCATAAGATCTGCGGTTGAGTTTGCTGAACAAAGAAATCCCAGAGTTTATCCTTTGGCGGACCGGCAATTATTCGGAGCGGTTCTTTGCGCACAGGATGCATGAACTCTATCATTCGTGAATGAAGGTGAATGAATCCTCCTGTATTGGAGCGTGGATAACCGTATTTAAGATCGCCTTTGACCGGGCATCCTATGGCTGCAAGCTGAGCACGGATCTGGTGATGTCGTCCTGTCAGTAACTGGATTTCCAGAAGAAAATACCTGTCTCCCTGACCAATCAGAGTATAGGATAGCTCAGCTTTTTGTGTTCCGGTTTTCTCATGAAGATGAATAAATGATTTATTCTTTGTCTCATTCCTTGATAAGAAATGTATCAGCATATCGCTCTGCATCGGAGGCTTGTTACCGACGACAGCCCAGTAGGTCTTTCTGATTTCACCTCTTTTGAGCATTTCCGTAAGACGGGAAAGCGCCTTGGAAGTCTTTGCAAAGATGACTGCACCGCTTACCGGGCGGTCGAGGCGATGAACGACACCCATAAAGACATTACCGGGTTTCCCATGTTTGATTTTCAGATATTGCTTCAGGGATTCGCTCAGTGGTTCATCGCCGGTTTTGTCGCCTTGCACGATGGCGGAGGGTCTTTTATTCAGGATAATAAGGTGGTTATCTTCGTAAAGGATATCCTTTTCAATACTGTTCTTTTTCATTCGGGAAATCGAGTGATTTCACATCGTTAACATAGGTGTTGATTGCCCCGCTTATCTCTTCTGAAAGTATCAGGTATCGTCTGAGAAAACGCGGGGAAAAGTCCATGGTCAATCCGAGCATATCATGCAGGACCAGTACCTGTCCGTCAACATATTTCCCTGCACCTATGCCGATCATCGGGATTTTCAACTCCTGGCTGACCTTCTGGCCAAGTTTTGCAGGAATTTTTTCAAGAACAATTGCAAAGCAACCGGCTTTTTCAAGGAGATTTGCATCGCTGAGCAACTTTGTCGCTTCTTCTTCAGATGTGGCCCGGACAACATAAGTACCGAATTTATGTATGGATTGGGGAGTAAGTCCTAGATGTCCCATAACCGGAATTCCGGCCGACAGAATACGATCAACCGATTCAATAATTTCCTTACCACCTTCAAGTTTAACTGCGTCTGCTCCACTTTCTTTCATGATCCGGATTGCCGAGTTCAGTGCTTCCTTGGAATTTCCCTGATAGGTCCCGAATGGCAGATCCACAACGACAAGAGCTCTTTTAACCGCTCTGACAACCGATGAAGCATGGTAGATCATCTGTTCGAGAGTTATCGGCAGGGTTGATGTGTGTCCGGCCATAACATTGGAGGCTGAATCGCCTACAAGGATGACATCTATCCCTGTATTGTCAAGGATACGTGCAAATGAATAATCATATGCCGTAAGCATTGCGATCTTTTCACCCTTGAGCTTCATTTCCAGGAGCACATGGGTAGTGACCTTCGTAACGTTGCGGAATGAAAATGCTGATGACATATTACACACAATTTAAATGCAAAGCTAAGATTTTATTTTATACCTTTGCAAGATTCCAAAACCACAAGACGAATGCGATTTCTCAGATTAATCCTTCCCGGTTTGTTACTTTTCCCGGTCTTGTTTTCCTGTAATAAAAGTCTGAATGTTAATGCCGAATGGACGGATATAACCGTTGTTTATGGATTGTTGGATCAAAATGACACGATACATTATCTCAAGATCACAAAAGCGTTTCTTGGTCCGGGGGATGCCCTGCAGTTTGCACAGGTTCCCGACTCAAGTAACTACCCAGATAAGTTAGAAGTCAGGATTGAGGAATGGGATGGTACAACAATGAATAAAGTATTCCTTTGTGATACCATGACCATTCATAACAAGGAGGCCGGGGATTCGATCTTTTATTTTCCTGACCAGATAATGTACCTGCTCAGAACACCTCTGAATGAAAACTACCTGTATAAACTTTATATTAAGAATAAGCAGACAGGAAAGGAAGTTAGCTCGGAAACCTCACTGATCCATCATTTTTCTGTTGAGAGACCGTATGCCTTCTTGCCTGTTAATTTTATTCCCGGTGAAAAGAACGAGCTGAAGTGGTTTTCGGCAAAAGGCGGCCGGAGGTATCAGATAACATGCAGGTTTCATTACATAGAGACACAAAAACTTGATACCTCACAGAAGGCAATGAAATATGTTGACTGGATCATTTATCATAATATCAAATCACTCACCAACCAGGGTGGTGAAAACATGGATTACTATTATTCAACCGATGGATTCTATGCTAACCTCGGAGCAAAGATCCCTGAAGATCCGGATCTGAACAGAGTTGCCCGTTCGGTCGATTTCATTTTCAGTGTTGCTTCAGATGACCTAAATACATATATGGAGGTTACTGAGCCTTCAAATACCATAGTTCAGGAAAGACCTTCCTTTACAAATATCATTAACGGAATTGGCATATTTACCAGCCGTACCCAACTTTATATCGATTCACTTGGAATCCGGCAGGAAACCCTTGATCAACTGAAGGTTAACGAGTATACAAAGTATCTTGGTTTTTAGTTCATCTGCCTTTCTATTTATATACCATTAGCCGGTTCGTAGTATCAGGTCTGATCCTGATTTCTGTCTTTTTGTCACTTTGCTGACATGAAAACTGGTTTTGGCACAATCATTGACAAAAGGGAACACATTCCGATGTAAAATATTTTATCTTAAAAGGAGACCTTTAAATATGGCAAAAATAATTGGTATTGACCTTGGAACTACTAACTCCTGCGTATCTGTTATGGAAGGGAATGAACCTGTTGTTATTCCGAACAGCGAAGGAAGACGTACAACTCCCTCAATTGTCGGCTTTACTGAAAACGGTGAACGGAAGGTGGGTGACCCTGCTAAAAGACAGGCCATCACAAATCCGAAAAACACTGTTTTTTCGATTAAACGGTTCATGGGTGAGAACTTTGACCAGGTTCAGAAAGAGATTAAACGAGTCCCGTATCAGGTCGACAGGGGTGACAATAACACACCACGCATCAACATTGCCGGGAAACAATATTCACCTCAGGAGATTTCAGCAATGATCCTTCAGAAGATGAAGAAGACGGCTGAAGACTACCTGGGGCAGGAAGTAAAAGAGGCGGTTATAACCGTACCGGCATATTTCAGTGATTCACAGCGGCAGGCAACAAAAGAAGCAGGCGAGATTGCAGGACTGACAGTCAAGCGAATCATCAATGAACCTACTGCCGCTGCACTTGCATACGGACTTGATAAAAAACATAAAGATATAAAAGTGGCCGTTTATGACCTTGGAGGAGGAACCTTCGATATATCGATCCTGGAATTAGGCGACGGGGTTTTTGAAGTCAAATCGACAAACGGCAACACACATCTTGGCGGAGATGATTTTGACCAGATTATCATGGACTGGCTTGCCGAAGAGTTTAAAAAAGATGAAGGAGTTGATCTTCGCAAAGACCCGATGGCTCTTCAACGGTTGAAAGAAGCTGCGGAAAAGGCAAAGATTGAATTGTCGAGTTCGATGGAAACTGAAATAAACCTGCCTTATATCATGCCGGTTGATGGAATTCCCAAACATCTTGTAAAGAAACTGAGCCGCGCAAAATTTGAACAGCTGAATGACAGCCTTATGCAATCCACCATACCACCATGCCAGTTAGCGTTGAAGGATGCAGGATTAAAACCCTCCGAGATCGATGAAGTTATTCTCGTAGGAGGTTCGACCCGTATCCCGGCCATTCAAAAACTGGTTCGTGACCTGTTCGGTAAAGAACCTTCGAAAGGAGTAAATCCGGATGAAGTCGTTGCTATCGGCGCTGCTATACAGGGTGGTGTTCTTACGGGTGAGGTCAAGGATGTATTATTGCTGGATATAACGCCGCTTTCACTTGGTATTGAAACTCTTGGAGGGGTTATGACACGTCTGATCGAGGCTAATACTACAATCCCGACACGGAAATCGGAAGTATTCTCAACGGCAGCCGACAGCCAGACCACAGTAGAGATCCATGTTTTGCAGGGTGAAAGACCAATGGCCAACCAGAATAAAAGCATTGGCCGTTTCCATCTGGATGGTATTCCCCCGGCCCCGAGAGGCATCCCGCAGATAGAAGTGATCTTTGACATTGATGCAAACGGAATCCTGCACGTGACTGCAAAGGATAAGGCAACCGGAAAATCGCAACAGATAAGAATTGAGGCGTCTTCAGGATTAACAGAGAGCGAAATCAAGAAGATGAAAGAAGAAGCCCAGCAGAATGCCGATTCGGATAAAAAAATGAAAGAAGAGATTGATAAGCTGAACCAGGCTGATTCAATGATTTTCCAGACTGAAAAGCAGTTGAAAGAATTTGGCGACAAGTTGCCTGCAGACAAGAAAGAGACTATTCAGAAGGCACTCGATGAGTTAAAGACAGCGCATAAAAACCATGATCTTCCCGGTATCGAAAGGGCTATGGCAAACCTGAATTCAATCTGGCAAACGGCGAGTGAAGAGATGCATAAAAATGCTTCCCAGAGTGGCCCGCAAACCGGTCAGCAAGGTAGTGAACAGCAGGAGCAGCAGCAGGGTGGGGGAAGTTCTAAATCATCCGGAAGCGATGATGTAACTGATGTGGATTTTGAAGAGGTGAAGGATAAATAGCCAGTTACCTTTTCTATAAAACGGGATTGATCCAGGTAAGATCAATCCCGTTTTTTATTAGCAAATTGTTAATAAGTCGTTGAAAATTATTTCGAAAATATTTATCACATTTGTAAATGATATATGGTGATAAGGAATTTTCCTGAGAGCAGGAAACAAACAAAAACCCGATATTAACCCGAGCCTATGAAAAAATTTACTTTAGCATCAATTTTATTTACAACAGTTTTATTTTTTGGAAACCAGAATAGTTTTGGGCAGTTGTTACTGGATGAGAATTTCTCTTACACGGCGGGATCATTATTAACTGCCAACGGGTGGACTGCACATTCAGGAGCGGGTACCCAGCCCATAACTGTAAGCAGTGGTGGTCTGACCTATGCCGGTTATGTTGATTCAGGGATCGGGAACGCAGCGTTGGTTGACAATAATGGCGAAGATGACAATAAAACATTCACGACCCAATTCACCGGAACTGTCTATGTTTCTTTTATGATAAATGTAACCAGTGTCGCCGCAGGTTATTTTTTCCATCTCGGAGGTACACCTATTGGAACGACCTTCAGGGGAAAAGTATTCATGGATGCAACAAACCATTTTGGTATAAGTGTTGGAAGCAACACCGGCACATTTGCAAGTTCAACCTTTACCCTGGGTACAACTTATCTGCTGGTTGTAAAATATGAAATTGTTGCCGGTACAAATAATAATATTGTAAGCCTTTATATTTTCTCAAGCGGCATGCCGGCAACAGAACCGGGTACTCCGACGGTGGGACCTCTTACAGATGGCACCCAGTCGGATATCAATCCCGGCTGTGTGGCATTACGTCAATATTCGGCTTCTGAGAATTTTATGATTGACGGAATCCGCGTGGGCAATTCCTGGTCGGATATTTATGCAAACACCATACTTCCACCCCCAACTAATAATCCGACAAATTTCACCGGCAGCACGGCTCCTTTCACCATTAACCTTAGCTGGGTTGATGCCGTAGGCGGCCAGCTACCATCGGCATATCTCGTTCTCGGGAGCAATGCCAATAACATAGTGCCACCTGTCAATGGTGTTCCTGTTGCTGATAATCCCAATCTTGCTGCAGGTACCGGTGCGCTGAACATCCTGCAGGGAGTTCAGTCGGCAGGCTTTACCAATCTCCCTTCCAATACTCAATATTTTTTCAAGATTTTCCCCTATACAAATACCGGATCAAACATATTGTATAAGACAGATGGAACACCGCCTGAGCTCACCGTCACAACTACAGACCATATACTGATTAACGCAAAGAACTTCGATGATCAGATATTTGATCCCTGGGATACAATAAGTCTGGCAAGCAATAAAGGCTGGGTTATTCAGTCAACCGGAGGAAATTATTACGCATATATCAACGGTTTCGGGGGATCAGAGAATAGCGATGACTGGCTTATATCACCTTCCATGAATTTTGATTCTTATCAGGAGGAGACACTTACGTTTCTGACAGCCTCTAACTTTACAGGTCCGGATCTTGAAATCAAGATATCTACCGATTACGTTACAGGAGCAAACCCGAATACCGGTACATGGACAGCACTTACTGCAACCCTTTCACCCGGTGGTTATGTCTGGACCTCTTCGGGCAATGTTAATATTTCAGGATATAACGGCGGTAATGTTCATGTAGCATTCCGGTATATTTCAGGAACAGGATCGGGCAACGCCAAAGTCTGGGAGGTGGATAATATAATGATTACCGGCAGGCCAAGCAATGTTCCCACAGTTACAACTGACACAACCGTTACCAATATCACTCATATCTCCGCCACGGCAGGAGGTACGGTGATCAATGACGGAGGCGCCGCGATCACGGCCAGAGGAATTTGTTATTCAACCAGTCCGAATCCTACGATATCTGATCCGCATACCACTGAATCGGGGACGATCGGATACTTCACAAGTAACCTGACAGGATTGACACCGCAAACCACATACTATGCCAGGGCTTATGCCACGACTGCCAATGGGAATGGTTATGGGAACGACGTTTCCTTTACCACACTCTGTGAACCTCTTGCACCTGTAATTGATTTTTATGCAGACACACTTGTTATCAGAATAGGTGACACTGTTAACTTTTTCGATGCCACTCTGTATTGTCCGACATTCTGGAAGTGGTCATTTGTCGGGGGAGAACCTTATGAAAGCTATAATCAGAATCCGGTAAATATTGTATATAACTACCCGGGAGAATTTAATGTGTGTCTGGATGCAAGCAATAATTACGGATATACATCAGACTGCAAGAGTCAATACATCACCGTTCTCGGGCCAACAAATGCCAATATTGTAATAACTGAAATAATGTATAATCCACCGGAACATGGAACGGATACCCTGGAATTCATTGAGGTACTAAACAACGACAGTGTCAGCTGGAATTTAAATGATTTCTACTTTGATCAGGGAATAGAATTCGTATTTCCGGATACAACATTGGCCCCGGGAGCCTATCTGCTTGTTGCAAAGAGTGCCGCCGCCATGCAGAATGCATTCGGGAAAAATGCACAGGAATGGACAAATGGTTCTTTAAACAATAACGGTGAACCTTTGGTTATAAAAGATTATCTCGGATTCCTTATTGATTCGGTATTTTATGGATCAGCTCTGCCTTGGGATACACTGGCAAACGGTAAAGGCCCGTCGCTTGAATTATGCGATCCGTTTTCCGATAACAACGATCCTGAAAACTGGCGTCACGCCATCGAATTCCAACTCGTAAATCCTGCCGGTGATACTATCTGGGCTTCTCCGCTTGAGGGATGCTCATATCCTCCCGAAGCAGATTTCTCGGCGAGTGATACTGCTATTGTCGAATATGAATATGTGACATTCACAGATGCTTCTTCCTCAAATACTTCCAGTTGGGAATGGACATTTGAAGGAGGCATTCCGGAAACCTATTCTGGTCAGACGCCTCCGCCCGTGCAATATAACAACATGGGAATTTATGACGTCACACTCAGGGTTTCAAACCTTGCCGGTAACAACACCCTGGAGAAGATCGATTATATTGAGGTCGGAACTTCAGATATTTCCGAAAAAAATACAGCTGTATTCAATATCTATCCAAATCCAAGCATCGGTACATTCAAGGTGATACTGAAATCAAAAAACCCCGTACAAATCAGGATTGCCGACCAGCTTTCAAATATAATCCTTGAAAGAAATAGCGATAGCCAGGTTAACGTGTTTGACCGGATAAACTTTGCTCCGGGAATTTATATAATACAGGCAACTGATCTTATCACAAAACAATCCTATATTCAAAAGCTGGTCATTCAAAGATAAGTTTTATAATCAGGTTAGAATCAAATAAGTAAAACCCTTAAATCAATACATATGAAAAATTTTTATCTCTTTTTAATATTATGTTGCACCCTTTTTTTCTTTAATCAGGAAGTAAACGCCCAGGAGCTGGTACTCAATGGTAACCTTGAAAGCTGGGTCAATAATACTACGCCTACAAGCTGGACTCTTTGCGAAAATATTTTTCAGGAATCGGGCACCATCCATGGAGGAACTTATTCTGCAAGACATATGTCGGATGTTTCGACAAAGAAATTCCAGCAAGTCCTTACCGGTGTTATTCCCGGAACACTTTATACGCTCAGTTACTGGTATTATGACAACGATGTAATGGCAAGGACGAGGATATGGTGCTATTGGTTAAGCGGCGGAAATACACTTCCGGATAACCAGGCAGAGTTAAGACCTGATACATATTCCATAGATAGTCCTAACTGGATCCAGGTAACCCATTCGCTGACTGCTCCTGCCACTGCTGACGGCTTCCGTTTTGAGGTAAGAGTATACCAGCAGGGCGGACTGTCGGGTGGTAGTGTGTTTTACGATGACTTCTCTTTCGCGGCCGGTGGATCGCCCTTACCTGAGCCGACCAATTATCCGACAGATTTTATTGCCGAGGCCAGCAACCTCTCAATCACGCTTATCTGGACAGATTCGGAAGGGGGACAACTTCCGCAGGCATACTTTATCAAAGCCAGTGAAGCAAACGACATTGTAGCACCTGTTGATGGAATACCCGAACCGGACGACCTTGATTTTATTGATGGGAAAGGTGTGAAAAATATAATGCAGGGAGTACAGACATATACTTTTAACAATCTGAAACCGGATCAGCAGTATTTTTTCAAAATTTATCCATATACAAACGGAGGATCCAATATTAATTATAAAACCGACGGCACACCTCCTTCTGCGACGGCAACTACAGAAAATATAATCCTGATCATGTTTAAAGATTTTGAATCCCTGACATTTGATCCATGGGATACCATAAGCCTGGCAAGTGATAAAGGGTGGATCATTTCGTCATACGGAGGTAACAATTATGCTTATATCAACGGTTATCAGGCGTCAGAAGATTGCAACGACTGGCTAATCTCACCATCTATGGATTTTAATGCATATATCAATGAGACGTTATCCTTCCTCACAGCAACCAATTATACAGGACCCGCGCTTGAGGTCAAAATATCGAATGATTACGTAACCGGAGCCGATCCATCCACCGCAACCTGGACGTCAATAACGGCAACCTTATCTCCAGGCAGCTGGACGTGGACACCCTCCGGGAATATAGATATTTCCAGTATTACAGGTGATAATGTTCATCTTGCTTATCACTATATAACGACTCTTCCTGATGCTGCCGCATGGGAACTGGATGATATTATCATAACCGGAGAGTTCCAGACGGGATTTGATAATATAAATCAATTCCCTGAAGTCAGGTTATCTCCGAATCCGGCTACAGACATGGTCAGTCTTAATTTTACCAGTTCGGCACAAAAGGAAATTTCGGTTGTTTCAATTACCGGAACAGAAGTTTATACTGAAAAAACGAGCCAACAAAATCTTTCAATACGTCTGGATAATTTTTCAAAAGGGATCTATTTTATCAGGATTTTTTACCCTGAGACAAACCGGCCGGTAGTCAAAAAACTGGTTATCCGGTAAGATCAAATCCGAAAGGTTATTGAAGGTTGTCTTCTTAAGAGGGCAACCTTTTTTTTATCTTTGTCCGGCCAATATAATAACTATGCCATCTACCATGATCTTAATTTTGTTGGTTACTTTAGTTTTTTATTTTCCATCCCTGGCTCAGACAAGGCAGAAAGAGGCAGATCATGATCAGCCTTTACGAATTGAAATTCCTGCAAAATCGGATAATGAGACATACCAGATCATCCCATGTGATTCGACAGGTGTACTTTTGTTTTTCAAAAGCCTTGAGCAGGCTGATGAAAACAGAACCAAATGGTATTTCTCTTATTATGACAACAACCTTCAGTCTCTCTGGGTGAAATCAATACCTGTTCTCTCCTCACTCGATTTCAGGTTTTCGGTATTCAAACATGACACCTTGATAATGTTATTTATAAATTCCGGGAAAAATAAAAGCTCTGATCCATCTTTTCAAATCATACGGGTTATCCTTAACAAAGGGATTTTTATACTTAATTACGGAACACTTCCTCCGAACACGGAAGTTGGATTTTTCGGAACAGAAAATGGAATGGCATGGTTGGGTTTACGTTCTAAAAATGATGCAGGTCAGGTCCTTTTTTTAGATATGAGCAAGGGTACCAAGCAGAATTTCCCTCTTGGGAAGGGAAGTTTTATTACTCTTCGTTGGTTCTCAGTAGATTCGACCGGATTAACTCTCAGTGCTGTTGTAAGCCGGCAGATATCTAAAAGGAGTTGGGAGCACTACCTTGTACGTTATGACAGCATTGGAACTATAAGGAATGAGGTGTTGATAAGTACAGGAAATCCCGCCTACAATTTTACAAATTTCCAGGTTTACCAGGGTGTTGAGGGATCCGACATGATACTTGGCTCATATACGCTTAATTCTCAGGGCAGTTCAGGTCAAAAGATGAAGGTCATTGAAGAATCTTCCGGTTTGTTTTCCAGCCCGTTTGAAAACGGCAGGCAGAAACAACCGAGTTTTACCAATTATCTGGAACTCAAAAGCGCCAATAACCTTTTAAGTGAAAAAGATGTTATGAGCCTTAAGAAGAAGGCTTTAAAGAAGAATAAACTTATTGGCGAGTATTCTCTAGATTTTACAATGCTGCTGCATGGCATAATACGTCAGAAAGGCACCTTTTTATTGCTTGCAGAATTTTATTATCCGCAATACAGGACTGAAAACTACACCGATTTTGATTATTATGGCCGGCCCTATTCCAACAGTTATTCGGTTTTTGACGGATACAGGTATACCAATGCAGTGGTAGCGTGTTATGACAAGGATGGCAAGCTTTTATGGGATGATGCGATGGAGATCCGTAATCTTGTTTCCTTTGAACTTAATCCGAAAGTCACTCTTTTTCCATCAGGTGATGATATAGTCATGTGTTACCTGAGTGATGGTAAGATAGGATTTAAAATCATCAGACAGAATACGGTCGTAGAGAAACTCGATTTTGTTCCGGTTGACCTTCTATATTCCGATGATAAGCTAATAAAGGAATCACGGAGCAGTATGATTCAGTGGTATGGAAATTACTTCCTCTGCTACGGATACCAGGAGATAAAAAATATAGCGCTTGATAAAAACAATAAACGGCTGGTTTTTTATCTGAATAAAATCAGATTTGAGAGGTAGGAAAGGGCAGGCGATTTTTACGTTAGGGTTGTGTGAAGATCAGAAGTTTATTATCACAGGGAAGGATCATTATTGTAGTATCCAGATAATATTGCGGACCTGTTACCTTGACCTCATATGGTTGATTTCCAGTAAGATCAAAAATTTGCATGTAATCTTTTTCAAGAGAAAAGGTATTGTGTGTCTGAACGATGATTATTGAAACTGTCGAATCCAGTTTATTTTCCAGATAAAGAGTTCCTTTACCATTACAAGGTTCTTCAGACTTTTTCGTGCTGCAGGAGGCAATAATCATAAGGGAAGTCAACAAAACTGTGATAATTTGGATGTTTTTCATCTGGGATTTTTTTATTATTGATTAGATAGTCACATTAGATAGACAAAATTTATGATTCAGCGGTTGCTTCGCAGTGAATATTATGGTTAATCAATTTGGAATGTGATTGACCAATGCAAAAATAATCGGTTTATGCAAATAATAAAAAAAAATATGGTATTTTGTCACTTCAAAACAGATTGTTAGGATTTTTGGTTTAATTTTATGTCCTAACCTATCAAAAATTTGTTATTTTTGTTGATTCAGGAATTTAGCGGATAAATCTTAAAAATTCTATCCTTCGGGCAACCTGGGGACTTAAACATTTGTCCAATGTGATAAGTATAACTATTATCAGAAAAAACGCATAAACTCCATACATATGTTATATCGATCTCTACGCCTTATCTTAGTATCGATTTTCCTGACTACAACGGTTATTCATTCTTGGGCACAGGTGTGTCCTGACACAGAACCCTGGATAGCCGGTCCTGCTGTTGTCTGTGAAAGTTCGATAAATGTAGTTGGTTATTCAACGCCCGCTGTGACAGGACATTACTATTCATGGACGGTTCAGCGAATCAGTCCGGGTTCGGGTGGCTGGGCGGTTATAGGACCTTCAAATCTGCCACAGTTCAATATCCGATGGACTGACGTTGGACTTTTCAGGATAACGCTTCAGGAAGGTATAACAGGAAACAGTTGTACTCCCAAGCAAACCACTCTTGACATTACCTCACAACCATTTTTAGCCGCTTATTATTATTATACTTTCGATCCGATTTTCGGTTGTTACTACAATGTTGTGAGTTTTACCGGAGATGTATCGTTACACACTGATCCAATTATTAGTTATTTATGGGATTTCGGTGACGGATCTGCTCCTGATAATACTCCAAATCCAATTCATACATTCCCGAATACACCCGGGATAACCTATACGGTAACTCTGACAATCCAGGATTCACAGGGAAGACAGGATCAGATTATTGATTATGTATATGTGGATCCTGATAAATACAAACCCGAGCCTTCATTTATAGCAACTCCTATTGGTTGTTTATACGATGGGATTGTTTTTGATGCAAGCGCCAGCCGTCCGACACATGCCATAACCTCTGAAACCATCATTCACTTCAAATGGGTATGGGGAGACGGGGATTCCGTTGTTCTGCCGGGCAATCAGCCCATCACAAACCATATATATACCAACCCCAATACCTATACCGTAACGCTGACAGTAACTAACTCCAAAGGATGTTTTGAATCGCTGACACAGCAAATAACTGTTGCTTCTACGGTTCCGACGGCTGACTTTACAATTTCACCCGCCTGTTTAAATGAAATAACCTATTTTGATGCCCATAATTCCATTACTCCGATCGGAACAATTACAGACCTTGTCTGGAATTTCGGTGATGGCAGTCCTGTTGATACGACACATGATGTAAACCAGATTGTTGAACATACCTATCTGAGTCTCGGACCATTTCCACCTGCGACTTTAAAAGTAATAAACTCGATGGGATGCGAATCGGAAGTTGTTTCGCAGCCTGTTTTGATTTACCTTGCTCCCAGAGCAGGATTCGATCATGGAATTGCCTGTCTCGGCACCGCTGTAGTATTTACCAATACGAGTCAGCGGCAAGGTGGCAGTGAGCTTGTAAGCTTCTTATGGACTTTCGGGGATGGGAACACCTCAAACGAAGAAAGTCCTATTTACATGTATACCGGGACTGGTACATTTCATGTGACCATGAGGGTTACAAATGCCGACGGTTGTTATGACACATGGGAAGATGATATTATTGTCAGTCCGAATCCGGATGTCGACTTCACGGCTGCAATAGGGACAACTCCATATGAAGTTATTTTTCAGGAGATATTAAATCCTCTTCAGAATGTAGGGAACAACCTGCAATGGGATTTCGGAGATGGTTCAGCAGCTCAGGGTCCTCATCCTACCCATGTTTATCCCGGGCCCGGAACCTTCGTTGTAACCCTGGTAGGAACCGATATGCTTACCGGATGTCCTACAACAGTTCAACATTCCGTTACGGTAGGCGCAACCCCGAATGCCTTCTTCACGGCAGAACCACAGATTCAGTGTCAGGGATTGCCCATCAATTTCATCCCTGCAATTCCGCCCGGGGGCTTGATCACGACGGAAGACTGGTATTATAATGACGGATCCCTGCCAAATCCTGAGCATTTCGACTGGCCGAATACACCTGCCTTCCCGGTACATATTTTCACGAGTCCGGGAGTTTACCTGGTGGAACGTTATGTTAACATGGGTACCGCATTAGAGGCATACTGGAGCCTTTTTGTCACCATTGATCCTCAACCGGGTGCCCAGTTTACATGGTTCAGTGACGCTGCATTTACGCATCAGGGGACTGCATGTGCTGACCAGCCGGTTTATTTTAAGGATGCATCCTATTCAAACAGCACACCTCCCGGCGTTATTTATCAATGGGACTGGAATTTCGGCGATCCGGCATCAGGACCAAACAATACATCAAACCAACAACATCCGACGCATATTTTCAGTACCCCCGGTACGTCATATGTTGTACGGTTAATTGTTACCGACAATGTAAACGACTGCAAAGATACCATTACCCATACTGTCATCGTTAATCCGGTGATCCCTGTTGATTTTACCTTTAATAACAATGTATGTGTTGACAAACTTGTTGTCTTTACAACGGATTCTACAATCCTGTCACCAACCAGTTTTACATGGTTATGGGATTTCGGGGATGGCACAACCTCAACACAACCGGGCACCGTTTCACATCTTTACCCATATGTTGGAACCTTTGATGTTAGTCTGACCCTTACAGATCAATGGGGATGTACCAATACCAAGGTTCACACGGTAACAACCATACCGGTTCCGATTGCCAATTTCACGTTTACATCACCGACATGTGACGGAGAAGCGATTGCATTTACAGATCAGTCAGTCGTTCCCGCACCCTATCCCGATGTGATTGTTGCATGGTTCTGGGATTTCGGAGATGGAACAGGAACATCGACACTGCAAAATCCGACTTATATTTACCCTGTATTCAATCCAGGTGGTTATGATGTCACACTTACAGTGACAACCAACCAGGGTTGTACCGCCTCCAAGACATATCATGTGCAGCCTATACCAAGGCCTGCAGCCGATTTTGAGGTATTACCTCTAACGCCTTCCTGTGTTAATCAGCCCGTTCAGTTCCATGATCTGACCCAGTTGAACGGAGGCGGAATCCTAACTTTCTGGGAATGGAATTTCGGTGATCCAGGATCTGGTTCAAACAACGTTTCTACCGCTCAAAATCCTGTACATACCTTTTCCTCTGCAAGCCCACCGCCTTACGACGTCACTCTGATTGTTACAAATGCAAATGGATGTAAAGACACCATAGTTAAACAAATATTTATCAGTGCCCTTCCGGTAGCCGACTTTACCGCAAGTGAAGCATGCATGGGTCTCAATACCGTATTCACTGATAATTCAACCACTCCAGGTGGCACTACGATAATTTCATATTACTGGGATTTCGGAGATGGAGGTAATTCCACACAGCAGAATCCGCAGCATACTTATGCCAACTACGGAAGCTATAATGTGACACTGACGATCACTAATTCAAACCAGTGTATTAATGACACGATGATCCAGGTTACTGTTTATGCCAATCCAATTGCCGACTTCGTCTACTCACCTTCATCTTGCATCGGAAGTCCGGTTAGCTATACAGACCTTTCAACAATCCCAGGATCATTTTCCGGATATATCAATCAATGGATCTGGAATTTTGGTGATGGTACAATTGATACAATCAATTACCCTGATAATCCAAATGTGAGCCACGTTTTTGCCGGAACTGCAACAACCCATATTGTCAGGTTAACAGTTAACACTACAAAAGGATGTACTCATTATATTGAAAAAACAGTTACAAGTATTCCTTCTCCTATTGCCAATTTTGCTTATTCAACCACAACCTGTGCCAATCAGCCTGTTCAGTTCACTGATCTATCACAAACCAACGGAGGAGGCAGCATTCAGACATGGGAGTGGAATTTCGGCGATCCCTTGTCGGGAGGAAATAACACATCCACCCTGCAAAACCCGATACATAGTTTTACTGCTCCCGGTCCATTCACGGTTCAGTTGATAGTTACCAGTATAAACGGATGCAAGGATACATTACAAAGTCCGATAATGATCGATTCGCTTCCGGTTGCCAACTTTACCAGCACAAGTCCATGTGAAGGGAATACTATGACCTTTACAAGTACATCTATTCCAAATGCAAATACAATTATTTCCTATAACTGGGATTTTGGCGATGGTGGTTCTTCACTCCTTCAGAATCCACAGCATATATATGCTACTTACGGTAATTTTCTTGTAACATTGACAGTTGTAAATTCCAATGGATGTATCCATGATACCACAAAACAGGTAACTGTAAATCCGAAGCCGGTCGCCGGTTTTTCATTCTCACAGGCAGCTTGTATCGGTAACCCTGTCAATTATTTCGATCAGTCGTATGTGCCGGGTGGACTTGCCGGGTATATTGATACCTGGACATGGAATTTCGGTGATGGTACGGGTGATTTCACGATTGTTTTCCCGAATAATCCGAATATAACCCATACATTCGCCGGAACAGCCACAACACATATAGTCAAGCTGACTGTTACAACAACAACAGGATGCACGAATTTTATAGAAAAAACAGTAACCAGCATTCCTTCTCCGATTGCCAACTACTCATATTCTACTGTGACCTGTGCAAATCAGTTAGTTCAGTTTACCGACCTGTCGCAAACCAATGGGGGTGGGAGCATAGCGTCATGGAGCTGGAATTTTGATGATCCGGGATCCGGTGCGAACAACACATCCACTTTACAGAATCCCACACACATATTTACACAGGCAAGCCCGCCTTCATATGATGTTCAGCTTGTAGTTACCAATGTGAGCGGCTGTATTGATACGTTGATACAAACGATCACAATAAATGCCGGACCTACCGCCGACTTCAGCGCATCCAATGAATGCCTGGGTTCGGCTACCCAGTTCACTGATGAATCAACTCCACCTTCCGGTGCAAGTATTGTAAGTCATTACTGGACCTTTGGTGACGGTGCAAATTCAACTTTACAGAATCCGACTCATACTTATGCCAATCCGGGTAACTATAATGTTACCTTACAGGTTACAACAAACCAGGGATGCATAAGTGATACCACAATTCAGGTTGATGTGTATGGCAAACCAATTCCGTCGTTTACTTATTCTTCACCTACATGTTCCACCGATTCAGTTTATTTTACGGACCTTTCCACAACGCCACACGGATCAATTCATGAGTGGAAATGGGATTTTGGAGATGGTTCTGCAGTTGTAACAAGGATTTTCCCGGAATCCCCGAATGTTGTTCATAAATATAACAATGGTGGGGTATTTAATGTTACACTGACAATTACGACAACAGACAGTTGTATCGCTTCAAAAATACTTCCGGTAACTGTTCAGTTTGCACCGCTTGCCAATTTCGAGTTTGATGCCGGACCCTGCGAGGATATCCCGGTACAATTTACGGATCTGTCCCAGCAAAATGGCGGAGGAGCAATTGTATCATGGAGCTGGAACTTTGGTGATCCTGCGTCAGGAGTAAATAATACATCCACAGCGCAGAATCCTTCTCATGCCTTTACAACCGGTAGTCCGCCACCATTTACGGTAGTTTTGACAGTTACGAATGCTGCGGGATGTGTTGATATCGATTCCAGTGAAGTAACTGTGAATGCTGCTCCGCTTGCCCAGTTTACTGCCGACACCGCTTGCATGTCAAGTCCGACGCAGTTTACCGATGGCTCTACAACTCCCTCCGGAACAATTATTGCATGGGCATGGAACTTTGGCGATCCGGCATCCGGTTCTCAAAATATATCCTCTTTACAGAACCCATCACATATTTATAACTCACCGGGTACTTATCCCGTAACCCTGACGGTTACAAACTCCAATAATTGTACGAATGACACTGTAATTTCGATTCCGGTAAATCCGAAACCACAGGCGATGTTTGAATATTCACCTTCATGTGTCGGTGATTCAACACAATTCACGGATCTTTCAATAGCTCCGGGAAGTCAGGTCATAGCATGGTTCTGGGATTTTGATGATGGTGGTACTTCAACGATACAAAATCCGGCACATGTTTATACTACGTCAGGTACATATATGGTAACGCTTGTTGTTACGAATCTTTCAAACTGTGTGGATTCTGTGACAATTCCGGTCATTGCCCGTCCGAAACCGACGGCACAATTCACTTATATCAACTTCTTCTGCCCGGCCGGACAGGTGAACTTCCAGGATGAGTCGCATGGAAATGGTTCCGGTATTGTTGATCATTACTGGATCTTTGAACCAGGATATACTTCAACCCTGGTCAATCCTCAGCACACTTTCCAGGTAACCGATACTACATACATGGTTACACTGATCGTTACCGACACATATGGGTGTAAAGATACGGTTATAAACGGGGTATACGTTAAACCCGGATTTGAATTCACTTTCACAAATGATACAGTTTGCCATGGTTATCACACGCAGTTCCACACCATCAATCTGGCCTCAGGTGACAGTCTATATTCAGTGGTTTGGAATTTCGGTGATCCGAACTCGGGAGCGGGCAACATATCTTACCTTTACAATCCGACCCATGTCTTTACACAACCAGGTCTTTATGTGGTCAAGCTGAAAGCATGGAATTCGGATAATTGTGTCGACAGTGTATTCAGAGAGATACAGATTTATGCACCACCAGCACCTGGATTTGCATACAGTTCGCAACCCTGTGACAGTACGATCCATTTCGTTGACACAACCGGAAGTCCCGGTACAGGTACAATTGCCAGTTGGGAATGGAGGTTTGGTGATGGATCGGCACCGGTAGTCATTATTGCTCCGGGACCGGGAGATACTTCACACCTTTATGTGAATCCAGGAGTTTATCCTGTAACACTGATCATTACAAACACGAGAGGCTGTGTTGACAGTATCACCACCAATGTTGAAAGATTCCCGTGTATTAAGGCTTCCTTTGATTACAGTGACACTCTGCTTTGTGCAACTTATCTTATATCCTTCAGTGACAGTTCTCTTCCGATAAGCCGTATCAATCAATGGCATTGGAATTGGGGGGACGGAAAGGATACAACTTATGTAGATCATTCTTCACCGATTAATCATATCTATGATAACGCCGGAACATATAATGTGTTACTGGAAGTCAGGGCAACCGTCAACGGCACCGATATCCTTGACAGCATTATGCGGCAAATATCTATACATCCGACACCCGAGAGTTATTTCTCCAATGCGTCAAGTTGTTTGAAGCAACCTACAATATTTTTAGATACTTCCAACACGTTCGGGGAACCTGTTACAAAGTGGTACTGGAATTTCGGTGAACCCGGTTCAGGAGTAAATGATACCTCCACCCTTCAAAATCCGACACATAACTATGGTGGGAAGGGGATATATGATGTTAAAATGGTGGTAATGAACCGTTTTGGTTGCCAGGATTCGATTACAAAACCAACTAGAATCTATGGTTTGCCTATCGCCCATTATGACAATACGATAGCATGCACCGGTGATCCAACCTATTTTGAAGACAAGACGAGCTTATCGGATACGACCATAGGTTTCTGGAGATGGAATTTCGGAGATTCACTTTACTCCAAGGATACCTCAACGCTTCAGAATCCCGAACACAGGTATCACGATGCGGGGACTTATTCCGTTCGCATGATCGTAAAAGACTTCTTTGGTTGCATGGATACGGTTGATTCAACGGTAATCGTCAATATCACACCGACAAGCGCCTTTACCATCACTGATAATTTCAATGGAAAACAGGGAAATGTAAAGTTGAACAATTCCTCGGAAGGCGCAACAGGGTATAACTGGAATTTCGGGAATGGGAAAAGCTCTGATGAAGAGAATCCGATCGTAACTTACACTGAAGACGGAACTTATATCATCAAGCTCATCTCACTCAATGAATTCGGGTGTTCTGACACTACATTCTTTGAATATGAGCTTTTATTCAAGGGATTATACGTTCCCAATGCATTCTCACCCACGAACACCAATCTTGCTGTGAGGTTGTTTAAACCTGTAGGGACAAACCTGAAGCAATATCATATTACTGTATTCGATACATGGGGTCATCTGATGTGGGAATCAACAAAACTGGATTCACAGGGACAGCCTGCGGAAGGCTGGGATGGTACATTTAATGGCAATATAATGCCGCAGGGTACCTATATGTGGAAGATCAATGCCCTGTTTGTTGATGATTCACCCTGGAATGGCGGAGATATTGGAAAGGGTGAGTATAGTACCATGGGAACTGTATCATTAATCAGATAATAGTTAATATATTACCCGATGAAAAAACGATCTGTATATCAATTTTTGTTGATTTTGGGAATGCTTTGTTCGACTCAGATTACCCGTGGTCAGGATATAAACTATTCACAATACTTCAGCACCCCCATTTTCTATAATCCGGCTTTTACCGGTATTAATGCCGGTTTAAGAGCCCGCTTTTTATTCAGGGACCAATGGCCAACTTTACCTGTCGACATCAAGTCGTATTATTTTTCAGCCGACATTGGTGACAGGAATCTGCCTGGTGCTGGTGGTTTTGGGATCATGATCCAGCAGGATAATCCGGGATTCGGTTTGATAAATAATCTCTCCGCTGCTTTAACAGTCGGAGTCCGCATTCCGATAACAAGTTTCCTGATTGCGCAGGTTGGTATCAAGGCTGCTGTTGTTCAGCGCAGGGTTAACTGGGATGACCTGGTCTTTGCCGACCAGCTTGATCCGAAGTATGGAAACATTTATCAAACTTCCTTCATTCCTCCCGATGCCAGCAAACGTGTTGTTCCGGATTTTGCTGCAGGTGGTATACTTCAGTTTATGAATGTAAACGGAAGTGTTAACGGAAACGTCGGATTTGCCGTTGATCATATTTTCAAACCGGATGTCAGCTTTCTGTCAACCGGCAGTTCTCAGTATCCGAGAAAATGGATGGCCCACGGTGATATTGTAATTGCTGCAGGCCCCGGAGCATCATCATCAACTTTATATAGGGGTTCCGATGATCCGCTAAAAATCAATCTCGGGGTTTTATATCAGAACCAGGCTGAACTGAATTCTTTACAGGCAGGAATAAATCTTCTCAAATACAATATTTATCTCGGGGCATGGTATAAGACCACAATGACAGGAGTTGTCAACAGTTCTGTTGTCCTGCTTGCCGGATACAGGTATATGTTTATGGAAGATATGAGCATTAAATTCATATACAGCTATGATCTTCAGGTATCAGGTGCATTGAATGGTACCGGTGGCGCCCATGAAATCAGTATTGTGCTTGAATTCGACAAACTTTCTCTCTTTGGGGGAACCGGACGCCGGTCGAGTGGTTTTATACCCGGCACCATAAGATCCCGGAACGGAGGACCAATGGAATGTCCTTCCTTCTATTAATAAAAAAAAGAGCGGCTGAAGCCGCTTTTTTTTGATCACATCTGACTGATTATTTCAGATCCGAATTCTGAGCATTTCAGTTTTGTTGCTCCTTCCATCTGACGTTCAAAATCATAGGTTACCCTTTTTCTGAATATTGCACCTTCAAGACCTTTAATGATCAGATCTGATACCTCTTTCCAACCGAGATATTCAAACATCATAGCGCCTGATAAGATGAGCGAGCCGGGATTGACCATATCCTTGCCCGCGTATTTTGGAGCAGTACCATGGGTGGCTTCGAAAACCGCATGTCCCGTATAGTAATTGATATTTGCCCCCGGGGCAATCCCGATGCCTCCGACAATGGCCGCCAGGGCATCTGATATATAATCACCATTCAGATTCAGGGTAGCGATGACGGAATATTCTGAAGGCCGGGTCAGTATTTGCTGCAGAAATGCATCGGCTATAACATCCTTGATGATTATCTTCCCCAGAGAAACCGCATTTTTCTGAGCTGTATCGGCTGCCTCTTCGCCCTGTTCTGTCTTTATGAGATCATATTGGTTCCACGTAAACACCTTGTCGCCAAATTCTCTTTCTGAAAGTTCATAGCCCCATTTTTTAAACTGACCTTCGGTAAATTTCATGATGTTACCCTTATGGACAAGTGTCACTGAAGGTTTCTTCATGGAAATTGCATATTTCAGGGCAGCACGTACCAGCCTTTCAGTTCCCTCCTTCGACACAGGTTTTATCCCGATCGAAGAACTTTCCGGGAACCTGATCTTTTTAACGGCCATCTCTTTTACCAGGAAGTCAATAACTTTTACAACTTCAGGAGTGCCCTGCATCCACTCGATACCTGCATAAATATCTTCTGAATTTTCCCTGAAAATAACCATATCTGTAGTCTCAGGCCGCTTGACCGGAGAAGGAACTCCCTGAAAATAACGAACCGGCCGGAGACATACATAAAGGTCAAGGATCTGGCGGAGTGCCACATTTAATGAACGGATCCCGCCCCCAACCGGCGTGGTTAACGGACCTTTGATTGCTACAATGAATTCTTTTATGATATCCAGGGTTTCCTGTGGTAGCCATTGACCGGTCCGCGTGAAGGCTTTTTCACCTGCCAATACTTCTTTCCATTGGATGTTCCGTTTTCCGGCATATGCCTTGAGAACTGCGGCATCAAAAACCATGACACTTGCTTTCCAGATATCAGGCCCTGTGCCGTCCCCTTCAATAAAAGGAATTACAGGATGATCGGGAACAGTTAGCTTACCATTCCGGAAAATAATTTTTTCTCCATTCATATCTTTACTTATTGATGTTTTGTTTCAAAAGTAAAATTAATTCAAATTAAGATTCAGTCAGTTAATTATATCCTGTAAATGTTATTAATTTTGCATAAAATAAACCAAAGGTATGCTACTCAATTTAGATTCATTATCAATCACTTACAAAAAATTATCGTCAGGGGTTGAAAAAGCCAGGGCTTTGTTGAAGAGACCACTTACTTTAACAGAAAAGATCCTGTACGGACATTTGTTCGACCCGGATCCTGAAACATCATTCAAAAGGGGAATTGATTATGTGAATTTTTTACCCGACAGGGTTGCAATGCAGGATGCAACTGCACAGATGGCGCTACTGCAATTCATGACAGCCGGAAGAAAAATGACTGCTGTCCCCGCAACTGTTCATTGTGATCACCTTATTCTGGCCAGGGAGGGAGTAACATCCGACATGGCCAATGCAAAGATCCTGAACAAGGAGGTATTTGATTTTCTTCAAACGGTATCGGCAAAATATGGAATTGGTTTCTGGAAACCAGGAGCTGGGATCATTCACCAGGTGATAATCGAGAATTATGCCTTTCCCGGAGGTATGATCATAGGCACCGACTCTCATACTCCCAATGCAGGAGGTCTGGGAATGGTTGCAATCGGAGTTGGTGGCGCTGATGCAGTTGATGTTATGTCGGGAATGCCACTGGAACTGAAAATGCCAAAGATACTTGGAGTTGAGTTGACAGGAAGACTTAATGGATGGGCATCGGCCAAGGATGTCATCCTGAAACTTTCAGGAATCCTGACCGTACAGGGTGGAACTGATTATATCATAGAATATTTCGGAGAGGGAGCCCAGACAATCTCATGCACAGGCAAAGGGACCATTTGTAACATGGGGGCTGAAGTTGGAGCAACATGCTCATTATTCAGCTATGACAAAAAGATGAAAAATTACCTGAATGCAACCGGCAGATCGGTTGTTGCCGGATTATCAGATACATACTCCAGTTTATTGGTCCCTGATAAGGAAGTGATAACAAATCCGACAGCATATTACGACCGGTTTATAAGTATTAATTTATCGGAAATTGAACCATATATAAATGGACCCTATTCCCCGGATGTTGCCCATCCGATCTCTGAAGTTGCCGGTTTCATAGAAAAAGAAGGATACCCGGAAAAACTGGAGGTTGGCCTGATAGGTTCCTGTACAAACTCTTCATATGAAGATATTTCACGTGCGGCGTTTGTTGCACGTCAGGCCCTGGAAAAGAATCTGAAAGCAAAATCGGAATTTATCATAACTCCGGGTTCCGAGCAGATAAGGTATACTTGTGAAAGAGATGGTTTGCTTAAGGTATTTACCGATATTGGCGGTGTTATTATGGCAAATGCCTGTGGTCCGTGTATTGGTCAGTGGGCACGTAACATGAAAGATCCCGGCCGAAAGAATTCCATTCTGAATTCATTCAACAGGAATTTTGCCAAAAGGAATGATGGCAATCCTTCAACACATAGTTTTATTGCTTCACCAGAAATTGTGACTGCACTTACATTAGCCGGAAGTCTGGGGTTTAATCCTCTGAAAGATAGCCTGATAAATGAGAATGGGGTAAAAGTAAAACTCGATGAACCGGTTGGCGTTGAACTCCCTGTAAAAGGATTTGCTGTCGGTGATCCCGGTTACATAGCGCCTCCTGATGATTCTGAGAATATTGAGGTCAAAATAAATCCGGCTTCGGACAGATTGCAACTGCTTGAACCCTTTGATACCTGGAACGGGAAAGATATTACCGGTATGAGATTACTGATTAAAGCCAAAGGTAAATGTACTACCGATCATATTTCCATGGCAGGGCCCTGGCTTAAATACCGGGGACATCTTGATAACATCTCCAATAACCTTCTGATGGGCGCAATCAACTTCTTCAATGATAAGTCAAACCTGGTCAGAAATACTGAAACCGGAGAATATACGGAGGTGTCAAAAGTTGCCAGGTCCTATAAAGCTAAAGGGATACCTTCGCTTATTGTAGGAGATCAGAACTATGGAGAAGGATCTTCACGAGAGCATGCAGCCATGGAGCCAAGACACCTTGGAGTTAAAGTTGTACTGGTAAAATCTTTTGCACGTATTCACGAAACAAACCTGAAAAAACAGGGAATGCTTGCTCTGACTTTTTCCAATCCTGATGATTACCTGAAGATTCGTGAAGATGACCGGTTTGATCTTACCGGACTGGATACATTTGCTCCCGGAAAACCTTTGATATTAAAGTTACATCATAGTGACTCCTCTTCAGAAGAGATCGTTCTTAAGCACAGTTACGGGACCCAACAGATCAATTGGTTTAAGGCAGGCAGTGCATTGAATTACATAAAAACCCTGAAATAGGTTAGATTGAAATCTTCACAATAAAATGTTATGAACTAACTGTCAGCCGGTAATGAATACATCTTCCCAATGGCTTTGCTGACAAAGTTCCCGGCTATCTTACGGGGAATAACATGCAGCAGGATAAAATAAAAGAGAAGGTTCTTCAGACCGGGTATGCAGATTGGTTTTTTACCAAGGTTTTTCATAGCACATTCAGCGACCCTGGAAGGTTCCATAACGTTTACCCCCCTCTTTTTATCCATGGTGAAACTTGACCAGTAAGAAGGGGTTGAAGTCGGGCCGGCACAGCAGGCGATAATATCTATTGCATGTGAGCGGAATTCATGAAACAATGATTCTGCAAGGACAATATTGAATGCCTTGGTGGCGGCATAGGGAGCGACAAATTTTGGTCCGACTAGTCCGGCAAGCGACGACATCAGTACAATCCCCCCGGAACCAACAGCTCTGGTCCTTGCGACAAATCCATGAACCAGTTTCAAAGGGGTAAGGCTGTTTAACCGGATATATCTGTCCAACTCATCCGTTGAGTTACTTAGAAAGGGTTTTACAGGGCTGTACGCAGGTACATAGATCAGTAACCTGCAGTCATGTTGTTCTATAAATCTCAGACAGTTTATCCAAGCATTTTCTTCGGCAAGGTCCTGAACCAAACCAAGAGTTTTGACATGGTATTGTTGTTCGATCCTGTTTCCTGTTTCTTCAAGACTCTTCTCCCTGATATCAATCATAAGGAGATTCATCTTTCTCCTGGCAAGGGCTTCACAGAACGATGCCCCAATACCTTCCGCAGCGCCAGCGACCAGCGCCCACTCTCCATAACGCTCTGACTTTGATTTCATGAATATTTATAACTTTGCCGGCGTTCAATAAAGTCTGCAATAATACTATTTCTTTTCAATATGAACAGACTCCTGTTTTTCTTTCTGCGATTGATAAAGGTTTTTCACCGGGCGGGTTTAAAGCTCAGAAGACAAACCGAAGACGATTTGCATAATAAAAGGATAGTAACCGGAAAGGCCTGGGAGGAATATTGCGATCGGCTCAAAGCAGCGGGAGCGGCGCTGATGATTCCAGGAACACCGCGTGATGCATTTCAGCAGGCGGAAGGTATACGTTACCTTACAAGGCTGACCAGGGCAGGACTGGAAGCATTTGTGGAATTTAATGATCCGGCATTTCCCATGTTCAGAAGAATCGCTCATGAGACCATCAAATTAGGTGCGGATAATCCCGATAACCATTATTTAAATGCACAGATAAGCGGAAAGTATAAATACCGTATCCGTGGAAAACGGAACACTGTGCATTATATTGGTTTCTTCACTCAGAACGGGAATTATGGTACCACGGGGAACCTTACTCCCTGTGGAACTCTTGAAGATGCAGATCTGAAAGTAGGGGATGACGACAGGTTTGAGATTATCCTGAGCAAGGAACCTGAGGGAATGAACTGGCTGAAGATTGAGGAGGAAACTTCACTCGTTTTGGTTCGCCAAACCTTTTCGGACCGGTTTAAGGAGATTCCGTCCGAGCTTACAATTGAGAATCTGGATGGGAGGAAATCGCCAGATCCTCTTACGCCTGCAATGGTGGATGATGGATTAAAAACTGCATCTCTTTTTGTAGGTGGAGCCGCTTTATTGTTCGCACGCTGGGCCAACGGATTCAAGAAACATACAAACCAGCTTCCTATGTTTGATCCGGCGGTTTCCAATGCAGCAGGCGGAGATTCAAACATAATCTATTACCATAGTCACTGGAAATTAGCTGAAAATGAAGCACTTGAAATAGAAGTTAAACCACCCGACTGTGATTCCTGGAATTTCCAGATAAATAACTACTGGATGGAATCTCTCGATTACCGGTATTTTACAATTTGTATCAATAAGTCAACTGCAGTTTTTGGTAATGACGGGCTTGTAAAAATTGTAGTGGCTGCCCGGGATCCGGGTATCCCAAACTGGATAAATACCTGCGGTCATAATGAAGGTACAATGCTATGGCGCTGGTACCGTCTCAGACAAGGAGTCAGACCTGTGCAGCCACTATGCAGGGTTGTAAGGATTGAAGATTTGGCAGACTTATCACAGTTACCGGAGGAGAGGCCGTTAACTTAAAATGATGACTGTAATGGACGAAAAAACAACTCACTCCGGGAATTTCGATAAACGTACTATTTGGTTCAACCTGATAAATAAAGCGTGGAAGGGGGCCTATTTTTTAGGAACGCGGATTGAGCTTGATGCTGATAAATTGATAAAGTCGGCAAAGAAAAAAACGGGACTTACCGACCTCGGTAAGGATTTCGAGATTGAACCGCTTCAAAGGCTGGTTCATTCAGTTAATGAAGAAGCAAATCTTCATCCTGTTGGCAGGTTTATAACCCATGAACGGTTTATCAGCCTGATCGCCATCCGTCTCAGGGCAGAATATTTTTTTAAACGGAATCCTGAAATTCTGGAACAACCGGTATATCCTGCCTGGATCATTGTCGGGTTGCAACGTACCGGGACAACAAAATTACAGAGGCTGCTGTCATCAGATCCCGATCACCGTGTCATTCCAAGCTGGGAGGTAATTAATCCCGTTCCGGTTAATCTTAACCTTTATGAAGAAAGACTTAGCAAGGGGGCAGCCGGCAGCCGGCAACCGGCTGTCACGAATATTGATTATCCCTTACCTGGCGATAAACGGATAAAAATTGCGAAGACCAGCGTGCAGGCCGTCAAACTCATATCACCGGGTTTTTTTACCATTCATCCTATTGAATATGACCAACCTGAAGAGGACATCCTGATTCTTGATGTCAGTTTTATGAGTACGACGCCGGAAGCCATGATGAATGTTCCGTCATATGCGGGCTGGCTGGAAACAACGGATCAGTCGCCGGCATATGCATATGCAGTCAAGCTTTTAAAATTCATGCAGAGCATCAATCCAGCAAAGCGTTGGATTTTAAAGACCCCCCATCATCTTGAATTTCCCGACCTTATCGATAAGCATTTCGGGGAGGTACATTTTCTATGGCCACACCGCACGATCTATGAATCAGTGCCTTCTTTTCTAAGCATGGTCACTTATAATCACATGATATTCAGCGATGATGTTGACGAGAAACGGATCGTAAGGCATTGGGTAAGGAAAACCGGTTACATGTTGCAAAAGACTCTTGATTACAGGCAGAAAGACTGTAACAATGAAAAGTTCACTGATATCCATTATAAAGGACTGATGTCTGATTCCATGGCAGTCCTGGATGATTTATATAAAAGGAATGGCGGATTGACTCCGGAACTTAAATCCAGATTTGACAAGCATGAAAAGGAGCATCCCCACAGAAAATACGGAACACACCAGTATTCATTGGGAGATTTTGGCCTGACGGAGAGTGATATTGATAAATATACAACACATTACAGCAAATTTATGACCGATCTTTATGAACGGGAAAAACAAAGGTAACTATGATAATCCGGTTTCTGCAACTTTGACCGGTATTGTAAATCTCTTCAGAAAAAACCGGCAATCAGGAGAGTTGAAATCGACTGACCGGCTTGACGGTAGAACAGTATTGGTAGATGGCGCAAGTTCGGGTCTGGGTTTTGCAATTGCCACTGATTGTGCTCGCAGAGGCGCCAGGGTTATCATGGCCTGCAGGAGCGGGATTCCGCTGAAAGGAGAAATTATAAAGAAAGTGACCGGTTCCCGTGATATCCATATGATTTATGTCGATTATTCCGATATCAGATCCATTAAAAACCTTGTTGCAGGTATTAAACATGGTTTTATACATCTGACAGGAGAAGATTTAAATCAGCGGAATAATAAACCGGTGGATACTCCGGTGGATTTTCCATTCGGAAAAATTGATATTATGATCTGTAATGCAGGGATCGTTCCTGCGAAAAGCAGAAAAACTCCACAGGGTCTCGAAGAAATGTTCATGGTGAATTATTTTTCAAAGTTTATTCTTATCAGCCTTCTGTTGAAAAATAATTGTTTCAATCTGCATGAAACAAGTGGGTCAGGCAAACCCCGGATCATTTTTGTAAATTCGGAGACCCACCGCAATCCCAAGAAATTTGAATGGGAGAAATTTGGCAGGTATGAGTCTTATTCCATTGGAAAGAGCCTGGAATTGTATGGTTATTATAAATTATTGTTAGCCACTTTTGCTGTTGAACTGTCAAGGAGGTTAACTCCTGAATTCTCAGTTTTTGCATTATGTCCCGGACCGGTAAACTCCAATATCGGAAGGGAAGCCCCTAAATTATTTCATCCGTTGATGAAACTCGTATTTTACATATTCTTCCGGTCACCGAAGAAAGCGGCAATTCCTGTGATGTACCTTTCATCTTCGAAAGATATGGAAGACAGGGATTTTGATTACTTTTTCCTGATGAGCAGGAAAGAAATCGACGAAAAGGCTGCCAATCCTGAGAACGGTAAGAAACTATGGGAATTATCAGAAAAACTGGCTGGTGAGCTACAGGCTATATAACAACCTGATCTCCTCCTTCCAAAGGGATTCATCAGGTGTTTCCAGGATAAGTGGCATATTGTCAAACCTTGGATCATTAATGATATATCTAAACACATTCAGACCCAATGTTCCCTTTCCAAGGCTCTCATGACGGTCAACCCTGCTTCCAAGACCTTTTTTTGAGTCATTCAGATGCATCCCTTTCAGGTATTTAAGCCCGACTACGGTCTCAAATTTTTTTATAGTTTCGTTAAATGCCGTTTCATTTGAAATATCATATCCAGCGGCAAAAGTATGGCAGGTATCCAAACAAACTCCGGCACGATCTTTATCCTCAATAAGATCGATTATGAACCTAAGATGCTCAAAAGTGTATCCCAAACTGCTGCCCTGTCCTGCAGTATTCTCAATGACGGCAGAGACACCTCTGGTTTTATCCAGAGTCTGATTGATGGATTCGGCAATCAACTGCAAACTGGTTTCATCATCAATCTTGCCAAGTGAGCTTCCCGGATGAAAATTCAACCTGTCAAGACCTAAGAGTTCACACCGTTTCATTTCATCAAAGAATGAATCCCTGGATTTTCCCAAACCCACCGTGTCAGGATTTCCGAGGTTGATCAGGTAGCTGTCATGAGGCAGGACCTGAAAGGATTTGAAACCTAATTTTTCACAATTTTCGCGAAATAATCTGATGTTATCTGTAGTCAGGGGAGACGATCTCCACTGCCGTTGATTTTTAGTGAAAAGAGCGAAAGCTTTTGCTCCTATCCCGGTTGCATTCAAGGGAGCATTCTCAACTCCACCACTGGCGCTAACATGGGCTCCAATATATTTCATCCTTGTGTCATTTTAAAGAGAAAACCTTATCTTCTGCTGCAAAGATAAGGTTTTCAGAGACTGATTAATAAATCAACAACCTCCTGTTATTTGTTGATCATTATTTTTCTGATCACGGAGTGGTCACTGCTCTTGAAGACAACAGTATAGACTCCTGACGGTGTTGGCCGCAGATCAATCTTTTTCTGATACATACCTTTGACTGTAAAGGTTTTGGATTCATAAATCCTGACCCCAACCTGATCATAGATCAGGATGTTGAAAGTCTGCTCGTTCGGGGTAATTATCCTGGCAGTAAATATTCCATCATTTGGGACAGGATATATAATATACTGATTCTGATCAGCAGTAGGATTGATTCCAGTTACGACGATGAATATATGATTTGAGGTATCCGAACTGCAAGCCTCAAGGGTGACGACATCCCAGTACCAGCCGGTATTCTGCGCTATCAACATCTGTTCTGTCCCTCCGGCAACCGGATCTCCATTATAGTACCATTGGTTACCTGCCGGGGCGTTACTGTGTAAAGTATCAGCTACAGCCGTAATATGTGGAGTTCCGGGAATCGGGTTAACCGTAATTTGAAAATCAGGTGAAGTTTGTCCATTTCCACACGGATTCGTTCCGGTCACGGTTATAATTCCTGATGAAGTTCCTTGCGGGAAAGCTACTGTGATACTGTTGGTATTTTCTCCGGATTCAATCGTTGCTCCTGCAGGAAGTGTCCAGATATAACCTGTGGCTCCGGGAATTACAGGGACAGAAAATTGTACCCCTGTTTGTCCTTCGCAAACGTCGGATGGACCGGAAATAGTACCTGCCGGATCCGGAAGGGCAATGACGATTACAGGGAAAGGAGGAGAAGTGGCGCCATTACCGCATACATTATTTCCATAGACCGTTATATCACCGGAAACAGCATTAGTTGCAAAATCAACAGTAATTGAATTTGTTCCGTCACCTGAGGCAATGGTTGCGCCAGGAGGCAATGTCCATACATAGTAAGTTGTATTTGTGATAGGATCAACTGAATATGCAATTCCCTGTGCTCCTGCACATAATGACGCAGTTCCCGTTATTGTACCAGCAGCTCCTGGTAACGGGTTGACAGTTACATTCAGAACTGTCGGAGTTGCCGCATAACAACCATTTGCATTTGCGTAGGTTACGCTCAACCATTGTGCTCCGGGAGTATTCCACTGAACCAGGATACTGTTGGTTGTATTTCCGCCAGTAATAGTCCCACCGGAAGAAATGTTCCATTGGTAGTTTGACATCCCTGCTTCCGTAGAATATGTATTATTTGTGGTACCTGTACATACACTCGTCTGACCGGCAATTGTGGGTACAGGGAGCGGATTGACAGTCACATTTTTAACAGTAGGTGTTGCAGCCGTACAACCGTTTGCATCGGAATAATTCACGGTAACGGTTTGAGCAGGTGCTGTATTCCATGTTACTGTAACTGAATTTGAAGTTGGTGTTCCTCCTGAAGTAATAGTACCTCCTGAAGAAACAGTCCAGATATAGTTTGTCATACCGGGCTCAGTAGTATAGACATTTCCTGCGGAACCTGCGCAAACTACAGTATTTCCTGAAATAGTTGGAGTGACGGTAATCTGAGTTACAACCGCACTACCGGACATGTTATTGGTAAGATAAGTTGCTTTACGGTATGCAGTGGCAGTATAAGTCCCTTCTGTTTGATTTCCAAAAGATATGGATGATCCGGTACCAGGAATATAGGAACCGACCGGAGCGCCATTTTTTATCAGCCTGTACATTACTCCTCCCTGGGAGCCGTCCAGACCAACAGTTAATCCGGTCCCGCCTGAACAATAGTTTCCTGAACCAGTCATGTTAAATGCTGTTACCGGAGAGTTGAAAATCGGATCTGTAAACAAGGTTGTATGGCTTGTCATATCCGAGATTTCGAGGACAGTTCCTGTCGGTGCAGGAGGGACAATTGCGTAAACATAAGTAGTTGCAGGTCCCGAATTCCAGGTGATTGTATACGGATTAATCTGACCATAATCGTTGCTGTTCGTAAACCGGAAACTCCCGATCCGAAGTCCTGTTGTGGGTATAAGTGTCCCGCATGAACTGGAAGTACAGCCATTCACCCTGATATATAATATCCCTCCGATATTGAATATTGATACACCTCCGGGTGCAAAAGCAGTGGGTAACTCCGTTGATCCTGAAACATAATAACCGGTAACCGAACCTCCGTTAAGAATGCCTGAAGAGTTATTAATTCTAAAAGAGAGTTGATAGTTATTCAGATAGAGATTTGTTGAACCAGTGCGGTATATATAAACATCAAACTGGTATATTTTTGAAGTCATCAGCGTATCGGCTGTAGCGACACAGGAATAGGTTGGTATCTGAGCAGCGGTATACACTGACATTACCATTAAAATAACCAGTGTTTCAGCAATCCTAAATATTCTTTTCATATCTCTTTTATTTATTAAGTACACAAATCAACTAATTATCTTTTCCAATTGAACATGACTATAATGGCTTCTAAGGAGTTATTGCAAAGATCCCCAGGAGGTAATTGTTATAATCCAGATACAGATCGAGAACATCCACAACCCCATCACCATTCAGATCGGAATATACATACCCAAGATCTCCGGCAAGATATGATGGGTAAACATAATAGAGATCAAGGATGTCGATGATTCCATCCTGAGCGGTTGGACCCGGATACGAATGTGCGAAGTCGGTTATATCACCAACATATATTGCGAATATTCCTCCACCCATTGATTTCAGATTGTTTCCGAAAGCTTTAGTTGCTGCGTCAGAGAAATTGTAGCTGATAGAACCTCCTGTAAATGTCTGGGGAGTTGCACATACGGTTTCAATACTATTTCTGTGCTTTATGGTAATATAATAATTACCATTCTGTAATGAAGGAATGTTTGCAATGGCAGAACCGTTTACATTTAATGGAACATCAGTAACAACTTTTTTGATTGTGGAATAGGTGACCGGATCATGAATTTCAACAGTTAAATGGTCAGCAATTGTTGTTCCCCACTTTGGAGAGAAGTTAACGCCATCAAAACTCTGGGCAGCATTCATTAATCCTGCCCCGGCGTACAGTCCCTCAAGGTAAACAGTAAGTG
>Ga0172374_1000231_pt1 | contig 44808 bp, 40 predicted proteins | sample LakKiv3m_FD_114536 | JGI IMG/M metagenome (GOLD analysis project Ga0172374, IMG submission 114536) | Freshwater microbial communities from Kabuno Bay, South-Kivu, Congo - kab_092012_10.3m | ecosystem: Environmental > Aquatic > Freshwater > Lake | place: Democratic Republic of the Congo... | reverse complement strand
GATATTTTAAAAGCATACAAGACCCGAACAAGTCTTTCGGTATGATACTCATAAGTGTTGATGCCATGCCTCTTAATATCTTGCTGCCAGTAGTACGTTGTATTTTCATTGGTTGTAACCAGTTTGCCCATGGGTCAGGAGAAGAGTTACTGTTACTCCCTGGCATGTGATAATGACTTGGGCTCTTGTTGTTTAGCTCTTGCTATAACTGGGTTTTATACAGGGAACCCGGACAGGTAGCTATTGGTTATATGTCGCACAATAATACTTTTACGACGTCATGGAGCTTCAGATCTGGGAGGAGTGGTTATTTAGGGTCTAATTTTGTTTTCTTATTTTTTCATTCATGGTATGTATTTCGTTTTTTAATTCCATTTATCTTTATCTTGATTTCGCAGCCGTTTCCCTGAGCTGTTTGGGTTAACTGGACCTAGGCTTGTTTTGCCTTATGACTTCCCTGCTTACGTGAAAATATGGTGTGAAATACGGATTGTTATAACAAGCCAAAACAGAAGATGATGTATTGCTCGCCAAAAGACTGCAGGAGCCTTTCTAGGTCACTACAGAGGCTCAGATTTAGCCTCAGTTTTCCTTTTGTTTTAGGTAAGGACGCCAGCGTGTTCAAGGAGGGTTTTTGCAAGAAAATAGTTTTTAGCATGATCGTTTTTTGGTTCAACCAATGCAAACACATCGTCGCGGTTTGGAAAGAGTTTTACTAGCAAAATGAGTTGTTCATAATTTGGAACAGATCTATCAGTTTGAAGAAGTTGATTATCCATATGGTCATGGAAATCCGTACGGTTAAATGGTTTGGTGAGAAACCCGATGTGGACGAGCTTGGTTTTGTATGCGTAGTGTTTGGAGACGTCGTACAACATTGTCCAGATATCTTTGGCGTTTAGTGATTCACAACTGGCTGCGGTGTGTCCGAAATCATTGGCAAACCAGACTCCGTTAGCAATGGCCTTCATAAGACTTGATATCGGAAGCTCTCCGAGGTCCAAAACCTCATTCCTGTGACCTTTTGTGCGCCACTGGTTTGCGGTCCTTTGTGGTACGGATTCAATGGTCAGCACTACCCCATTCTGTTTTGCATATTCAGTGAGTATTGTTGCATGTTCTAAAAAGATTGGTTCGCATTGTAATATTGGCTTTGGTTCCGAAAGCACGGTAAATGTGACGGTTTTGAAATCCAGTTTTATCAGTGATCTTGTGCCTGGATGGATATTCACGTAAGCGAACTTATTCTGCGCAGCTATTTCAATGGTGTTTTTAATAAGCGCCATGGATTCCTTTGCTATGGTGGCATCCGGATACGCAATCGTTGCGAGTGCGTCGTTTGGTAGAGCTCCCCAAAAATGGAGTCCTGAATGTGGTGCGTATTTTTTGAGATACGAGAAAAGATCTGTATACCCATCTGGTGTGTTTGCGTTATACCAGACTTCAGCAAAATCAGCGTTTGTACGTTCTAAATCATTAATGCTGTGATCGTTGATTGCGACTTTGATTCCAAGTTTCATGATAAGGTCAGTATATCAGATTTAACTTGATCTATTGACAGAATCATAACGTCGTACAATGATGATTGTAGAGACGTTTATGTCTTCTTATGAACCTATCACAACTTATTAATGAATTTTTGGAATATTTGGAAATTGAACGGAATGTTTCGCCGCTTACCATCCGAAATTATAGTCATTACTTAAACAGGTTCCTGGATTTTTTGGTTGCCTCTCCCCTAGCAGTACCGCCGGGAATCCAGGGAATGACAACAGAGCAATTGGAAAAGCGAAAAAATCTTCATGTGTCTGTTATCACATCTGAATCAATTCGACAGTATAGGCTATATCTATCCCGCTTTGTTGATGAGTATGGTATTAGCTTGAAACGTGTGACTCAGAACTACCACCTCATTGCTATACGGTCTTTTTTGAAATATTGCACAAAACGGGATGTTTTGACGGTATCTGCTGACAAGATAGATTTGCCGAAGGCAGAAAGTAGGAGTATTAAGTTTTTAGAACGTGAGCAGATTGATAGGCTTCTTAATCAGCCGGAAATTTCAACGAATGAAGGTATGCGCGATAAAGCGATCCTTGAGACACTATTTTCAACCGGCCTTCGTGTGTCAGAACTTGTTAAGCTGGATCGGGATCAGATTAATTTGGAACGGAAGGAATTCGGGGTAATAGGAAAAGGAAGACGCGCGCGTTTAGTATTTCTATCTGATGGTGCAGTTGATTGGATAGGTCGGTATCTCAAAACGAGGGATGATGATTTGAGGCCTTTATTTATTCGGTATTCAGGAAAAACCCCGGATGAAGGAGATAAAAACGGAGAAGGCCTTCGGTTGTCAGCTCGAAGTGTTGAGCGGCTAGTTGAGAAATATGTTCGAAAAGCCAGGCTTCCAATTAAAATTACTCCGCATGGCCTAAGACACTCCTTTGCTACTGACTTATTGAGTAATGGCGCTGATCTTCGTGCCATTCAGGAGATGTTGGGACACAAGAATATTTCAACAACACAGATTTATACCCATGTAACTAATCCACAACTTCGTGCTGTGCATGAAAAGTTTCATAGGAAAGGAATGGAATGAATATAGCTATTTTACATACCTTGCCAACGCGGCGCGCCAAGCAAAGCGCGTTTATTGAGACGGATGAAGATACGATTGAATCAGCACGAGAAATTGAGAAGGCAGTTAAAGAAAAAGGGGCAACTCCCATCCTTGTCGGGCTTTCTGAAGATGCGATTGACCAAACAATTCGCAGAATTCACGCAGATTGTATTGTAAACCTCATTGATTGGACTGGGTTGGATTTACCGTTAAGTTTGCATGCAATGGATATACTGGAATTAACGAAAACTCCATTTACTGGAGCGTCACGAAGGGCATTTGAAATAGGGGCAGATAAAGTTGCGATGAAAAAACAGTTAGACAAATCAGGACTCCTCACTCCGAGATGGCAATTATTTGAAACAGGAAAAGAATCAGTCAAATCTGATTTTTCCTATCCAGTGATTGTGAAGCTCGCTAAGGAACATTGCAGTATCGGGCTTGGAAAAACGTCTATAGTAAACAGTAGTGGAGAACTTATAGTACTCGTACGAAAACAGCTTATAACATATCGTCAACCGCTTATTGTTGAAGAATTTCTTTCCGGCCGTGAATTTCAAATTACGCTTATTGAGAAAGCGTCAGGACTCACAATGCTTCCGCCTGCGGAAGTGATATATAAAGTGAGTGGTATTGATGCGATGTTATCATACGAAAGCCGTTGGGAAGAGACTTCTCCGGATTTTCACACGTCCGGTATGGCACTGGCAACACTAACGAGTGAACAATTGCAGGAATTTGAAGCAATCTGTACCAATGCCTTTCATGCATTTGAGTTTACAGATTTTACCCGAATTGATGCAAGACTGAATGATGTGGGGCAACTTATAATTCTTGAGGCAAACGCAAATCCTGGTTTATCTGATGATCCCCTCTATGGTATGACGGTTTCGTATAAAGCAGTGGGAATGACTTTTGCAGATTTTGTGTGGGAAATTATTGAATCCTGTCTTAGGCGACAGTTGGGGTAAAGACTTTTGATGTTGCAATATCAAACTTCGGTAGGCTTTCTGGGTTTTTGGAGATGACAAGCATAAGTTGTGGTTGCCAGTGACGGATAAGTTTAAAATGCTTTCCTGTTGTTGAGGTCTTTTTTCGTTTAAAGTCAAAATCATACCAACGGTTTCGGAAGTCCTGCCAGGCGTATGATTTTCTTTTTCCTGATGATGTATCCAAAAGAACAATCCTGTTTTTGCTTGTGGCAAATGATGAGACGACTGCCCAATGACCAGAGTCTGGATGCGGTTCTTCCTTTTCATCTAAATCGTAAAGATATGACACCATGACCGCCCGAATATCATTTGGCGGGTATTTGAGTGCGCTTTGTAAATGTTTGAGGGTTGTATATTCAACTGCAAGAACGGAAAACCCAAGGCTATTTATAGCATATATGAGATTTTTTGTTGTGGTCCCGTTACGGTCTGTTGTTTTACAAAGTTCAATAAGACTTTTGAGGGATTTTTTCTTGTTGAGTATTGAAAGGGCAATTTTTAGAGCAGCAGGACCACAGGTATGATCATTGGGCTGCTGAATCGGTTTCGCGTGGCTTCTTCCCATAAGAAATCCTTTGTGACTTGGGGTATGGACTATTCTACCGCGACAAAACTTTCGCGGCAAGGGGTAAAATTAGCTTTAAATTATAGGCTTATTTTACCTCGTAACTGAGTGTGACCGTGAGGGTAATATCTGTAGATCCAGTGTTTAATTCCGTTGGCGCTCCTGCTCCTGTTGTCATCATCATGTCAGCCTTTGCGTACAGAATGGGCGGTCGGTAACCGTTGGTTGACTCTTGATAATTAATGATTTTTCCAAGAGTAAATCCGGCTGTTGTGGCTGCTTGTGAAGCCTTAGCTTTTGCGTCAGCAACAGCTAGTTTTCTGGCATCATTTTCCCCAGTTGTTTTATCATCAACATCAAATGAAATTCCTCCGACTGTGTTTGCGCCAGCTCCGGTTGCTGAATCTACAACGTTATTAACTTTTTCAATAGCCCGCACTTTTATTGTGAGATTACTTGACGCTTGGTATCCAATAATCCGCTGTCGGCTTGCTGTGTAGTCATATTGTGGGTTCATGTTGTAATTGCTGGTCTTGATATCTTTCTCGTCAACCCCAAGCTTTTTTACAGCTGCCGATACAGCGTTGATATTTTTATTGAGATTGTCCTGGACTTCTTTGACCGTTGTTCCAGTTGCCTGGACACCGACATTGACAGTTGCGATATCAGGTTTTACCGAAATTTTTCCTTCACCAGTGACAGTAAATGCTTCGGATTTGTTACTTGTTACATTTGTGATGCTAAACGGTATGGGGCCAGCGAATTTTGTATAGAGGAACAGGGAAACAAAAAATACGATAAGGGAAAGGATGGTAGTTTTCATATTCTATTAGTATAGCAAATATTAAATTATTTATTGAAATCAAGCGTGTTTAAGATGCGTATGAAGAAAGGTATTAGTGTGATTTTGGGTCGTGTACATTCAAACATAAGCCGTGGACATTGTTTTATTTGAGTGTCTATTCTTTTGTTGTCAGTTACATACGTGCTTCCGCAACCACAGGGATTATTTTGAATATATCCGGGAGTTAGGTTAAGAAAAAGAAATAATAGAACACATGCAGCAAGAAATATGGACAAGACAATTTTGATGAGTATATTCATCATGGTAACCAGATACTACTTTGTTAAACACGTTGCTGCTGCGACGGTATCGGATTTGTCGGTGAATCGCATAAGAATGACCCCTGATGTTGCACGTCCGAGTCTTGGGATTGAACCAATAGGAAGTTTAACAACCTGACCTTTTATGGATGTAATAATGAGGCCTTCAGTTTCAGTTGGAATAATCTGAGACACAATAACCTTTCCTGTTTTCTCTTTCACATCCGCGACTTTTACCCCTTGCCCTCCGCGTCGTTGCTTAGGAAATCCGACAATTGCGGTTTTTTTGCCAATACCCTTTTCCATGATGGTAAGGAAATCATGGGATTTATTTTCGCGTGTTATGACATCCATGCTGACGAGATAATCGCTTCCTTTAAGAAGTATTCCCCGAACTCCCATTGTGTCCCTTCCTGTTCCTCGGACCTCTTCTTCGCTGAAACGGATGGACTTTCCTTCATGGGAGACCATGAGGATTTCGTCGGATCCTCCTGTGAGCTTGACCCATTCAAGCTCATCTCCCGGATCAAGTTTAATTGCAACAAGTCCATTGCGTCTGATATTTTCATATTCCGTGAGTTTGCTTTTTTTAATGACACCTTTTTTAGTGGCCATGATGATAAATTTCACTCCTTGTTCCTTCTGTGCCTTGGAGTCAAGGGTGTAGGTAAGCATGGAGGTGACTTTTTCTCCTGATTCGACATTGATGACGTTGACAACTGCCTGACCCTTGGATTGTCGACTTGCTTCAGGAAGATCCCATGCGCGAACTTGATAGACTTTCCCTTTTTCTGTAAAGAAAAGCAAATTGTCGTGGGTTCGTGCCGACACCACCATGTCTATGGCATCTTCTTCTTTGGTTATCATGCCAATGACACCTTTTCCGCCGCGTTCTTGTGTTTTAAATGATGTGGGAGGAACCCGTTTAATGTAGCCGGACGTGCTCATTGTAATAATCGTATCCTCGTTTGGAATGAGCTGTTCTTCACTGAATTCTCCGATTCTGCTTTTGTAGACTTTTGTTCGTCTGGTATCTCCGAATTTTTCTTTGAGTTTCATAAGTTCTTCTTTGATGACATTAAATATTTTTTCCGGGTGTTCAAGAAGGTCATTAAGGTATGCGATTGTTTCCCGAATCATCGCAAGTTCATCTTCGATTTTTTCCCGTTCAAGCGCTGCAAGTTTCCGTAGTTGCATGTCCAAAATAGCAATGGTCTGGATTTCTGAAAGTTTGAAGCGAGCCATGAGTTTGACTTTTGCTTCATCTGCATCTTTACTTTTTTTGATAATAGAAATGACTTCGTCGATATGGTCAACTGCTATTTTGAGGCCTTCAAGAATATGTTCCCGTTTTTTAGCTTCTGCAAGTTCAAATTCACTCCGCCTTCTGATGACAAATTGGCGATGCTTTAAATATTCTTCAAGGACGAGCTTCAGAGTGCAGGTCTGCGGCGTATTATCCACAAGCGCGACCATGTTGACCGGGAAGGTTGTCTGAAGATCCGTGTATTTATATAAGTTATTAAGAACTTGTTTTGGATGCGCGTCGCGTTTGAGTTCAACAACGACGCGGATACCGTGTCTGTCTGATTCATCCCGAAGGTCCGAAATGCCGTCGATTTTTTTATCTTTGACAAGGTCTGCTATTTTAATCACGAGATTTGCTTTGTTCACCTGGTACGGTAGTTCGGTTATCGAGATTGCGGATTTTCCTTGCCCGATTTCCTCAATTTCTGCCTTTCCGCGCATGACGATCTTTCCTTTTCCAGTACCGTAGGCAAGCTTAATTTCATTTATGTCATAAATGGCTCCGGCTGTTGGGAAATCCGGGCCCTGGACAAACTCCATGAGCTCATCAAGCGTAGTGTTAAAAGAATACTCCGGTGTTGCATGGCTGTTTTTTTCACCTTTCACGATTGTGATTTTTCCGATCATATGGACAAGTGCATCCACGATTTCGGTTAAGTTATGTGGCGGGATTTTTGTCGCCATACCAACAGCTATTCCCTCTGATCCCATGAGAAGCAGGTTTGGAAGTTTAGCTGGTAAATAGCATGGTTCTTTGGTTGATCCGTCAAAATTAGGAATGAAATCAACTGTGTCTTTGTCAATGTCAAAAAGCATCTCCGCTGAAATTGCGGAAAGTCTGCACTCTGTATACCGCATGGCAGCTGGCGGGTCTCCATCAATTGAACCAAAGTTTCCTTGGCCATCAACCAGTGGGTATCGCATGGAAAATTCCTGTGCAAGCCGTACGAGCGCTTCATACACTGACGAATCTCCGTGCGGATGGTATTTCCCGAGGACTTCTCCGACAACAGATGCGCTTTTTTTGTATTTAGAACTATGCGCAAGTCCAGTTGTGTGCATGGCGTAGAGAATGCGCCGATGGACCGGCTTCATACCATCACGGACATCAGGAAGTGCTCGGGATACGATGACAGACATTGCATAGTCAAGATATGACTTTTGCATTTCCGTAACGATCTCTGACTGGATGATCTTTCCGATGTTCATACGTCCACAGGTATTACATGTACTTATTTTCCAATGACTTGGATGACAAGCGGTGCTATAAGAAGTGCCACGACTTGTACGATTTTCATCATTGGGTTAAGTGCTGGACCAGCTGTGTCCTTCAGGGGATCTCCGACAGTATCCCCAACCACCGCTGCTTTGTGGGTATCAGACCCTTTGCCACCAAAGTGTCCATCCTCAACATATTTTTTGGCATTATCCCAGGCGCCACCGGTGTTACACATAAAAAACGCGAGCATGAGTCCGACAATGACTACTCCACCTAAAAATCCACCAAGAGCCTCAGCTCCCAGAAGTCCAGCAAGTACTGGTGCGGCTACCACAATTGCTGCTGGAATAACGAGTTCTTTTTGAGCAGCTTCTGTGACAATTGCCACGGCCCGTGAGTAATCAGGAAGCGCTTTTCCTTCCATGATACCCTTAATTTCTCGAAACTGTCGTCGAACTTCCTCAACAACCTGGAAGGCCGCACGACCTACTGAATTAATGAGTCGTGAACTGAAAAGAAATGGGAGAGCGCCTCCGAGAAGCACTCCGACAAATACTTTTGGATTTGCAATGTTTATTGTCGACAGTCCTGTTGCTTCAAAATAGGTTGCAAACAAGGAACTAGCGGCAACTGCGGCAGATCCAACAGCAAACCCTTTGGTCAAGGCTTTTGTTGTGTTTCCTACTGCATCAAGACCACTTGTTACTTGCGGAGCCTTTCCTTTGAGTCCGGCCATTTCAACCATTCCTTGCGCGTTATCTGCAATAGGTCCAAAGGTGTCAAGTGCCATGATGATACCGGTTGTTGCGAGCATTCCCATACCAACGAGCGAGATTCCATAGAATTCGAATATGAGATACCCGGTATAGATTGCCGCAGCAACGACAAGCACTGATACGGTTGTTGATTCCATTCCGTATCCAAGACCAGCAATGATATTAGTTCCTGCTCCTGTTCGGGATGCTGTTGCAATACCGACAACTGGTTTTTCTCCAGGACCGGTGTAGTATTTTGTTATAAGAAGGAGTGCTCCCATGGCAATAAGTCCAGTAACAGCTGCGTATCCTGCACGAAGCTCATTTAACAGATATGTCGAAAGCCCCATAAAGATAACTGCTGCTGATATTGCGGAAACCATAAATCCGCGGATAAGTGGTTTTATTGCATCTTCCTTATCATTTTTGGCTTTTACAAACAATGATCCCAGAATAGAGGTTAAGATTGCACCAGAGCGTGCTAGAAGCGGAAATACCACTCCTTTGAGTCCGAATATACTTCCTCCGAGAATCATGGCGGCAACGATTGTGAGAGCATACGATTCAAATACGTCAGCGGCCATTCCAGCACAGTCTCCTACGTTATCCCCGACGTTATCGGCAATAGTTGCGGGATTTCTTGGGTCATCTTCAGGGATTCCCTTTTCAACTTTCCCAACAAGGTCAGCTCCGACGTCAGCTGCTTTGGTAAAAATTCCCCCTCCTACCCGCATGAAAAGTGCAAGGAGTGCAGCGCCAAATCCGTATCCAACAAGGACAGTTGTTGCGCTTTTAGCAACAGCATCCGCCCCTTGTGAGATGAACGAGAAATAGGACCACATGTAAATAAGGGAAACTCCTAATAGTCCAAGGCCAACAACAAGCATGCCGTTTACGGTGCCTGCTCCAAATGCGGTTCGAAGAGCTGGGTTAAGCCCCTTAAGCGCGTTGTTGGCTGTTCGGACGTTTGCCTTGACTGCTATCCACATGCCATAGTAGCCAATGATAGCTGAAAATGATGCTCCCAAAAGGAATGTTACTGCTATACCAACTCCAAGTCCCCAAGCAAGAAGAACAGCCAAGATAAGCATGATTGGGAGAACCACTTTGAATTGTTTTGCAAGGTACGCCATCGCTCCGTCTGATATTGCTTTGGCAATAGCTTTTAATTTGTCTGATCCCTCATCTTCGGTAAGTGTCCGTTTAGATAGGTATGCTCCATACGCAAGTGCTAGGAGCGCTGTTAGAGGTGCAGTAAAAAGTGCGATGACTTGAATGTCCATAAATAATTCCTCCTGTATACAGTTTATACAATTATTTCCAATAGAACCTTCCTATTATATATATTATATATAATTTGCCTACAAATCCAAAGTAGCTGATTTGGCATGCGTTTGAATAAAGCGTTTTCTTGGGAGTACCTCATCTCCCATGAGCATGGTAAATACCTGATCCGCATTGGCCGCATCAGCGATTGTCACTTTCCGCATGATACGATTTTCTGGGTTCATGGTGGTATCCCATAACTGTTCCGGGTTCATTTCTCCTAAACCCTTATACCGTTGGATATTCGCTTGTCCTTTGATTGCGGCTGCATGCGTTTTGAGTATAGAGTCACGCTCAACATCGGAATATGCGTAGAATGACTGTTTCCCAAAGCTGATTTTAAATAGCGGTGGTTGGGCAATGTAAAGGTGTCCGTGTTCAGCAAGGTATGGGAGATGGCGATAAAAGAAAGTAAGGAGCAATGTCATAATGTGTTCGCCGTCAACATCAGCATCTGTCATAATGACGACGCGGTGATATCGGAGCTTCTCTGGGTTTAAAGTATCGGCTATTCCCATACCAAGAGCAATGACTAGTGCCTTGAGCTCTTCAAATTCAATAATTTTATCAAGTCGAGCTCGTTCTGTATTCAGTACTTTTCCCCGAAGAGGAAGTATTGCCTGGAACTTTCGGTCTCTCCCTTGTTTAGCACTTCCTCCTGCTGAGTCTCCCTCAACAATGAACAGTTCTGATTGTGTTGCATCTCTACTTTGACAATCAGCAAGTTTCCCAGGCAGCGATGCGCCTTCAAGCGCTCCTTTTCTGATGATTGCGTCTTTAGCTGCCTTTGCGGCAAGTCTGGCTTTGGATGCAAGAAATACTTTTTCCAGAATCGCTTTTGCATCACCGGGATTTTCTTCAAAAAACGTATCCAGTCCTTCTTTGACCGCTGCCTGAACAAACGGTTGGATTTCTGCGTTTCCGAGTTTACCTTTGGTTTGTCCTTCAAATTGCAAATCCGTGGATGACATTTTCATGTATACGATTGCGGTCAGTCCTTCTCTCGTATCTTCTCCGATGATATTGTCATCAGCACTTTTGGTTACTCCGATTTTTTTTGCATAGTCATTGATGGCTCTGGTGAGTGCCATCCTAAATCCCGTTAAATGTGTTCCTCCCTCAGGTGTTGGGATGATATTGACATATGATTCAACGGTTTCTGAAAAGCTATCATTATATTGGATCGCCACTTCAACTGTCGCGCCCATTTTTTCATCGGTTTTTGTGATGTACATGACTGAGTGAAGTGCTTCTTTATTTCGGTTTAGAGCTTTGACGAGGGAAACGATACCGCCCTCAAAATAAAATGTTGCTTCATCTCCTGTTCGGTCATCTTTGAGGTGGAATGCAATTTTGGCAATAAGGTATGCTCGGTCTCGTACGGTTTTCTTGATGGTTTCAAAATTAAGCTCAGTCCCCTCTTTAAAGATTTCTCCGTCAGGATAAAATGTCGTTATTGTTCCCGTATCCGCGGCTTTTCCAATGACTTTCACTGGTGAAACTGGCTTTCCCCGCTTATACGCTTGTTCATAAATTTTTCCATCCCGGTGAACTTGTACAGTAAGAAGTGTTGAAAGCGCATTGACAACGGATGCGCCAACTCCATGAAGTCCGCCTGATACTTTGTAGGCTTTTCCTTCGAACTTTCCTCCGGCATGAAGTTTGGTCATAACGATTTCTAGAGCGGAAGTGTTATATTTGGCGACTTTATCTACAGGAATTCCGCGACCATCGTCTTTAACTGTTGATGAGCCATCTGTATTGAGGGTGATCCAGATGTTTTTCGCGTAACCCGCAAGTGCCTCATCGATAGAGTTGTCAATGATTTCATTTAAACAATGATGGACGCCAGCGAGAGATGTAGTCCCAATGTACATTGCCGGCCGCTTTCTAACCGGCTCCAAGCCTTCAAGAACAACGATTTGATCACTTGTGTATGTATCTGATTTTGCCATGTTTGTTGTGAGATAACAAAGAAAAAAATAAGCTTACTTACGAAGCTTTTCTTTATTCATTGTATAGGAAATAAAAGGTCTTGTCTAGTGTATTTTAGGAAGTATAAGATGGTCAATTGCGAGTTTATATGACACATTTGACGCGAGATATTCAGAGGAAGAAAGGAGCCGTTGTACAAAGGATATGTAGATTGGTGTTGGAAGTGTATCGCGGATTATCCGAATGCTATAAATGGCCTCTGTGATCCATGTTTTTGCATCCTCCTTGTTTGTTATTTCCGTATCAAGAAGAGCCATTTTATTACCGATGGATATGTTTTCATCACATAATTGCAGTATTATTGTGATGATTTTTTGATTTAGCTCACCATGTTCTGTGACATCATTGGTTAGATGAATAACCTGACAGCGAGAGAGTATGGTTGGGAGAAGCGTTGCACTTCCTTGTGACACGAGATAGATTCGTGTGTGCAAAGGCGGTTCTTCAAATGTTTTTAGAAGAGCATTTTGTGCTTCTATGGTCAATAATTCAGCGTTAGGGAGGATACCTATTGTATATGGTGAGGCTAGTGGCATGAGAGATAGTTTCTTTTGCCATATGCGGACATCGGAAACACCAATGGATAGTGAAGGTGGTTTTGGGATTAGCCGATGCATATCATAGGGATGAATTCCGAGATTTTCACAGGCCTTTTGGATGTATTCCAGTCTGCTTTCCCTACTTCCGGATGTAATGAAAAATGTATGCATAGATTGAATGTTTCCCTTGCAATATATCACAAAAGAATGAATAATAAATATACGTATGCCTGCCTCTACACAAGAATTGTTACAGTTACTGGTTAAAGACAATCGAATTACCCGTGAACAAGCGGATGCAATTTATTTAGAAGCAATTAATTCTGGGAATCAGATTGAAACGCTTCTTCTTAAGAAACGTTTGGTTTCCGAAGAGAATCTCCTAAAGGCGCGCGCCCTGCTTTATAACATCCCATATATTTCTCTCACGTCAGTGGCATTTTCTCCTGAGTTGGTAAATTATATTTCTGAGGCTGTCGCTCGGAAATATACGCTTCTTCCCTTTGAGTTTGATGAAGCAACAAATACATTATCTGTTGCGATGGTAGACCCCCTCGATACCCAGGTTATTGATTTTTTGGAAAAAAAGACAGATAAATCTATACGCGCGTTTATGGCATTAAAGGAGGATGTAATTTCCTCGATTAACAATGTATATACCCAGCATATCGGTCAGGATGTGTCCAAGGCGCTTGAAGAGTCGGCGCCATCTGAGATTAAAACCTATGAGGCAGGGCATTTAAACGAAGTCATTCGTGAGGCTCCTATTGCACAGATCGTGTCTGCTGTTCTTGAGCAGGCAATACGGATACGGGCATCTGATGTGCATATTGAGCCGCAGGAGACTGAGACACGTGTACGGTACAGAGTTGACGGTATTTTACAGGAACGACTTCTTCTTCCCCGACGTCTACATGATGCAGTTATTTCGCGTATCAAGATTTTAGGTGACATGAAAATAGATGAAAAACGGATTCCTCAAGATGGTCGGTTTAATTTTAAAATGGGAAAAGAAGAGATTGACCTCCGTGTATCTTCTCTTCCAACGGTCCATGGTGAGAAAATTGTCATGAGACTTCTTAAAAAATCAGGTGGAGTTCCGACACTCACAGAACTAGGACTTCGCGGATTAGCTTTGAAACATCTGGAAATATCTATCGCACGGCCTCACGGAATCATTCTCGTTACTGGTCCAACCGGATCAGGGAAAACAACTACACTCTATTCTGTTCTTAATAATTTAAATAATGCCCGGGTGAACATCATGACACTTGAGGATCCGGTTGAGTATCAGATAAACGGAGTGAATCAAGTACAGATTAATCCTATTGCAGGTCTTACATTCGCCACAGGTCTCAGGTCTTTTCTCCGACAGGACCCGAATATTATTCTGGTTGGAGAAATCCGGGACAAAGAAACAACAGATCTTGCGGTTCAGGCGGCACTTACTGGCCATTTGGTGTTTTCAACGCTTCATACAAATAATGCATCAGGTGCTATCCCGCGGCTTATTGATCTTGGTGCTGAACCGTTTCTTATCGCATCAGCGCTTAACTGTGTAGCTGGTCAACGGATAGCCAGGCGGGTGTGTGAAACCTGTAAAGAAGAATATGTTCCGGAGACCCAAGTTCTTGATGACATGAAAAAAGTGTTAGGCCCCTTGTTTCCGAATATACCAACTGTGAAGCTCTATAAAGGAACAGGGAAAACAGGAGAGACACAATGTCCAACCTGTACGGGAACCGGATATAGCGGACGAATGGGAATATTTGAGCTCTTCCCTATTTCTGATGCAATTAGTAAACTAACATTATCACGGGCAACTATGCAGGATATTGAGGCACAGGCTGTTTCAGAAGGCATGGTGACGATGAAGCAAGATGGGTATCTAAAAGCTTTGGAAGGTATTACTTCAATAGAGGAGGTTTTGCGCGTTGCGCAGGATTAAAAATATGATGAAAATGAGCGAATTATGTGCGGAAGCAGCAAGGCTTGATGCGTCAGACGTCCACATTATTTCTGGATATCCTCCAATGATGCGTCTAGCTGGTAAATTACAAGCTGTTAGCAAAGAAGCCATAGTTACGCCAGCCATGGCAGAAGAGTTGTTGCTTGCTGTATGTTCAAATGAACAGAAAGAATTGTTTATTACTAATAAAGAGTTAGATTTTTCTTATGTTATTCCGCAAGGTAGGTTTCGTGTAAACATATACCATCAGCGAGATACTGTTGCAGGAGCGTTCCGATATATCCCTTCAAAAATTCGAAGTATTGAAGAATTAGGGCTTCCTGCTATTTTAAATGAGTTTATTAAGCTCCGTCAGGGATTTATTTTGGTCACGGGACCAACGGGACAAGGAAAATCAACAACACTTGCTGGGATGATTGACCGGATTAATCAGACAAAGGCATCGCACATCGTGACTATTGAAGATCCAATTGAATATGTCTATTCTCCAGCGATGTCAATTATTTCCCAGCGGGAGATGCATGGAGATACACATTCTTGGTCTGTTGCGCTTCGCAGCGTTCTTCGTGAGGATCCTGACGTTGTTCTTATCGGAGAGATGCGGGATTATGAAACCATAGCTGCTGCAATAACAATTGCCGAGACAGGACATTTGGTATTTGCGACACTCCACACAAATTCAGCTAGTCAGACAATAGACCGTATTGTTGACGTATTTCCTGAGCATCAGCAGGAACAAATACGTCTACAGCTTTCAAATGTCCTTGAGGGAGTTGTGTCGCAACGGCTTATTCCAACGCTTTCCGGAGGTCGGATGGCGGTTTCTGAAATTATGACAGGAACCCCAGCTGTTAAGGCTGTTATTCGTGAAGGAAAAACGCATCAACTTGACAATGTTATCCAGACATCTGCCGAGTTTGGAATGACTACATTAGAGACCGCTCTTGCACAAGCAGTCAAAGACGGAAAAATCAGTGTTGATGTTGCATCTGCGTATGCGTTACGTCCTGAGGACATTGGACGATTACTTAAAAGGGTATAATAATCATGGCGTTTTATAAATATAAGGCAATATCTCCAGAAGGTAAACCAACAGTCGGACTTGTTGAAGCAACAAGCGGTGATCAGGCGTCAAAATTATTGAAAGAAAAGCAACTGTTCGTTATTTCGCTTCTAGAGACAAATGAGAATGCTTTTATTTCACGGTTTGATAAACTGCAGAAGGTCGGGTTTAATGACATTGTCAATTTTACTCGTCAGCTTTCAACGATGGTAGTTGCTGGGCTTTCTATTCCTGATTCTCTGAATATCTTGCAGAAACAGACAACAAACACAATCTTTGTACAGGTATTAGCAGATATTGAACGTGCAATCGTTGGAGGTGGCAATTTTGGTGATGCGCTTTCAAAATACCCACAACATTTTTCTCCGATCTATATATCGCTTATTCGTGCAGGTGAGGCATCAGGAATGCTTGATAAAGTGCTTGAGCAGCTAGCGGATACCTTAGAGGCACAACGGGAGTTTCGCGGCAAAATAATTGGAGCGCTTATCTATCCCGCAATTATTGTTGTTGGCATGGTTATCGTTGTTATCATCATGATGATTGTCGTCATGCCGAAACTGACGGATTTGTATAGGGATTTTGGAATTGAGCTTCCCATCACAACAAAAATGCTTATTGGAATTTCGAACTTCGTCATTCACGACTGGTGGATGGCCCTGCTTATTATTGGAAGCATTGTCTACGCATTTGTCCGATGGAAAAAAACTGATGTTGGGTCTTATGCCCTTGATACGATTATCCTCAAGGTTCCATTATTCGGAGATCTTCAGAAAAAAACTATTCTGGTTGAATTTACCCGTACACTCGCTATGCTTTTGTCTGCAGGTATCCATATATTAGACGCCTTAAAAATTCTTAAAGGATCATTAAATAACGTACTATTTAGAAACGCTATTGACGACATTGCAAAGCGTGTTGAAAAGGGGTTTCAATTGGGGGAGACCTTTTCTTCGCATAAGGAATTTCCCCCCATTGTGTCTCAAATGCTCAAAGTTGGAGAAGAAACCGGACGGATAGATGATACCCTCTTGAAATTATCAAAATATTTTCAGACGGAAACAGAAAATATGGTGAAAGGACTGACAACTGCAATGGAGCCGATTATCATGGTCATCCTTGGAGTCGGTATCGGATTTATCGTGTTTTCCGTCATTACGCCGATATATAACCTGACTGCACAATTTAAGTGATGCGCGGAGTTGACAAGAGATAAAGAAGTCCGTACAGTTATTAATGAGAGTATTATTTAAAGGAGGTGATAACAATATGAAAAGACAAAAAGGGTTTACGCTCGTTGAGCTTCTTATCGTTATCGCCTTGTTGGGTGCTTTGGCAATTGGTCTTATTGGCGCGCTTGACCCATTTGAACAGTTGAAGAAAGGTCAAGATACAGGAACTCGGGATTTGGTTAACCAAGTCCAGACGGCAGTTCTTCGGTATTACGCAACAGCCAATAAAATGCCATGGGCTGACGCAACAACAGCATTTGAAGAACAAGATCTAACAGGTGCTGAAATGGTGGAAGGAATTTCAAACATGATTGTGGCTGGAGAAATGAAATCAAATTTTAACGAAATTTATAAAAACAGCTTGGATGATGTATTAGTTACCTTCATTCCTGGAACTGTCACGAATTCCGTTACTGTGAAGGTCTGTTATACACCTTCATCAAAATCATTCCAGGTAGAACCGAATACGAAGTTTAGTACTGATGGAACTGAGTTAACTACAGGATGTAAGAGTACCGATGGTGCATCCGGAAATAATTGTTCCTGGTGTGTACAATAAAATGGTTAAAAGGATTTTGCAAAATAAACCGCGATGGGAGACTATCGCGGTTTATGGTATCCCCTTAGTTTTAGGATTGTTTTTTTTCATTCTTTATGGATGGATGCAGATGTCATCTATCTACGGCGGTGATGCGGGAGAATTTACGACATACGCTTATCTATGGGGCATACCGCACTCTCCGGGATATCCGCTATACACATTTCTATCAGGCCTATTTATTCGCATGCTTTCATATGGTACTGTTGCTTGGCGAGCAGGTTTACTTTCTTCAGTTCCAAGCGCGATGGTTATATTCTTTTTGTGGCGACTTTGTTTTCGGTTAACGCGGTCACTTTTTGTTTCTACAATTGCATCAGTTCTGTATGGTTTATTGGGTCCTGTATGGTTAAATGCAATAACCCAAGAAGTATTTGGGTTATTTAGTTTATTTGCAATTGTCTGGATGGAACGATATATCGCGTGGACAGAAGAGAAAAAGGTTCAGCAGTTACTGTTCCTTGCTTTTTGGACTGGGTTGTCGCTCACCCATCACCAACTCATCATTCTTTATATTCTTCCAGCGCTGTATTTAACTTTATGGAGATTTGAAGCGCTTAGGAAACAATTGTTCGCTCATTGGTGGCATATATTAGTATGGGGATGTATAGGATTTTCCCCATACCTCTATGCGCCTTTTGCATCCCGTTTTGGAGTGGCATTTGACCAGGATAATGCGGCGACAATAGACGGTTTTATTCGTTTAGTGACAAGGGTTTCAACCGGATCGTTTCGCGCATATGCCAATGCAGCACCGTCTCTTATTGACCGTGCGCTTAACATTTTTACCTTTTTTCAATTTTCTCTTCGAGATCTTGGATATATCGGGTGCGTAGTTGTATTTATTGGTCTTGCTGCATTCAGAAAAAATATGCGTGATAAATATGACTATCTTATTGGTTGCTTGTTTTCATGGATTTTCTATTTTTTCTACGCTGGTTTTCCAAGTATTCTGAATTATCATATCGGTACTATTGAACGTTTTTTTATTGTTCCCTATCAGGTGCTAATTATTTTTTGGGCAATCGGGTTGTCCGCTTGTTTTCAAGTGATACTTAGATCATTGAAGTATTCAATGGTTCGTATGACAGCTGTAGGGGTTCTACTCGTTATATTAATTTACTCAGTGTTTCCCCAATTTCAGCGTACTAGCAGTGCTTTTGTTACACTTCATACCGATCGTTCAATGGAGCAGCTTGCCGATGATCTTGCGTCAAGTGCACCAAAAAATAGTATAGTATTTCTTTATAATGATACAACGGTATTCGCAATGAACGAGGCTCTTTTTGTTCGGCATTTAAGACAAGATCTTCATCTTATTCGATTACAAAATTTTGGTCTCCCCCATTATCGAGCATATGTTCGGAGAAAGTATCCTGATCTTTATTTTCCCGCTGAGGCTGTAAATATTTCAACACCTCTGATAGTTGCAGATTTCATTACGCAAAATGTACAAAAATTCCCAATCGTCAGTGATAAGCAAGTTCCAGAAATTAGCGGGTTATGGATTCCAAACGGACTATTATATGTGTACTTACCTGACGAAAAGGCAGTGATTGATCATGGGGAGCTAGTAAGGGCAAACGAAACACTCTGGAAGGGTTTTTCTATTCCGATGCATTTACTCCGTTATCAGAAAGAACTACCAATGCTTTCTGATATCCTTCGTATATATAGTCAACAACAATTAAATTTCACCATTGAATGTATTGTTGCAAATTTGCCAATAGAGCGTATTAAAGAAGAATTATCACAATCGCTTGAACTTGCAATAAATGTTGTTCCGGAACAATATCTCCGGGCCGTATCACTCCTTATTTCGGAAAGACGCTGTAGTGACGCAAAGCTGTTGTTAGGCGTATTTCATGATAAATGGGGAAACGATCGGACGGTTCTTGAAACATATGACGCATGGGGTCAGGCATGTGGCCAAGATCCAGAGGTGGATGCGCTTATCCAGTTATACAGGAAACATTTTCCTCAGAAAAGCGGATCGCTTTCTCAATAAGATAACTGTGCAAGCAATCATAATTCCCAGCAACATGAAAGAACAGCCGAGCAAAAAAGATTTCGGTTGGTAATAAAAACGTACTGTGTGTTCGCCCTTTGGTAGCGTTATGGCCATGGAAGTAATGTTTGCCGGGTAGATTGTTGTAGGATTATTGTCGATTGTCGCAACCCATCCAGGATAATATGTATTTTGAAGGACCAGTGTTGTGTCCTTTTGTGTTGTTGTCTTAATACGTATGTCCAGGTCTGACCACTTTGTTGTTATTAGTGAGCTAGGCAAAATTTCGTTTGAATGTCCATGTAAGGGGTTTGTTGTTTCGATGAGCACGGAACTGTTTGGATTAAATGATGGTTTACCAAGTGTATTTTGGATATCAGACACCGTGGTGACAGGTATGTCCACATCGGCAATATAAACCCGAGTATTGGATGTTGGATTCTGATAGACATACAATGTGCTATCCGAATCGGTTATGGTTTTGAGCAGCGAATATCGGTTGTCAGAGTCAATAATTTTTTCGGAAATGATGGTCGAAATACCAGCAAGAGAAAAGAATTTTTGCATGTCCGCACTTATAGTTGCCGTTGCTTCTGTTGGGTAGTATAACTCCGTTTGTATAAACGCTTCAGCTATGTATTTTCGGCGTAATATCCTACTGGAATAGGCATCGAATGTTGTTATTCCCCAAAAGGTATTGGTATTTGGGCGCAAAGCATTTTGGAATATCGTAAACCGATCCGGGTATATCCATCCGGATTCCAAATATATCTTATTATGTTGCCAGATAGTACCATGTCGATACACGATGCCATTTGGAGGGACGGCGTCTGTTGCTATTGGTTTTTCCATTACCTCACTCGGTGTTTTGTATTCGTGGTATGAATACCAGTAGGGAATGATAGTCATAAGGTTTACTATCCAGAAAAGTACGACCACGCGACCTACCCATCGTTGTTTCCTAAGTGAGCCGTCTGACAGGGTAAGCGTCCCTATTGTGACGAGCATATAGCTAACAAGGACAACAAATCGTGCTGGCACACGGAAGAGTGATAACGGGAAAAAATCAAATATAAAATATAATGGGGAATATTTTCCGAGCATTAGAAGGACAGCAATTCCAAGAATCGTAAGAAATGGGATTGCTTTCTTCCGTGATTTTTTCAGGAATAATACAAGACCCGTAAGCAAGAGGGGAAAAATTCCAACAAACCCATTCGTTTCCCAGAAAAGAAGGCCTGGGTCGCGGACATTAGTATAATAGGTTGCGTTTTTCGGATTACCTATCATAAAAGGTGACAAGAACGATAGAAAGCTTCGAAGTGGGAAGGAAAACATGGTGGCATACTCAGGGTTGTTGGCACTATTGTTTGGGATTGCTTTCAGAAATTCAATAGACGGAATGATCTGTGGAGCCGAGAGTAACAGTCCTAGTAAATAGGACATGAATAAAATGAGCAGTCCCCGTTTGTTATTGTTTTGGGATTGTGTATATATAAAAACCGCATATATGGTTGTTCCGATTGCAGTAATGAGTACAGCCTGCATAAATCCTGCGAATATCTGTTGAGAAAAGACAATCGAGAAAAATAGAATGTCTATTAATCGTTGTTTTTTCATTACCTGATGCGTGGCAACAAAGAGAAATGGTAATAAACTGAAGCTTTGCAGAAGCGTGATGTGTTGGAGATGAAAAAGAAAAAAACCGCCTGATCCGAACGTCAACCCTCCAAGAAGCATGATGGTCCATGGAACAGAAAAAAGCGAAAGCCAAAAATATGTTCCCATTGCCGTTATAATCAGGACAAGAACAAGTGAGATATTATATGCAAGCGGAGCTGATGGTAATAATCCGTATAAAAGAAGGTTCGGAAGGAAAAAGACTCCTGTCTGCCCCTCTCCTAACACAGGAAAGCCTGCTCCCATTTGTGTTGACCAAAACGGTAATTCCTGTGTATGGAGTTTTTCCCAATACCAGTGCTTTGATGCATAGCTGAGCTGAATCGCGTCATTAAGCACAAATTCAGGAGTTGCTATGAGGTGAAGTGACGGATAAAAGAGTTTTCCTGCTAAGGTAAAAGAGAACAAGGTGATGATAATTATAGCAATAAGGTGTTTTTTCATGGTGTAGATATATGCTTTGTGGCTACGTCTAGTATAAGAAAGAGCGCAACAAAATAATACACGTTAAAGAACGCGTGGTAGGAAAAGAAATGGAAACTAAATACGCTTAGCGCAATTGCGTAGCAAAGGCGTGGTTTTTTCCAGAGTATAAGGATGTAGACAAAACTCAAAATGATAAAAGGAAGAACAATTCCATCAAACGGTCCAAGCGATATGCTCATTCTGGAAAAAAATGTTTGCACAGTTAAACTATTGTACACAGGACTTGTAAGCGCAGTTTTGGATAGCCCTGTTAAAGCGTCTTGGGTAAAGGCTTGTGGATTCAGAAAAAAATAATATATTGGAAAAATAAATGGAGCAAGAAAAGCAAGTATGTATGAAATGCGTTTAATCATAGAAACAAAAAAAGCAGATATAAATAGCGGAAATGTTACCCATGAGGTTTGTTTAAACGAAAAAAATAACGCAAGGCATATATATGATAATGTCAGACGGTTTGTCAATGTGAAATACAAATATAAGGAGAATACAGATACGATAATCGGATCAAGATATATGTGTTCAAGCATAAAAAAAGATCGCGGAAGGAAAAGAACGAACAAGATGAGCCATTCCGCAAGAGCGTGTATTTTCGACGACTTGGCTAGGTGGAATATAACCGTTGTTATGATAAGTGTCGCAACAATAATGCTGTATCGTGGATCGTTTAGTATATATACAAACGGAATCATGAGCAAAAAGCTCATTGGGAGGTAATTGTAATATGTCGGTTCAACTGATGTATAAACCGATGAGAACCGTTCAACATAAGGATTTAATCCACGGAGAACCATGAAAGGTGCCTCCTTTAGTACAATAATGGTATCAACCCTCGGATGTGGTGAACCAAAAAGCGTAAGAAATGACAATGAAAGATATATAAGTATTGACCAGCGGATTGGTGGCGGTTCATGTCTACCAAACCACCGTATGGTTGTGGTAAGAGCAAATAGTATCAGTATTGCTACACCAATTGTTTTTGAAAATTCATGCTGGTATAGTCCTCCATAATAATAGGAACCATAAAAAAGACTAATAAGACTCACAAAAGGCAGAATTTCGTTGATGCTGCCAAATTGTTGTTTTGGTTTTGGAAGAAACAGATGTGCAATGAAAAGAATGAACACACCAATGAGAATGAAAAACGAGGAAAAAGAAAAAAATCCGAAGTTTGGAGTAATACCAAATAAGAGTAACAGAAAAATGAGTAATATATATTCCATACAGTTGATTCTATCTTTTGTATTATAATAGATTTATGGAAGTAGCGGTGTTTTTTTTAGGAATTTGTATTGGATCATTTTTGAACGTTCTCATAGACAGATTACCTATCGGGAAAGATATAGTCTATGGTAGGTCACACTGCGATTATTGCTCACGTTCGCTTTCATGGTATGAATTGTTTCCCATTATTTCGTGGATTATACAATCGGGGAAAAGCCGTTGTTGCGGAAAAAAGCTTTCACCACAATATCCTTTTGTTGAACTTGTGACAGGTATTGTTTTTGTATTTCTGTATTTCTGGTTGCATTCCAATCTACTGCTTCTCATTTCCTATGCCCTTATTTCGATTGCGGTGATTGTGCTTATTGGGTCTGATTTAAAATTTGAGCTCCTCCCTACTCCCCTTTTGTTTGTTTGGGGATTAGGAGTCGGGTTACGTTTTATTGCCCTACACATATCTCTCTTGGATATAGTCTATAGATATGCTATTCCTTCAATTGGAGCAGGAATATTTTTCTTTTTGTTATGGTTTTTTTCAAAAGGTCGCGCCATGGGCGACGGAGATATTTGGCTTGCTATACTCATTGGTTTAGTCACCGGATATCCGGGAATTATTATTGCACTTTATGTGGCATTCTTGACGGGGGCAATTGTGGGTGTCATACTAATTTTAGGAAGAATAAAGACCTTAAAAAGTCATATTCCGTTCGGACCGTTTCTGATGTTTGGCATGATTGTCGAACAGTGGTTCGGAACGAGCATATATAGTTGGTGGAGCGGCTTATTTATATGAAGCGGGCCTTTTCTCTTATAGAACTTTTGGTTGTTATTGCCTTAGTCAGCATTCTTCTTGCTGTTGTGACTGTTTCGTATTCAACAATTCAGAGGCGCTCCCGAGACAGTAGACGTCTGTCGGATTTGAAAGCAATTCAAAACGGTCTTGAACAATATTATGCAGATAGTAATGGGTCATATCCTGATGCGCCGTGTTCTTCGGTCGGAGAGACGTATTTACCAAGCGGCCTTCCCACTGATCCGAAAAGTGGATTGCCCTACTCAGAAGATTGCCATATAACTGGATATTGTGTTTGCGCTCCGCTTGAGGTGACCGCTGGTAATGCAACAGCTGATTGTTTAGGAACAACAGGCACGTGGCAATGTATTACTCAGCTACAATAAAGAAAGGGATGATTATGAAAAAAGGATTCACGCTCATGGAAATTCTTATTTCAATAGCAATAATTGCAGTTCTTACTGCACTTGGCATTGTTTCATATGTGAGTATTAATAAAAATGCGCGTGATGCAAGGAGACGCGGAGATATTGAACAGATTCGGTCAGCGCTTGAATTATACCGTTCTGATTATGGTACGTACCCGGCTGTAGGGGGATCCGCTTGGATTGATGCAGATTCACTGAATACAGGAAATCCTGCAACGGGTCTTGTGAATACATATTTACCTGCTATTCCATCGGATCCGCAGAGTACGAATCCTGTCTATCGCTATAAGGTGACAAACAGTAACTTTGGGTATTGTTTAGAGGCAAAAGTGGAAAATTTAAGTCTGGCTTCAGATAGCTGTGGATCTATTGAAGGTGGATATAATTATGGTACAAAAAATCCATGAAAAAGGGATTTACTTTTATTGAGCTTATTGTTGTCATCACCATTTTGTTAGTTCTCTCTGCGGCAGCTATAGTTAATTATAATTCCTACACCAATCGTGAGCGCGTACGGCAACTGGGTCTAAACTTGAAATCGGATTTGAGATTCGCTGTTTCGAAAGCAAATTCCGGAATTAAGCCAAGCAGTTGTTCCTCAACAACACTTTCAAGTTATGATGTTTCTTTTATAAAAAGTTGTGCGCCAGAAGGGCTTTCATGTTATAAGATTGCGCCACGGTGTTCAGACCCGGACGGACTTGTTGTTGCTGATCAAATGATTGTGACGTTGCCGAAAGAAGTATTTTTTCAATCAGCTGATCAAACGATACATTTTTTGCCATTGTCAGCTGGAGTCAGTTTTGACGCAGGCGGTGATAGTGCAGCCATTGTCATTACAAGCACCTCAGTAGATCAACCATTAACAATTACCATTAGTAGTTCAGGAATCATTAGTAATTAACCTATGTATCGATTATTTTCAAAAAAAATAGTTCGGGGTGTATCACTTATTGAAGCAGTTGTAACCCTAGGGGTAGTTATGCTTCTTATTACGGGTCTTGTCGTTGGTATTACCTCCTCCCTTCAGAATGCGCAGACAAGTAAATCAAGAGCTTTGGCTGTGCAATACGGGCAAGATGCGATTGAAGTGCTTCGTCAGAAGCGGGATACTGATTGGACAGCATTTGCTCTATATGGGACAGTTAATGTGCCCATAACTTATTGCTTGAACGAACTAAAAAATTTAGTCGCACCTTCGGCTGAAGGAACTTGTCCCGGTACATTTCAGCGGATTCTCATAATTACTAAAACACTGATTAACCCAGGACCAAGTCAGAAGGAAGTGATGGATGTTCAAGTGGATGTGTCGTGGCTTGAAGGGAGTTCAAGAAGAAGTATTACTCTGAGAACAAAATTCACTCCGTGGAAATAACATGAAAAAAAATACTTACAATCAATCGGGATTTACGCTTCTTGAGCTACTGGTTGCAGCTGGCGTGATATCGTTCCTATCTATTATCATAACGCAAGTTTTGTTTTCGAGTATGCACCTCAATACCAAAACTGAAGTGATTAAAGAGTTAAAACAAACCGGAGACATGGCGTTGTCTACCATGAGTAGAATGATACAAAATTCTGCGTCCGTTGCAGTGAGTGTTTGTGATCAAACTCCCTTGAGTGAAATTGCTATCACTGGTCAGGATGGTGGCGTAACTACGCTTGGATGTAGTGATGTTGGGGGTGTTTCACGAATTTCTTCAGCAAGCGCATCCCCTGACATTCCTCCAGTTATCAGGGAATCATATTTGACGAGCGACGCGGTTACGCTTATTACTAATGGACAACTTACAGGTTGCATGAATGGCCCCTTAATATTTACATGTGTTCCTGTCAAAGGACAACCGTCTTCTTTTAATATATTTTTTCAGATTCGGCAAAAAAATTTAAGTGCAACAACATACGAAAGCGCATACGAGACATTTCAGACAACGGTGAGCATAAGAAATACGACAAATGAATAACTTGCAGGGAATGATGAATGACTTTATACTAGAATTATGATCGTTACGCATGCCCGTGGTCAGGTATTACTAATAACTGTCCTTATTTTAAGTATAGCAATCACAATTGCTTTATCTCTTATTGGTCGAAGTGTGACGGATGTCAGCATGAGCCGTAATTTAGAAGAATCTGCTCGCGCATTCAGTGCCGCTGAGGCAGGTATTGAAGAAGCATTATTGAAAACGAATACAGCTTCAGGCTTTATTCCTTATGGCGAAGCAGGATACGAATATTCAATTGTGCCGATGCAAGCGACAAATGGGATATATAAAGCTCCGACAATAGCAGTAGGTCAAGCTGATACGTTTTGGCTTGTTGCACATGATGCTTCAAATGCCATAGTACTCGGTACGCACTATGATAATGCGTCGCTTGAGCTTTGTTGGAGCCATGCACCCGTCGGGCAACGGGCTCCTGCTTTAGAAATTGCAGTGTATTATTTATCAGGTTCAACCTATTTAGTTACGCGTGGATTTTATGATCCGGATGAACCTAAGTGGCCGGTTAATGATGCAAATAACGTAAGCGGTCGATGCGGAGGTATGCAAAATGCCTATAGTCAGATTATTCCCATTCCTGTTACTCCTGATACCCCACTTTTTATGCGTATACGACCGTATTACGGTAATGCAACCGTCACTCTTGCTGCTGTTGGAGGGGGTATCTTTCCGGATCAGGGATTTGAAGTATCATCAGTTGGTTGTACACAGCTTACTGGAACAACGTGCGTTGGTGGTGGAGTGACAAGAAAAATAGTCGTGCGACGACAGTATCCTGGTGCGGCAACCATTTTTGATTACAGTGTTTATAGTCAAAGTTCACTAGTGCATTAATAATAATTCCTGCCTATGCAATATTTACTTGGAATTGATATCGGTTCACACAGCATTAAACTCATCGAAATAGGTGAGGAAAACGGGGTACATACACTTATGGCCGCGGGAAGTATGCCGACACCCGTAAAAAGTATATCTTCAGTAACTTCAGATATAGAGGCAATCGCATATATCATTAAGCAACTTGTTAAAGAAACAGGTGCTAAATCTGATCAGGTGAATATTGCATTACCGGAAGCGCAGGTATTTACTCGTATCATTGAAGTACCTCAACTATCAAGTCGTGAACTCAATTCAGCAATTCAATGGGAAGCAGAACAGTATATTCCCCTTCCCTTAGATCAGGTCAATCTGGACTTTACTGTTTTACAGGATGCGAAAGCAACCGGTACAGGTAAGATGCAAGTGCTTCTGGTTGCTGCACCGAAAGCGCTTATCGAACGGTATATGACAATCGTTGAATTATCAGAGTTGACGCCTATTGCCGCAGAGACGGATATTATCGCTTGCTCCCGTGCCATTTATGCGTCCGTATCAAATCTTAAGAATTATATGATCATATCAATTGGAGCACAAACAACGGATATGTGTATCATGCGTGGTGGCATTTTGGTTTTTACCCGATCCATTAGCGCAGGTGGCGAAGCCTTGACACGTGCGTTATCGCAAAGTCTGGACTTTAATTTCGCTCAGGCCGAAGAGTATAAAAAAACATACGGGTTAAACAAAGATGTTCTTGAAGGAAAATTGGTTCTATCCATGGAGCCTATTATGGTATCCATTATTAATGAGATTAAACGGTCCATCGCATTTTTCGGTGAGCGACATCCGACCGAGCGTATAGATGCGATTGTCATAAACGGCGGAGGTTCAAAATTGCCGGGAATTGTTGGACATATCGCACAAGCGGTGAATATTGAGACTCAAATTGCTAATCCATGGGTTGGTATTAAAAAAGAAGCACGGTTTGCGGTGCTTGATACTGAGGGGCCAACATTTTCGGTAGCAGTTGGTCTTTCGCTCAGGAGATAACTATGGGTCAAAGGAAATCGATTAACCTTTTCGACACCAAGGCAAGTCTCACTCCGTTTTGGCAGCTGGTTGAAAAATCTCTTATTTTTTTGAAAAGATTCCTTCTTCTTGCTGTTTTTGTGACAGGCCTTGTACTGGTAACGTCGTATGTTGTTATCAATATGCGGAAGACGCAGCTGGATATTGAGCAAAAACAATTAAGTCAGGCCATTCAAAATCAGAGTGTTAAAGAAGGTTTGCTCCTTGCCCTTCGTGCGAGAATTGCTTCACTTAAACGGATTCTAGATGCACAAATTTCGCTTTCCCCATATATAGACACGACGCTTCTCATTGCGCGTCCACCGACTTTAGGTTCATTTTCAATAGGAAGTAAGAACACTGTCACAATATCTATTGTCCTTCCAAACATTCAGGACGCGGTTGCCATGATGGAAAACATCGTGATGCTTGTGAATCTAAACAAGATTAAAAATCCAATTTTGACATCGTTTACTATGGACAAAGATGGGATTGTTAAACTCGGTATTGCTTATTCGGTTATATTGGGCCCGGCCTTATGAGAAGAACCCGTCGTTTTATCCGATTATACAAGAGCTTTATCATATCCGGAACAATTGTCTTGTTTTGTATTCTTGCTATTTTTATCGGTTTACTTCCGGGATCAAGGACAATTATCAGTATGGGAAAAGCGGTATATGAGCAGTCAAAAACAATACAACTATTAGAGGAGAAACTTCAAATACTAAATGCTTTGGATACTGATTTACTTCAGACATATGCGGGTGCTGCGATTTCCGCAGTACCTGCTGAAAAATCATTGGGCACCGTCTTTTCAACAATAGATGGTTTGACTTCAAAAGAAGGTGTAGCTGTTAGTGGCATTTCTCTCTCATCAATTGGGTCTGTTGCAACGGAAGCCGCCAAGAAATTATCTCTTGAAGAACAGAAGATTGGCGTGAACATTGTTCCATTTTCCATTGTGGTAATCGGACCCATCGAACAGGTTCGAAACGTGGTAGATACCGCTGTGAAGATACGAAGGCTATTCCGTATCCGAAGTTTTGATCTTTCGTTTGATAATATAAGCGGTACGACCAAGTCAACAATACAAATGGATGCGTATTACGTACCGCTTCCAAAAACGCTTGGGAAATTGACTGATAGCATAAAGCCGCTTTCAGAAGATGAAGTCGCGGTTATCAATAAAATAAATGCATTGCCACTTATTACACAATCTATCCCTGTCAGTACCGGGAGTTCTCAGTTTCAAAATGAACCGCGTTCTATGGATCCGTTTGCTCCGTAAATAAGTCATTTCGTCTCTCCTGTGTTCTTTTTTTTGATTCCATTTGTTTCCACGACTGGATGTGTGCATGATGGCCGGAAAGAATGATATCAGGTACAACCATATTTTTATATATTTTTGGAGTTGTATATTGAGGATATTCAAGAAGCGGTTTTTTTTGAGAGAATGATTCATCAGTTGTCACTCCTTCTTTTTTGAGAGTTCCGGGAAGGAGCCGAATTACACTGTCAACGACTACCATTGCTGGTATTTCTCCGCAGGTTAAGATGTAATCACCGATTGAAATCTCTTCATCAACGAGCAATCGGATCCGTTCGTCAACCCCCTCATAATGACCACAAAGAAGAATAAGATGGTCAAATGTTTTTAATTCGACTGCTTTATTCTGTGAATATGGAATTCCTTGTGGATCAAGAAGCACAGAATGGGTTTTATTGTGAGGATGAAGTGAGCGCGCATGCATAAGAGCACGATCGACTATGTCCACGCGGAGTATCATGCCAGGTCCGCCACCATAGGGTTTATCATCAACGCTTTTATGTTTGTCTATGGCAAAGTCACGAATATTGACGAATGATATGGTGACAACTCCCTTCGCTGTTGCGCGCTTGATTATTGATGCGGCAAATGGTCCAGCGAACATTTCGGGAAATAGCGTGACAATTGTTATATCCATACAATTCGATGCTGAGGATGCACCGTTTATTCTTTATTGGTTTGTTCTTCAACAAGATCTTCTTTTAGGATGATATCGACGTATGTATGCTCCTTTGCTGCCATAAGTTTTACAAGGTCCCGGAGTGCTCTAATGATTCTCCCTTGTTTTCCAATGACTTTCCCCATATCTTCCTGGTGAACCGTGAGTAGGTAGATGACTCTATCTTCAGTTGCTTGTTCCTCAATGATGATTGCGTCAGGATGATCAACAATGTGTGTAAGGATATAAAGAAGTGTATCTTTCATGGGTCTTAGATAAGAATTTTGTTCACGCCGTCTGTTTTTTGCGCACCAACTGATAGCCAATAGTTGAGTCGTTCTTTATCAACAGTTATCTGAGGTGGTTTGACAAGCGGATTATAAAAGCCCAATATTTCTATTGTTTTCCCGTCACGTCTCTTTCCTTCTTCCATGACCACGATACGATACGTCTTCCTGTTTCGCTTGCCGGTTTGTGTCAATTTGATTTTTACCATAGGCCGTATCGTATCATATTTTACCCATCTTCTCAAGCGCATTTTGAGCAGCAGCTTGCTCCCCTTCTTGCTTTGATTTGCCTTTTCCTTCACCAAGTTTTTTTGTTCCCATATATGCCTCAATGTAAAAGAGCCTATTATGGTCCGGACCTTCTGATTTTGCTACTTGGTAGGTCGGTGACATTTTCGTATCTTCCTGAACGATTTCTTGGAGCAGACTTTTGAAGTCGAGATAAGATTTGGTTTCAACTATTTCGGTTGTTTTTTGGAAAAGATGTTCTGTAAGAAACTGTTTTACCGCATCTATTCCTTGATCAAGAAATAATGCCCCAAGAAATGCCTCAAATGAGTCAGCAAGAAGCGACATGTTGTTTCGTCCGCCTGATTCCTCTTCTCCATGGCTCAGAAACAACAATTCGCCGAATCCGAGCGCTTTTGCGGATTCACCCAAGCTTTTTGTTTTGACGAGACTTGAACGGATGTTTGTGAGCACTCCTTCAGGTGAGTCAGGATATGTTGAGTACAAAAAATGTGAGGTAAGAAATGATAATATCGCATCCCCTAAAAATTCCAGACGCTCATTCGATTCCTTGATGTGTTTTGCTTCGTTTAGGTATGAACGGTGATAAAACGCATGCTGCAAAAGTTCTTTATCCTTAAATGTGACGTGAATGGTAGCTTGGAGTTCTTCAAATGTCATAGGCTTTGTATAATTGTCCCTAATACTCCATTTATAAATTTCGGGCTGTTTGGGTTACCGAATGATTTTGCAAGCTCTATTGCCTCATCTATGACCACCTTAATTGGTGTCTCCTTGGATTCAAGAATTTCGTAAATGGCCAGTCGTAATATGGCTAAATCGATTTTTGCAATTTTATCTATCGGCCATTCAGGAGCGCAGGTGGTGATACGGCCATCAATGGTTGGGAGATGCGGAATGATTGCGGTAATTGATTTTTCATCCTGGGGGCGGAAACTGTATGCAAATAATTGCTGCATTATATTGATGCGGTGTTGGTGGCGTGGGTCTTGGGCGGTCTTCATGAGAGAAGTTACTTTTTCTTTTCTTTTTTGACTTTCTGCTTAATGATTTCTTTTCCAGCGTATTGTCCGCAGTTCGGGCAAATGGTATGTGGTCGACGCGGCTTACCGCAATTTTTACAAATAAGCGTGGCAACAGAAGCGAGCTTTATCGCTGCTTTTCGTTTTCCACCGCGTCTTGTTGAATGGCGTCGTTTTGGTAGTGGTGTCATAGTTAGTCTTGAGAGACGTTATCTATTTTACTCTGATTGAGCCTATCTCTCAAGAGGGGAAACGCGCTGAATGTAGGATCCATGTTTGTTAATTTTAAAACCGCCTCTTTTGTTTGGGCAACAAGTGTTTCATCTGCCAGGGATCCAAGGACAAGGGCAGGTACACCGTGTTGACGGCTGCCAAAGACATCGCCTTGGCCGCGAAGTTTGAGATCGAATTGGGCAAGATCCGCTCCGTTATGCATGGATTCAAGCGCTTTTAGTCGTTGTATTGTGTCAGGGTTCGTGTTTTCAGAAAACAGAAGACAGTAGGATTGTTTTTCTCCCCGTCCAACTCTGCCTCTCAGCTGGTGGAGTTGTGCAAGTCCAAATCTGTCTGATCCTTCTACAAGCATGATAGTCGCGTTTGGTATATCAATGCCAACCTCAACAACAGGGGTCGCAATTAAGATATTGAGGTCTCCTTCTCGAAATGCATCAAGTATTGCGGTTTTTTCCTTTGCTTTCATGCGGCCATGAAGAAGGCCAAGTTTTAATGTTGGAAATACTGTGGTTGACAGGTGTTTAAATTCAGTTGTTGCTGCTTTGATGGTTGTCATGGATTCTGACTCTTCGATAAACGGACAAATGATGAATGCTTGAGATTTGTTTTCCTTTAACTCTTTTTTTACCCATTCGTAGGCATCATTGCGCTTTTCTGGGGGGATAACCCATGTTTTGATATCCCTTCTACCTTTTGGCATTTCCGTAAGTTGAGATAAATCCAGATTGCCATATAACGTGAGCGCGAGCGTTCTTGGTATCGGCGTTGCTGTCATGGTCAGTAGGTGCGGTGTTGTTGTCCCCTTTCCTTTTGCACGGACAAGACTTCGTTGAAATACGCCAAATCGTTGTTGTTCATCAATAACAATGAGTCCGACCGTAGAAAACGTAATTTTTTCCTCGAGCAGTGCATGGGTACCGACAAGAATTGTTGCGTTTGGTTCTTTACGGGAACTTGTCACCAAACCAACAGCAATGTCAAAAGGTTCGAGGAGTTGTCGGATGGTTTTGTAATGTTGTTCAGCGAGAATTTGTGTGGGGGCAATGAGAATTGACTGGAGATTCTGTTTTGCGGCTATATACATAGCAAGTGATGCTACAACTGTTTTTCCGCTTCCAACATCTCCCTCAAGAAGCCGATTCATGGGTGTTGTCGAGGATATATCCTTCCTGATTTCCGCACATGCTTTTATTTGACTATTTGTTAAGGTAAACGGAAGATGTGTCATAAATGATTCAATGTCCTTTGCTGTTGGAGTGAGAGTGATGGCATGTTTTGTTTCTTTCCATATTCGTTTTTGTTCAAATGACGTGCATTGCATAAGGAGTAGTTCGTCAAAGGCAAGTCTTCGTCTGGCTGTTAGTCCAAGAGAAATTGTTTTTGGAAAATGTACGTCGTGAAGAGCTTCCTCAATAACCGGTAAATTGTATGTTGTTCTTATGTCCTCTGGAAGATATTCTTCAGTAAGCGTTGGTGTTTCAGTGAGCAGATAATAGATGCGAGTTCTGAGCCATTTAGACGTAATTCCAGCTGTCTCTGAATATATTGGTACAACCCGTCCGGTGTGAAGAAACGGTTTTCCGGGAGTTGCCAGTTCGTAATCTGGTGATTCCAAAACAAGTTTGTTTCCGAAAAACCCTACGGTCCCGGATGCGGCAAGAATCTCACCTGTGTGGATAATTTTCGGAAGATATAGCTGATTAAACCAGATGATTGTGGCAATCCCCGTGGGGTCTTCAATTCTGCATTCCTGAATCTTTTTTCCGGTTTTTGTGAATATATTTTTAATACCAAGAACGGTTCCATGGATGCTTACAACGTGTCCTGGGTGAAGCGATCGGATTGGAGTGACTTGGGAAAAATCGTTATAACGAAATGGCGCATAGAAAAGAAGGTCTCTCACTGTGTGGATACCAAGTCGCTCCAGTTTTCCTGCTATAGATGGACCGACACGGGGAACATACTGTATAGAGGAGTCTAATCGTAGCGTCATGCAATATTACCGGATTGAGAGTAGCGGTATAAACGATGTTGCGATAAGCGCAAGAGATGCAATCACTACCACTACTTTCCAGAATTTTTCATGTTTTCGAAAAAAGTTCATATGATGTGTATTTTAACAAATTTTTTCTTACCGATTTTGATTATATCATGAGATTTAATTGTCACTTCATTTGTCTGGAATTTGATGCCGAGGCCATTTATTTCAATAGCATCCTGTTCAATGAGTCTTCGGGCTTCTGATTTACTCGTCGCTGTTTTTGTTTCAACAAGGAGATCAGTTAGTTTCCAATGGGTCTGTTTTGTAGAAAACATGGGAATATCGTTCATATCCAATGATTTTTTCTGGAATTTGGATTCAAATGACTCGCGCGCCTTGTTTGCTTGTTCTTTCCCATGCAGTTCAGTGACAATTATATGTGCGAGTTCTTTTTTGAGTAGCATCGGATTTTCTCCTGATGATAAACGTTCTTTGACCTTCACAATCTCGCTTATTGAAATATTTGTTGCCAGGAGGAAGTATTGCTCAATCAGCGAATCTTTGAGTGACATGATTTTTCCAAACATGTCATTTGGTTCATCCGTAAGCCAGATCCCGTTATTCCAGGTTTTGCTCATTTTCCGTCCGTCTGTTCCATCAAGGAATCCGTTTGCGATGATGAAGGATTCTTTGTTTCGTAAATCTTTCTGAAGCACCCGGCCTGCCTGCATGTTGAAGGTCTGGTCTGTGCCTCCGAGTTGGATATCCGTATCCATGAAATAACTGTCGTATCCTTGCATGACTGGGTACAGTAGCTCATGGAGCCCGACTTTTTTGCCGTCAGCGAGACGTTTTTTGATGAGTTCCCGTCCGACGAAGTCGCCTGCTGAGAAATGCTGGGTAAGCTTGACGATATCTGCAAACGCAAGTTTCTTGAGCCACTCACTATTATGGTGAACCGTTATTTTTGAAAAATCTAACACCTTACTTGCTTGTTTTTTGTATGTTTGAAAGTTTGCCTCAATCTGTTCGCTTGTCAGTACTGGTCTTTCCCCTTCTTTGTCTGATGTGTCGCCGATGAGGGCGGTGAAATCGCCGATGAGAAACGTGACGTGGTGACCGAGTTCCGCAAATTTCTGGAGTTTCCGTAAAGGCACTGCATGCCCAATATGGATATTGGTTGCGGTTGGATCAATACCAAGATAGATATTGAGTTTTCGTCCACTACGGAGGACTTTTTCAAGTGCGCCTTTATTGGGAATAATATTTTCAACACCCCTAGTTACTAGTTCATCAATTGTATCCATATTTCCTCCTTTTACTATATCATATTTATGCATTCTGTCTGAGAAAGCATTTTTGAACAGCTTCTTTTGCTGTTTTTGCGGAGGTAATTAGAATCTTCTTTCTTTCATCAAGGAATTGGTTCTGTAATTTTTCACTCCAACCACCGGAACTATTCATCACAACGATAGGAATGCTTGCTTGGTATGCCATAGTAATTTCCATCAATGTACCAGAACCACCATTTATTGATATGACCGCATCACAACTTAAAATAAATGAAAATTCTCTCCCACCACCTCTTTGCTGGCCTGTGATAACTTTTATTGAATTTAATGTATCTAAATTGAAATTTTTTGAACCCCAAATAAACGCTAGTGTTTGACCGCCAACTTTTTGGGCTTCTTTGGCAGCACAAAGGGATAATGAGTCAAAATCACCTTCAAATCCAAAAACAACGATCGCATGTCTTTTCGCAATTTCCTTTCCCAATTCTTTTGCTATCTCCTTTAAAGAAGTAGCTATGTTAACGTCCGCCATTGAACCGATAACACCGATCTGTAGTTTATTCATACGCGTTCCTTTCCCAAATTTATATTACCCTCAATGTGGCGTTTTGTAATCTCGCGTAAACCGATTGATGATTCCACGCTTGCTTCGTGATCACATGAGAGAAAATGCATTTCTTGCATCAAATCTGCAACTTTATCAAAATTATTTCTAAATTGTTTCGAGGATATGTGTTCAAGAACATACGGAGATATGAGTAGTGTAGGATTAGTGGTGTGGATGCTGTGTTCTTTTGGAATGTGGTTATTGTTTGACATAAATAATCCTTCATTTTCCAGCCTATGCAACTCATGTGTGTTTACTGCATGAGGAAAAAATATCTGACGCATAGCTTCGTTTTCAAAAAGTCTTTGCGCTACTTGAGAATTTTTTCCATCTTGCTCAAATAATTCCTGAACTAGTATTGATGCTCCTAGCATACGTTCTAGTTGTGGATGCGCAATAAAGTCCTTAATATGCCAGCCGTCATCTCCCTCTGATGTGTTCATGGTAAATCCGGCAATAACTTTGCTTCCTGTTGATTCAAGTCTCTTTCTCGCGCCTGACATTGTACCTAAATCACCGTCGTTAACAATTAAAAATCCATGTGTTATATGTTCGGGGCTTAATGCAAATAATCTCATTGTTACGTCGCTACTCAGGCCGGAAAATGAAACGTCATCTAAGATAAGTGCATGAGAGAGATCAAGCTGACGAGTGTGATTTTGAATCTGAGTACGGTTCAAGCTCATAATATGACCGGTGGTATGGAGTTCAGGATCAGACACATCACGAACGCGGCTTAAGTGAAAATCAGTAATTAGTGGAGTAGATGGAAATATTCCTCGTAAAGATTCGCTTAACCAACCACCTGTAAGGTCTATAATAGTGGTAAATTTACGGTTTATAAGTTGGGAAGCTAATTCGCCGATACAATCTTGTGGTACCACAACTTCATGTTTCAATTCTTTATTTCCAATGATTGAAAATAGTTCTTTGCTTGCATCCAAAACTCGCCTCCAATTATTGGGATGCGTTTGTGCAATTAATTCATCTGCCATCCATAAAATACGTGACATATATCCTCCATTTCTAAATATTTCTAAATAAACACCTGTGCTGAGAGAAGGATTTGAACCTTCGTAGATCTTTTGATCACCTGTTTTACAGACAGGTACATTTGACCACTCTGTCACCTCAGCGATTCTGTCAACAAAAAACTCGCCTCTATCCCCAATTAATCAGGGACAAGGGCGAGTGTTTAGTTCGCGGTACCACCTTGTTTTACTAAGTTGTTTCCATAAAAAAACCGACTCGAGGTCGGTTCTACCTTAGCCTCTTGCTACTCCGTCCCATGTGGGATGACATAGCATTTTCGCTTTTACGGGCGTACCCGGTCTTGCCTACAAATTTTTCAGCTTACAGCTCAGGAGGGTATTTCGAAAGAAAAAATTCGGCAAGTCTTGCATCGACCGCTTGCTTTCTTTCTGTCACTTTCTTCTTTCTACTTCGTCTCCATCAACGCTTTTCGTATTAACTTGTAACTCATATTATACCAATAATTGCATTGGTGTCAATAAGTTGAGTACAATAGCCATATGCAACGAATGTTTATTGAACGGCAACTGAAGCGCCAGTTTGGAAGATTCTTCAATACACCACGAAGCAGGTTGCGCACCTTGAGTATGCTTGCAACAGCTGCATTTTTTCTAATACTTGGAAGTGTCGTTCTTGTTGGCTTATTGTTTGCGTGGTACGCAAAGGATTTGCCGAGGCCTGATAAAGTACAGCGCGTCGAAGGATTGTCAACCGTTGTTTTGGATAGAAACGGTGAAACGATTTACGATATTTTTCAGGGGCAAAACAGGATTCCTGTTCAGTTTGCAGATATCCCTAAGGCATTAAGGGACGCAACAGTTGCAGTTGAGGATAAAGATTTTTACAAACATAAAGGCCTTTCAACAACAGGCATTCTCCGTGCCGTTTTTCAGATTTTTGTTTTCCATAATTTGCAGGGAGGGTCAACTCTCACCCAACAGCTTGTGAAAAATGTACTATTGACGAACGAACGAACGCTTCCACGGAAAATGAAAGAGGCTATTCTTTCTATTCAGATAGAGCGGAAATACAATAAAGATGAAATTCTTCAGATGTATCTCAATGAAGCTCCGTATGGCGGAACAGCGGTTGGTGTGGAATCAGCGGCAAAACAATATTTTGATAAAAAAGCAAAAGATTTAACCGTTGCAGAATGCGCAATCTTAGCAGGCCTTCCGCAGTCACCATCTTTATATTCCCCGTTTGGGAATGATGCGAAAGCATATGTAGCTAGGACGCAGCATGTTTTGAGGCGTATGCGTGATGATGGATATATAACCCCTCAACAAGAAGTGGATATTAATAAGCAAATAACAACGATGAAGTTTGCATCTGGAGATAGTAATTTGAAAGCTCCACATTTTGTTTCATATGTAAAAGACCAGTTGATTGAGAAGTTTGGGCAAAAGGTGGTTGACGCTGGTGGCCTGAAAGTTACGACAACGCTTGACTTGAAACTTCAGGATACGGCGCAGACTATTGTGAAGGAAGAAATTGATAAGCTAAAAAAACTTAATGTTTCCAATGGCGCTGCGGTTGTAGTAAATCCGAAAACAGGAGAAATTTTGGCAATGGTCGGATCAAAGGATTATATGGCGACAGAATCAGGCGGATTTAAGTTTAACGTTGCTGTTCAGGCACTTCGTCAGCCTGGGTCCTCCATCAAGCCGTTTTCCTATGCAGCTGCCCTTAAAAAGGGCTACACAGCCTCTACGGTCCTCATGGATGTGGACACCAAGTATCCCTCTGGAGATACAGCGAAGCCTGAGTATAACCCAAAGAATTATGACGGGAAATTCAGGGGTCCCATGCAGCTTCGGTATGCGCTTGGGAATTCAATTAATACGATAGCTGTCAAAGTTTCGGCGCTTGTTGGAGTTAAGGAAGTGCTCCGGACGTCGTATGATATGGGGCTTACGACGCTCGAGCCAACGGATGAACTTCTGAAACGTTTAGGACTGTCGATGACCTTAGGTGGAGGAGAGGTAAAGCTTTTGGATATTACAAGCGCGTATGGAGTATTTGCAACAGGTGGGTTGCGTCAAGAACCAGTGTCCATACTGAAGGTTGAAGACGCCAAAGGAAAAGTGTTGTTTCAGCACCAGGAAGTGCAACCCAGAAGAGTAATATCATCTGACGTGACGTTTATTATTTCCAATATGCTTTCTGACAATGACGCACGAAAAGATACGTTCGGAGAAAAATCATATTTAGTCATCCCCGGAAAAACAGTTGCTGTCAAAACCGGTACAACGGATGACAAACGGGATAACTGGACACTTGGGTATACTCCGTCCATGGTTGTTGGCGTGTGGGTTGGGAATAATGATAATACGCCTATGAATCCTGCGCTTGCCTCAGGTGTAACTGGAGCCGCTCCAATATGGAACCGTATTATTCGGGAGGCGCTTATTGATAAAAAAGATGAACCATTTACAAAGCCAGATAACGTTATACAGATGGATGTCGATGGATACCTTGGCGGTACGCCGGTTACAAGCTCAACAAGAAAAGAATATTTTATTAAGGGAACTGAACCAAACAGTAGATCTCCACTGTACAAGGATTTCAAAATGTCCAAGCATGAAGGAAATAAGCTTGCCAATGTGGTTGAAATACTGAAGGGTGAATTTGATACAAAGCAATATATAGTGTTTACGGAGCAGGACCCTGTTTCTGGAGATGGAAAAAACCGTTGGCAGGACGGTATTAATGCGTGGGTAGCTGGTCAAGGAGACACACGGTTTCACCCCCCCACAGAAACGTATAGTGGTGGTGACAGCCTTGCGATTTCACTCAAGGAGCCAGGTGATGGACAACGAATTGATGACAATGCGGTGAAAGTAACTATTAAAGCAGTTTCTCCGGATGGAATTGCAAAAATTGAAGTGTTTGTTGATGGAGCCAAGCAAAAAGAAACAACCAGTGATTCGTTTTCTGATATCGTGAATATAAATAACGGTTCGTATCGCTTAATCAAAGCAAGGGCAACGGACAATAAAGGAAAAACCGCAGAAGCTGAAATACATATTAGTGTTAATCAACCGTATGGGACTCCAACACCAATTCCAACGGAAACTCCTCTTCCAACGAGCGCACCAGTGGTAACATCAACACCGTAATTAAGTAAAGTGTACTCTAGATTGTCTTAAGTGTTGCGTTAAAGTGTTTCTTCATAGAGGAGATAATTTTTTCTCGGATGGGAGCAATGTCCTCAGATGTTAAATTTTTTGTATCGCTTTGATAGGTGATATGAAACGTTCGAACATCTTTGAAGCTGTCAAAAAGCGTTACGTTTGTTATTAAAGGATGTACTGTTTTTAGTGACGCAATCATCGGGGCGACAAATGAGCGATCGGGAACAGTAAATGCCATATCTTCATAGCTAGCCGGATGTTTTGGAATAGATGTATACGTATGGGACGTGTTTGCGTGTTTGACCAATTGATCGATAGATAATTCAAGGACTGTTATTGATTTATAGATACCAAGCGTTGATAGGAGAGTTGAATCTATTTCTCCAATTTGCCCAACATGACCCAACCTGAGCGATCGATTGGATTGATAATATCCGTTTGCTGGTTCGGTTGTCTGAGGAAAAGGAATGCCAAAAATAGTGAAAATGGCTTCAGCAATTCCTTTGATTTTTCCATATCTGTTTCCAGAAAGAGCAACAATCAGTGTTGACTCTTCATTAGGAAGATTATTTCTTCGATATGCATATGTCATGGAAAGCTCGAACAATCGTAGGTCAGTGTCAAGCGACATATTTTGTTTCATGCAAAGAAGCATGCTTGGAAGAAGGGTTGGGCGCATGTATACCCAGTCAGACGAAATCGGATTAGTTATCTGATAGATTTCTTTGTCACTGATATGAAAAAGATCCAGCGTTTCTTTTGCAATCATGGAATACGTATAGGTTTCTGTGTATCCCCAATCACGCAATCGACTCTTAAGTTTTTGTTCCCACCCGAGTATAGGTTCTTCGAATGTCATAGGTGGTTCACCCGTAGGCAATACGCCGTTGATTGTATGGTATCCATAGATACGGGCTAGTTCTTCAATTACGTCGACATCAATTGCTATATCGCGACGATAGCTGGGCGGTTGAATTGTGATATCAATATCGTTTATGTTTACGATGCACCCTAGTTTTGTTAATATCTGTTTTATTTCTTTTGAAGAAAGCGGTGTTCCAATATATGCGTCAGCTTTATGTCTGGAAACCGTGACAATTGGTGCAACATAAGGAGATGGAAATATGTCGGTGATAGAACTTGCTGGTTTCCCTCCAGTCAAAGTTTGCATGAGTGATATGCCTTCGAAAAATACAGGGAGCACAAGTTCTGCATCTGTTCCTTTTTCAAATAGACTCGCTGCTTCTGTTCGATGTGCGAGATTCATGGTTGTATTTCGGATATGTGCAGGGTTATAAGTTTGCAAAAACAAAACAACACGTTTTGTTTTGTCTGTAATTGCGGAATTTTCTCCACCCATAATGCCACAAAGATCAATAAGTGTTCCTTCTCCGTCTTCAATCACAATATCTCCGCCCAGGAGTGTATGCATTTTTCCATCAAGAGTCGTTATTTGTTCGCCTTTTTTAGATGTGCGTAATTTCATGGTATGTCCGGAAATTCTATCGTAGTCAAAGACGTGGGCTGGTTGTCCGTATGCATGCATGAGGTAGTTAGTTATATCAATGACGTTGTTGAGGGATCGCACGCCAACAAGTGCTAATCGTTTTGAAAGCCAATCAGGAGAAGGTGCAATATTGACCGTATCAAAAACAATGCTGGTCCATCTCGGATTTAGGTGAGGATCCGTTGTAATATGGAGTTCTAGTAGTTTTGTTTTGTTAGTGTGTAGGTCTATGGATTTGTTAATCTGCGTATTTCTATAGGGATCACCGATAAGTGTTGCATTAATCCCAAACCGTGGGAGAATAACACTTGCCTCTCTCGCGACGCCCATAATAGACATTGCGTCAGGACGGTTACCTGTTATTTCTATGTCATATACTATTTCACCATTGACCGAATGAATCCGTTCAATTGAAGGCCCGCACAACGAAAGATATTCTTTCAATTGTTTTGGTGTTGCCTCAGTTTTTACGTAGTCCCGAAGCCAACTGTCTGGTACAAGGATGTTCATATTAAAATTGTTTTAAAAAGCGTATATCGTTACTGTACAAGAGTCGAATATCATCAAGATTTGTATTGGACTTCATCATATACGCGCGTTCCACGCCCCAACCGAAAGCGAAACCATTATATGTCGATGTATCGATGTTTCCATATTTAAGAACATTCGGATGAACCATTCCAGCTCCGCCAAGCTCAAGCCATCCTTCTTTACAAAGTTTGCAACCTTTCCCATTACAAATCCCACACGAGATATCGACTTCAAATGACGGTTCCGTAAACTGAAAATGAAACGGACGGATTCGCGTTGTTCGTTTGGGACCAAAAAAATGTTTTGCGAAATAATCCAAGACTCCTTTGAGATGCCTGATAGATACGTCTTTATCGATGTATAGTCCCTCAAATTGATGAAACATTGGTGTATGGGATACATCAATTTGCCTCCTATAGCATTTAGCAATATTTATCATGCGGATAGGGAGAACGTTTTTTTCCATTTCTCTGACCTGACCGTTTGAAGTATGCGGTGTAAGCACGATACGGTTAAATTTATTCTCTTTAGGTTTGTCCCCAGGATAATTGATAAAAAAGGTTTCCCATTCATCGCGTGCAGGGTGATTTGTGGGCATGTTAAGGGATGTAAATGCATACCAATCCCAATCAATTTCTGGATGTCTTACACGGGTAAATCCGAGTTTATTAAATATATGTGTAATCTCCTCAATTGCTTGGGATACAATATGCAGATGTCCGTCAGGTGGTATATCTCCTGGAGCGGTTGTGTCGAACCAGTCAGAAACACTTGATGTATGTGCGCTGTTCAATGTTAATTTTTCTAGCATCGCGTGCTCAATGCTTTTTTTGACGCCGTTTATGACAGCGCCAATTTGTTGTTTATTCTCTGGTTTGACCGAACGGATTGATGATGCCAGTTTTGCAAATTCACTTTCTTTTCCAAGCCAGTTCAATTTGAGTTGATCGATTGTGTCTGTGCTGTCAGTGATTGTACTAATTGCATCTTCTTGTAGCGTAAGAAGTAGCCGGATAAGCTGCTCTTTCGGAATTGGTTCTTCTTTTTGAATAGTTTTTTTCATAGATGCTTATTTATTGTACGTTGTTTTTAGCCATAAAAAAAGCCCCGTTTTGGGGCTTCTCTATGCGCGTTATGATGCAGCACTTTAAGCCCCTTGTGAGGTTTTAAAGATTGCATCAAAGTTTTCTGGCTTATTGACAATGAGATACGCCATAATTTTTCGGTCTATGATAATGTTTGCTTTTTTGCATGCATGCATGAATTTGCTGTAGGATGTGCCTCGTGCTACTACAGCGTGGGAAATTCTACTGATCCATGTTGCACGGAAATCTCTTTTTTTATTCTTCCGTCCAGCAAATGCATATTCACCTGCGTGAAAAAACGCTTCTTTCGCAACTTTAATAAGCCTGCGTTTGGTCATCCGATAGCCCTTATTGGCTTCGAAGACCTTTTTATGTTTTGCGTGACTTGTTACCCCTCGTTTTACTCTCATAGATTACGTTCGTAAAAAATTGGTTATATTCTGTATAAATTTTTTGTTTGCAAGTGCTATTGGTTTATCCTGTCTTCGTTTGCAGGATGCACTCTTTTTTCTCCGTAAGTGTCTTGCTCCCTGCACGTTATGCATGACTTTTCCGGTTGCTGTTATTCTAAACCGTTTAGACACGATTTTCTTGGTTCTCACTTTTGGCATATAGGGTATTATACGCTATGTTGCTCTTTTCGTGCAAGACCTATCTAGGAAGCTCTGGTGGGAATTAGGGGGCTTTTTTACTCGGCACCATCATGGCTGATAGCACCTTTCCCTCAAGACGAGGTTCTCGAACCATTTTAGCCCCAACAACCGCACCGACGAATCGTTTCATTACTTCAAATCCGAATTCCTTTCGTGTGATTTCTCTCCCCTTAAAAACAACATTTATTTTGATTTGGTTTCCATCTTTAATCCAATCTTGTGTCTGTGCAAGTCGTGTATCAAAATCATGTTGGCCGATAAATGGCCGCAGCCGTACCTCCTTGACTCCAACATTTTTTTGGCTTTTTTTGCTTTCCCGTTCCTTTTTCTGTTCTTGGTATTTGAATTTTTTGTAGTCAATAAGCTTTGCTACCGGTGGCTCTGCGTTTGGTGCAATTTCTACAACGTCCAAATCAAGTTCTTTTGCCTTCTGGAGGGCTTCAATTTTGGAGATAATACCTACTTGTTTCCCCTCTTCATCCAAAAGCCGTACGGTAGGACTGATGATTTGGTAATTAAGTCGGTAGTGTTTAAAGCTTGTGTTCAATTTCGTTTGATATACGGTTTATAAAATCGGAAAGCGTAATGGCTTTGAGATCTTCCCCGCTTCTTGTGCGTACGCTGACCGTCTGATCAGCCATTTCTCTATCCCCAATTATAGCCATATAGGGGATCTTTTGCAATGTCGCTTCCCTAATTTTTGCTCCCATTGGTGTGTTTTTATCATTTACTTCAACCCGCACACCAACGTTTTTAAATTGTAATGCGGCTTGTTTTGCTGCTTCAGTGTGCCGTTCTCCAATGGGTATAATGGTCAGTTGTATTGGTGATAACCATACAGGTAAAGCTCCAGCATATTTTTCAATAAGAAATGCCATGGTTCGCTCAAATGCGCCTAAACTTGATCTGTGAATGACTATGGGCTCTTTTTCTTTTCCATCAATATCGATATACTTCAGTTCAAACCGTTTTGGCATAACAAAGTCATACTGCACTGTAAATGCGGTTTCCTCATGACCAGAAACATTCTTGATTTGAATATCAATTTTTGGTCCGTAAAACGCCGCTTCATTGGGGGCTTCAAAAAATGGCGCTTTGAGATCCGTGAGGACTTCTCGAAGCACTTGTTCTGCGTTATTCCAAGCTGCGTCGTCTTTGTAATATTTTTTTGTATCTGTTCTGTCTCCAAGAGATAAACGATATCGGTAGTCCTTTCCTTTTGTCATTCCTAGTGTTGAATTGACGAAGTCAATGAGTTCTAAGACTTTTTTGATCTCCTCTTTGGCATGATCAACCTGACTGATTATATGAGCATCAGCCAAACAGAACATCCGTACACGCATAAGTCCGGTCAGCTCCCCGCTTTTTTCATACCGAAATTGTGGTGAGAGTTCTGCAAGTCGTATCGGAAGTTC
>Ga0172374_1000230_pt1 | contig 44894 bp, 33 predicted proteins | sample LakKiv3m_FD_114536 | JGI IMG/M metagenome (GOLD analysis project Ga0172374, IMG submission 114536) | Freshwater microbial communities from Kabuno Bay, South-Kivu, Congo - kab_092012_10.3m | ecosystem: Environmental > Aquatic > Freshwater > Lake | place: Democratic Republic of the Congo... | reverse complement strand
TATTTTTTAATCTATCTATTATGTCCCATCCCCGAAATTCTTTCCCCCTGTCTTTGTATAAAACCAAGGTGGAAGGCTTAACGAAAAAGTTCAATCTTATGTTACCGGAGGAACGCCGTGAATATTTTACGGCTAAAGTCGGTCAGGAAATCGCCGACTTGCGGCAGTATTTTGAGAATAACACTTTTATTGCCTATTGGTTAGGCAAGAAAAATTCCGGCAAGGGCACCTATTCTAAATTAATGATGGAAATATTCGGCGCTGATAAGATCAGCCATATTTCTGTTGGCGATCTCGTTCGCCGCTTGTCCGAGGACTTGAAGGATCCGTCCAAGAAAGAGGAGCTCTTAAAATATTTTGCCGAGCATTATCGCGGCTACCTATCGCTTGAGGAAGCAATCCAGGCTTTTTTGGGCCGGGATACCAAATCTTTGCTTCCTAATGAATTTGTCCTTACTTTAGTCAAAAGAGAGATTGACTCTTTACCTAAAAGGATTATTTTTATTGATGGCTTCCCAAGAAACTTAGATCAGGTCTCCTATGCCCTCTATTTCCGCAGCCTGATCGACTACCGGCAGGATCCGGATATTTTTATCGCCATTGATATTCCCGAGAATGTTATTGATGAGCGCATGAAGTACCGCGCCGTCTGTCCGATTTGCCAGACGCCGCGCAATTTAAAACTATTAGCGACGCCGGAAGTTGGTTACGATGAATCCAAGAAGGAATTCTATTTAATGTGCGATAACCCGAATTGCCATAAAGCGCGCATGGGCGCCAAAGAGGGCGATAATTTAGGCATTGAGGCGATTCGTGATCGCTTAGAATTAGACGATACCTTGATTAAGAAAGTTTTTTCTCTGCACGGCGTGCCTAAAATCCTTTTGCGTAATTCTATCCCAGTAGCCGAAGCCGCCGAGCTGATTGATGACTATGAGATCACCCCGGCCTATGAGTATGAATTGGATAATGGCCAGGCCAAGGTTAAGGAAACACCGTATATCGTCAAGGATGACGAGGGCGTGGACTCCTACAGTCTGCTTTCCCAGCCCGTAGCTGTTTCTTTAATCAAACAGCTGCATGCTGTTTTAATCAAAAAATAAAAAGATGCCTAATGAGCACCGCCGGAAAATATTTTTGATGAAATTTTGGATTGGCCTGATTATTATAATCTTAGCCGTCCTCTGGGTCGCCAACTTAAAGAATGTCTGGTCCTTCAACCGGCGGATTTTGTCGCCGGACAGCCAGCGGCAGTGGGCAGAATTAAAGAACAGTTGGCAGGGAGCCGTGGCTGACTTTAACAGCAATTTAGAGCAATTTAAAGATTTGCCCGCCCTGGACTTGTCAGAAGTTAATTTAGAAGAAAATAAGATTGAGCGGCCGGCTTGGCTGAATGAAGTTATAGACAAGGCGGAAAACTTAGCCGCTTCTTCCGGCGTAGCCGCTTTAATCAGTACCTCTTCCTCTCTTGTTAGCGCTACGACGACGGCCGAATAATATAAAGTAGACTGTTAATATTATGCCTAAAAAAACAACCGGATCTCCAAAAAAAACTCCGGATAAAGATTCTCAAAAGGCGGCGGAAACCGGTTCGGGAAATTTTAATGTGCGCAAGCAGACGGATTATGGCTGGGTAGAAGAACAGCCGATTACTGATGAAATGAGCCAGGCTTATCTTGATTACGCCATGAGCGTCATTGTTTCCCGCGCCTTGCCGGATGTCCGCGACGGTCTGAAGCCAGTGCACCGCCGCATTTTATACGCGATGTGGAATATCGGTTTGAAAGCGGGCTCTAAGTTCCGGAAATCAGCGACGGTCGTTGGCGAAGTCCTCGGTAAATATCATCCTCATGGAGACAGCGCCGTCTACGATTCTATGGTCCGGATGGCCCAAGATTTCGCGATGCGCTATCCCTTAGTCCGCGGCCAGGGAAACTTTGGCTCCATGGACGGCGATAATGCCGCGGCCATGCGCTACACCGAAGCCAAACTCTCGGCTATTTCCGAAGAGATGATGTTTGATATTGAAAAAGATACGGTTGATTTCATCCCTAATTTTGATGGCAGCCATCAGGAGCCGCGGGTTTTGCCGGCTAAGCTGCCCAACCTCTTGCTTAACGGGACGATGGGCATTGCCGTCGGCATGGCGACAAATATCCCGCCCCACAATCTCAGGGAATTAGCCGGAGCGATTGATCATCTGATCGCTAATCCCGAAGCGAGTATTGAAGACTTGATGCAATATGTCAAAGGCCCGGATTTTCCGACCGGCGGCATTATTTATGATAAGAAGGAGATATTAGCCGCTTACGCTACCGGCAAAGGCGGCATTGTCTTGCGCGGCCAGGCTGAAGTTGAGGAGCAGAAAGGCGGAAACTTTCAGATCATCATTTCGGAGATCCCCTATCAGGTGAACAAGGCGGACTTAGTAGAGAAGATTGCCGATTTAGTAAAAGACAAGAAACTCGACGGCATCAAAGCTTTGCGCGATGAGTCTGATAAGGACGGCGTCCGTATCGTTATTGAATTAAAAAAAGACTCCTATCCTAAGAAGATTTTAAATAGTTTATATAAGCATACTTCTCTGCAAACAACCTTTCACCTGAACATGCTGGCGCTGGTCGACGGCCTGCAGCCGAAAGTCCTGACCCTGAAGATGATTCTAGAAGAATACATCAAGCACCGCGAGGAAGTGATTAAGCGCCGGACACAGTTTGATTTGAATAAAACTAAGGAACGCGCCCATATCTTAGAAGGCTTGATGATTGCCCTGAAGAATATTGACGCGGTTATCAAAACCATCAAGGCTTCTAAAGACAAAGATATCGCCCGGGTTAATTTGATAAAGAAGTTCAAGCTATCTGAACGTCAGGCCGTTGCCATCCTAGAAATGCGCTTACAGAGCCTAGCCAATCTGGAGCAACTGAAGATTGAGCAAGAGTTGAAAGATAAGCAGAAGTTGATTAAGGAATTAGAGGCAATTCTTAAGTCCGTCGCCAGGATTCGGAGCATTGTTAAAGAGGAGTTGAAAGCCTTGGCTGATAAGTATGGCGACGACCGTAAAACCGCAGTTGTCGCGCACGGCGTTAAGGAATTCAGCATGGAAGACCTGGTCCCTAATGAAGAAACCGTAGTAATGATGACCCGCGACGGCTATATTAAGCGCTTAGAGCCGGATACTTTCAAGGTCCAGGCGCGCGGCGGGAAAGGCGTCATGGGCTTGACTACCAAGGAAGAAGATACCGTGGAATTCATGTTTACCAGCCTGACTCATAACGACGTCCTTTTCTTTACCACTAAGGGCCGGGCTTTCCAACTAAAAGTCTATGAAATCCCTCAAGTTTCCCGCGTGGCCAAAGGCACCCCGGTCGTAAATTTTCTGCAATTAGTCGGCGGCGAACAAGTTTCTTCGGTCCTTCCTTTAGATAAAACTGTTTTTAGTAAGTATCTTTTCTTTGCCACAGCCAAGGGTCTGGTCAAGAAAGTTGAACTAGAAGCTTTCCAGAACGTCAGACGCAATGGCTTGATTGCTATTAAGATTAAAGATGATGATAAGCTGATTTGGGTTAAGCCGACTTCGGATAGTGATCATATCCAGTTAGTAACCGCTAAAGGCCAGGCGATTCGTTTCCCGGAAACCGATGTCCGCGACATGGGCCGCGGAGCGGCTGGTGTCCATGGCGTCCGGCTCCACAAGGATGACGCCGTTATCGGCATGGGCATAGCCAAGACCGATAAAGAAAAGAAGCGGCATTATCAGATCCTGACGATCATGGCGCATGGTTTTGGCAAGCGCACTGATTTTAACGCCTATAAGGTCCAGGGCCGCGGCGGCAGCGGCATCAAGACTGCTAAGGTGACCACTAAAACCGGCGATATCACTAACGCCTTCTTGGTTAATGCTGATAATATGGCCGACCGCGACCTTATCGTTATTTCCGAGAAAGGCCAGGTCATCCGCATCCCCTTCCAGTCAGTCAGCGTTCTAGGCAGAGATACTCAGGGCGTCAGAATCATGCGCTTTAAAGAGGAGAATGATAAGGTAGCCGGTGTTACTTGGGCTTAGTTTTAAAAATATGATAAAAAAATATTTACAGGAGTTCCGAGAATTCGCTGTCAAAGGCAGCGTCGTCGACTTAGCCGTGGCGGTAATTATCGGCAGTGCTTTCGGCAAAATTGTTTCTTCATTAGTGGCTGATGTGGTTATGCCCCTTATTGGCCTTATCGTCGGCGGAGTAGACTTCACCAACTGGCGTTGGACTCTTAAGCCAGCCGTTTTAGACGGGAATGGAATATCATCCCCCGCTATCACGTTAAACATCGGCGCCTTCTTGCAGAATATCTTTGATTTTATCATCATTGCTCTGGCCATCTTCTTGATGGTTAAGATCATTGGCCGCTTAAAGCGCCAGTTGATTAAGGAGCAGGCCGCCGGAGAAGCCGTCCCCACTCCTTTAACCAAGGACCAGGAGCTACTAACAGAAATTAGGGACGCGCTGAAGAGATAGAACAACTTGGTTTTTATTCTAGATATAAAATAGGCTAATTTTGGCCTATTTTTGTTAATATATTGACAAATATTTATAAATATGCTATAATGTTATTGTTAGAATTAGTTCTTTAATAAATAGATTTTTGTTTACTATTTATTGGATGTTCTGAGCTTCTTACTGGGAGTTGAGAACATTCAATAATTATAAACTTAAAATTTTAAAAATCATGAACATATTTGTAATTGTAGTTGCAGTAGTAGTAGGAATAGCGTGGCTTGTTTTAGGCTTTAGTTACGCCCAGATAGGGGCGGATATGAGATCGCTCGACAAAGCATTTATGCCAGCCAAAAAAAAGAGCAGACTAATGCTTATTTTAACCAGTATTTGGGAGGTGGTGCTTTATATTTATAGGGTTATCCTATGGCCGGTTGATTTAGTATGCTTAATCTTGTTTGTATAATTCTAAAACCAAAATGTATGAGCGCTTACGAAATTGTTTGCTATTTTGCCCTTAAGAATTTGGGGTCGAAGTTACTGGATGTCGTTGATGTCGTCTGGGAAGACCTGGATGAGATTGAGAAGCAGATGGTTAATTCCTTGAGAATTAAAAGTGCCTGCACTTTAGCTATCCATTCTCATCTGCCCCAGGTGGAGTTAGAGCGACAGCTCCAGGAAACGCCGTTTATTGCGTTAGCATAATGGCATAAGAATTTAAGTCAGAAGCCGTCTAAGGATGGCTTCTTTTTTTATTTAAAATTATTAAGCTTAGTTTATAATTTCCTGTCAACTCTACAAAATAAAGCTAAATTAGTCTATAATCCTAATATGACTAACTATACTAACATCTTTATATCAGTAGTTTTAATCGGGGGGATTCTGGCGATCATTTTATTGTTATTACGCCGCCGACCGGAAGCTAATAATCCGCAGTTGGATTCTTTGGCCGAGCGGCTTATTCAGCAGTCGGAGAAGCTCAGCCATTTGGCCCAGCAGAATGCGGAATTACGCCAGGAGCTGGACCGCAAGCTTTCGGAGACCCACCGCACCAATCAGGAACAGTTCAGTCAGACGACCAAGATTGTTCAGAATATTACCGGCCAGTCCGCTAAATTAATCGCTGATGTGACTGAGAAGCTCACTAAATTAGACGAGACTAATAAGCAGGTGGTCAATTTCTCTGCCCAATTGCAGAATCTCCAGGATATCTTAAAGAATCCTAAACAGCGGGGAGTGTTAGGAGAGTATTTCTTAGAGGAAACCCTTAAGAACGTTCTGCCGCCTGGCTCCTATCAGATGCAATATCCTTTAGGGAAGGATGAGAAGACGGGCAAGGACATGATTGTGGACGCGGTGGTTTTTGTGAAGGATAAATTAATTCCAATTGATGCCAAATTTTCTTTAGAAAACTACGAACGGATTCTCAATGCTCCAGATCAAGAGACGCGGGAGAAATTTGAACAGCAATTCAAGCAGGATTTGAAGAATCGGATTGATGAAACCGCCAAATATGTCTTGCCTGGGCGCAAGACCATGGAATTCGCTTTTATGTTCATCCCCTCAGAAGCGATCTACTATGATCTATTGATCAATAAAGTCGGAGCCGTGAAGGTCAATACCCGCGACTTGATTGAATATGCCTTCCGCGATAAGAAAGTAATCATCGTTTCCCCGACTTCCTTTCTGGCTTATTTACAGACTGTTTTACAAGGCCTGAAAGCGATGCAGATCGAGGAGAAGGCTAAGGAGATAAAAGCTAATATTGAAAAGCTTGGCCGGCACATCGCTAGTTATGATGAGTTTATGAAGAAATTAGGCCTTAGCCTGTCAACGACCGTTAATCACTATAATCATGCCTCCGGAGAGTTTAAAAAGATTGATAAAGACGTCATGAAGATCACCGGCCGGGAAAGCAAGATTGAGGCCTTGAAAATCGACCGGCCGAAAAGCACTTAGCAATATCTGTTTTATAAAGAAAAGAACTGTTTCAAGCAGTTCTTTTTTTGTCGAGCATCCCCCGCTCTTTAGCAGAAAATATTTACTAAGCATTCAGCAAGAGTTAGGGAGAGGTAGATTAAGAGGCTAAATTTAAAAATTTGGCGTCGCTCTTTAACTTTGGCCGTTATGATGATAAGGAGAACGATACTAGCTATCCCTAAATATAGGCTAGTGTGGGTTAACCAATAGTTGACGGTCTTATTCAGACATCCCGGACGGTTTAAAATGGCTAATATGAAATTAGCCGTGAAGCCAGAAGCGGCGTTGATAGCCAACGCCAGTTTGATTTCCAAATCTACTTGGTGTTTAGCAAATATAATCATCACGCCGATTAGGCAGATCAAGCCAAGACCGGCCGGCAGGACAGGGATGTTTAGAAACCTAGAGAAGACGACAGATATTAAAATGCTCAGAAATATTACTAGCAGGGCATAGATAATAATCGTCCCTTTCAAGTTGTGAAGTTCATGCGCTTTCATGTGATTAATAATTAAATTGTTAAAGAATGTTTTATTTTATGTTTGATTTTTAACTCTATATTTAAGCATATTATGTATATTCCGTCAACGCTATAATAAAAGATGGGGATATATTATAATAAAAGCATGGAAAACGCCTTAATTGCTAAAAATATTCTAAAGATCTTGGTTTTTTTCGATCTTTTTGATCACCCCCTGACTCTCTTGGAGATTCAGAATTATTTAGGTGGGGGGATATCTCTCGCTGAAGTCTGGGCGGGGCTGGCCGACCTATTAGAAAGGCAGAAGATTGCGGAACAGTCCGGTTTTTATTTTTTAACCGGCCGAGAAGTAATAATTACTATCCGGAAACAGCGCTTTAATTATACGAACAGGAAGTTGAAGATTGCCCGATTGTTTAGCGCCTGGTTGAAACTCTGGCCCTTCGTGAAGATAATCGCCGTCTCTAATTCTATCGGCGACCGCAATCTCCGCCGGGAAAGCGACATTGATTTTTTCATCATCGCCTCGCCTGGCCGGCTCTGGCTGACGCGCTTTTTAGCGGCCGGTTTAGCTAAGCTCATCGGCCAGCGGCCGACGCAGCAGAAAAAGCAGGATAAGATCTGCCTAAGCTTCTATTTGAGTGCCAGCCAGCTTAATATAGAGACGCTTAAACTCTCGGGCAGCGATCCTTATTTCGATTATTGGCGCCGCAATCTCTTGGTCGTTTATGATCGGGGTGGCTGGGAGGAAAAGTTCTTGGCGGCCAATGGTCTAGTGGAGGAGGCTACCCCATTAGCCGGAGATAGAACGGGGAAGCTGACTGCGCCGATAAGATTTTTTTCTTGGCTGGGCGATGGCTTAGAAAATCTTTTGCGGACCGGGCAACTTAAAATCATGCCGCCGGCTCTAAAAGAGGCGCTTAATAATTCCCGGGGCGTCGTTGCTAATAACCAAGTTTTAAAATTCTATCTTACCGATCGCCGGACAGAATTTTTAAATAGATTTAATGAGAAGATTAATGAGTTATCACGCTAAATTACAAAAGTATTGGCGAGGGGGAATGGAGGGATTGACTTACCTCTTGGTTTTTTTAATGCCCTGGCAGACGAAATTGATCATCCGGCCCTCCGAAACCAACTTTACGGAGATTAGCCTGTATTTAAGAGAGCTAGTCTTATTGATTATTTTAATTATTTTTTTTCTCTCCCCGCGCCGCCTCAGAGAAGAATTAAAAAAGACCGGCGCCTCGTCCCGGCCCCAGCTTATCTTTTGGTCTTTACTCTTAATGTGGTGGTTGTTTACCGCTATTTCCGTTCTGTCCGCCAGCGATCGTCTTTTAGCCTTGAGCCGGCTCGGATTATTAACCGCCGGTCTCGGTCTGATTTATCTATTCAGGAATTATTTTGTTGGCAGTGTGCGCCGCTTGAAGATTACTTATGTCTTTTTGGGCAGTCTCTGGTTGCAAGCAGCCTTAGGCATCTATCAGTTTCTAATGCAAATCGCACCGGCAGGCAAGTATTTAGGCTTAGCCGCGCATGAGCCGGCTATTCTAGGGACAGCAGTGGTTGAAACCGCAACCGGCCGCTGGCTCCGAGCTTACGGCGGTTTTGATCATCCCAATATTTTTGGTGGCATGTTAGCTCTTGGTTTACTCGTGTCCGCCTATCTTTTTAGTCGCCAGCTGGGGAGTTCCAAAGATGGCCCAAATTGGCGCTTGTCAAAGATATGGCCGAGGATTTTTCTTTTAATATTTTACTTTACCTCTTTAACCGCTTTATTTTTCACCTTCTCCCGCGGCGCTTGGCTCGGGCTGATCATCGGCTTATTGGTCTTACTAATCTATTTCCTTAAATCACCGCTCCGTTCGTCATTATGGCGTTTCTTAGTCCTAATCTTTTTCTCTCTCCTCGCTCTGGCTATTATTGCCGCCCCTTTCCAGGCTTTGATTACCACCCGCCTCAGCGCGACAACCCGTTTGGAAGAGAAGTCAATTTCTGAAAGGCAAGCCTATCTTTCTCAGTCCTTAGGGCTGATCAGTCAGCGGGGTCTTTTAGGCGTCGGCGCCGGCAATTATGTCATCGCGCTCGCCGAGCAGGATTTAGCCTCCGGCCAGGCTCTTAAGCCGGCCTGGAACTATCAACCGGTCCATAATGTTTTCCTCTTGCTCTTTGCGGAGAGCGGCCTTTTTGCTCTCCTAGCTTTTGGCGGCCTGCTTCTTTATCTGTTTTTACAAAATCGCCGCTCCGGTATCAGAGTGGCGGTTTTAGTTGGACTGATTATCTTAATGCTCTTTGATCATTGGCTTTTAAGTCTGCCTTTCGGTGTCTTGCTACTTGTTTTCCTTTTCGGACTAATCTGATAGTTTTGTTGTAGCCAGACCAAATCTTGCTTAATGTTCCTGAGAGTTTTGCGGAAAGCGGCCAGTTTAGAGCAGTCCTGGTCTTTCAGCTGTTCCTCAATCAAGCTTAGGACCGCGGCAATCGTCCCAAAATAGTCATCATTGGCGATATGGAATTTAGTGCTAGCCTCATCTTTGACCAGCCGGAGATGGCTTTTAATTAAATAGGTTTTCATAGAGAGTTTTAAAAAGCGCGCTATAGTCCAGCGAGCTTTTTAATAATGGTTGGCTAAATAATGCTGGCGAATTTATGCTTGCCGATAATCAGATGATCCAGAACGTCAATATCCAAGATGCGGCCGGCTTCAATCAGTTTGTTAGTTATCTCCACGTCCGCCTTGGTGGCCTTCAATATGCCCGAGGGGTGATTATGGGCGATGATTAGAGCGGCCGCGGAATATTCTAAGGCCGGCCGGAAAACTTCCCGCGGCTGAACCAAGGAAGCGTCCAGGGTGCCGATGGAAATTACTTCATCATGAATTAATTGATAGTGAGTGTTTAGATAGAGACCGCGGAATTGCTCTTTGTTCAGATGGCCCATATCTTTCAGATAGTTAAAGGCCTGGCCGGCTGTCCGAATAGTGATTGAGCCGCCCGGCTTTTTCTGATAGAAACGCCGGCCGAGTTCAAAGCAGGCGACAATCTGGCAGGCTTTGACTACCGGTATCTTTAAGTCTTTTTCAATTACTTTCGGGTCTTTCTGATAGGCGATTCCTTTTTCGCCATATTCCCTCAAGAGGCGGGAAGACATTGAGAAAACTTCTTCTTTTTTCGTGCCCACGCCCAAGACGATTGCTAATAATTCGGCGGCGCTTAAAGCGCCCGGGCCGTTTTCCAGGAGTTTTTCTCGGGGCTTTTCCTCGTCCGGCAAGTCGCGCACCTTGAGGATTTTGTAAGCGCGTCCATGATTCAGAGTGAAGTCGTGATCACTGATCTTATAAGGCATATTTTTGAGAGATATTTAGTTAATCTCAAGGGATTTTAACACTTTAAATTATATCAGAGATGTGATAAATTTAAAACAGACTTTTATATAAAATAATCATTAATATTATGAATAAATATAGAAAACAAATTTTGTCAAATAGGATACCTTTGTTCACTATTCCGGTAGCTGGCGCAAAAACCGCCACGATTCTTATTATCTTTAAAACCGGTTCGCGGCATGAAACACGGAGTAATAATGGAATCTCTCATTTTTTGGAGCACCTTTTTTTCAAGGGCACAGTAAAGCGCCCCAATACTCTAATCTTGTCCAGCGAGCTTGATTCCCTGGGGGGAGAGTATAATGCCTTTACCAGCAAGGAATATACCGGTTATTGGATTAAGGTCGCTGAGGAGAAATTATCGTCGGCCTTAGATATCATGAATGATATGCTGCTTCATTCAGTCTTTGATCCTCAGGAAATTGAACGCGAGAAGGGTGTTATCATTGAAGAATTGAACATGTATCAAGATAATCCGCTCATGCGGATTGAAGATGTTTTTGAAGCGGCGCTTTATGGCAACACGCCAGCCGGCTGGGATACTATCGGCACCAAGCCGAATATCAGGAAATTCAAGCGGGCTGATTTTATTGCCTATCTTAAAAAGCAATACGGAGCGCGTAGCGCCTACGCTGTTTTAGCCGGCGGCTTGAAAGAAAGGGATAGGCAGGCGGCGGCCGCTTTCTTGCGTCAGTTCAAAACTAACCCCTGGCAGGCGCAGAAGAAATTCATTGCTAAGCAGAGCCGGCCGAAATTGCGGGCCGTCTTCAAGAAGACGGATCAAGTAACCCTCTCTCTGGGAGTCCGCGCCTATCCGGTTGATCACCCCGAAGAGTTTACAGTTAAGCTTTTAGGAATAATTTTAGGTGGAGCGATGAGTTCGCGCCTGTTTATCAGTTTGCGCGAACGTAGCGGCTTAGCCTATTACGTTCGGACCATGGCGGAAAGCCATTCTGACTCCGGCTATCTGACAACCCAGGCCGGCGTACCGACGGCTAAAGCGCGCCAAGCCGTCAAGATCATCCTGCAGGAATATCAGCGACTTACTCAGGAGCTGGTGGGTGCCGCAGAATTGAAGAGAGCCAAGGACCTGCTGCGCGGCCGGCTATTAATTCAAATGGAAGCGACGGATAATCTGGCTAATTGGTATGGCCGCCAGGTAGTTCTGCGCCGGGCCGTCATGACTCCGGCCGAGTTTTTACAGAAGATCAATAAAGTCCAGGCTCAGGATTTGCGGGCCGTCGCTCGCAAAATATTTAAGGATCGCGGTTTGAACCTGGCACTCATCGGCCAAGTAGCCGCTCCAGACTTTCAGAAGATTCTCCATTTCTAATTAGTCTATATGGAAGGGTTTGCTCAACTAAATCTAGAACAGCAGCGAGCCGTCAAGCATGAAGGCGGCCCCTTATTAGTCGTGGCTGGCGCCGGAACCGGCAAGACCACGGTTTTAATCAGCCGCTTAGCTTATTTGGTAGTTGATAGAAAAGTACCGGCCGATCAGGTGCTCCTTTTAACTTTTACAGAAAAAGCGGCCGGCGAGCTGGAAGCTCGAGCCGACAAGATCCTTCCCTATGGCTATGTTGACCTTTGGATCAGTACTTTCCACGGCTTGGGAGAGCGGCTGCTGCGCGAGCACGCCTTAGATATCGGTCTCAGCGCTAACTTCAAACTATTAACCGAGACCGAGCAATGGGTTCTTGTGAAGAAGAATTTAGAGCGCTTCCCCCTGGAGTATTATCGGCCGCTTGGCAATTCAACGAAATTCATTTCCGAACTGCTCCGGCATTTTTCCCGCTTGAAAGATGAACACATTTCTCCGGCTGAGTATTTACAATATGCCGAGGATTTAGAATCTAATCAGGATAAGCATCTTAGCGGCCAGCCGCTTAGCCGCTCCGGGAAGAAGAAAAATACCCGCCTTAAAAAAGCCGCTCGCTCCGCCCCGCCTCAGGAGGAAGAAGACGGCTCTGAAGAAGGCGAAGAGCTTGAAGCCGCCCGGATTAAAGAGCTGGCTAACGCCTATCATCTCTATAACCAACTGCTTTTAGAAAATAATTATCTGGATTTCGGCGACTTGATTGTCTACACCTTGAAGCTGTTCAAGGAGCGGCCCAATGTTCTTAAATATTATCGGGATAAATTCCAGCATATCTTAGTTGATGAATTCCAGGATACGAATTTCGCCCAGTATGAGCTGGTCAAGCTCTTGGCTGCTCCGCGCAATAATCTCGTGGTCGTTGGCGACGACGATCAGGCGATTTACAAGTTCCGTGGTGCCTCTTTGTCCAATATCATGCAGTTTAAGGATGATTATCCTGCGGCGCCGGAAATAGTCTTGACGGAAAATTACCGCTCTCGCCAGGAAATTCTGGATTATGCCTATTGGCTCATCCAGAATAATAATCCTCATCGTTTGGAGGAAAAATTAGGGATTGATAAGCGGCTAGTGGCCAAGGGTTCCTGGCCTAAGCCGCGGCCCGGCACTCCGGCTGTCAAATTTTTAAACTTTTCTCTGGCCGGCGAAGAGGTTGCCTTTGTCGGACAGAAGATCAAGGAGATCTATGAGCGGGAAATCGCCGCCGACCGTCCGATTAGCTGGTCAGACTTCGCTGTCTTGGTCCGAGCAAATGATACGGCCAACGCCTATGTTAAGGAATTAAACCGCCAAGCGGTGCCCAATCAATTCATGTCCTGGCGCGGTTTGTACTATAAGCCGTTAATCTTAGATATCCTCGCCTATTTCCGCCTTTTAGATAATTATCACGAATCTACCGCCCTATTCCGCGTCCTGAATATGGAAATTTTCAAAGTCGCTCATCTGGATTTGGTGAATATCAATAAGATGGCGACCCGCAAGGTCTGGTCGCTCTATGAAGCCCTGAAGAATATCGCCGCTATCCCGGATGTCAGCGCCGAGAGCGTTAAGAATGTTAATAAGCTACTAAATCTATTAGCCCAGCATTCTCTATTGACCGCTAAAGAGAGACCGACGAAGATATTCTTGCATTTCGCCTATGACTCCGGCCTGCTGCGCGGCCTGGATCGCGACCGGGATTTAGAACTATATTCCTATCTCAATCAGCTTTATCAGAAAATTAAGCAATTAGAAGACAGCGAGCCGGATTTGCGCCTAAAAGATTTCTTGCAGGCCATTAACTTAGAATTAGAGGCCGGCGAGACGGGCGCCTTGAAATTAGATTTTGCTGACAGCGAAACAGTTAAGATTATGACTGTCCATGGAGCTAAGGGCCTAGAATTTAAATACGTCTTTATCGTTAACCTAGTTGATAAGAAATTTCCGACGATTGCCCGCGGCGAAAAGATTTCTTTGCCCGACGCCTTAGTCCGGGAAAAGGCAGTCCCTAGCGCGGCCGCTCACTTAGAAGAAGAACGCCGGCTTTTCTATGTCGCCGCTACTCGAGCCAAAGATGAACTCTATCTAACGGCTGCTAAAGATTACGGCGGCGCCCGAGAGAAGAAGCCTTCGCGTTTCATTGCTGAATTAGGCGTTAGCGACTCGGCTTTACCGGAAATTTCCTTGAGCGAACAGAACGAATTCTTGCGGGACTTACATTACCTAGAGCAGCGGGAGGTGGTGGCCGGCAGTCAGGCAGTTCTGCGGGAGAAATATCCTTTGCCGGCTAAATTCTCTTTTTCCCAGCTGGCCGCCTATTCTGCTTGCCCTTTGCAATATAAATTCGCCTTTATCTTAAAGATCCCGGCCTCAACTGACAAGGCGAGCCTGATCTTCGGCCGTGTTCTCCATAATACTTTATATAACTTCCTCCTGCCGGCTCTCAGCGAGCGCCAGAAAATGCAGGGAGAGCTATTTTCTTCTCCTACAGCCAAAAAAGCGCCGGGCGCCGCGACGTTCTTGAATGAATCCCGGCTTTTAGAATTATATCAAGAGTTTTGGCAGGCCGACGGCTACCAGACTAAACAGGAGCGAACCGATTACCAGAAAAAAGGCCTCACCGCCCTGAAGCAGTTCTGGGCGGATTATCAGAAAAATCTGCCGGCGGAGATTCTATTCTTGGAAAAGAAATTCTCCTTCAAGATCGGCGAAGATGTTATTAAGGGGACGATTGACCGAGTTGACAAGTTAGCCGATGGCACTCTGGCGATTGTGGATTACAAGACGGGGAAGACTAAGACGAAGCTGGAATTTGCCGATAAGCGCCAGCTGATCCTCTATCAGCTTTTCTTGGAAGAGTTTCTAAGACTTAAAGTGAGCTCCTTAACCTATTATTACCTAGAAAGCGGCGAAAAGGCTACTTTCACTGCCACAGAAAAAGATATTACCAAACTGCGTTTGGAGATTAATCAGGAGATTGCCGCTATCAAAAGCCAGGATTTCGCGCCCACCCCATCTATGATGTGCCGGTATTGCGACTTTAATACGATTTGCGAATTCCGGCAGGTTTAGCTAAGCTTTAATCATATGGATAATAATCGTTTAATCAGTCCCATAGAGAGAAAGGGCGATGAAGCCTTAGATTTGTCATTGCGGCCCAAGACTCTCAGAGAATACATCGGCCAGGAAAAGATTAAGCAGAATTTGGAGATTACTATCGCCGCCGCTAAAAAGCGCGGCCAGCCGATTGAGCACGTTTTGCTGTATGGCGCTCCGGGCTTAGGCAAGACTACCTTAGCGCATGTCATTGCCCATGAAAGCGGCGCCAATATCCGGGTCACTTCCGGACCGGCGATTGAAAAGAGCGGTGACTTAGCAGCCATTCTCACCAACTTAGAAGAAGGCGACCTGCTGTTCATTGATGAAATCCATCGGCTCAATAAGACGGTTGAAGAAATCCTATATCCTGCCATGGAAGACTATGCTCTGGATATTATTATGGGCAAAGGGCCGAGCGCCCGGACTTTACGCCTGGATCTGCCTAAGTTTACGATTATCGGCGCCACCACCTTAGCCAGCCTGTTATCCGCCCCTCTCCGCGACCGCTTCGGCATCACTCATCACCTTAATTTCTATGAAACTAGCGATATTGAGAAAATCATCCAGCGTAGCGCCGGCATCTTAGGTATTGAAATGGCGCCCGAAGCTAAGACAGCCATCGCCAATCGCAGTCGCCGGACCCCGCGGATTGCCAATCGTTTATTAAAGAGGGTACGGGACTACTGCGAAGTGAAGGGCGATGGCCAAATAACTCTACCCGATTGTTTAGAGGCTTTCAAAATGTTGGAAGTCGATGAATTAGGTCTGGATCTGATTGACCGCCGGATTTTAGAGACCATTATCCACAAATTCCGCGGCGGTCCGGTCGGCCTGAATACCCTCGCCGCCGCTACCGGAGAAGAAATGGATACGATTGAGAATATGTACGAGCCCTATCTCATGCAGCTCGGCTTTTTAGACCGCTCCCCCCGCGGCCGCTTAGTGACCGCTTTAGGCTACGAGCATCTGGGACTAAAGATGCCGGGGACGGGGAAGTTGATTTAGTTATTAAATAATAGAGGTAAGATATGTCCTACCACCTTGCCGACTTTGATTATCATTTGCCCAAGGAATTGATTGCCCAAAAGCCTATAAGACCGCGAGACCACTCGCGTCTTTTGTTGTTAGATAGAAGGTCGGGAGCACTGACTCATCGTCATTTCTATGACCTGCCTGATTATCTCCGGCCGGGAGATTTGTTAATTCTAAACAACTCTAAAGTTTTTCCGGCTCGCCTGCTCGGTCAGAAAAAGCTGAGCGGCGGACGCGTTGAAGTCTTTTTACATCAGCCTCTGAAGAAAATTACGGAAAAAAATATTTGGGAATGCTTGATCGGCGGGCGCGTTCAGGCCGGGCTGGAAATAGAATTTTTCCAGTCTAAATTGAAGAAGCCAGTCTTGAGCGCCAAGTTAATTAAGAATAATCAGGATGGTACCTGGCAGGTGGAATTCAATTTGAGCGGCCAAAAATTCTGGCGGGTTGTTGAAAAAATTGGAGCCGTTCCTCTGCCGCCCTATATCAAGCGCTCCCGGCAATTAGCGGCTGACCGCCAGAACTACCAGACCGTTTACGCCGCCGACAGTGAAATCGGTTCGGCGGCGGCGCCGACTGCCGGCTTGCATTTTACTAAGAACCTTTTGAAGAAAATTCAAGCCAAAGGCGTAAAGATAAGATATGTCACTCTGCATGTCGGCCTAGGGACATTTGCGCCGGTAAAAACTGAAAAGATATCCGACCATAAGATGCATCGGGAATTTGCTTCAATCAGCGCCGCGACTATCGCTGAAATACAGCGCGTTAAGAAGCAGGGCGGGCGCCTTATCGCCGTTGGTACGACTAGCTGCCGGGTATTAGAGTCTTTGACTTGGCCGTTAGCCGCCGTGAACCGCTCTTACTGGACAGACATCTTTATTTATCCTGGCTATCGCCTCAAGCTGGTGGATGCCTTAGTTACCAATTTTCATCTGCCTAAATCCAGCCTGATTATGCTAGTCAGCGCCCTGGCCCGCAAGACCAATATTGACAGGGCTTATCAAGCGGCCATCACTGAAAAATATCGTTTTTTCAGCTATGGCGACGCCATGTTTATTTATTAAATATTAGTTGATTATTAGGATTTGATTTTTTATCGATTTTTTGTTATACTGGATTTAATTAGTGTTTTTTAAGCCAAATTTTTAGCCTATGCGTAAATTTTTTATCTTCATTTGGGATATAATCAAGGTAGTTTGCGTTTCTTTGGCAATTATCCTGCCAGTCCGCTATTATCTGATTCAGCCTTTTTATGTAAAAGGCGCTTCCATGGAGCCTAGTTTCCATGATCATGAGTATCTGATTGTTGATGAATTAAGTTATCGCTTCAATCCCCCGATTCGCGGCCAGGTGATCGTCTTCCGCTACCCGCGCAATCCTCAGGAGTATTTTATTAAAAGAATCATTGGCTTGCCGGGAGAACAGGTCCAGATCAAAGACGGCCAAGTCCATATTTATAATCAGGAGCATCCTGAAGGTTTTATCTTAGTTGAAGATTATCTGCCCGAGGATCTCTTAACCTATAATCAAGACGAATCCCAGATAACGGTCAGCGATGGAGAATATTTCGTTTTAGGAGACAATCGCAACGCCTCCCAGGATTCGCGGAGTTTCGGGCCGGTGGATAAAAGTTTTATCACCGGAAAAATATTATTCCGCGGCTGGCCCTTGAACAAAATTCTAATATTTGATAAGGATCAGTGGCCGAAATATCAGGAATAATGAACAATTAACTTAAACAATCTATTATTTTGGTTATTAATTATGCCTAGACAGAAAAAAGTAGCGCCGGACGCTACAAAAAAAATAGAACGGCGGACGGATAAGACCCCGAACCGTCTTTTGGGCATGAAAGACCTGGTTGGTTTGGAGTATCATTGCTTTGAAGTAGTTACCAACAAAGCCTTGGAACTAGCTCGATTATACAGCTTTAGTCCGATTAAGACGCCAATCCTGGAGAGCTTTGATCTCTATAAAAAATCGACCCGCCACGGCGAGAACCGCGAGTTCTATTTCATCGAAGGCGAAAAGAATGAGAAGATTGTCTTGCGTCCTGAGATAACTCAGGGGGCAGCCCGGGCCTATTTAGAGAATAACTTAGGCGAAAATTTGCAGCCGGCCAGATTTTTTTCGCTGGGCCCGATTTTCCGCCGAGAGAAGTTGCAATCCGGCCGCTATCGGGAATCGACCCAGCTTAACTTAGAGATTATCGGCGAGAAGAAACCGATGGCGGAAGCAGTGCTTATTGTCCTGGCTAATAATTTTTTTGAAGAGCTGCAAATCAAGGCACAGGTGCAGATTAATAGCCTCGGCAGCAGCGATTGCCGCAAAGAGTATACTAATAAATTATTGAATTTCTATAAAGAAAGAGGCCGCCGCTCCAAACTATGCAACAACTGCAAGAAAAATTTAGGCAAGAATTGCCTAGGCCTATTAGATTGTAAGGAAGAAACCTGCGCAAAATTGCGGGAAGAAGCACCGCAGATTGCCGACTTTCTGTCCAATGAGAGCCGAGAGCACTTTACTAAGACTTTGGAATTTTTAGATGAATTGAATATTAATTACAATTTTAATCCCTATCTGGTGCGTGGTTTGAACTACTACAATGATACGGTTTTTGAATTTTGGCCAGTAAACGAGGACGGCACTGCACTCGGCAAGTTAGCCTTGGGCGGGGGCGGCCGCTATGACGCCATGTTAGAGAATATGGGCGGGGCAAGCACTCCAGCCGTCGGGCTGGCCTTGGGCATGGAACGAGCGGTAGCTCGACTGAAAGATAAGCACTTGTTAGCTGGTAAGCAGGAGGATAATATTATTTTTATCGCCCAGCTCGGCGATCAGGCAAAGCTCAAGGCCTTGCAACTTTTTGAAGATTTACGCCGCGCCGGATTTAACGTCCGCCAATCGCTAGCTTCCGACAGCTTAAAAATCCAGCTGGAAGAAGCTGCGGCGATGCGGGCAAAAACCAGTTTAATATTGGGCAAGAAAGAGATTATTGACGGGACTATCCTTATGCGCGATATGGATTCCGGTGCCCAGGAAGTGGTTGTCTACAAGAAAATAAAAGAAAGATTAGGTCGAAAAGATAAAATAATTAGCAAGAGATTAAACATTAGAAAGGAAGGTGGACTTTATGGCTGATTTCAAAAGGAAGCCGGGTGAAAGCTTCGAGAGTTTTCTCCGAAAGTTTAAGAAAGGCTTAAAAAACAGCAAGCGTTTAGAAAAGGCGAGATCTAAGCAGCACTTAGAACCAAAAAGAACAAAACGTTTGCAGAAGAAGCAAGCCCTTTCAGCTTTAGCATTAAGCAAAAAGAATGAATATTTGCGCAAAATCGGCAAATTGCCGGAAAGCAATATGCGGCCCTAAGATAATTATTCGTCTAAATAGTAGTACTTAGAAAACAACGCGCCTTTGTCGGGCGTGTTGTTTTATTTCTTTGATATTTTAGGAATAAGTTTTTTAATATTTTCCAGAGCTGACTTTTTGGCGTGCTGTTTAATCTGATCGCGGGCTCGTTTTGTCTTAACAAACTTTAGCCAATCTTTATTGGGGTGCTGGCGGTTTTTTTCCACGATAATCTCTACCAGATCGCCATTCTTCAGTTCTTGGTCTAGCCGGCCCAGCTTGTCATTGATAATTACCCCCGCCGCCTTATTGCCGATTGTGCCGTGAACGGCGTAGGCGAAATCGATCGGCGTGGCCTTTTCCGGAAGCTCGAAGACGTCTCCCTTGGGAGAGAAGACAAAAATCCGGTCGCGGAAGATATCTAGTTTGATGTTCTTAACAAGTTCGTTGGTATTGGTGATTTCTTTTTGGATATCAATAATTTCCTTGACCCAAGCCGGCGCCTGGTAGTCGCCGCCACCTCGCCTGTTTTTATAGTACCAGTGGGCGGACAAGCCATATATAGATTCTTCGTGCATTTCCTTGGTGCGAATCTGGAACTCCGTAGTTTTGCCCTCCGGGCCGAAGATAGTCGTATGCAAGGAGCGATAGCCGTTTGGCTTCGGAACGGCGATGTAGTCTTTGAAGCGGTTCGGTTTGGGCTTCCAGAGGGTATGGATGACGCCGAGCACCTTATAGCATTCATTAATGGTATCGACGATTATTCTTAGAGCAAAAACATCATAGATTTCATTGAATTTTCGGTCTTTTTCCTGCATCTTTTTATAGATGCTGTAGAGATGCTTAAAGCGGGCTTCAATCTTGTAGTTTATTTTCGCTTCGTCTAGCTTAACTGACAGAATTTTTTTGACCTTCTGGAAGAAGCGGTTGCGCTCAATCTTCTTCTCCACTTCATACTTATATTCCAGCTCGTTGAACTGTTCGGGGTAGAGGACTTTGAAACAAATATCCTCCATCTGCCATTTCAGGCGGCCGATGCCGAGCAAGCCGGCAATCGGGGCATAGATTTCCAGGGTTTCCTGGGCGATTCTTTTCTGTTTTTTCGGCGGGAGATTCTCCAGGGTGCGGAGATTATGAAGCCGATCGCAGAATTTTATAAAGACGACACGCAAGTCAGTCGTCATCGCTAGAAACATCTTTTTTAGGTTTTCCCGATAACGCTCAATGCCGCGATATTTGATTTTACCCAGTTTGGTGACTCCTTTGACGAGCTGATAGATTTCTACGCCGAACTCTTTTTTTATTTCCTGGAGATTCTGCGCCGTATCTTCAGGCACATCATGAAGCAGGCCAGCGGCGACGGTCGCCAAATCAGCCTTTATTTCCGCTAGTATATAGGCGGCGTGCAGAGGATGCTGGATATAGGGTTCGCCATTCTTGCGGAGCTGGCCGTCGTGAGCCTGATTGGCAAAATTATAGGCCTTTTCCAGGATGCTGACGTCTGTCTGGGGATGGTTGTCTTGGAATTTTTTTATGATCCGCTCGATCGTCATAAAAATATTTTCATTTTATAGCTTTTATGTTATAGTTATAGTGTAGTAAATTATAGCACATTGGGTATAATTTGAAAGTTTTTATTTTAGCGAGAATGACCAGAAAAAATAAAATAATTATCTTTTTTCTCAGCCTCTTAGCTTTTGTCTTGGCGGCTAAATTTGCGTTTGCCCAAGATCCTTTTGGAGTGGGGGAGACCAACACCCTTTTAGAAGGGGCTCTAGTAGCGGCCGACCCGCGCTTAATCATCACTCGGATAATAAATTTAGTCCTAGGCTTCTTGGCGCTTATCGTTCTAGTTTTAGTAATTTATGCCGGTTTTCTCTGGATGACTTCGGGCGGCGATGAGGCTCAGATCAGCAAGGCTAAGAGCCTCTTAAAGAACGCCCTCATCGGCCTAGTAATAATCTTATCCTCTTGGGCAATAACCGTTTTCTTGCTCGATAAGTTTTCTGAGGCAATTGGCGGCGGCGGAGGATTAGGCGGGGGTAATAATAATGGCAGTAATCCGGGTTTCGGCGCTATCGGCGCCTGCACTGTTGAAAGTGTCTATCCGGTTAATAATCAGCAGAACGTTCCGCGCAATACAGCCATCATGATGACTTTCAAAGAGTCCGTTCAACTGAATTCAGTCTGTGTTAATAGCTCCGGAGCGGCTTGCAATTGCGATAATACGGCTAATTGCCGCAAGCTCAATCCTTTGGCCATCAGGATTTATGAAACTAACTTAGGCGATGCCTGTTCTAACGGCTCATGCCCTAATCCCAATACTAATATTACCGAAGTCAATGTCGCCTTTGATCCAAATAGTGATCATAAGACTTTCGTGCTGACACCGATTAGCGTCTTAGGTTCGGCCTCCCAGGACACAAACTACACGATTTTGCTGACTAGTGATTTAAAGAAGGAACTGGATGGTAAATCGATGTTCATCACTTGTAATGCTAATTATTTTCAGTGGGGGTTCACAGTCAATACCAATCTCGACCTGCTACCCCCGCAGGTGGCCACTGGGAGTGTCTTTCCCTTACCGGACAATGAGAAGGATGTCTATAGCATTATTACTCCTGCTGTTGCCGCCACGGCTAAGATAGTAGTCAATTCCCGTCCCAATACTTTTTCTCCAGCTTCGCTGGTGAGCGTTTTGCCTAACTCAGCCAGCGTCAGCGGCTTAGCCGATTATCATGAGTCAATAGCGAATTTCAATGTAAGCGTGCCCAGTGGCGCGGCGGATAAAGCTCAGCTATTTAATATTGATGAGCCTAGCAATCCAGTTTTGCTCGGAATCGCTGACTTTGATGCAAACGGCCAGGCCATCTTTAACAACTATTTTATCTTTACGGCGGTCGCTCATCCTGAAGGCGCCTCTTGGAACGTATATATTAATCCCGAACAACTCGCTGACACCTTGACTGTCGGCGGCCTGACTTACACTTTTGCAACGGTTGCTGGTAATAATAATATTGTTGTCCCAGCTAACTTTACGGTCGCGGGACAGGCCTTCAGTATTAGAAACAAATTGAGCGGCCATCCGGATATTAATGTGGCCAGCATCGGCGGAGCGGTCAATCTGACTGCCAAAATCGCCGGAGACTCAGGCAATGATATTACCTTGCAAACCAGCAACTCAGCGGCTCTCTCTTTAACCCAGTTTAATGGTGGCGCTGATCGACAAGAGAGCAATGAGACTAAGGACAAGGCCGATCGGCCGATGAATTCAGTTATCCAGATTAATTTTAATGAAGCGATTAATCCCCTGACCGTTTCCGGCTCGGCTTCCGAAGTTTTTAACCAATTACGCATCGTTAACGCGGCGGCCGGCGCTAAGTCAGCTGGACAGAATTGCGGCACCGATGCCGAATGTTTGTCCTATAAATGCTCGGAAACTAACCAGACTTGCGTGGCGAATTACTTGGCAGGCAAGTTTGTTTTGAGTAATGGCTACCGGACTGTAGAATTTATTTCTGATAATAAGTGCGGTGTGAACGGTTGCGGTGAGGAGATTTACTGCCTGCCGGCCAACAGTCATCTTAAGGTGGAGTTGCGGGCGGCGGATTTGGAAGATTGCGCTAATAATACAGAATGTTCGGCTCTCAGCCCCTATAATAATTGCGGCCCGGCAGCCATCGGTTACAATATCTGCCGCGACGCTCCGGACGCCGCTGCGCATAATTATCCCGTCGCGCGGGTGAACGCTTTGAATGGCATTATTGATGCGGCTCTCAATTCTTTAGACGGCAATCGTGATACTTTCGCGGACGGGCCGATCGCTAACAATGCCTATAATGAAAATAATCCTAATCCGGCCAATAAGGACAATTATCAGTGGTCTTTCTACATCAGCGACCAGATTGCTTTAGATCCGCCGACAATTACTAGCATCTCTCCTAATATTAATGCAACTGAAGTCGGCTTGACTGCTCCGGTCCAGATTAACTTTAATATCTTGATGATGAATAGCACTTTACGGAGCGGCAGTTTGCCGGTTTCTAACGGCACGACTACGGTCGCTCATCATCTGATTAATTTATGGAGCGCCGCCCCCAGCCCCTTAGGCTACTGGCTGTCCGCCGATAATCAGGATACCAACTTAGATGGCGAGCCGGACCTAACGATCGCGACGATCAATCATTCCAATTTCTCCCAATCCTTGTCCTTTAACGCCCAAGTCGGCTCGGGTGTCAAAGATATTTACCAGAATTGCTATAAACCCAGCGTCGGGCCAGGCTGTACAGCGACTGATGCTAATCCTTCTTGCTGTTCTGGCGTGCCAACCGCCAACCTTTCCCCGGAAGGCAATTGTCCTTAGTAATTAAGATAAAATATAACTTAGTTTTGTGAATAAAAGACAGTGGAAAAAATTAGTGGTTTTTATCCTGCTTGCCGTTGGCCTGCTAGCGATGCGTTTTGTCTGGGCGCAGGACTCTTTTGGGATTGATGAAGTGAATACTAGCTTGGGCGGCTCGTTAACGACTGCTGAGCCCAAAGCGGTTATCACTAGGATTATTAATTTAGCGCTGTCGTTTTTAGCCCTGATTGCTTTAGTGATTGTTATCATCGGCGGCTTCCTCTGGATGACCTCCGGCGGGGAGGCGAATAAGATCGATAAGGCTAAACAGTTATTGAAGAATGGTTTGATTGGCTTAGCAATAATCTTAGCGTCTTGGGCAATTGTCGCCTTCTTGATAACCCAGTTCGGCGGAGCGATTGGCGGGAATCAAGGCTGCACTGACGGCGCAACTTTATCCTGCGGCTGTGGCGGGACGGGCACAATGGTTTGCAGTAGTGGTTCTTGGGGCCCATGCTTAGGCTATGATTGCGGCAACGGAGGCGGTGATGATCCAGAAGAATGTAGCACCAACCCCTTAATCTGTGAGCCGAATCCAAATATTTGCGCCCCGAGCGATTATTGCAGTGATGACTGTTTATGCTTGCCGCGCGGTAATTTAGGCGATCCTTGCGATGGCGATTTGACTAATACCGATTGCGATCCGGATAACAATCTTTGCGCCGCCTATTTAGCCTGTGGCGACGACTGCACCTGTTTTGGCCCGCCGGTAATCGCTGGCGTCAGTCCGACCGGTGGCTTCTGCGAAAATAATGTTAATCAGGCCTGCGCTGATAATAGCGATTGCGGCGGCGGGGCTTGTAATTTAGATAAGCCTAATGGCGCTGTTAATAATTTTCTTACGATTTTTGGTAATAATTTTGGAGAATATGAATCAGGCTCGAGTCAGGTGATTTTCGCTGGAGCCGGAGACCCGGCCGGCCGCCAGCCTTCAGAAGTAAACGCGGCCTGCGTAGATTCCTGGCAGAATGAGCAGATTATTATAGCTGTCCCAAGCGGCGTTAGCCCTGGACCAATAAAAGTGGTCCGTGCCGACGGGGCGAGCGACTTGACTAATGTCAGTCCTGGGCCGGAGGTGCCTGATTTCCAACCCAATACTATCCAGCGGCCTGGATTATGCTCGCTGAGTCCAGGCAGCGGTATTTTAGGTGATTCTTTAACCTACCAAGGCATTAATTTATTTAATGGAGATGCCTATTTTGGCAATTATCAAGCTAATGTTGTTGGCCTAGATTCCAATTTTTCCAATGCCAATGGCCTATCCGGCTCCGCGGTCGTTCCTAATATTCAAACCGGCTACGCGAGCAGCTTCGTTACTAAAACCATCGGCGGTTATGAACAGAAGAGTAATTATTTAAATTTTACCAAGCAGGCCGAAGAAAGCGAGGGGCCATATATCATGTCTTTTACGCCGGTCTCCGGTAATGTCGGCCAGTATGTTACTATCCAGGGCGATGGTTTTGGCAATAACCGCGGTTCGGCGCAAGTTTTTTTCTCAAGCGGGGGAACGGACAAGGAAGCCGGCTATACTTTCCCGGATGTTTGCTTGAACTCGGTTTGGCGTGACAATCAAATAATCGTTAAGGTTCCGGCCGGACTAGCGAACAATCAAAATTATTTGATTAAGATAAAATTAGCCGACGGCACAGAGATCAGCACCCAGGGACTCAACCCGCAGACTTTCAATTTTCAAATTAATGCCCCCTTGGCGCCCAGCTTATGCAAACTGGAGCCGAGCCGAGGAGCAGTAGCCACGCCCGTCTCTTTCTGGGGCGAATATTTCGGCGCAGTCGGCGGCAGCGCTACGGCTCGTTTTACTAATAATAAGAATGCTTTAGGCACGGTGGAGAAAGACGGCGCTGCCGATTTATTAGAAGTGGCTGTGCCATCGGGCACGATTACCGGCCCGGTCAAGATAATCAAGAATAGTTTAGCCGGCAACTCGCTAAACTTTTCGGTCGGTGCTTGTCAGGTAGATGCAGATTGCGGGACGCAGATTTGCTGTCCGGCGAGCACCTATAAAAAAGGCCGTTGCGAGGCCAATCTCGCCTCTTGCTTTATTGACATTCCGACCTCCGTCTTCCAATGGAATTTCAGTACAATTTTCACCAATACAAATAATCCCAGCTTTGATAGCTGCGCTGGCATGGCTAAAGGTCTGGGCGCCTGTCAAGTAAACGCTTTCTGTCCGAACGCCCCCGGCCTCTGTTCGCCATATGCCGGCGGCAACCAGCAGATTGTTGGCGAATGTGATTTTTCCTGTTCTTCAGTCGCTGGCTGCAATGCCCCCGCTCCCAATAACTGTTCTTATAACGAAGCTGTTAATCGTTGTCTTAAAAACGGTTTAAATAGTACCTGCGACTTGCCGCAACTTATCTCCTATACGCTGGGCGGCCAGAATTATCAAGCTACCCAGACCTGTAACGCTGATGGGAAATGGGAAATATCTGTTCCAACCTCCTGTCCGACCGGCTGGACGCGGACGACTGGCAATCGCTGTGTCAATTTAAATAGCAACTGCCTGCTCTGCACGGGTGATTTCCAGTGCTCCAACGTTAATGGTTCGGGACGCTGCGTCTCTAATGCAATCTGTCCCGCAGGAGCAAAATGCGTTAATAGCAATCCGAGCGGCACGCCCGATGATTGTGTCTTTACAGATGAAGCTAGTTGCGATTGTTGTTGCCGGATCGGACAATCTGCTCAAGATTGTTGCGCGCCCTTAACTTGCGCCGGCACCTGCGGTTCGGATACGAGCGATGATAATTCCGGCTTAGGCTCTTGTTCCGGCTGTGCTCAAGCCGGCACTACTCAAGCGCAGCATGATGCCGCCTGCAATTGTTCCGGCCATACTGGTCAATATTGCGATACCGATGATCCTAATTTTTCCGCTGGCGTCTGCCGCGATTGCGCCGGCCTGTCTTCACAGGACGCCTGCAATGCCCATATTACTTCTTGCTGCTTTGATTCTAATAAGACGAGCGAGGTTAATGATGATTTTTGCCGCGGCGGAGCACCCTTTGAAGTCAATCCGGCTAACACCAATTTTGGTTATTGTGCCTATTACGACTGCCAGGATTCCTCCGGCGATCCGGCGCTTTGTGCTTCCACTACGCCCAAGAAGATTGCCGCTTTCAAGGATATTGCCACTTGTGAACAGAGCTGTTCTGATAATCCCGGCCAAGACTATTGCTCGACATTTAATAATAATGCCCCGCTTTGTACAGCAGAAACTGCCTGTTGTTTTGATCAAGCGACCAGTAATTGCTTAGCGGGCAATCGGATTAATGGAGGCCTTAATAACGGTTACTGCGCCTATTATGATTGCCAGACTACTAATCCGGCGGAGTGCGATGCTAATGCGTCTACTACCGGACCATATACTAATTTAGCAACTTGCGAAACGAACTGCAGTAATCCGCCCACTGGCGCGGGATTATCCTGTTTTAACCAGATGGCTACTTCTACGGACGAATGCCAGGCTGATTTATGTAATCTCAGCGGCTTCGCTTGTTTAACTGAGTCTGGCGGCCTCGGCTCCTTCCCAACTTGCGGAACATGTTGCTGCCAACCAGGGCAAGATCCTGATTCCTGCATCACACCAGAGACGCCTAATTTACGTTGCCAGCCCGACAAAGGAGCTTGTAGCGGCGCCAGCCGCGGGCTATGTTGCGGCTGTTCCCAAGATAGCGACTGCGGCAGTCCTCAGACTTTAGGCTGCGGCGGCGATACCTGCTGCCAGGCTCGGCCGGCAATGGCCTCAACTTCGCCTGCTCACCTAGCTTCTCGGGTTTGTCGCAATGCCGCTCTGCGAGTCAATTTTAATACATTCATGGATATCATGAGTTTTACCGATAATGTTATTCTTTTGGAAGAACGGAGCTATGATAACGGCGTTTGCCCGCCCGGTACTTTCATCGCTCAGGGCAATACCCTGGAAGAGATGTTGGCTGTTCAGAGTCGTTCCTGGTTCGTCCGGGCTTATGATCGGGTCGTCTTATCTCTCCGGCGGTTAGTGGCCCGCTTTAATAGCCAGTCTGCCTTGGCAGTTCTGCCTGATCCTGGCAAGTTATATTGCGCTACGCCGGGGGGCGTTTCCGGGGAAAATATCGGTAACGCCACTTCGCTCATTTTTACGCCCCAGACTCTTTTAACGGCTGGCGCTAACTATTATTTAATAATCAAGGGTGATGAAGATTTAAACAGTCAGACCGGCGTGCTCAGCCTCGACCATATTGGTTTAAACGGTCGAGGGTATGACAACGGTGCCCCTGGCTCAGCTTCTTTTGTAGAGGGCAGCGCTGTCTTGTTCAATCATCAGACTTATCCTAATTCAGAAATTATTAAGTTTACTACTCTGTCTGACCAGGAATCTAAGGCGGGCGTTTGCGAGATTGATTATATTGAAGTTGCTCCCGAATCTTATCTTATTCAGACAACCAGTAATGATTTGCAGGAAAATGACACCACTCCTCTTTACTCCACTTTCGATACAGTGGCTGACAGTGATAAAGTATTTACGGCTTGGGCCTATAGCGCTGACAATCAAATTCTCCAACCGGTGACTGGTTATTATTGGATCTGGAGTTGGACAATCCCAGATGCAACAGTGGCTAGTTTCATTAATGTACTGGGGTTAGCAGCCAATAAAAAGTTAGTCCGAGCGAGCAATGGAGCGACTGATGGAGAGACTCAGGTAAAGGCGGAGATAAATATGACCAGCTTCACTCCCGCCGGAAGTTGCAATAGCGCCCTAAATTGCTCTTGTTCTAGCCCTAACTGTCCCAGTCATTGCTGTAACGCTTATTTGAACGGCCAGGGACTAAATGAATCTGCCGATCTTTATGTCTTTGTCTGTAATAATCCTTGGCCCCGACCTGTTAATGGTTATTGGTCGCCGTTTACTGATTCCCAATATGGCAACTATGGTTATAAATTTTACTATTGTCGCGATGCCGGCGATCAAACTACTTTAGATGACCTGCCGGCTATTGCTAACCCGCCGATTTACAAGAATTACAGCAGTAGCTTTTTGACTTGCAGTTCTGACGGCAGCAACTGCGCTCACGCTGACGACTCTTGCGGTACCGATCAGAATGGCGACGGTGTTTTGGACGGTATTTGCTACTATAATCTCCTTAAAGAAATCTATTTTTTCCGTGAGCCCGCTCCGCAAGCCGGCACCTTGATCAACGCCATTGATCAGCAGGTTGGCGGATCAGTTCAGTTAACCTGGCAGTCAAATGTCGTTGTTTCTGGAGCGACCTACTCATCTTTTAAAATATATTATTCCCGCGCCGGGGGGAATCCTTTAGTCAAGCTAGTCCAGCTAAGCGATGCCTGCCAGCAGAATGACGCCATTTTATATTGTGACGATATTATTAGCGGCTTAAATAATGACACTTTATATCAATTTAAGATTTCCGTAGTGTCGGATAAAGGCGTGGAGAGCGCGCTGTCTAATGAGAAATCAGCTACGCCGACCGATCAAACTCCGCCGGGCATCCCCTCGAATTTAAGCGCTTCCATTTCTACTTCGACAATTGATTTTACCTGGATGCTGGCTGGCAATCAAGCTGATAAGGAAATAACTTTTCGTTTGTATCATGGTACGAAAACTGGAGCTCGGGGCATGCCATTATATGGCGAATCCTTTGACTCGGAGATTAATACTGCTAGTTTAAGCCTGGCTAGGAGCCATTTCGCAACAAGCAGTCTCCACTATTTTGGAGTTTCGGCGCTAGACGCCTATGGCAATGAGAGCAACCGGTCAATGCCTATCAGCTTGAATATTAATAATGATAATGATGATTAAGCCGGCCGTGATTCATCTTTAAGAGATTTAGGTTAAATTATATGGCTTTTAAAAATAATCGCGTAATTTTACTAAGCGCTGCAATCGGTTTTTTATTTATTAGCGCCTGGTCTTTTTTCGGTCCAGCTCTTCATGACGCCCGCGCCGTCGATGACGGAGCTAGCGACGCCATTGCTATTCGCATCGTGCCCAATTTGAATCTTTTCAGCATCAGCCGCTGGTATGAAAGCCGCGGCTTTAAGGGCGCGCCACAATCCTTGGTAGTTGATGGCTACGAAGCGATTCGCGACGGCCGGACGGTTTATATTAATGCTGCCAAGATTGTCAATTCGTCTTTTCAGAAATTAATTTATAGCAATATCTATATTATTTCCTATAACCAGGACCAGAGCTCGAAAACGGTAGATATTTTAGGCCAGATTATTTCTAAATGGAAATTTAATACTAATATTGTCGACATGCTGCCGCCCACTTGTTCAATCTCGGCGCTTAGCTGTGATACTGACGCCGACTGTCCCAGCGATCAGAGTTGCGCTGGATCTTCTCTGGGAACAGCCAGCTCTTCTTGCGTTTTAAGGCAGGGGCAGAAATGTCTGACTGATGTTGATTGCCCGGCCGGTCTCTTCTGTGATAGCTTGAAGGCTAAGGCGATACGCGATGTTCGCCGCGCGGGGCAAATCCGAGAGTTAGAAGAGGCCTTATTCAAATTCAAAGAGTCTACGGGTCATTATCCAGTTTTAGGTTTTGGTACTTATTTATTAAATAAAACAGTATCTACTTGGCCCAGCTGGTCCCAAGTTTTTTTACCGAGCTTAGCAGTGACTACCGAGGTGGTTGATAAGATTAACCGCCTTGGCTCTTGTCCAACCTATGATCGGGTAACTTGTTGGGATGAAAACACCAAGACTTTCGCCGGTTCAGAAAATTATTATGGCGGATTATCACTACCTCCAGGTAGCTATGCGATGTCCTATAGCACTGATTCCGCCGGTTCGAACTATAATCTCTGCGCGGTCATGGAAACTAGTCCTCTCGGCTTCGTATTCTATGGCCAGGATGGTTATAAGTATTCCACTCAGGGGTGCGGCTTTAGCTCGGGCGTCAATATTGGCGGGCAAGCTACTAATACCGCTCCCCATATCTTGGAAGCTAATCTGAATGGGGAAGCCGGGCAGGAGTTTAATGGTTTTGTCAAAGCTGTCGATGATCAAGGCAACCCGATGATTTGGTCTATGCCGCTAAGTCTCGGAAATTGGTCACATTGGCAGACCGGCGGAGTACTTGGCGCCCCGCCTCAGCTTCAGGATACCAACGATCCACAGCAGAAAAAATTGTTTTCAGAAATAGCCGGCGACCCAGGAACATATAATATTAATATTCGGATTGAAGATAGCCAGGGGGCGGTCTTAAACACTTCTTTGCCTATAATGATTACTAATAATGCGCCGTTTATTGAAGCGGAAGATGGAGAATATCTTTTAAATCCTAATACGCCGCTACAATATAGCTTCTTTTTCTCAGATAATAATATACCGCCCGCTGGGGCCCCGAGCGCCTATACGGCTACGAAGATTTCTGGCCCGGTTGACGTTTTGAATCTGCCTGGAGCGACGCGGACCGTTAGCTCGGCGGGTATTAATAAGTATAAAGTAAATTACCAGGTGACTATCCCCCCGGCCTACAAATTTTATAATGATACTGATTTAGTCTATCGCTTTAAAGTAGTTGACAGTTTCGGCGCCTCCTCAACTAAGCAGGCGACCATTCGTATTCTGGTAGACAATCCCAGCCTGGATTTTAACTGTCCTGAAGTTCTTCGCAAAGGCAAGCTCTACTCCTGCTTTATCGGCCGGACCATCCAGAATAATAATTTAATAACTTATTCCACTTCGACTCTACCCAATCAAGTAGCCACGGGGCTATATTTAGAGATTCTTACCCCGGCACAACAGGCAGAAGAGGAAAGTCAGGGCGGACCAATAAGTCAGTTAAAAACTCCTCAACTTGAGAACCTCAGTCTTAAACGTGTATTTAGTTTTTTAACCAATCTTTTTTATCAGATAGCTCCAGTGTGGGGCGCGCCTCCCGGTGATTCGGATGGGATCGGGATTGGCATTGATCCAATCTCACCGCCTCCCCCTCCCGAGACGAATAATTATGTTTATCTAAGAGGAACGCCTAATATTACTTCAACCGGCTCGCTTATCAAGGTTAAAGCGACTAATGAACACGGCGCCTCCTCTACGAAAGATTTGCTTATTAAAGTTAATACTTTTTGCGGGGACGCCTTAAAGCAAACGCCTAACTTAGAGGGCGGTGGCGGGTATTATAATGACGGTTATGAAGATTGCGATGGTCTCCAGGGCGTCACTTCTTCCACAACGTTGAGCAATATCGCTCTGCAATATGGCTGCCGCACCGGTCTTAACGCCACGACCACCTATCCTATACCGAATAATAGCTATTGTATTTTTAAGTCGCCCTTAGACGGCGGGGGCTATTGTGGCGATACCTATTGTCAGTCAGAGATTGAGCTAGATAACGGGACTACCATTCCAATGGAAAATCCCACCAATTGCCCGGTTGATTGCGGCGCTCCGGCCGGCGGTGGCGGCTGTGTCGCCGATTGTTTTAACAAACAATGCGGCAATGACGGTTGCGGCGGCTCCTGCGGGGCTTGTCTCGGTAATCAGACTTGTATTAATTTCCAGTGCGTTGTGTCTTGCACTCCGAATTGCGTAGGAAAAGAGTGCGGCAATGACGGTTGCGGCGGCTCCTGCGGCACTTGCCCGACCGGCGAAACTTGTAATAGTGTCCAGCAGTGTGTTGCTACGGGTCATTGCGGCAATGGCAATTGCCAGGCCAGCTTAGGCGAGAATTGCGCGACTTGCCCGCAAGATTGCGCTTGTGGTTTAGGCCAGGGCTGTTGTAATGCGCAATGCCGCCCCAGCAACTATACCCCCTGTGGCACCATTAACTGTTGTAGTCCTTTTCAGGAATGTTGCCCAAATGGAGTCTGCCGGCCAGTTGGCAATTGTGTAATCAAAGATTAACTTGATGATATATGTCTAAAAAAATAAAAATCATTATTGGCAGCTTCGTAGGAATATTTATAATCGGTTTCTTAATATTATTTTTTTTAACCACCAAGGATAAACCTACAGCTCCCGCTAGTCAATCCAACCAGGCGACAAGTAATTTTTCAATAGAGTTCCTCTCCCCCGCCGAACAGGCCAGTCTTAATATTTCTCCCGATCTTAAAATCCAGGTTTTAGAAAGATCGGCCGGTGGGGCAGTTAAAGTATATAAGGTAATCAGCGGCGAAGCTGATATTATTACTGATCCGACGACTATCGGTACTATCAGCCCACGACAAGGCTTGCCGGTTAGCGACTAAAGCGCCACTCTAATTCGCCAAAAAAGATTAAATCAGTTATAATTTAAGAAATATCTTATTAAATTATTTATCGGAAAACTATGTTTAATAACTCATCAAACCAAAATAACCTGACGACCGGAGCCGTCGATGATATTTTTGCGGAAACTGAGCAGCCGGCGGTCGCCTCAGCACCGGCCGCCAAGATTGAAACCAGCCGTGTCGGCTTGGCTACCGAAGATGGCAATAGCGGCCTGGCTAACCCAGCAGAAGCCGGCCGGAGCGGGAAGCTATTCAAGATAGTTCTTACGGTAATAGTTATTGCCATTTTGGGGTTGGGCGGTTATGTTGTTTACAGCAAATTTTTTCAAAAAACCGGCGAAGTTTTATTGACTGATAACCTTAATAATAACTCAGTACCGACTACGAACAATTCGGGCTATGTTTCAGGAACGATTCTGACGACCACTACTCCTAGCGCCCCGGTAGTTACCCCAGTCGAGGTGAACCCTATAGAAGACGATATTCCCGCGACTACCAGTATTGATGTGCCGCCCTTAGATACCGACAGCGACGGCCTGACTGATACGGAGGAACAATTAGCCGGTACCGACATTAATTTAGTGGATACGGACAAAGATAGTTTAAGTGATTACGAAGAAGTCAGAATCTACCTGACTAATCCTTTGAACACTGATTCAGACGGCGACAGCTATTTAGACGGCGCTGAGGTTAATAACGGGTATAATCCTAATGGAGCGGGCAAGCTACCCGGCGTCTAAAAGGACAAAAAAAATATTTTAAAGAATTTAGATTTAGGTTGGCTGAACCCATGGTTATTGATTTATGGTTAATAATGATTTGTACAATAAATCGCATTCTCGGCCCGTTGTCGCGCCTAAATCCAAGGCGACGGGTCGTCTTTTTTTGAAATTACATATTATGCCGCGCGTCCCGACCAGTTCCTTTGGCAAATGGCTCGCTCTTGGCCTATTAGTCGTCGCCGCGGTTATTATTTTCTTTTTATTCCTCCGTTAGCCTATGTTTTTCCAAAAGAAAAAACAATCCCCCGAATCCGATAAGCCGGCGGCGCCGACCCCGGATTTTATGGTGCGCAATATGCCTAAACCGCAAGCGTTAAGCGGCGTGAGCTATCAATCCGCCGGTCAAGGTATTGGAGACGGCCGTTTGCGGACTGTTGCGCCCGCAGCCGGAAATAATTTTAAGAAAGTTGGTCTAGTAATAATTAGTGGCGGGATTATCGTCGTTATTTCCCTGGTCTATCTGAGCTATTTGTTTATTATCAAACCCTCGGTTAAAAAACCAGCGGTCAACACGGCGCCTCGTAGCGCCAATAATTCTCCTAATTTAGCCTCGGCAACACCGCCGTTGATGCCAGAGGTGGTCATAGCTACCTCGGCGGCGGATTTGTTGACCACCGGTACAAGCAGCGACGGTGTTAACGGTTTAGAAACGACCAGCCCGGCGACTAGCTCTGATTTAGTGGTCGCGCCCGCTCCGATAATAGATAGCGACAGCGACGGTCTGAATGATGAGGAAGAGGCTATTTTAGGGACTAACTCTAACTCCCTAGACTCTGATGGCGATACCTATAATGATTTGGCGGAAATTAATAATAACTATAACCCGGCCGGTGGCGGCCAGTTAGGAGCAGCCGCTAATCTGGGTATATATCTTAGCCCGGTGGGCGGCTATCAGCTCCTGCGCCCTAAGAATTGGCCTCAGGAGGCCATAGATGATGATAATACGATTATTTTCAAGGCGCCGGACGATTCTTTGATCCAAATTTCTCTACAGCCAAACGTGGATAAGCAGAGCATCCTGGGCTGGTATGGCAGCGCTTTCCCAACCTCTCTGATTACTTATGATAAGCTGAAAAACGTGGACCGCTGGGAGGGCATTGCCGGGGACGACGGCCTGAATTTTTACTTGACTGATCAGGAGCGGCAATTTATTTATGTCATTTCCTATATCCCCAGCGATGAGCGCCGTTTAGCCTATCCGAACATCTTTCAGCTGATGATCAATTCTTTACAGATTAAATAGGAGACTTTAATAGTTGAGAAATAAAAACAAAGAGTTGGAGGACTCTTTGTTTTTAATAGTTTGATTTAATCTAGATTTTTTTAGTTTTGCTTGCGGAAAATCTTATCGATGATTCCATATTTCTGGGCTTCTTCAGCGCTCATGAAATAATCACGGTCACTGTCTTGTTCAATAATTGATACCTTTTTTCCTGTATGTTTAGCCAAAATTTGGTTCATCTTGTCCTTAGTCTTTAAGATGTGCTCCGCGCGGATTTTAATATCTGAAGCCTGGCCTTCGGCGCCGCCCATCACTTGATGGATCATGATTTCGCTGTTAGGCAGAGCAAAGCGCTTGCCGGGTTCGCCGGCCGCCAAAAGAACTGAAGCCATGGAAGCGGCTAAGCCGACGCAAATTGTGGAGACCGCCGACTTGATATGTTGCATGGTATCATAAATCGCCAGCCCGGCACTGACTGATCCGCCCGGAGAATTAATATAGAATTTTATATCCTTCTCCTTGTTTTCAGCTTCTAAGAATAAGAATTGGGCGATAATTATGTTCGCCGTGTGGTCGTCAATCGGTTCGCCTAGGAAGATTATCCGGTCTTTCAGAAGGCGGGAATAGATATCATAAGCACGCTCTATTTGGCCCTCTTTCTCTATAACAGTCGGAATTAATGGCATATAGTTTAAGTTTTATAGTTATTAAATTGGTATTTTCCAAGAAAGATTATCAGGTTTATTATAAGGAAAATATAGGTTTTTGTAAAGTTAAGGCTTGATTTTTATTTTTACTTATTTTAAGATATATTAAAGTTAGCTTATCTAAAATAACTAGTCAGCCGGCTAGCCGCCGGCCTTATTTTTTCACAATATATGACTCTTGCACAAAAATTCTCTAAATTGTCAATGCGGGCGAAGGCTTGGTGGATTCTATTAGTTATTATTCTGTTTGTGGCCGTAGTCGGCCTTTCGGTTGGCGGTAATTTTTACAATACTTTTTCCCGTTTTTTAGCAGACAAAACCAATAAAATCGTAGTTTTACCGCTGGTTAAGGAGCTGCCTTTCAGCTTAGGCTTGGATCTCCAGGGCGGCACGCACCTAGTCTATCAGGCGGACGTGCAGAATATTCCCGAGAAGGATCGGGCGGGAGCCTTAGAATCAGCCCGAGATGTTATTGAACGCCGGGTCAATGCCTTCGGCGTCAGCGAGCCGGTCGTGCAGGCTAATAAGAGTCTGGGCGGCGAATATCGCATTATTACAGAGTTAGCCGGCGTTAAAGATGTTAAAGAGGCGATCAAGCTGATTGGTGAAACGCCGATTTTGGAGTTTAAAGAAAAAAGCCAACCGACGGCCGTGGTCAGTCCAGAGGCGAGCGGTACAGTTGAGGCTAATGTTGATTTAAATGAAGGCTGGCAGAATACAGAACTGACTGGCAAATACTTGAAGCGAGCGACAATCCAGTTTAACCCCAACGACGGTACGCCGGAAGTATCTTTGGAATTTAATACTGAGGGAGCTCAACTATTTGAAGATATTACCGGACGCAATGTTGGCCAGCCAGTAGCCATATTTTTAGACGGTTATCCAATAAGCGCGCCGACAGTTAATGAAAAAATAACCGGCGGCCAGGCCGTTATTTCCGGTCACTTCAATGTTGAAGAGGCTAAACTGCTGGTTAAACGCTTGAATTCCGGCGCTTTGCCCGTGCCGATTACTTTGATTTCCCAGAAAACAGTTGAGGCTAGCTTGGGATCGCAGTCCATTGATAATAGCTTGCGGGCCGGGCTCCTCGGACTGTTGCTGGTTTCTCTGTTCATGATTCTATACTATCGTCTGCCGGGGCTATTATCTGTCTTATCTCTTCTGGTTTACGGCTTGACCGTCTTAGCGATTTTTAAAGCCCTGCCGATAGTGATTGCTTTGGTTCTGGTAATTATAATGGTCGGCTTAGTCTTTTACACTTTTAACGAGTTGAAAATATTCAACGGGACTTTGGCAATGTTATTCGCAGTTATCGGGATTCTATTGTTCTTCTATGCTTTAAAGCCGATTACTCTGACTCTCTCCGGAATCGCCGGCTTTATCTTGTCCGTCGGCATGGCCGTAGATGCGAACATCCTGATTTTTTCCCGCACGCGGGAGGAATTAAAGCAAGGCAAGACGGTCAGTCAGGCGATTGACGCCGGCTTCAAAAGGGCTTGGCCTTCCATCCGCGATGGCAATGTCTCTACGATTTTAACCTGCTTGGTCTTAATGTTTTTTGGCACTTCTTCTGTTCAAGGTTTTGGAACAACCCTCTTTATTGGCATCGCCGTTTCCTTATTCAGCGCGATTGTCGTGACCCGGACCTTGTTTGTTATTATTTTGGGCGAGTGGCTGGAGAAGAGAGTCTGGCTGCTCGGCGTCCGCCGCCAGCCGGAGGAAATAAAAAATAATTAGTCTATAACATAATCTATATGATTTATCGGATAATCCAAAGAAGGAAAATCTTTCTGACCATCTCCAGCCTGCTGGTTGCCGCTTCGATTGCCGCTCTGGCGATTTGGGGTCTGAACTTCGGCATTGATTTTACAGGAGGCAGTTTATTGGAGGTAGAATATCGAAATTATCAGCCGACAATCACAGAAATCCAGGATAGCCTCAAAGATTTAGGTTTGAACAGCCTGGTGATCCAACCAACCGACAACTCCGTCATTTTGAAATTCCAGAACAGTAGCGAGGATGTTCATCAGGCGATCCTTGGTAAATTGCAGAGCTTAGCGGCCGCCCAAGAAGGGGCGTCGTTCAAAGAACTGCAGTTTGACGCCGTCGGCCCCTCTATCGGCCAGGAGCTAAAAAGCAAATCTTTTAATGCAACGGCCATTGTCTTTGTCTTGATTATTCTATATATCTCTTTTTCCTTCCGAAAAGTTTCTCGGCCAGTCGCCTCGTGGAAGTATGGCGTGGCCGCGATTATTGCCTTGATTCATGATGTAATTTTTACTTTAGGCGTCTTTTCCGCTCTCGGACATTTCTGGGGAATAGAAATAAACACCCCCTTTATTGCTGCGATTTTAACGGTCTTAGGCTATAGCGTCAATGATACTATTATTGTCTTTGATCGGATTCGCGAGAATCTCCCTAAAAGTAGCGAAGACTTTGAAAACACTATCAACCGCAGCGTTAATCAGACTTTAGTGAGATCAATCAATACTTCTTTTTCTGCCATTTTGGCGCTTTTAGCCATTATTTTCTTAGGGGGTAGCTCTATTAGAGATTTCGCTCTGGCTCTGGCAATTGGTATCTTTGTCGGGACCTATAGCTCAATTTTCATTGCCAGCCCGGTACTCGTCGTTTGGAATAACTTAACCCATCGCCCTAAAAAGACCGCCTAAATTAACTTTTTCGCCAAAGATGTTAAGGATATAAAATCTGCTGCCTAGCAGATTTTATTTTGAGTAATTAGCTGACCGGAGAGAGGTTTGCTATAATAAAAGTATTAGGACCTAGTTTATGAAGCTTAAAGTAAGGGATATTTTAGATTTGCTCAGTGAGACTAATTATCTGGCCATTATTTTTTTAGTACCGTTGTGGTTCGCCTATTTATTTCCGACTTTTAGTGTTTTTGAGCTGAATAAGATTATCCTGTTCCGAGTCTTGGTCTGGTCGCTGTTAGGCTTAACTTTGCTGAAAATTATTATAATTCCCGCCGCTGGGCGTGAGTTGTGGCAAGCCTTAGGGACTCGTCCGAGCTTATTTTTAAAAAAGTATTTTCTTATTCCGGCAGTATTTTTGCTAGGCATTGGAGTAACTTTATCCTTCTCTGTTGACCCTAGCCAAAGCTTCTTTGGCTCTTTCGCCCGCCAACAGGGCTGGTCCAGCTTGTTATTTTTTGGTCTGTGGCTGGTTTTATTAGTATTTAATCTCCTGACAGTTAAAAACAATTTCTCTTTCGCTGGCCGGGCGGGCACGGCCTTGCCAGCGCATGCCGATGTTTTAAACTCTCGAATTCGGCGGTTAATTAAGACAGCTGTTCTATCCGGCTTGGCCGTCTCGGCATATGGTCTCTTGCAGATTCTAGGCATAGATTTTCTAGCTTGGAACGAGCCGGCCATCTCAACGAACAGGATTTTTTCTACTTTAGGCCAGCCTAACTTTCTGGCTTCGTATCTATTATTAGTTATTCCTTTAAGCATTTATTTAGCTTATTCCAGCCGCAGCTTTTTAAAGAGGTTTTTTTATATCCTGATAGGACTGAGTCAGATTCTAGCTTTGTTTTTTACCGGCAGCCGGGGCGGACTCCTGGCGGCCCTGATTATTGTCGGCCTGCTCTTGGTCTATTGGCTTTTTTCTTCTGGCTGGCAGCTAAGAACTAAGATTATCTTGGCTGTCCTGGGCGCGGTTGTTATGGTAGGTGGAATCAGCAGCCTGGTCTGGATCGGCCCAGAGAGATTCCGGGAGGTTTTTGATTATCGAGCCGGCAGCTCGGCCGCTCGCGTATCTTTTTACCAAGCAGCTGCCGCAGCGATTTTGGAAAAACCCTGGTTCGGAACTGGTTTGGAGAATAGCGGCGAAGTCTTTATTAGATATTATGAACCAGACTGGGGAGTTTATAATAAAGTCGGCGCCAGCACAGATCGTGCCCATAACCTGATTTTGGATATTCTCTTAACAAGCGGCTTCTGGGGGCTAGCCGTCTATACCCTGTGGTATTATTGGTTCTTTAAGCTAGCTGGTCAGACAATCCGGAGATTATCAGCCGCTCCGGGAAGACCCTTGGCCATAGCTTTGACAGCGGGATCTGCCGCCTATTTATTATCCCTATTCTTCAATTTTTCTCTAGTCGCCGGCGAAGTTTATTGGTGGTCTTATTTAGCTTTGATTATTGTATTAAACTATTCCTCTAGCCAACCCTCCAGCGCAGCTCAGTCCCTTCCTGATAGAGGCAATAGACACTGGTTGATCAGAGTCATTTGCCAGGCTTTAGCCTTTGTTCTTATATTGGGCGCTGTCTTAGTCGCCATCCGCCATAATTTTCAAGCCTTAGAAGCAGATTATTATTTTAATAAGTTAGTCGCCCGGGTGGGAGATAAAGATTTTGGCCCGGCGCTGGTGTTAGCCGCCTATATCCGTCAGAATAATCCAAATATTATTCTCCAGACAGCTTACGACAGATATCTAGGGCATAATTTAAGTCAAGTTGAAACCCTTGATGCCGGGCAGGCTCTTGATGAACTTGTTGTTAGAGAACAGCAGCGGATTTTCGCTGATTTGCCGGAGCAGGGCTATGAGAACTTATTAGCTAAGGCCGAAATTGCTGGCCATCTAGGCGCGGCTAATTTAGCTAAAGCTTACTTTTCCCGGGTCCAGGAGATTAGCCCCGCCTGGCCCTTAGCCTACTTAGCCGAAGCCGACTGGCTGGCGGCCCGCCAGGATTGGCCGGCCGCCCGGAGAAACTATATTTTAGCTGATAATAGTCTACCGAGTTTGGATGACCCCTATATAAATAATGAACATCGCCGAATCGTGGCCAGCTACAAGAAAAAGATTTATCAAAGTTTTGGAGACACTTATTTTGCGGAGAAGCAGTATGAGGCGGCGGCTAAGTTCTATCAGGCGGCCTATAGGTTTGACGCCCAAGATCTCGGTTTGCTTAAGAAGATTGCTGACACCTATTACCAGCGCGGCAATTTAGACATGGCCGAGGAGTATGACCAGCGGGGCTGGGCGCGCTCCCCGCAAGATCCGGCCTGGCCGACTCGCTTGAGCTTGATTTATCAAGCTAAGAACGATGCCGGATTGGCTAATTATTATGGCAAGATAGCCGAAGGCCTGTCAGATGGGGATTAGGCCTTATTATTAATCTCATTTTTTGTTATCATTCTAGTATGATTGATTTTTTAGCCATTTTAGCTATCGGCATCGGGCTGGTTATCGGTAGTTTCTTGAATTGCTTGATTTGGCGGATGCATCAGGAGGAAAGCTTAGCCGGACGCTCCTATTGTCCTAAGTGCCGCCAAATGATTGCTTGGTATGATAATCTGCCAGTATTGAGCTTTTTTCTTTTGCGGGGCCGTTGCCGCCATTGCCGGCAGAAGATTAGCTGGCAATATCCTTTAGTAGAATTAACTACCGCCCTATTTTTTTATCTATCTTTCCGCGAAGTCTTAGCTGAGCCGCAGCTAGCTCTCTGGCTAGCGCATCACTGGCTGGTAGTAGTTACTTTAATTATCATTTTTGTCTATGATTGGCGTTGGCAGCTAATCCCGGTAGTGGCTCTCTGGCCTTTAACCGCCGCCATCTTTATTATTGACCTGCTATTAGGCTTTAATTGGTGGTCGGTTATATTATTTGGCGCTCTGGGAACTGGTTTTTTTCTTTTGCAATATATCTTAACTAGAAAAAGAGGCTTGGGCGAGGGTGATATCTGGCTGGGCCTATTTTTAGGATTGGCTTTTTTAAAGGGAACCGAGTTGCTACTAGTCTTGTTCCTAGCCTATACTAGCGGCGCTTTGGTAAGCTCAATCTTGCTGCTGAGCCGCCGGAAAAAATGGCGCTCTAGGGTCGCTTTAGGACCATTTTTAGCTTTTGGCGCTATTATTACTCTAATTTGGGGGCAGAGGATTATTGCCTGGTATTTGCATCTTTTCTAGAATTGTAGAAAGTTAAGAAATTTTGTATAATATTAAAAGCAATTACATTAATATAGAATTGCAATATTTTTTTGTTTAATGATTAATGGTTAATCTTATGAAAGATAACATTATCGCCGGCTTAGATATCGGTTCCACCTCCATCCGCCTAGTTGTCGGCCAAAAAATTGCTGGACCGGCCGAAGATGAGCTGCAGATTATCGGCGCGGTATCTGTGCCCACCGCCGGCGTAAGCCGCGGTATTGTGAACAGCATTGAGGAGACGACTTCATCTATTTCCGCCTGCCTGGAAAAAGCGGAGCGCCTAGTGGGCGTGCCGATTACCCGCGTCTGGGTCGGCATCAATGACCCGCATATTAAATGTGAGCGTTCTAAAGGTGTTGTTGCGGTCGGCCGCAGCGACGGGGAGATAAGTGAAACAGATGTTAACCGGGCGATTGAAGCAGCTCAGACTTTAGCAGTGCCGGTAAACTATGAGATTCTCCATGTTATTCCTGTAAAATTCAGCGTCGACAATCAGGCCGACGTTAAGGATCCGATCGGCATGACCGGCATCCGCCTAGAAGTGGAAACGCTGATCGTCCAGGGGCTTAGCACTCAGATTAAAAACTTGACCAAAGCAATCTATCGCACTGGACTAGAAATTGAAGATTTAGTTCTAGCGCCTCTGGCCGCTGCCGACGCCGTTTTAAGCTCTAAGCAGAAGGAATTGGGCGTAGCACTTATCAACTTGGGCTCTTCGACGACCTCGCTGGCTGTTTATGAGGAAAGGAATCTTATCCATACGGCCATCTTGCCGATTGGCGCTGAACATATTACAGCCGATATTGCCATCGGCCTGCGCTGCCCGATAAACTTAGCCGAGAGAATCAAACGGGAATATGGGGAGGCGACGCCGGAGGAGCTTTCCAAGAAGGATGAGGTAGATATTTCCTATCTGGTCAAGGAGGAGGAAGTCAATGATGATATCAGCTTTATTTCCCGGAAATATGTGGCGGAAATTATTAACGCCCGGGTAGAGGAAGTCTTTGAAAAGGTGGATAATGAGTTTAAGAAGATTGACCGTTCCGGAATGCTGCCCGCCGGCGTGATTTTTGTCGGCGGCGGAGCGGAGCTTGACGGACTGGTAGAATCTGCTAAAAAGAAACTGCGCCTCCCAGCGGCAGTCGGAGTGGCTAAGAATATTAATGTAGTGATTGACAAGGTTAAGAACCAGGAGTTTTTAACCGCTTTAGGCCTGGTACTCTGGGGCAATCACAGCGAAGCGGAAACTAGCTCGGGCGGCCGCCTGAAAAAGAATCTCGGCGGCTTCCTGGAAAAGGCCAAGGGCTTGTTCAGCAAGATAATGCCAAAATAATAATTAACTTTAGATAATTTTATGGCTGAAATAAAACCAGACATTGAAACTTTTGCAAAAATAAAAGTGGTCGGCATCGGCGGCGGCGGCGGGAGCGCCATTAACCGGATGGTTGATAACGGCATCAAGGGTGTCGGCTTTGTAGCGGTTAATACGGATGTCCAGGCTTTACATTATAATAAGGCTAACGAGAAGATCCATATTGGCAAGAATGTTACCCGTGGCTTGGGGGCCGGGATGAATCCGGACCTGGGCAAGGGAGCAGCGGAAGAATCCCAGACGGAGATTAAGGAAGTCTTGAAAGACTGCGATATGGTCTTTGTTACTTGCGGCTTGGGCGGCGGGACTGGTTCCGGCGCCTCGCCAGTGGTCGCTCAGCTGGCCAAGGAGGCCGGCGCTCTAACGGTAGCGGTAGTTACTAAGCCTTTTATGTTTGAGGGCGGCCAGCGCAAGAACATCGCCGATCGCGCCTATGCCGAGCTGGCGGACAAGGTAGATACAATTATTACTATTTCCAACGACAAACTATTACAGGTAATTGATAAGAAAACCTCTCTTTTAGAGGCTTTCAAGATTGCTGATGATGTCCTGCGTCAGGGCGTTCAGGGGATTGCCGAGATTATTACTGTCCCGGGTATTATCAATGCTGATTTTGCCGATGTGAAGGCGGTCATGTCTAACGCCGGCTCAGCTTTGATGGGCATCGGTCAAGCCAGCGGGGAAAATAAAGCGATCGAGGCGGCTAAGGATGCGATTAACTCTAATTTATTGGATATGTCGATTGATGGCGCCCGCGGCATCGTCTTTACTATCACCGGCGGCCCTGATTTGAGCATGGCCGAGGTGAGCGAAGCGGCTAAGGTCATTACTTCGGCGGCTGATGAAGACGCAAAGATCATTTTCGGGGCGGTGATTGACGAAAAGATGAAAGACCAGATTAAGATAACGGTCGTGGCCACTGGTTTTGACGGCCGGCCGAAGAATCAATCCAGTGAAGCCAGCAAGGCCTACACCCCGAATGCCTTTATCTTAGAAAATGAGGGCGGCCAAAGCGAAAATACGGCTTTTTCTGGAGATAAGAATAAGGGGAAGTTCTCGGTTTTTAAGAATATTCCAGCTAAGGCCAGCTTAGAGAAGAAAGCTGAGAAGAAGCTAGAAGAAGATGATGATTTGAGCGTTCCGGCCTTTATCCGGAAGAAAATGAGTTAAAGATTGAGGTTTTTGACGATTCTAAATATTACCTAAAATCCCTGTTTAGAAAATAGGGATTTTTGTTTTATAAAAATCTGTGGATAACTGAAAATTTTTTTTATATTTTTTCTAAGATTAGCCTATTTGACCCTTATCTTTTATTTTGCTAAAATTTAGAAAGAATACAACATTTAGTGGTCAACATCTCTAAAGGCCACAAAATATAGGGTTTATCAATAATCTAGGCTAGGGAAAGGCCAATCTAATCCTTTTCCTGGGGTTTCCGCCATCATCGGAGATATGAAATGCCCAATTTGCTACTATCCAGACACTAAAGTCGTTGATTCCCGCGTCGCGCCCGATGGTTTATCCATCCGCCGCCGCCGGGAATGTTTAAAATGCAACTTCCGTTTCTCCACTTATGAGGAAATTGAACTATTAGATCTGATTATCGTTAAGCGTGACGGACGCCGCGAATCCTATAGCCGGGAAAAGCTGACGGGCGGCCTGAAGAAGTCCTGCGAGAAGCGGCCGATTACCGAGGACCGTTTCAAGAAGCTGGTCCATTCCATCGAACGTGATTTGCAGCGCTTCAAGAAGCCGGAAATTACTTCCAAACAGATTGGCCAGGCAGTCATGAAGAATTTAAAGAAAGTGGATCCGGTCGCCTATATCCGCTATGCCTCAGTTTATGAATCTTTTAAGGATGCTCACGAGTTTCGGAAAGAGCTTAATAAATTAATTAAAGATAAAAGCAATTAATTGAATTCCTATGTCCGAGACTATCAGCAAAATCATTAAAAGATCGGGTGAGGTTGCCGAATTTGATCAAGCGAAAATTGTTCAGGCGATTTATAAGGCGGCCTTGGCTGTGGAGGTTGATGATCGCCATCTGGCGAAGAAGATTAC
>Ga0172374_1000228_pt1 | contig 45035 bp, 35 predicted proteins | sample LakKiv3m_FD_114536 | JGI IMG/M metagenome (GOLD analysis project Ga0172374, IMG submission 114536) | Freshwater microbial communities from Kabuno Bay, South-Kivu, Congo - kab_092012_10.3m | ecosystem: Environmental > Aquatic > Freshwater > Lake | place: Democratic Republic of the Congo... | reverse complement strand
GAGAAAAGTTTGAGCAAATGCTCAAAATTATTGAGAAGGGTGAAGCCAATGGAATATTAAGTTGGCATGCAGATCGACTCGCCCGAAATTCTGTTGACGGCGGGAAAATTATTTATCTACTCGATACCGGAAAACTCCAATCACTTAAATTTCCCACACTTTGGTTTGAAAATACACCTCAAGGAAAATTCATGCTTTCAATCGCCTTTGGCCAATCGAAATATTACATTGATAATTTGTCAGAAAACGTAAGGCGGGGTATAAGGCAAAAACTCAGAAACGGGGTTTATCCCAATAAAGCACCGATTGGATATTTAAACGAACCGAAAAAAAGAACAATAGAAATTGATCCAAAAACAGCAAGGCTTGTACGAAAAGCTTTTCAGCTTTTCTCCACTGGAAAATATACTTTTGTTGATATTGATAAATTTTTCTTTAAACACGGAATAAAAAGCTCAGTCAATAAATATTTACGAATGGATAAAATCCGCAATATGCTAAAAAGTCCGTTTTACTACGGAGTTTTTGAATTTGCCGGAGAAACATATCAAGGAACTCATAAATCGATAATTTCCAAAACTCTTTTTGATAAATGCCAGGAAGTAATAAAACAGAAATCAAAAACACATTTTAATCATCAAAAGGAATTCCATTTCTTGGGATTAGCTAAATGTGGAGAATGTGGATCGGCGATCACCGCCGAAAAACATTTTAAGTTCTACCCAAAAACTAGGGGAAAAGTAAGATACGACTATTACCGCTGTGGTAAGAAACATGGCTACTGCTCCCAAAAATATGTTTCCGATCAAGAATTTGAAAAACAGATAAGAGAAATTTTGTGGAGACATTCTCTACATGAGCTAAACGCCAAACGGATGTTGAATTGGCTAAACGCCGACGAAATTCGAGAAAAGCAAACTGTAGAAAACAAAATTTCTCTTCTAAAACCACAACTTACAAATGTCGAGCAAAAGCTCGACAGATTACTCACCGGTTATCTCGATCAAGTTATCGAAACAAATGAGTATCAAATGGTAAAGAAAAAGTTGATCGAAGAAAAAACAAATTTTATGGAGCAAATCTCAAGTTTTGAGAAAAACCAGTTTCTTTGGGTCGAACTAGCAAGAGATTTCATAAATAGTGCGCTGGAAGCGCACAAAATCGCGCGCGCAAAAAATAATGGCGAAGAATTATCATTCTTCGCCAAAAAAGTCGGTTCGAACTACTTCTTATCCGGCCGCCGCCTCGAGTTTTTGCCGATGCGAGGCTTCAATGCGCTCGCCGCGCCCGCCCCCGCGGCGAGCGCACCTTTGTCGCTTCACGATCTGCGGAGGGTACAGGATTCGAACCTGTGATCCCCTTGCGAGGAACTAATTTTCGAGATTAGCGCCTTAAACCACTCGGCCAACCCTCCAGTTGCTACAACAATTATATCAGTTCAACGGTAGCTTGCGTCAGGCTGTGAGATAAAATTGAGTAGTTCTGCGCCGGTTCGTCGCCCAGGGCGCAGGCGATAGAGAGCAAAACGGTTTGCCGCGGTTACCTCAACACCAGGGACAGTGGAAACCGCCGTGGTAAACCCCGCCTCTCGCACTGCCTCAAGCGAGGGTAAGTCGAGTGCCCCGTTTGGATAAGCAAAGGCATTAACCCAAATGTTGTATTTTTTTTCGAGAAAGTTTTTACTTTCCTCAACCTCAAACTTAACTGTCTGAGGCATTTTGCCGGCCAATGAGACATGGTGAACTGTGTGAGCGCCAATTTCAAAAACCCCACTGTCAATAACCTTCCCAAGTTGTTCTTCGGTTAAAAAATCAGAGCCATTCAAAAAATCGGTGATAATGTAAACCGTTCCCTGGGCTTGATATTTTTTAAAGAGCGGCACAATATCGGAGAGAATATCCCAGTGCCCATCGTCGAAAGTGAGAAGCACCGGCTTTTGGGGCAGCTCCCGCTTCCCATCGATAACCTCTTCCAACTCACTGGCCGTAAGAAATGTATATCCCTCTTCACTTAAAGTTTTGAGTTGCTCTTCAAAAACATCGGGAGGAATATTCAGCGATTGCCGAATAGTATCGCGGGTATCTTTGACATATTCTACATAATGGTACATTAAGATCGGAACACTGTAAGTTGCTAGCACCTGCTTTTTGGCAATTGCCCGCTTAACCTTGGAGGGCAGCTTCTTTATCTCGGAAGCGGCAGTTTCGACGGTTGGCTTGCGCTCCCCCCGAGACTTAAAGGCCTCCATTAAGAAAAGAATGAGTACAATCGTTAAACAGACCAAGAGAAGATTCCAGTTGAACTTCGCTGGTTGCTTCTTGCGACGAATTCTTTTTACTGCCATTAACTCATCTTAACAAATCGGAATACTACAAATTTGTATAATACGCTCTAATGGACCCACTTGCCGAAATTAAGCGCAAAATTGATCTGGTTGAGTTTATTAATCAGCGCGTTTCTTTGCAAAAGGCCGGCCGCAATTTCCGTGCCTGTTGCCCTTTTCATGCTGAAAAAACCCCCTCCTTTGTGGTTTCTCCGGATAGGCAAATTTGGCACTGTTTTGGCAGTTGTAATGAGGGCGGCGATATTTTTAAGTTCTTGATGAAGTGGGAAAACCTGACCTTTGGCGAAGCACTCAAAGTGCTTGCCGATCAGGCCGGAGTAGAGTTGAAAAAGGACGCGATCGTTGATCAGAAATGGCAGGAACGACAGCGTTATTTCACAATTAACCAGTATGCAGCCGATTTTTATCAGTTCCTCTTAGAGAAACACCGTTTGGGAGAGAACTCACGCGCCTACTTAGAAAGCCGCAAGGTGCACCCAAAAACCAGCAAGCACTTTGGTTTGGGCTATGCGCCACGCTCTTGGGACTCTCTTTTTAAATACCTCAGTAAAAAGGGATACTCGCCAGAGGAGATGACCAAAGTTGGTTTGGTTGTGAAAACAGATAAGAACCACTACTATGATCGTTTTCGTTCCCGACTAATCTTCCCCCTTACTGATTTGCGGGGAAACATTCTTGGATTTTCGGGAAGACTGCTCACTATAGGAGACAAAATGGAGGCAAAGTATCTCAACACTCCCGAGACCTTGGTTTATCACAAGCGGGAAAATTTATTTGGCTTGCAACAAGCCCACCGCACCATTAAGGATCTAAACGAGATTATTTTGGTTGAGGGGGAGTTTGATGCAATTTTGGCACATCAGTACGGTTATAAACAGACGGTAGCAATTAAGGGCTCGGCGCTCACTCAAGATCATTTGCATTTAATTAAGCGGCTCACTAACCGCCTGACTTTTGCGCTCGATATGGATGAGGCCGGACAGGAAGCCATTCACCGCAGTATTGACGAGGCCGAGAAGTTCGATTTCGAGATGAATGTAGTGGTTCTAAGTAACGGTAAGGATCCCGCCGAACTCTTAAGCGAAAAACCCCAGGAGTTTGAAAAAGATTACCAAAACAAACAAACCGTTTATGAGTATTTAATTGAAAGCACCGCCCAGAAACTGGGAATGGATTCGATTTACCGCAAAAAAGAACTCGTTGAGACCCTACTCCCCTATTTGGCGCGAATCCGTAACCCGATTTTGATTGACCACTATTTGCTTCGGTTAGCCGAGAAAACCGGGATTGCGCTTTCAACAATAAGTAAGGCCCTTGCCAACTTTGCCCGTAAAAGAAAGCCGCTGACCGAAAAGATTACCGAACCCCCTAAAGAACATAAAAAGAAAGAGGAAGGTTTGGAAACCTACCTGATAGCGCTGTTTGTACAAACCGATAAGCAGGTGCTAATTTTAGAGCGGTTGGAAAAACTCAAGGAGGAAGATTACTACTCTCCCTCAACTTTTAAATTATTTAGACTCGCGCGAGAAATCTACGCCACGAACCCCAAAGAACTCTTAACCTTATTGGGAGAAAATCTTCCCCAAGAATTACTGGAGAATTATAATAAAGCCTTCCTTTGGGAACTACCGGAGGGCGACACCGATTGGGAGAAAGAAGTAGAAAAGAATATTCTGAATATAAAGAAATACTCTCTCCGACGACAAATAAAATTGCTAATGAAATTAGAAAAAGAAGAAGAGCTTGGTATTGCGCTCCGTGAATTAAAAGAGGTAGAAAAAGCGATCTCAATAATGTAGAATAGAGATCTATGCCAAAGAAACTCACCAGCTTTGCTTTACCAACCCAAAGCTTCATCAACGAAGGAACTGAGGCAGGATTTGTGGTTTTGGACGATGTCTTAAAACTTTTCCCCGAACCCGAGAAGCATATTGAGGAACTGGACGAACTATTTGACTACCTTTTGGAAAAAAAGATTGATGTTTTTGAAAATGTCTCGACCCGCGAAGAACAAGAAGCCCAAAAAAGTACCGAAGAACTGGAGCGAGAACTGGAAAGCATGATTAAACTGGAAAAAGGAGAGTCGCTTGATCCAATTAAAATTTATCTCAAAGAAATTGGCACCTATCCCCTACTCAAATTTGAGCAGGAAATTTCCCTCGCTAAAAGCTATGAGGATGAAGACGAAGAGGCGCGCCGAACTTTAATTGTGTCTAATTTAAGACTGGTGGTTTCTGTCGCCAAAAAGCACATTGGCCGTGGGCTTTCATTTTTGGATCTAATTCAGGAAGGTAATCAGGGATTAATGAAGGCTGTTGAAAAATACGATTGGCGGCGCGGTTTTAAGTTTTCTACCTATGCCACTTGGTGGATTCGTCAAGCAATTACGCGTGCTATTGCCGACCAATCGCGTACGATCCGCATTCCCGTACATATGGTTGAGAACATCAATAAACTTTATAAGGCGCAGCGGAAACTGATGCAGAAATATAACCGCACCCCAAGCGTTAAAGAACTTAGCAAGGCACTGGAGATGAACGAAGAGGAAATCAAAAATCTTTTCCGGATTTCGCAGCGTACCACTTCACTCTCAACTTCAATTAACGATGAGGAAGACGCCACGCTTGAGGACTTTATAAAAGATCCCAATCAAAGCAGTATTTATGATAACGTCACTAACAAATTTATTAAAGAATACCTTTTTGAAGTTCTAGATACTCTCACTCCCAGAGAACGCAAGGTGCTGGTATTACGTTACGGATTGGAAGACGGGAAACCACGAACCCTAGAAGAGGTGGGGCGCCAATTCAACGTTACCCGAGAGCGCATTCGCCAGATTGAAGCTAAGGCAATTCGCAAACTAAAACACCCCTCACGCGCCAAAAAACTCAAAGGTTTAATGTAATTTGCTTGATTGGAAATTTAATTAGGGGAATAACCTCTAAATGAGCGGTGGTAACGATTGTTTGGTACTCAGTAGCCACTTTTAAAATCCGCTCGCTGTTTTTTTCGTCTAATTCAGAAAAGATATCATCCATTAGAAGCAGTGGCGCAAACTCGCTCTTACTTTTGAAGTAACGCAATTCGTTAATTTTAAGCCATAAAACCGCTAGGCGCTGCTCTGAACGGGAACCAAAATGCGCCAGATTTTTGCTCGCTTCTCCCTCAAGACGAAAGAAATAGAAGTCATCTAATCCCGGACCACTCGAAGTGCGCCGAACCCGTAACTCGCGCGCCAACTGCTCTTGATTACGACTATCGAGAAAGGGAGAGGGTTGGTAAACTAAATTGAAACGCATTCCGTTAAGTTGACTCTCGGTGTTAAAAAAATCAGCAATTTTTTGCCGTTCCTGATTGAGGTAACTAATTTGCTTACTGAGATACTCATCCCAAAACCGAAGCAACTCCTGAACATTTAACAAACCGTAATGTTCTTTGTTTTCCAGAGTCTTGTTGCGCTTGTAAACCGCCTGTTCGAAGTTTGTTTTGGCGCGATAGTACTCATAATCAACTGCGCTCAAAAGCCGATCAAAATATTGTCGACGAAGAGAGGCATTACCACTAATAAGCTGCAAATCGTCTGGCTGAAAAAGCACCACGTTGTAGGCCCGTTGCCGATAGCTTTTGATTGGTTTGTAAAGATTATTAACGTATTGCAACTTGGTTACTTCATCACCCTTTTTGCTAAGCCGAACTTCAAGTTTAGTTAGAGACTCCCCCTCTCTAACCTCCCCCACAACCGAGGCCTCATCATTAAGGCGGCTGACTAAATCGATTGATTTCTTTTCCCGAAAGCCCTGGTTTTTGCTCACTAAGTAAATTGCCTCCAAAAGATTGGTTTTCCCCACCGAGTTTGGGCCAATAATTAAAGTAAAGTGAGGATCGAAAGTAAAGCTTACTTTCTCGGCAAAGGAGCGGAATCCTTGGAGAGTAATTTTTGCAAGATGCATAGAACTATGGTTAGTCGTTCTTTTTTAGCAGATAAACACTCTCAATAAATGAGGGTAAACGAAAAAATTTACGCGCTACCGCCACACCTTTGGTGCGTACAAATAAACGATCCCAAAATCCGCGGGAAAAAACAGAGACGTGCGAAGGATCTTCACAGTGGAAAAAATTAAGTAGCGAGTTTTCTTGAGTAAAAATTTTGTGCAAAACCTGCTTTTTGGCAACTCGAACTGTTTCGTTAACCGATTTTTGTAATTTTGATCTTTCAATATGCTCTAAAACATCAAAGGTCACCGCCATATCAACCGCGTTATTTTTAAGGGGAATATTGGTAATATCTCCTTCGATCAAAAAGGGTTTAACTTCTCTTCGAGCTAAACTGAGAGCATCCTTGGAGATCTCAATCCCACGGGCATCAATCCCCAAAAGCCTTAGGTTGCGCACCAACTCACCGGTTCCACAACCAACATCAACCAACGTTTTGGGATTAAAATGAAAACGAATATAGAGGGCGCGATACCAATTAATAATTTTTTGAAAAAGACTTTTGCCACGATTAAGGCCACGAATATATTTATATTCGCCCTTTTCGCCAAGATAATACTCTCGATCATAGTAGCTCGCGGAAACGTCATAGGGCTTAATTACCGTACCTCGAAAACTTTCACCGTCAATCAGCCGCTGGAGATTGCGAAAGTCATCGCCCTTAGTGGTAACAACGGTCAGCCTAAGCTTTTTGGAAAGAGCGGCAGCAATGGGATCGATTGGAGACGAGAGCCCGGGAATCCATTTGTCGCCAACAAGGGTTTCGTAAAAATCCCAGGTGGTTTTTTCAATTTTTTTTGCATCTTTGTATTTGGCAGGATCTTTGTCGTAGACCCAATAGATATTGGAAAGATTAACTACCAGATTCGCTGAATAGTTTTTGGCAAACATTACCGCACAGTAGTCGGTTGACCAACCTGGCTTCCAACCCGCCCCAATCACAACAGGTTCTTTAAGATTGAGAATCTTAAAGTCGTAGTTTTCGGTAATCCGGGGATGGGCAATGTCACGAAAAATTGTTCGCAAGAGATGTGCGTTCATTCGGGAAGAATGGATACCAAGCCAATCAAGATCCTCGTTGGTAATTTTTTTAATTACCTTACGACCGCCATCAATATAACGACGGGCAGTCGTTCCTCCTCCAGCAACCAAGAAAAAGCGACGATTGCGAGAAACATTGCGCCGAACAAATACATTTAGTTTATTAAGAAAATCGGTATTAATTCCTTTTTCAGGCACTATCAAACTACCGCCGACGGAAAGAACTAAAGTTTCGTACATATTTTTTGCCTAAAAAAACCCGCCGTTTGGCGGGTATTTATGCTTTTTGCCCTACATTGTAGTGCAAAACCAATCCTGGTAAATAATTTTAAGGTGACAAAAGAACAAGTCCATATTGGGAAGCATTATAGTATAAATTGTATAATAGGTCAATGAAAATAAAGCTTCCCCAAAAAGCAACGAGATTAATTGCCAAATTTAAGAAACATGGTTTTGAATGTTATTTGGTGGGCGGATTTTTGCGCGACCAACTTCTAGACCGACCTACTCCTGCCAAAGCCCTTGATTTTACAACCAATGCCACCCCAGAGGAGATGTTAGAAATTTTTAAAGAGGCCAAATATGAAAATAAATTCGGAACCGTGCTTATTCCCAACGAAGATCAAGATTATTTTGAAGTCACCACCTACCGAACCGAAAAAGAGTATAGTGATGCTCGCCACCCTGACACCGTAAAGTGGGGAAACTCTCTTTTTGAGGACCTCACCCGCCGTGATTTTACGATTAATGCTTTTGCCACCAACGGAGAGACCCTGATTGATCGGTTTGGGGGAATTAACGATTTAGAAAAAAAACTTATACGGGCAATCGGCAACCCTGAGCAACGGTTTCGCGAAGATGCCCTGCGTTTGTTACGGGCAGTCCGGTTTGCCTCGCAACTAGGATTTTTGATCGAACCAAAAACACTTCAGTCAATTAAAGAACTAAGCGGGCAGCTGGAAAAAATTAGCGCTGAGAGAATTCGCGACGAGTTTTTAAAAATTCTCGCCTCTGATGAACCCGCAGGAGGCGTTCTCCTACTTAAGGAAACTGGACTGCTAAACACTATCTTGCCAGAACTACTAGCGGCTTTTAAAATTGGGCAACTTAGCCCTGAGCGACACCATATTTATGACGTGGGAATGCATCTAATTTATACCCTCAAAAACTGTCGCAATAATGATCCAATTGTGCGGCTTGCTTGCTTGTTGCATGATATTGGCAAAATAAAAACTCGCAAGGTAAACGAGAAGGGAGTGGTCACCTTTTATAATCATGAAATTGTGGGAACAGAGATGGTTTACGAGATTGGTAACCGACTTAAGCTCAGCCGAAAACAGTTGCACAAACTCACCAAACTGGTACGGTTTCACCAGTTTTCTGTGACTGAAGAACAAACCGACAGTGCCGTGCGCCGATTCATTCGCAATATTGGAACGGAATACCTTGAGGACATTGTTGACCTGCGAACAGCCGACCGAATTGGGAGTGGCGCTCGACCCTCATCGTGGCGCACCGAACTTTTTCTTAAACGCCTCCACGAAGTACAGGAAAAAACTTTTTCTTTAAATGACCTAAAAGTTGACGGACACGATGTAATGAAGATACTTAAACTTAAGCCCGGTCGCAAAGTTGGCGAAATTCTCCAGGAACTATTTGAAAAAGTAAATCAGGAAAAGCTTGCCAACAACCGTTCTCAACTTTTACAGGAACTAAAAAAAGTTAAAGTTTAGCGAGGGCTTTCTTTAACTCTCCAACCAACTCGGCCGGTAAGTTAACCCCTTTTTTGGTAGGGATATCGTCTTGGCCTTCTAGCCCCTTAACGTATAAACGCAGATCGATGTAATGCTTATCCTTAAAGACGGATTTGCGTAATTTTACGACCTCGCGCTCATTTTTGTCGAATTGATAAAGAATTTCTTCTTCCTGTGCCTCCACTTTTGTAGTGTCTGCCATATTTTTTTAAATTTATAATACTGTAAGTAAAGTATATTTTTGCACTTTTGTCTAGCGTTTATAGACTACAACGTTTCAAAAACCTTAAAAATCTCGGTAAGAGTCTTAGACCAAGAGTACTGAGTAAGTATGCTCGTCGCTTTCTCAACAAGGGAACTTCTGAGCCCTTTGTTTTGCGCAATCTCCTTCATTTTGGTAACCATAGTTTTGCTATCAGTGGGATCAAAGTAAAGCGCTCCTTCTCTGGCAATTTCCGGCAAAGCTCCGGTATTACTACACAGCACCGGCACTCGCGCCGCAAATCCTTCTAAAATGGGCTGGCCAAAACCCTCGTAAAACCCGGGAACTAGAAGTGCCTGTGAGTTTTTTAAAAGATAGTTTTTCTCGGATTCGGTTAGGTAGTCGGTCACAAAAACTGCTTTGGCTAAACCCAACTTAGTAATTAAGGCCAAACTCTCTTGGTAGAGCCAGCCTTTCTTACCTACCAGATAGAGAGAGTATTGCGGATACTCACGTTTAAACCGACTAAAACTAAGGAGTAAATTACGAATATTTTTGCGAGGTTGCAAAGTTCCCAAGGCGAGAAAATAAGGCTCTTTAAGTTCAAATTGCGGAGCTAGCGGGGGGAATTTTGACTGACAAAAGCCATTGTAAACAACCTTAATTTTAGATTCTGGTAGGTGGTAATTTAGAACTAAATCTTTTTTGGTTAGCTTCGAGACGGCAATTACCGCTCGGGCTTTTTTAACACTATAGGCTGTCCAATGCTGTAATTGGAAAAGATCCTTGGCTAAAAAATCCTGAGGGTAATAAAAATAAGAGAGATCGTGTACCACCACCACCGTTGGACAAGGACAAAAACGCGGAACGTAGTGCGCTGGTGACAAAAAAACACTCAGCCAACGGTGCTTTAGGTAAAGAGCCAAAGGAAGGTCAATTTGACTCCAAAGTGTGCGTTTGGGAACAATAATATATTTGAAGTGAGCGGTTTCTTTGGGTAAATCGGCCAGTGGCAAAGAGGGAAGAAAAACCCGAACCTCTGTTTTAGAACTCGCTTTGGCGGCTAACTCTTGAAGCAGGTAGTAAGCATACCAACCCACCCCAACTCGATGCGCCCGGTTTGCTTCGTTCCCATCAAAACCAATAATCATTTTTGCGGCTCCTCCAAGGCACGGATAATTTGCTGAAGCGCCCGACTCCACTTGAACTCCCGCGCCTTTTCTTTGCCTAGTTTGATTAGGGCAGCTCGCTTTTCTGGGAAATCAAGCAGTTCTTGCATTTTTGCGCTAATGGCCGACTCCTCTAAAGGATCAAAAAGTAAGCTCATCTCGCTCCCCAACTCTTTTAGAGAGGAAGTGTTAGAAACAACGGTCGCTGCCCCAAGCGTGGCCGCCTCAATCAGCGGATAACCAAAACCCTCGTAAAGCGAGGGATAAACAAAAAAGTAACAGCTGGTATAGAGAGAGGCCAGTTCGGAATCGTTTACAAACCCAAGAGTCTTAACGTTTTGCCCATCCAAATTTAAATTGCCCCAGCCCCTTGGGCCAACAACTACTAACGGAAATTTGGTTTTAAGCTTCGTATATGCGCCAATCAAACGCTCCAAGTTTTTACGCGGCTCTAACTTCCCTACCGTCAAAATAAACTTTTGCTTTTCTAAATGATACTTACTGAGCGTATTTTCTATTCTTAGGACTGTAGGTTTTTCGATCTCTACTCCTGGGTAAACAACCCGAATTTTTGCTTTGGGAATGCTCAATAACGCTTGAATATCGGCTCCGGTTGAACTAGAGTCAGCAAAAACTAGATCGGACTCGGCAACGACATGAATTAGGCGTTGCTGTTGGGTTTTGAGTATTTTCCAGGCAACTGTTTCGGGATACTTTAGAAAAACTAGATCGTGAATTACCGTTGCTTTACGCGCCCGAGCCGAGGGAGGCTCAGTCCAATCGGAAGAAATAAACCAATCGAGGGGTCCGGTTAGCCACTCCACCTTGCCAAGATGCCAGTTGTTCCAAATTAAAGAAAGCAAAGTTGACGGAATTTTTAGAGATACAAGCTTAATACCGCGTTTTTTGATTTTTGCAATTAACTCCGGCTTTAATTTGCGGCGCAGTGAACTAAATAGAAAAACCCACTGGTGGGGGGAATCTGACTCTAGAATCGCTCTGACCAAACCCTCGGTATAACGAGCCACACCCGTACCGGAATAAACAAGCTGTGAGATATCCAAACCAATTCTCATTTTTGTGTTTCGGTTAGTTTGCGGTAAATCCGCTCTAAATTAAGGGCAATTCTTTCCCAACTATACTCTCGGCGAACCAACTGATAGGAATTCTTCTGGATCCGGCGAAAAAAAGCCTTATCCTTCAAAACGAGTTCAATTTGCTTAATAAATTCGGGAATAGAATCGGCAATCAGAACATCTCGTCCCGGCTTAAGATCGAGACCTTGGATTCCCGTTTTTGAGGAAACAATTGGTAACCCAGCCGCCATGGCTGCCAAAATTTTCAGCCTTGTTCCTCCCGGACCATAAATGGGCGAGACAAAAAGAGTGGCATCTTTGTAAAGTTTTTTGACTGTTTTAATATCGTCGGTTTTAACATTGATGATCTCTAAATGTCGCTTATTTACTAACCCCAGTTTGTTCGTGGCATTTTGCCCGGCAATAATTAGTTTCGCTTTTTTTAGATGCCGGGTAATTAGAGGATAGATATTGTTTACCAAGTACTCAGCCGCCTCAACATTCTGTAACCAGAAAAAATTTCCCATAAAAAGCAGCTTGGGATGTTTAAGATCCTTAGCGGCGAGTTTTAAACTCAGCATTTCGTCGCCGGCTCCATTGGGAACAATCTCCGGACTGATTAGGGGCTCAAGTTTGCGTATCTCTGCCCGATCGGACTCCGAAACTGTGGCTACTAAATTTGCCTTACGCCAAAAATAACGCTCCCAATAAATTAGTTTGAGAATATCGAGCGAAAAAAGCGGACGCAAAAAAAAGGGAAGGGAGTGAACAAAATGCTGATAAACCTTGTACTCAATGGTTTGCTCAACTAAAATAATTGGCACTTTGGTACTAGGAAGATGAGGCATAATGTAAAAGGTTTCGGCATGAATAACGTCGTAGTGATTACTGGAAAGGAGTTTTTTGGAAACCTGATAGGCCTCCTCAGAGTAGTTACGAACAATCAGAAACGGGCGGTTGGAAAAAACCGAGCGCAAAATATTTTTGAGCTGCCAAGGTTTTTCCGCTCGTTTGCAAAGATAGATCTCGGAACAAAACTTTTTTAGAGGCTTAAGATACTTTTTCTCCTCTGGAAATTTATAAAGCGAGATCAGCGTGATTTCATTACTTTTACTCAAATACTTTATGAGATTGTAGGTGCGCACCTGCCCACCAGAAGAGGGCGGATAAGGCAAGTATGGCGTTAGCATCAAGATCTTCATAGGGCAAAAATTAGAACTTGATCGTTTTGGAAGACTAACGGGTATTGACTATCCATAGTAATTTTATAGTTTTGGTCCTGAGTGACAAAGTAATCTGCCCCCATTTTTTTTAATTCTACAAAATCCTTGTATGGAGCTGGGTAGCCCCGCCTATCGGCCAAATATAGGAGAGTGGTATCGCCCATCGAGTCGGTAACAATAAGATCGTCGGCATTGGTTAGGGAACGGACAATATCTGCAACTGTGATTAAGCCTTTCTGTTCACTGTAATAACCCTTAACCTGATAATAGGAGAAAAGAAAAGCAAAGGTAAAAATAACCAAAGTGAAGCCAATTTTAAGTAATGATTTGCTAAATTTCTTGTGTTTGACAAAATTTCCCACCCCAACCCCAATTAGAAGCGAGAGCGCAGGAGTAATTAGAATCTGGTAGTAATCGTGCTGAACATTGCCGCCTTGAAAGGTAAAAAGATATAGTAAAGCGGCAAAGGTAACCACCCAATGTAAACCAGAGCTTTTTTTGGTTTCGACAAGTAATCCCAGAAGAAGAAAAAACATTAAATATCCTCCCATTAAAAGGTTATTTATCCGTTCAAAAAAAATCCAGCGGAAAAAAGCCGGACGAAAAAAAACTGATTGTAACCCACCTCCGGTATTAACCGAGGTCAGAAGCCAACTGCTTGAGGGAACTCCTTCAGGAAAACCTTGAATATAGAGCCGCCAAAAAAAGACCGGGGCAAAGGCAATTACTCCAAAAACCAAGAGATCACGCAGTTTGGAAATTAAGGAAGCCTCTTTGCGCCAAACCAAAAAAACAATTGGCAGACTGTAGAAGATCACGGTTGGTTTAACTAGCATTGCAAGTGCAAAAAAAATACTTCCCCAGAGCAGATTTAAGCCATTTTTTTTAAAGTATTGATAGCTAAAAAATAGCCCTAAAAAAGCAAACGAAGTGGCTGGCATATCGGGCAAAATACTTCGGGAATAGAAAACAATATAGGGAGCCAGGGCAAAATAGAGACCACCAAAAAAAGCCTCAATTAAACCAAACTCTGCCTGTAGAAGGTAAAAAACTACCGCCAAAATGAGCAGAGAAAAAATAATTGTTACCCCTCTTGCCCACACCTCTAAACTAATTGCCGGTACTAAGTAAGCGGGAACTCCAAACAACGCTCCATAAATGGGAAACTCAACCATTCTTAGCCCTTCGGGATTATCAATTCCCGATTGAATATTCGAGAGATCATAGTATTGCGGTTTGAGCAGATTAAAGTGGTTGCGCCCAAGCATTCGTCCCACCGCCGCGGTATCGGTTTGCCTCCAGGAAAACCACTCGGTTAGGGAGTTATTAATCTTGATAACTCGTACTCCGACCGCCAGAATTAATAAGATTGCCAAAAGAAAGTATTTCCAGTACCGCTTTGGAGTTTTCATTTTTTAAGTCGCAAGTTCTTTGATTGCTCCAGACGATAACTTGGTGAGCTTGTAAAACATTCCCCAAACTAGCCAAATAACCAAGGCCACTTTGGAAGCCTCAAAGACATCGATATAGAGCGCGTTGACCAAAAGCGCTAAACCACCAAAGAGCAGACCCCAGAAAAGAGGTAGAAGCGATTTGTATTTTAGTCCGAATTGCAAGAGCCGCCACTGTAAAGTCAGAATAATAAACATCAGTAATCCAAATCCTAAAAGTCCGGTTTCGCCTAAGTTACGCAGATAATCGTTATCGGTAGACTCAGTAATTGAACCGGGACCACGCCCAATAATTGGGCTATGCAAAAAAGCCTTAATCGCTCGGGGCCACTCAACTTGCAACCGAGTAGCAAAAGAGATATCTGGAAGCACCGAACTTACGGGAGTGAGTTTCGCAAAAGCCGCCTCAACCTGGGCATTGATCTGATCGGGAGTTAACTCCTGACCAGACTGTTTGGCTTCCTCAATGATCGTTTCCTTAATCTCCCGTTTTACCAAAAAGACCTGCTCCGGAGTTTGTTTAAGATCGGTTTTACTACTCTTAATTATGAAGTCTCCGGCGGGCAACTCAACTGAGGTATCGTCTCTGGCGACAATCGTTTTGCCGGTTTCTGGACTTACCCAAACTAACTCCTGGCGAAAGGTACGGTTAATTCGCTTGGTGAGAGTGTCGGAAAGGGGAGTTAAGACTACGGTTAGGGCAATTACTACCGCTAACAGGCGAAAGCGCTTCTGAATAAGCAGGTAAACCGGAATGGTTACCAAATAAGCGACAAACGAAACCCGAGAAGCAGTAAAAATTAAACAAACGAGTGCCACGGCAAAAACTAAAAAATAACGGATTTTTTTATACTGGAGTAACATTCCCAATGACAGTGGGAGTAAAAAAACCAAAAAAGCGGCCAAATCATAGTGACCGCCAAAAGTCGAGGAAATCCGCGAGGCAGCGTCGAGAGTGAGTAAATACCCTTTACTGTAATGGGGATTCATTGTTTGAATCGCCGGCCAACCCCAAAATTTTTGCCCGACTCCATAGATCGAAACTAAGAACAAAACCAGCATTAGTCCTTGGAGAAAGCTCCGTAACTGACGACCATTTCTGATTACTTGATAGCCAACAAAAAAAATAATCATATACTCTACCCGCCTAAAAGAATGAAGCAGTGCCAACTCCAAGCTTTCGGTAGTGTGAAAAAGTTTGAAATTCAAAAAAGCAGATAAAGTAACCACCAACCAATAGGCTGGAATAGCCATTAAAACCCAATCGCGTTTTAGTTTTATTTTTTTCGTTACCAGATCAAAAAGAAAGACCGCTACAATAAACGCCACAAAAAAATCTTCGTAGCGAACGGCAATATAAGTATAAGTAATAGTTTTAAAGGGAAGTTTTGGCCAAAGGGGAATAAAAAAAATGTATAGCCAAACAGAGATCTGTAAAAGAGTGATCTCTTTAGCTTTAAAGCGGTTGATTAACGATTTTATAAGCTTCATTATAGGTTTGTTTTAGATACTGATTCCGGAAGACTACCCCTAAAGTATACCCAATTATCGCTTTGGTTTTCAACAAAAAACGAATATAAAGCTGAGCGAGGGGAGAATAATGTTTTTGGTAATAATAAAGATAGCCACGAAAAACATTTAATACTGGACGAGATTTGTTGCCGGAAGAGGCAAAACCCTGATGAATAAAACGGGCTTCGGGACAAAACCCCACTCTTAAATTAAGCGTTTGCGCTCGTTTGAAAAGATCGATCTCTTCCATATAGAGAAAGATCTTTTCGTCAAAACCTCCAAGGGCAAGATAGGTTTCTTTTTTTGTTAGGATACAGGCTCCGGAAATCCACCCAACCTGCTTTGAGTGTTGCGGACTAAAACGAGTGATTCCCCAATAATCGCCCCGAAAAAAAAGAGCCACTAAAGCCACTAGTGGTGTATATAAGGGGCCAGCCGAAGGCTGTGAGGTAAGATTGCTATTTAATAGCTTTCCCCCAACAAAGTCGAACTTCTCTGACTTGAAAAAGTAAAGTAGCTCGGGAATGGCATTGCCAATCACTTCAATATCGGAATTTAGTAATAACAGGTGCTTTCCTTTGGCTTTTTGGGCTAAGAAATTATTCGCACGCCCAAAACCTAAGTTGGTTTTGCTTTCAATTAGAACTAATTGCTCTTTAAAGCGTTTTTTTATTGCCCCCACTGACTCATCGTTAGAACAGTTGTCAAAAACAAGAATTTCATATCTAAAATCTACCGTATTGAGACTCTTGAAAATTGATTCAAGAGCGCTCAATGTTAGTTTTCTGGTATTATAAGAAACTAAAAGGATTGATAAATCCATATGGGATATCTTAACAAAAACCTGCTTAATTCTTTACTGATTATTGGAGTAAGCGCCTTGGTAATTTTTTGGCAGTTTCCGCGCCTACCACAAAGACTTGCCTTTGATGAAGTCGAGTTTGTTAGGCTTGCGATGAAGCTACAGAACCAATTAGTGCTTTATTCCCCTGAGGCCACCGGTCACGCCACTCCTTATTTTTATCTGCTTTTGGTTTCGATAAAGATTTTTGGAGTTAATACTTTTGCTCTCAGGCTGCCGGCGGCTATCTTTGGGTTAGTGAACCCCCTGCTTGTTTATTTAATTTTTAACTTTTATTTCAAGAAACGCCAGACTGCTTTTTGGGGGACAATTATTTTTGCCACAATGCACTGGGTTTTTCAATTCGCCCGTTTTGCCTTTGAGGGAACCTATCTTCTTTTTTGGGAGCTAGTGGCAATTTATAATCTGTTAATTTTTGACAGAAACCAGAAAGTAGTAAATTTTCTCCTTCTAGCCCTTGCCACGGTAATGACTTTTTATTCCTACCTCCCAGGGCGGATCTTTTTTTTACTCCCCCTAGGATATTTTTTTCGGCACAGGGCCCCTTATAAGATAATTGGTTGGTACTTGGGAATATTATTGCTTTTTGCCTTGCCGCTGCTTGTTGCCACAGGAGCTGTCGAAAACCGGGTGAGTTCACTCACCTACCTCACGCAGTCACTACCAATTTCGGAAAAAGCGACCTATTTTGTGGAAAATCTCAGCCGAAACTTACTAATGCTTAATTTTCAGGGGGATACTAACGCTCGTCACAATTATCCGGGAAAGCCCGCCCTAAACCCGCTTCTGGGAGGACTTTTCTGGATTGGTTTATTTTTGGGAATTAAAAAACAGCCCAAATATCGGCTTTTTCTTTGTTGGATTGCCTTAAGTATTGTGGGAACTTTATTCACCCTTCCGACAGAAAATCCGCATTTTTTGCGTACTTATACCGTAACGGTGGGGGTAGTTTTTTTTATTACTCTCGCGCTTGAGAAACTCTGGCCCAAAGACAAAGCTATGGAATATTTGCTGATTGGTTTATTATTTCTTTCGGTAGTTTATGAAGTGCGAACCTATTTTAAGTATCAGAAAAAAGTTTTTTTGAGCGCTTTTGAAAGCACCGCCAAGGACTTGGAACAGTTCAAAGAGCCATAACAATTAGCCAAAAAGCCTCCGGATCCAAGCTATGCTTACCCACCAAGACTCCGTCAAAACCTACCTCTATATAACTAGAAACATTCGTACCACTAACACTCCCTCCATAAAGCCCGTATTTAGTTTTCTGGGCCGCCTTTAATTCTTGAAGCCGCGCGACACTGTCTTGAGGATTAGCCGCCATTCCGGTTCCAATTGACCCACTTGGTTCGTATGCTAAAGCAAAAACCTCTCCAGCATAGCTTTCAGGAGCTTCCGCACAAAGAATTACTTTTAGTTGTTGATTGTTGGCTTGAGTAATTTTTTCTTGTATATTTTTAGTATTCAAATTTCGTATTTTACGCTCTTCAGAATGGCCAATGATAACATATTGAACATAGGGCTTGAGCATCTCGGCAGTAACTTCTCCGGTATAGCTTCCACAACCAAACTCCGAAACCACCTGTGCTGCTAAGGAAACAGGTAATTTCTTAGTACGGCAACTCCAGCGAAAAAGCTCTAAATATACAAGCGGTGGAGAAAGAATGATCTCCCGGTTTTCTAAAGCCTGGTTTCCCACTAGTTTTGAAAACCGACTGAGCCAGATTTCGGCTTCAGACCAACTCAAATTAGCCTTAAAATTGGCGACAGCGATTTTCATAGTTTGATGTTAAGATTATACAGCATGTCGCAACAGATATTGGAATCACTAAATAAGGAGCAATACGAAGCGGTAACTTACGCTGAGGGACCAGCAGTTATTTTGGCTGGTGCCGGCAGCGGAAAAACTCGAGTGCTTACCTATAAAGCAATGTATTACCTTCAAGACCTGAAAATTAATCCGGAGGAAATACTAATGTTAACTTTTACCAATAAGGCAGCCCACGAAATGAAGGAGCGAATTACGACACAAATTGACACACAGCTAGGGCCAGAGGCAATTACAGCAACTACTTTTCACTCCTTTGCGGCATTCGTTTTGAGACGTTATGGATTGTCTAATACTGGTAAGCGCAACTTTGTGATTTTTGATGACGCTGACCAAAAAGATTTACTTAAGGAAGTAATAAAGGACAGCAAACTGACCCTCCGGCAGACTCCAAGCTCAATTCTTTACAAAATATCGCTCGCCAAAAACCAACTACTCCGACCAGAAGCGGTTATTAAACAAGCAACCAATTTTTATGAAGAAATTTTTGCTTCACTTTACAGTGAATACCAAAAACGACTCAAACAAAATAACGCGCTTGATTTCGACGACCTGCTAAATGAGACTGTCTATTTGCTTCAAGAACAGCCCGAACTGCTGAAAAAACTCGAAAACCAGTACCGTTATCTGTTGATTGATGAGTATCAGGATACGAATCATAGCCAGTATTTAATTGCCAAGACTCTCGCGCAAAAAAAAAGATTGATTACTATCGTGGGAGACTTCTCTCAAAGTGTTTACTCTTGGCGGGGAGCAGACTTTCACAACCTGGAAAAATTTAGAGAAGACTTTCCAGAAACAAAGGTTTTTAGCCTGGAACAGAACTATCGCAGTACTCAACCAATTCTCGACTTCGCCTACAAGATAATCTCCCAAAATACCACTCATCCAATTCTTAAACTTTGGACCGCTAAACAAATTGGGGAAGACGTGGAAATTATTGCTCAGGAAACTGCCGAAGCGGAAGCCTACTTTGTGATTGAAAAGATTAGAGAACTAAACCTTAGAGGGGAGTACAACCTCAGTGATTGTGCTGTTCTTTACCGTACCAATGCGCAATCGCGAATTTTTGAAGAGGTTTGTCTAGGCCAGGGAGTTCCGTATAAGATCTTTGGCGGAGTCCGCTTTTACGAACGCAAGGAAATTAAAGACCTTCTCGCTTTTTTACGCTTTCTCAATAATCGGGAGGACAAGCTAAGTTTAAAACGGATTGAAAAACTGGGCAAAAAACGCAGCCAACAAATTTTGCAGTATCTTGCCAAACTGGATCCCAAAACCGCTCCGCAAACCTTAATTCAGGAACTTTTAAAAAATACTCCCTATTTGGAACTTTTTTCCCAAGACGATCCAGAAGATTCTGGCCGCTTAGAAAATATTCAGGAGTTGGTGAATGTTAGCTTTAATTATCCAACCTTAACTCAATTCCTCGATACGGTTTCCCTAATTGAAACAGGTTATGAGAAAGGATTTCAAAACGAAGATCGGATTAGTTTGATGACACTCCATTCCGCAAAGGGACTCGAGTTTGGAGTGGTTTTTATTGTTGGAATTGAAGAGGGAATAATTCCCCATTCTCGTTCGGCCTCTTCACTGGAAGAGCTTGAGGAAGAACGACGACTTTTTTATGTTGGAATTACCAGAGCCAAAGAACGCCTTTTTCTTCTTTATTGCAATCGCCGACTGGTATACGGACGGCTTCAGTTTAATCTGCCTTCCCAGTTTTTGGAGGAACAACGTTTGCCAGAATACTAAAAAATTTGAGAGTGCTATAATTAACGCTATTATTAATTGCCTAATTACTATGAAAAAGACAATTTTTTCGGCTCTAATTCTTACACTTTTAGTTCTCATTCCTACTCCCGTCTCAGCCAAAACCCTTAAGGGAACACTTACTGAACTAATGCTTAAAGGAAAAAGCCTAAAGTGTACTTACGCAGTAAAAATTGATAAGAAGACCATCAAGGGAACAATTTACACTGCCAATAAAAAGTTCCGTTCCGAATTTAAGCTTCCCTACCTAAATGAAAAAAACAGTACGGCCTATACTCTGAGCGACGGCAAAAACATTTATATGTGGAGTAGTGCCGAAAAAATTGGAACCAAAATGAATCTCAAAAAAATGGAAGCACTTGGTAAAAATCAAAGTGGGGATCAGCAAGCACAACAAACCGCGGCCGAGATGCAAAAGAAGTATCAGTATAATTGCACTAGTTGGAGTGCTAAAAAGAACTTTTTCCAGGTACCAAAGAATGTTACCTTTACCGATCTTAGCGCCATGATGGAGGGGTTAAAAGGAATGGGAGAGCAAATTAAAAAGGGAGCCGCCAAAATGCAAACCGAAGGTTGCAAGATTTGTGAAAGCCTGCCTGAGGCAGTTAGACAACAGTGCTTAGAGAACTGCAATTAAGGATAATTTTGGTTATACTTTAGGCAGATGCTGGAACTTGCTGGCCCAATAAAGTTATTGCTGTCATTGCTTATTGGGGCGGCTATTGGGCTGGAGCGAGAAAGTTACGAAAACTTTAGAAATCCGGATTTTGATAAATCGCATAAGGATAAACAAGGCTCTTTGGGAGTACGTACTTTTAGTTTAATTACTACTTTGGGCACGCTTGCCGGACTGATGCGCACCGACTTTCCCGATCTGTTTATTACCATTAATATGGTTTTCTTGGTACTACTTGTGGCCTACTATATTACCGGGAGTATCCTGATTAAAGATAACGGCATTACCACTGAGATGGCAATTATTTTCAGTTATTTAATTGGAATTTTTATTGCTCTTAATATTTTTCCAATACAGCTAGTTTTGGCAATTGCGGTGATTCTTATTTTGATTTTGTCGCAAAAAAATACGGTTCGACAGTGGATTACCGGAATCAAACAAGCGGAACTAACCGCTTTTATTAGCTACGCAATTATTGCTTTGGTTATTCTCCCCTTTTTGCCAAATGTTTTCTACCGTCTAAAGGATCTTCCCGGTTTGACTTCTGTTCTGGGAAGTTATGGGTTAGATAGTAACCAGATTTTTATGATTGAATTGGTTAACCCTTACAAACTCTGGTTTATTGTTGCTTTAATCACCGGCTTAGATTTAACTGGCTATCTGTTAAGCCGCACTCTTGGCCAGAAAAAAGGCTGGCTTTTAACCAGCTTTGTGGGCGGATTTGTTTCCTCAACCTCAACCACAATTTCCCTGGCCCAAAAAAGCCAGAAAAGCTCGGCCACCAATAAACTCGTTGCCGGCGCAATTTTGGCAAACCTAGCTAGTTTTTTTCAACTGTTTGTTCTTATCGCTTCAACTAATGGGCCGCTTCTCGTGGCAAGTTCTCGCTTACTGTTTATTTTGATTTTGACCTCAGTTCTAAGCACAATTTTCTTTTTAAAACAGAATGGCGGGAGTTCGGAAAATTTAAATGAAACCAAAGAAAAACTGCAGCAAACCCAAATTTTTTCTTTGGCCCCAGCACTACGATTTGCAGTGATCTACCTCTTAGTGGGAGTATTCGCCAAAATTGCACTCACTTTTTTTGGCGAAGGCGGATTTTATATAACATCGGGAATTGCCGCTTTAACCGGAATTGATGCGGTAATTCTTAATCTTTCGGCTCTAGTGGGAAAAAGCCTATCATTGAGTGCAGGAATTTATACAATTATTCTCATTAATGCCGTTAACTTAACCAGTAAGTGCGTATATAGCTTTCTGCAGGGGAAACGAGAGTTTGCCTGGCGCTTTAGTGCGGCGATGCTTTTTATTATTGTTAGTAGTTTGTTCGCCCTCTGGAGTTAAAGAATGGAACCAGTTGATATTTTGCTCCCTCCCGATTTTCACAAGAGCGGACAAACCAAAACCCGGGATCAGGCAATTGCTGACGCTGATTGGCTAGGAGGATTTCATCTTTGGATAATTAATACCAAGCCCGAATTGGGGCTGCTTTTCCAGATCCGCAGTAATAATAAGGCGACTTTTCCCGGAAAATTAGACGTTTCCGCCGCCGGCCACTATTTGGCAGGAGAAACAGTTGAGGACGGGCTGCGCGAAGTACGCGAGGAGATTGGCAAGAATTATGCTTTTGCGGACCTAACCTATCTGGGGAAAAAGGTGTTCGTTGGTTTTGATCAGCAGACACGCAAATTGCAAACCGTTTGTGATGTTTTTTTTCTCGTCGACAACAGCCCACTTAAAAGCTACCAACTTCAGGAAGCGGAAGTTCAGGGATTGGTGATTGTGCCCGTTTCTGATTTGTTAAAGGTATTTAAGGATCCGAAACATACTTTTGCGGCCGATTCAATTAATCTTCAGGGCTCCCTTTCCCGCCGGAAAATTAATCGAGCCGATTTTATTGAAAACTGGGATAACTACCAATATAAGATCGCTCTCCTAACCGAACGCTTTATTCGAGGAGAAGCGGACCTTTTTTATTAACGCTAATTCTGGATTTTTTACTTAACAACGTACTTTGCCCCTTTGGTTTTGCCAATTTTATGAATTAGATCTTTGTCGATTAGATCTTTGAGATCGCGCAAAATTGTGTCCTCTGAGTAATCGGGAAAAAGAGTGGTAAAAGCGGCGTTTTGCAAATAGCCAGCCTCTTGAATATATTCCACCAGTTTTGTTTGCCTCTCGTTTAGAAAAACCTGCCTGCCTCCCAGCTTATGTTTAAGTTGGCTATCGGAAGAGAGCTTTTGGATACGTTCCTTAATTTTGGTAAACTCTCCGGCAATTCCTTTAACAAAATATTCTAACCAAGGAGTGAGATCGCCAGTGCCAGCTTTTTGCAGATGTTCATAATAGGTAAGCGGATCCTTATCATAGTACTCCTCAAGCGAAAAAAAGCGCCGGATATCGTAGCCTTCTGAATATAGCAGGAGCGTCGCGATTGCTCGGGCAGTGCGGCCATTGCCGTCTAGGAAGGGATGGATCCGAACAAGTTCATAGTGGGCAATTCCCGCTTTAAGCGCCGGATGAATCTCGGCTTTGGTAGTTTTGTTAAGCCAGCCTAAAAACTGCCCCAAGAGGTAAGGCAGTTGCTCGGGTTCGGGTGGACGGAAAGTAACCTCTCCACTGGCGCTATCCTTTATTACCACTCGTTTCAAACGATACTGCCCGGCTAAATTCTCGGGCATAATCTTATTGGCAACTAAAGTGTGGATTTTCTTAATCATTGCTTCAGTTATGGTTTGCCTGTCATTTTTCCAAACCTGTTCTATATAGTCCATTACTTCACGGTAGTTCATTACCTCCTGAACATCGCGGGTACGAATGCTGTGCAAATTCTGACTAAGAACAACCTCCTTGGCTTCTTCAAAATCGAGCTGGTTACCCTCAAGATGAGTTCCGTGGTGAATAGTTCTAACCAGCGCCTCCTCCCGAAAACGCTTTTCCCAGAGCGGCAGAAGGGGAGCATTGGTAATAATTTCCCGGCTGGCTTCAATCCGGCCAATATCCATAATTAGCGCATTGGTGATCTGATATTTTGGTTGATACATCTAAATTATTATAACTTAATCGGTTTTTAACTTCTCCAAAATCCAAGTACGAAGCGGCCAAGCGATAGAAAATAATTGGTAGTGAAGTGGTTTTAAAACGAGGTCGATCGTTGGCAGATAGCGGCGATGAAGACCACCATAACCCTCTTTGAAACGATGAAAGCCAGCCCAAGGGTGATTGGGGGGGTAATCCTGAGCCAAGGCTCCCCAAAGATCAAAGGTTTCACAACCAAGTTGTTTGGCAAGAGCGATACTTTCCCACATTAACAGATTTGAGGCCATCACCTCTTTGTGATCCTCACTACTCCCACCATAGAGATAATAGGCTGTCCTCTTAAAAAAGAGGAGGAGATAACTGGAGAGAGGTTGACCATTATAATAAGCAACGAGAATGCGGGCCATTTTGCCCGTTTTCATCTTCTCCCAAACTTGACTATGATAAGCTCGGGAATGGCCAAGGTACCCCTGACGCTTAACCGTTTGTTGGTAAAGTGAGTAGAAAAGCTCAAAGGCTTGCAAAGAGGCGGTTTCGTCAACTATTTTCACTCCCTTACGTTTGGCTAAATTGAGATTATAGCGAGTTTTACTCTTCATTCCCGAAAGCAATTCGGCCTCGGTTCTACTAAGATCAAGGGTGAAAGTATAGCGGGCAAAAATTGGTGAGTGGGAAATTTTAAATTTTAAACCATTCCGCCTCCAGGATTTTTTCAAAAGGGGAATCTGATATTTGCCGGACTCCTCCAAAAAAACTTCCGGTTCCAACTTAACTAAGATCGCCCGCTGCCCAAAGTTTTGACAAAGATATTTAAGGATAGCGATTGGTGGCCACTCTCCTTTAGCATAGTTTATGGCTTCAAATCCTCCTGGGAGCGCATGGATAGTAAAAAGAAAGACCTTTTCCAACTTGCCTGATTCATCAATTTGGGCTAAGCGTACAATTTTGTTTCCGGCAAGTTCTTTTTGTTCACCCCATTCCCAGGTTTGTAAAGGGTGCACTGCTGCCCTATTCCAATCTGCTTTCTGACTTATGTCTGTGATAAACTGTATTTTGCTCATGCGTAAAATTATTTTCTTGTTGGCAATTGTTTTGGTAATTCTTATTTTAGCAGTTCCCCATTTCCAAAGGCAGCCCAAACAAATCACCCAATCGCTGAATTTGGGGAACAAAGTTACACTGCAAGTAGAGGTGGCCGACACGGAAGCTGAACACATTCAGGGCTATTCCAATCACCCACCAATAGGTTATCGGGAGGGACTGCTTTTTGTTTTTGAAAAAGAAGGAGTATACCCATTTTGGATGAAGGAAATGTTGTTTGACTTAGACTTTATTTTTATTAATAAGGAGCAAGTGGTGTATTTGTTAGAAAATATCAAGGCGCCGGTTAACAACCAAGGGCAGATTGAGTACGCCAATAGTGAGGCACCCTTTAACCAACTTTTGGAGGTTCGCGCCGGTTTTATTGCAAAATATAACATCAAAGTAGGAGAGCAAATTAGTTTTTAGATTTAAAAACATCTGTCGGATTGTTCTTATGCCCTAACACATATCCGATATGCGGAGGTTTAGGATTGGTTACGATTGCCCATGCGCTCTTCGACGATCTTGTTTTGCACGCTCTTGGGCACTTCTTCGTAATGAGAGGGTTCCATATAGTAGAATCCCCGACCTTGGGTAAGCGAGCGAATCATCGTTGCATAGCCGGAGAGCTCGGCTAAAGGGGCGTAGGCGTCAATGGTAACGGAGTCGCCTCGAGTGGTAGTTTTGAGAATCTTACCGCGTTTACTGGAGAGATCGCCAATTACCGTTCCCATATTCGCTTCCGGAGTGGTGACCTCCATTTTCATAATTGGTTCTGTGAGCGTTAATCCGGCTTTTCTTGCTCCGGAGGAGAGGGCCATTGAACCGGCAATTTTGAAAGCAATATCGGAAGAGTCAACATCGTGATAACTTCCGTCGTACAAAGTTACTTCAAGATCAGACAAGGGATAACCAGCGAGAACCCCTTTATCTAAAGCTTCGCGGATTCCTTTTTCGATTGAACCGATAAACTCACCGGGAATTGCCCCACCTTTAATGGCATTTACATATTTGAAACCCTCTCCCTGAGGTAAGGGTTTAAGCCTGATTAAACAGTGCCCGTACTGACCTCGTCCACCTGACTGCTTAATATACTTTCCTTCTGCTTGTGCTTCTTGGGTAATGGTTTCTTTATAGGCAACCTGAGGTTTACCAACGTTCGCGTTCATATTGTATTCACGCTTCATTCGGTCGACAATAATATCCAGGTGGAGCTCTCCCATTCCGGCAATCACCGTCTGCCCGGTTTCTTGATTAAATTTAACCTTAAAGGTAGGATCCTCGTCCAAAAACTTCTGGAGAATGGTTCCTAGTTTTTCCTGGTCGGCTTTTGTTTTGGGTTCAATTGCCAAGGAGATAACCGGCTCGGGAAACTTGATTGTTTCCAAAATAATTGGGGCGTTTTCGTCAACTAGAGTATCACCAGTTTTGGTTTTTTTGGGACCAACCAAAGCAACAATTTCTCCAGCATAAGCCGCCTCAACCTCTTCGCGCTGATTAGCATGCATTAAGACAATTCGGCTTACCCGTTCCCGCTCATTAGTACGGGGATTAAAAAGATAAGATCCTGATTGCAGTACTCCGGAGTAAATGCGCGCATAGGTAAGTTTTCCTACATGGGTATCGAGCTGTAATTTAAAGGCTAAAAGACAGAGCTTCTCCTCTGGAACCAAAGAACGTTTAATGATTTTTTCAGTTCGAGGTTCGACTCCCTCAATTTCCTTAAGATCCATGGGCGAGGGTAAAAAATCGACTACCCCGTTAAGCACCGGTTGCACCCCTTTATTACGCAGGGAAGTTCCCGCATAAATAGGGACAATTTTGTAGGCAATCGTTGAGCGCCTAATCCCTTGTGTTAGTTCCTCATTGGAAATTTCCGCTTCGGCAATAAATTTCTCCATTAGGGCATCGTCATGTTCACTAACCTTTTCCACTAACTCAGCGCGTTTCTTTTTGGCAGTTTCTAGGTAATCAGCGGGAATTTCCACAGTGCTATATTTGGTTCCTTGAGGATCTTGATCCCAAAGATAGGCTTTCATAATAATCAAGTCAATTACCCCCTTAAAATCATTCTCTTTACCGATAGGAATCGTGATTGAAACCGGAGTGGCTCCAAGCCGATCACGAATTTGATTCATGGTGGCCTCATAGTTAGCGCCTAACTTATCCATTTTGTTAATGAAGCATAAACGAGGAACTTTGTATTTATCGGCCTGACGCCAAACAGTTTCCGATTGGGCCTGAACACCTTCTTCGGCATCAAAAATCACTACCGCTCCGTCGAGCACCCGTAAGGAACGCTCCACCTCGGCAGTAAAATCGACATGTCCCGGAGTATCAATCAGATTAATGCGAACATCTCTCCAAAAGGTGGTTGTGGCGGCAGAAACAATCGTAATCCCCCGCTCCCGCTCCTGCTCCATCCAATCCATCTGCGTACTTCCCTCGTCGATATCGCCAATCTTATAAGTTCGGCCGGTATAGAAAAGAAAACGCTCCGTAGTGGTGGTTTTGCCTGCGTCAATATGGGCAATGATGCCAATATTACGAATCATATCTAATTTTACGTTGCGATCTTTGGTGAGAATACTTTGTTGTGCCAAAAAATTAATTAGGAACTATTAACTTCGTTGATCCGATTATTTTACCAAGAAAAGTGCGCAAAAACTTTATTTGCCTCAGCTAACTTCTGTGCCTGCTGATTCTTTTCCACCGCCGCTCCTTTTCCCTCATAAGCATCGGTAAGCTCAGCAAAAAGTTTATCGGCAAAAGAGTGATTTTCTTTGTTTGAACGCGCCCGAGCAGCATCAACTAGCCACTTAAGTGATAAAAACAAGCGATGCCGAGGGGGAACCTCTTTTGGAACCATATAGGAGGCTCCACCAATCCGGCGTGGCCGAACTACCATCCGAGGAGAGACATTATCAATCGCCTTTTCTAAAACCTCGATTGGATTAAGTTTTTTCTCTTTAAATCGGTTTAGAGTAGCATAAACATGCTCGGCGGCAATGGTTTTTTTACCATCAAACATGATCAGATTAATGAGCTTGGCAACGGTTGCATTTGCATAAATTTCGTCAAATTCAACTTTTCTGATTTTGTATCCGCGACGTGGCATATTTTTAGCTGGAGGCTTTTTTGCCTAACTTTTGACCATATTTGGAACGAGAACTCTTACGATTTTCGACTCCGGCCGTGTCATAGACACCCCGAACAATGTGGTATTTTACACCTGGCAAGTCGGGAACCCGACCACCACGAACCAAAACAATGGAGTGCTCCGCTAAATTATGCCCAATACCGGGAATATAAGCAGTAACTTCCATTTTGTTTGAAAGCCTGACTCTGGCAATTTTTCGCAAAGCAGAGTTTGGTTTTTTGGGAGTCATTGTTCTTACAACCGTACAAACCCCTTTTTTAAAGGGAGAAGGATTGTAAGTATATTGACCGGTAAGATGATTAAACCATTTCTTAAGCGCCAAAGCTTTTGTGGAACGGTTTTTAGGTTTGCGCCCATGGCGCACTAACTGATTTATTGTTGGCATATTTATCCGTAATACTTATTAATTAACTCGGCAGTCACCGGAATTAGTCTACCGATTATAACATTTTCCTTAAGGCCATACAAATAGTCAATCTGACCCTTAATGGCAGATCGGGTAAGCACGCTGGTAGTATTCTGGAACGAGGCCGCCGATAACCAAGAATCGGTAAAGATTGAGGCATTGGTAATTCCCAAAATTTTGGCTTTTCCAGAAGCAGGCTTTCCTCCCTTGGCAACAATTTTTTTGTTCTCCTCTAAAAAGACATCTTTGTTTACTGCTTCGCCCATGAGGAAGTTAGTGTCACCTTCGTCCTCAATTAGAATCTTGTCGCTCATTTTGCGGATAATCACCTCAAAATGCTTGTCGTGGATTCCAATTCCCTGAGACTCATAAACATTCTGAATCTCATGTAGAAGATACATTTGGGTTGAACGAATACCCCTCACTTCCAGAACCTCTTTGATATCAAGGTATCCTTCACTTAATTGAGTTCCTTTGGTAATTAGGCTTCCATTCTTAATATGAAGTCTTTGTGTCATTGGAATCTGATAAAAGGCTGTGGTTTTACCATCGGTTGCAGCAATTTCAAGGTTGTAAACCTCGTTTTCATGATCCTCCCTAACCTTTACTTTTCCATCAATCTCAGCAATGGGAGAGATAACTTTGGGAGTGCGAGTTTCAAGCAGTTCCTCGACCCGAGGCAAACCTTGAGTAACGTCGGAGATGACAATACCACCAAAGTGGCGGACCCGCATTGTTAGCTGAGTTCCTGGCTCACCAATTGATTGGGCGGCCACCACGCCTACTGGCACACCTAAATCAACCGGCTGACTAGTAGTAAAGTCGGAACCGTAACACTTGCGACAGATTCCCCGCTTTGTTTGACAAAGCAGGGCACTACGCACTTCGACTTTTTCTACTTGGTGTTTATTAATCACGGAGAGCACCTCATCGGTTACCAAAACGTTCTTTTCAAAAAGCACCTTATTGCCAACTTTAACATCTTTGGCCAAATAACGGTTCATAACGCGCTCATTAAACTTGTCGCCCCGAACGCCGGTTCGAGTAATTAGCAAGCCGTCCTCTACTCCACAGTCCTCTTCCTTAACAATTACATCGTGGGCCACGTCGACCAAACGACGAGTTAGATATCCGGCATCGGCAGTTTTAAGAGCAGAGTCTGCCAAACCCTTGCGCGCACCACGGGTGTTAGTAAAGTATTCAAAGATCGTTAAGCCCTCACGATAGTTAGACTTCGTTGGCATTTCTACAATCTTTCCTAAAGGATCGTAAATTAAACCCTTAATCCCGGAAATCTGTTTGAGCTGTTCTCGAGAGGCCCGCGCACCACCGGATTTAATAATCACCTTCACTGGGTTATCTTCCTTGTATGTATCCCAGGTAAGATCGGCTAATTTTTCGGTAGTTTCAATCCAAACGGTATTGGCTAACTCTTTTTTCTCATTAAGAGTCACTAATCCTTGCAGATAGTTGTTTTCTATTTCCGTAACATTCAACTCGGCCTCGTTAACAACCTTGGCTTTTTCCGGATAAATTACACAGTCGGTAACCGAAAAAGAGGCTCCGGCAAACTTGGTTGCCGCCCAGAAACCAAGGTCTTTGAGGAGGTCGATTAAAACCGCGACTCGCTCTTGGGGAAGAACCTTCATTGCCTTCTTAATGAGAATCTTAACGTCGGCTGCTTTGAGTGGCTCGTTAACATAGGGAATCTCTTTGGGTAGTTTAGCGTTCAGAAGTACTCTTCCAACCGTGGTTTCCAACATTCCATTTTCTGTTCTTAGTAAAACTGCCTGTTGAAGTGTGAGTGAGTTTAACTGATAGGCAATTTCTACCTCCCGAGCTGAAGCAAAGTAAGGTATCTTCTCTTTCTCGACCTGCACCTTTTCGTCGGGACTAGTCAAAAAATAAAGACCCAAAACCATCTCTTTGTTTGGAATGGCAATTAAGGAACCGTCGGCTGGTTTTAGAAGGTTGACACTGGGCAACATATATTTTTTGACTTCTTCAATTGCTTCGTCCCCTAAAGGGACAAAGACTCCCATTGCGTCACCATCGAAGTCGGCATTGTAGCCCTGACAAACGCAAGGATGAAGCCGAATCGCAATATCGTCCGTTAAAACTGGGAAAAACGCCAAAATGCTCAACTTGTGCAAAGTGGGTGCCCGATTTAAGAGCACGGGATAGCTTTTAACCACTTTTTCCAAAATATCATAGATAATCGGATCCTTACTTTCAAAAAAGTTTTTAGCACTCTTAATATTAGTGGCAAAACCCTGAGTAATAATGTCACGTAAAATAAACGGCTTGTAGAGCTCAAGTGCCATCTCTTTTGGCAAACCAAACTGATTAATTTTGAGCTCTGGACCAACCACAATTACCGAACGACCAGAGTAATCAACCCGTTTACCTAACAGGTTTTGACGGAAACGACCCTGTTTCCCCTTGAGAATATCAGAGAGAGATTTTTTCTTCTTAATTCCCGCTCCGCCTCCACGTGCAGACCGACCAGAACTCTTGGTTAGATCAATGAGGGAGTCAACCGCCTCCTGTAACATTCTTTTTTCGTTACGAAGAATGATGTTTGGCGCTCCAAGCTCAATTAGATGGCGCAAACGATTGTTTCGGTTAATTACCCGACGATAAAAATCGTTCAGATCGGAAGTGGCAAACTTACCTCCGGTTAGCTGAACCATTGGCCGTAAATCCGGAGGAATAACCGGAAGAACAGTTAAGGTCATCCATTTGGGCTCAATTTTCGCCTTCATAAAGGCCTCAACCGCTCTGATTCGCTTCAGTAGTTTTCCCTTGGCGTCTCCCTTAGTAACCGCTAATTTTTTGTTCAGTTCGGTTAACAATTTGGATAAATCAAGATTACTTAAAACTTCAAGAATAACCTCGGCTCCCATACCCACCTCAACCAAATCGGAAATACCCAGCTCTCTGAAGGCCAAATAATCATCCTCCTCCAGAACATCCATTGGCCGAATTGTCTTGACTAACCTGGCCAAACGATTGTAATGATCTTCTTGGATCATTTTCTTTTCTTGATACTCGTTTGCGAGGGTAAGCCGTTTTTGTTTAAATTTATGGAGAGTTTCGGCTTCGGCAATACTTAGTTGATCTTTATTGGTGATTTTTCTCTTGATACTTTCAAGCTCTTTGGTTTCGGCTGTTTTAAGATCTTTCTGGAGGCGACTGTACCATTCATCCAAATTAGTTTTTGATTCTTTCTCTCGGGTACGAATAACTTTCTCGCCGTCTTTGCGCATCTCATCTTTTACTCCCTTAGTGAGGTAAAGGGCAAAATAAATGATTCTTTCAAGTGCGTTTGCAGGAATACCCAAAACCAAAGACATGGGCGAACTGGTGGTTTTAAAATACCAAATGTGGGCAACTGGAGCAGCTAAGGTAATATGGCCCATCCGCTCACGCCGAACACTTGAGGAGGTAACCTCTACTCCACAGCGGTCACAGACAATTCCTTTATAACGAATTCGTCGATACTTACCACAGTAACACTCATAATCCTTAGTCGGACCAAAGATTCGCTCATCAAACAAACCATCCTTTTCGGGTTTGAAGGTTCGGTAATTTATTGTTTCGGCTTTGACTACCTCACCATGGGATTTGGCTAAAATCTGCTCAGGTGAAGAAAGAGAGACCTTAATTGCCCGGAAAAAAACATCTTCGGCAACCTTTTTCGGAAGGAGTTTCTCAATATCCAATAAGCTTGCATTAAGCTGGGTTGCGTTATCTTGATCCATTATTTTAAAGTCTCAACTTCTAAAGAGAGGGCATTAAGTTCTTTCATTAGCACCTTGAACGACTCCGGAATTCCTGGGTCAGGAATTGGCAAGCCCTTAATGATTGCTTCAAAGGCACGGTTGCGACCTTTAATATCGTCGCTTTTAATTGTGAGCATTTCCTGAAGAGCATGAGAAGCCCGATGCGCTTCAAGCGCCCAAACTTCCATCTCTCCGAAACGCTGTCCTCCCATTTGCGCTTTTCCGCCCAGTGGCTGTTGGCTAACCAAAGAGTAAGGTCCGGTTGAACGAGCATGAATTTTGTCTTTGACCATGTGGGCCAATTTCAAAATATACTCATAGCCAACCACCACCTGATTCTCGTATGGTTCGCCCGTTTTTCCATCAAAAAGCGTAAATTTACCGTTAGCCGGCAAGCCAGCATCGGTCATCTGTTTGGTTAGAATAGCTTCGGAAAGGCGATCAAAAACAGGAGCGGCAACTTTTTTATTAAGTTTATTGGCCGCCATTCCAACATAGGTTTCAAAAAGCTGACCTAAATTCATTCTTGAGATAACCGATAAAGGAGAAATAATGACATCGATCGGAGTGCCATCGGCCATATAAGGCATATCTTCAACTGGGACAATTTTGGAAATTACTCCCTTGTTACCATGGCGCCCGGCAAGCTTATCGCCGACCATAATTTTGCGTAACTCCGCCACTTTAACAACCACTCTTTTCAAAACTCCTGGCTCAAGCTCCGCCCCACTTTTTTCAGTTAAAACCCGAACATCAATAACTACTCCGCTTTTACCGTAAGGAATGGTTAAGGAGGTGTCCTGAACATCTTTGGCTTTTTCACCAAAGATTGCCTTCAAAAGCCGCTCTTCGGCGGTAAGTTCTTTTTCGCCCTTAGGAGCAACTTTACCTACCAGAATATCGCCACCCTTAACTCGGGAACCGATAATGGCAATTCCATGACGATCTAAACTTGCCAAAACTTCCTCACGCACATTGGGAATGTCGCGGGTAATTTCTTCGGGACCAAGTTTCGTATTCACCACATCAACCTTGTATTCTTCAATCACCACCGAGGTTAAAAGATCCTCTTTTAGAATTCTTTCGGAAATTACAATCGCGTCTTCATAACCCAAACCTTCGTAAGCCATATAGGCAACCGAAAGATTTTGACCAAAGGAAATTTCTCCATTTACCGTACTTGGAGCGTCAATGAGAATTTGTCCTGCTTTAAACTTTTCCCCATTAGAAACATTAGGAACCTGAGAAAAGCTGGTATCTTTATTGGTACGTTGAAATTTTTGAATGGGATAAGTTCTTTCCTTCCCATCGGCCATTTTCACGGTTAATTGCTCGGCGTCGACATACTTTACCTCGCCAGCGGTGGCGGCAATCAATGAACGCCCCGCTCCCTGAGCAATGGTTGATTCCATTCCGGTTCCGACTAACGGACTTTCTCCTTTAATTAGAGGAACCGCCTGACATTGCATGTGGGTACCCATTAAGGCACGGCTAGCATCATCATTTTGCAAAAAGGGAATCAGGGCAGCTGACAAGCCAACCACTTGACGAGGAGAAATATCGATATACTGAACCGCCTCAACTGGAATCTCAATAAATTCACCGTTGTGACGGGCGGGAATGCGCTCTTCGAGAATAAAGCCATTCTCATCTTTTTTCAAATCGGAGTGGGTAATATAGAACTGCTCTTCGTCGTCTGGCTGTAGATAGACAATTTCCTTAGTGACCTGCATTTTTACCTTACCGCCTTTTTCGATTTTTTCGATTTTATAGTAGGGAGTTTCCATAAACCCATACTCGTTTACTTTTGAATAAAGAGCGAGATAAGTAACGACACCAATATTGGGACCCTCCGGACTTCTGATTGGACAGATTCTTCCATATTGTGAAGGAGAGATATCGCGAATGGAGAAAGAGGCCCGATTTTTTTGGATTCCTCCCGGGCCACCAACGGTTAGACGACGTAAATTATCAAGCTCTGAGAGAATGTTTGTTTGGTCAACGATGGTTGACAACTGACTGGTTTTGACAAAGGTATTAATTGCAGCAATTAACGGCTTGGGATTAAGCATTTGTGAGGGTAAAACATTGTTCGCTGGAGAAATTAGACTCATTCTTTCCTTAGTATCGCGCTCAACCCGCATCATACCAACCCGGACTCCGTACATTCCAATCAACTCTCCAACACGACGCACCCGACGATTGCCCAAATGATCAATATTGTCAAAACCCTTCTTGGTTTCGGCGAGCTTAATGAGGTATTTAACAATCTCAACTAAATCGTCTTTAAGTAACAAAAAGTTTTCCTTTTTGATTTCGGTTTTTAAATTAAGCTTCTTATTGATCTTATATCGGCCCACATTGGCCAAAGAGTAACGACGGGAATTAAAAAAGAGATTGTTAATTGTTTCGCGGGCATTCTCAAGTACCAAGGCTTCGCCAGGCTTAATTTTCTTGTAAAGTTCGAGAATTGCCTCTTCCTCGGTTTCGGTACGATCCTTCTCCAGCGTTCCTAAAATATATTCTTTGAAGAGATTCTGATCAAGATCGCTGAATTTTCGCAAAATTTCCTCCTTGCTCATTCCAAATACCTTAAGAATTAAGGAAACTGGGAATTTTCGCCGTTTGTTAATTTTCGCCTCAATCTGTTTGGTTTTGCCAATGAACAGATCCAGCCAGGCACCAATATAAGGACGGATTTCTGCGTTATAAAGGGTAATGCCGGTTGTTCGATCTTGCTCTGCGGTAAAATAGACCCCTGGAGCCCGAACAATCTGCCCAATAATGCATCTTTCAATGCCATTAATAATAAAGGTTCCCCGCTCCGTCATTTGAGGAAGATCACAGACATAAAGTTTTTGGGATTTGGTTTTTCCGGTTTGATTATTCTTTAAAACCAAATTCAAGTACACCGCAAACTGAAGGGTTAACTGTTTGTCAAAAGCTTCTCTTTCGGTAATTTTGGGTTGCTCAAATTCGACTCCTTCTAAATCCATTACCCAATTCTTCTTGGTATAGTCTTCAATTGGGAAAAACTCTTTAAGAATTTCGGCATACTCCTGTTTAAGGAAGCGATCATAGGATTGTTTTTGAAAATGGAGAAAATCGAGATCCTTTAAGTCTTTATTCTTGGCATCCTTGTTCAAGAAAACCCTTTGCGGATTTTTTTCGGGGGTTAGAAAATTGCTATTTTTCGTCATTCAAAAATGCTGTCAAATAAAAACCAAAGAAAAGCGCACAAAAATAGTACGCTTCTTCTAAGTCAACCAGTGAATTGTTAGTATATAAGAACCCTCGCGGCTTGTCAACTCTTTTTTACGGACTTTACCTCGAGCTTTAATTTGTCAATAATTCCCGCTATCTTCCGACCGGATTGCTTTTTTATTTTTTGCACTTGGGGACTATCGGACAGATCTTCGAGTAAAAAATGACCCTCCTCTCCCAGCTCTTCGGCACGCTTAAGAATCTCTCGACCAATCTTTCGGCCGGATTTGGTCATTGTTAGATAGAACCCTCCTCCAGCAATAAGCGCCCCTAAAAGAAAGCCTGAAAAAAAATTTTGCACTGAAGAGCCCTCTTCGTTAGGATTCGTCGTTTTCATGTTTGGCACGATTAAATAACTTCCCGACTATTCCACCAATAACCCGGGCGGTATCGGTGACTGAGCTCACCTCATGCAAAGAACGCTCCACAGTTTTGGCAATATTGGCAAACCCATTACTTAGATTGTTAATTCGTTTGGTAATCACCCGAACCTCCTTGAGTAGTAAAACGACCTGAATTCCAATGATAGTAATTAGAACCGTGGAGATTGAAAGCGCGGCAATAATCACAATTTGCAGTGTCTCAATATTCATACCCTTATGATGCAATATTCTTCCTTTAAAGTCAATTCAGTTTGTTCATTTAACCTCAACAATAAAGCGTTTCTGTTCTTCTTTTCCATTAGCGCCAATTGCCCTAATCACAATTTCGCGAGACCCCTTACTTTTGAAATAAAGCTCCTCCTGAAAATTTCCTTGCTCGTCTTGATAGATTTGTTGATCATTCAGATATAACAAAACTCCACTCTGCGTTTTTCCACTAACAAGTAGCGGAGTGGTTACCTTTAATTGCCGGGGAACTGGCTTGATTACTAGAAGCGGTTTTTGCCAAGCAAGAAAAAATTGAATTCCAAAAAAGAGGATTACTAAAAAAATTATTAAGTAAAGATACCAATTTGCGGGAAGTTGGCGACCTCCCTCCTCATAATCAGTTTTACGAATAAATTGTGCCGGTTCTAGCTCGTGCTCACGTTTGAGATAAGAAATAATTTTTGACTGATCCATTCCCAAAAAGGCAGCATACTTTTTTATCACGCCCTGTAAATAAGCAAAGGAGCCAAACTTGTTCCAGCTCCCACTTTCAATCTGTTCAAGTAGCGCAATTGAGATTCGGGTGCGGTGCTCAACCTCCTTAAGACTTAGATTAAGCGCGAGACGTTTTTCTTTGAGAAGCAGCGAAACATTCTTCATTCTCCCTTTTCAATAAGCTGTTCCGGATTGCTAATTAAAACCTCACGGGGTTTTGAACCGTCGGCTGGACCAACGACTCCCGCCTCTTCCAACTCGTCTAAAATTCTCGCCGCTCGAGAATAGCCAATTGAAAAGCGCCGTTGTAAAAGGGAGGCAGAGGCTCGCTTGGCCGTACAAACCATCTTCGTTGCCTCAGCAAACAACAGATCCTTATCGGAGGAGCGCACCATCACTTTTCCTGAGGAATCAACAATTGTCTTAGTTGCCTGCTCAGTTATCTCTTCAGTATAGTGAACCGTTGGCTGATTGGTTTTGAGAAACTCTACCAAGCTCGCTACTTCGGCATCGGTTACAAACGGACCCTGAATTCGAGAAGGTTTTGAGCTGTTTGGAGACATAAACAACATATCTCCCTTACCCAAGAGCTTTTCTGCCCCTGGCATATCGATAATTACCCGTGAGTCGATCATACTCGAAACATTAAATGCTAAACGCGCCGGAATATTTGCTTTCATTAGACCGGTAATTACATCGACGCTGGGCCGCTGAGTTGCAATAATAAGATACAACCCCACTGCCCGTGCTTTTTGGGCAATCCGAGTTATTGAATCCTCAACTTTTTTCGAGGCAAACATCATTAAGTCGGCTAATTCGTCAATAATAATAACTACAAAGGGCATTTTCTTTTCTGGATCGGTATTTTGGGCGTTATAGGAGAAAATGTCTCGTGATTTTACCGCGGACAATAGCTCATAACGCTTTTCCATCTCGTCAACCGCCCAATCAAGAGCGGCAATGGTTTTTTTAAGATCAACAATGACATTCGTCATTAGATGAGGAAGCCCGTCAAAGGGCATAAACGTAACTCGCTTAGGATCGATAAGTATTAGCCTTAGCTCATCTGGAGTAGTACGGAACAATAAAGTAGTAATCCAGGATCCTAACAACACCGACTTACCTGAACCAGTAGTTCCGGCAATTAATACATGAGGCATGGCATTAATATCAATAAACTGCGGCTGATTGGAAACATCAAGCCCCATTGGTACTCTTAAGAGATTTTCCCGTTGCGTAAAAGCTGGTAAAGCCAACATCTGCCTTAGAGGCACAACTTTGGGGCGAATGTTTGGTACCTCAATTCCAACCAAACTCTTACCGGGAATTGGCGCTTCGATTCTGATTAATCCATGAGGAGAGGCTAAAGCCAAAGCGAGATTGTTTGAAAGAGAGGTAATTTTGTTGAGCTTTACACCTTTAGCAATTTGCAGAGCGTACTGAGTTACCGCCGGACCATAGTTTATATCGGCCACCCGCGCTTTTATTCCGAAGCTATCCAAGGCTTCCTCAATTGCTGCTGCGTTCTGTTTAACATCGCCTCTTTCTGCTTCTACCTCTTTAACATTACTTAACAGTGAAAGCGGGGGGAACTTCCATTTCTCGCCAGTCAAACGCACCGGCATTGGTTTGAGTAAGGGCTCCACGCTTGATTGAACTTCGCCTAACTTCGCCATTCCCGTTTGCGGCCGCTTGGCCAAAACCGACTCTTTGTTTAGCGCTCCGCCAATAAAATTGCGGTCCTCCTTCTCTCTTTCTTTTTCCTTCTCTTTGGCACTTTTAGCACGATTTTTCCTGATGTTTTCCAAGGTTTTTGCCACTCCGGAGAACAGGCGGTCTAACATTCCCACAACTCCTTTTACAAAGTCCGGCAGTGAGATCTCAAAAAAGATGAGAATGCCCACTAAAAAGACAAAAGTAAAGGTAATGAGCGTTCCTGGAGCTGATAGTAGGTTTGAGATCTGCTCGCTCAACAGCATTCCCAAATAACCTGCCTGAGCAACAATTAAACCGGAAATAAAAATCAATAAGTACCCCAAAAGCCAGTTCGGTTTAATTATTTTAAACCGCTTGCTCTGGACCATTCCTCCAGCGGCAAAAAGGAAAACAAAGGTAAAGAGAAAGCTCATGCTCCCAAAATAGTAATTCAGTTGCCGATTGATCATTTTGAGAACGGTCGCTTCCTGTTTGAAAGAAAGCAGAGTTAATCCAAATAGTAGTAAGAAAAGCAGCGAAAAAATACCGTAGATTGTTTTGGACTTCAGTTTAACCTTAAAAAAAGGAATTTTAAATGACTTGTGCCTGCCCATATCCAAGATTATATATGAAATCAGCTTTGCTTGCTTAAAATTTAAGATGCATTTTAAATTACAATCAGATATAATTTTGGGATGACAGTTAATCAAAGTGAAATAAAACCTACAGAAACTTATATTACCACCGAAGAATAACGTGCCGCTGGTCTTTTTGCAATTACTATATCTTTATTTGGACAGCCTGAGCCTTCTGGACTAAGAGAGGCTGCTTCAAATACAAAGGGACCACTCGAAAGAGATTTTCCAAAAGGTACACGTTCAAAATTCCCTTAGCACAATATTTATATATTCAAGCTAATCATTCTTAGGGACTCGACCAAATGACTGTTCTAGACTGTCGATTAACTTTAGAAGTAAATAGGCTGGAACCACAAGACCTTTTAGATCAACTGATGAGGGGGGGTTATCGTTCTCATGAATCTCAAAAATATCTGCAAAAACCTTGCCAATACCCCCTTCACTAGAACAAAAACCAAAATCTCTTGCAAGCGCATCTAAAACACGACCAGTGTTACCACTCACTTCTGTTCCATGATAAAGATAATCACCAATTTCACCCCGAATCGTATTTAAAACCACTTGTTTATATCTTCGTACTAAAAAGGGCTTTGGCAGTACATCATAGTTCGGAATTAATTCAGCTAAAGCTCGCTCAATGTTCCAACGAGCTCGATCAAATTTACCTTGTTCTTTCTCAATAACTTCACCATTAATTTGCCGATCAATCGAACCAGAAACCCCTTCTGATTTGCGTAAAAGGTCCTTTGCTAGAGGTCCTGGTTCCCTCAATAAAAAATCATCCCGACTAGGATAAAATAGAAAATGAACCGGCAGAATGCGTTCATTAAGCCCTTGTCCAACCGGAAAATCCAGAACAAGATTATCCGATTGAAAACTTTGACCAACATATCCCGGTTCATCTTTTGGTTCTGTTCCCTTTACAAACGACTGTTCAGCAATATAACGAGTAGCCTCTTCCATATTAACTTGAGTAAAAAAAATCGGAACAATTCCCCGATTTTCAGTTACCAACAGATTGTTAGCTCGCAATTCAAACAAAAATTGAATATATTCTGAAGGATCTCTCAAAAGAGGACTGAAAATTAGGAAGTCACAATCGCTTCCAGTGCGTAATTTTACTTCAGTGGTTTGAGCAAATGAACCTGAAACTGAAACTGAACTGTCTGGATCACGTTTTAAAAGGGACATACCCAGAGGTCTTACAACTTCCCTCACATAGGCCCCCACTTTAGCATGTCGATCCTCCTGTACCGAATCCAGTCTACCCAAATTATCTAATCCTAAAAATTGCGCAATTTTTAGGTTATGTAAATCAACAATTTTGCTTCTACCTGGAGCAATCTGTTCAGGAATAGACATAAAAAAACCGCGCTTTTAGGCGCGGATTAAATGCATTTTATAAAAAAAAGACAACTTGCGTTGTTCCATATTCAATTATGGCAATCGTTATGAGAAATTGCAAACGAAAAACTACTTTAAATGACTTTGAATTGTCTTGAGAATCATATTGAGAGCAATCTTATTTTTCCCTCCCTTAGGCACAATAATATCCGCTATTTGTTTATAAGGTTCAACAAACTTTTCGTGCATTGGTTTAGACATTGTTAAATATTGATTAAGAGAAAAGTCAAGCGTTCGCCCTCGCTCTTCAATATCCCGCTTAATCCGCCTTCCTAACCTAATATCGGCTTGAGCATCAACGTAAACTTTAATATCAAAGAGATTGGCTAGGGTTTTATTGGCAAAGATCAAGATTCCTTCAACTAAGATAACCGGAGCCGGCTTGATTAAGATTATCTTCTTAGTCCGGTTGCTAACTTTGAAGTCATATACCGGAACCGCAATTGACTTTCCCTGAAGTAAATCTTGAAGCTGTTTAATTAAGAGGGTTGTTTCCAGAGAATTAGGATGATCAAAGTTCACTTTTTGCCGCTTTGCCAAAGTCAGATTTGACAGATCACGGTAATAGCTATCGTGAGAAAGACAAACAATCTGGCTACCAAAGTGTTTTTTGATTGCTTTAACAAGGGTACTTTTGCCCGCCCCTGTTCCTCCGGCTATGCCAATTAGTGTTTTAGATTGTATAGTCATTTTCAATAAAAGCCTTATCTGAAGGTATTGATCCCAGTAACTTCTCTTGCAAAGCATCAATCAAAGCTACGGTGAAAAGTGCCGGTTTTACCAACTCTTCAATTCCCTCTTCACTGCTTCTACGATGATCATGACGGTGAATCTGTAGTAATGGACAATAAGCATTCGTTAACTGTCCCCCAGTCAGATCAGCAAAATCTCGATCTAGATTATTAAGTATCTCTTCAATTCCTGCTCCATCAGCATTAGGATATACGGAATGGAGAATCGAAGTTCTTAATACTGTTAAAATTACATTTTTAAAAAGTAACTCCAGAGTGTCTTGAGGCAAAAGATCCTGATTTAAAATTAATTCCGCCAGAGCTTTTTCAATTCTCCAGCGGGCAGTATCTAAACCAGCCATAGTTGAATTAGGCCAATTATAACAGACTAAATCTGGTTTGATCTGCCGATTACCTGCACAAATTGTTGATGCTAAAAGCCGCCGCGCTAAATCAGGATGCTCTCTTGCCGCATATGTTTCCATATCTGGATATATGAGTAGATGTAAGGGTAAAAAATGGTCTCCAAATGTTCCGTTTAGTGGAACGTGAGGAGAGTGTGAATCAAACAACCCCAGATCGGAGTACATTCCTATTCCTCGATTATGGCGCATACTTTCTTTAGCTGCTCCTCGAAAATGTTCTTCTTCATTAGCTGAAGTAAAAACAACTGGGACTGTGCCAGTTGCCTGAATAAACCAGTGATTATATTCTCTTATTCGAGCTAAAAACTGCAAATATGTTTCCAAGTCTCGAAGTTGTGGATTAAAAACCAATAAATCAAAATCGCTTCCAACTCGAAGAGGATTATTATCTATTACATTTTTGGCTGCCGAACCCCCAACTAACACTATAGCCTCAGAATGAAAAAACGGAGAAGCACGATTCTGAAATTCTTGAGCGAGAGGTCTGGCTGTTGCATTGAGATAGGCCCGCATTTTGTTTATCCGGCCAGCATTTTCCTTCGTTAAGTTCGCATTATCAAACTCTTTTTTCATAAAACTAAAAACCTTCCTTTTTGCCTTAAAAAAATACTCCCTAAAACGGAGTATTAGAGGTAATATAACTAACCGCACAAATATCTGTCAAGTGGCTTAACTACAAATAAAGATTTATATATAATGAATCTAAATGAAGAAAGCCGTTGGGTTGGCGTTATTGGTAATAGTAATTGCGGGGCTTTTTTTGAGCGTTCGCAAAAGCTTGGCAACCGTTAGCTATCATTACCGCTACCAAATTCTTACTCAAGGAAAAAGCTATCCGGCAAACACTAATCTGGAAATAAAACTCTACATTAACGCCGAAGGTGAGCAAGTTAACTCTGCCGCAACAACCGTAACCTACAACACTACCAATCTGCAACTAGCCGAAGTAAAGAAATGGAACCTTTTTGAGTTGAATGTCGACACTAGCGAGGGCGGCGTGATTAAAATTGACGGAACCAGTACCACTCAGTTTAGCGGAGAGGCGCCTCTAGCCTATTTGTATTTTACCACCAAGACTGCAATCACCGATCTCACTCAGGTACTTTCAGTCCAGAGCGGAACGACGGGAATCACTCCCCTGCCAACCGGAAGTAACCCCACAGTAGCTGAACCTTCCCCAACAGTAATTGTTTCTACCCTCACGCCAACGACTGCCCCAACCTCAATTCAACCAACGGCTGGCCCAACCTCAGCTATTCAAATTCCTAGCTGTCCTAATATTGAAGGAGACGGACCCTTCACTTTAGTAATTATTCCCGATAGCTACACTGACCTAGCCGAATTTGAAGCCGACGCTAAAACCACCGTTGGCCATATTAAAGGAAACAACCTTGATCCGGCTGGACTAAAAAAGTTTACCTTCCGCTACTCTACTGACTTAAGCAAGGACTATCGAGTAACCGTAAACCAGCGAGATGTAAATTTTGATGTTAACTTGGCCAAGTCAACTCAGCAGGCCTGTGCCGGAAACGGGCTGCTAGTGCTTAGCAAAAAGTACCCCACTCGCGAGGCGAGTATGGGAATTGGAGGATTCTCGGTGATGTACAGCGGCTATGCGGTCGTTCTTAAACACTCCTTGTTTGTGGCAATGCACGAACTCTCACACGCCTTAGCCGGAGTATTTGACGAATACAGTTTTGGGACACAGGCAAACTCCAGCCCGGTTTCTTATAACTGTGCCGGATCAAATCGAGAGCGTTGCCAAGAATGGGCAGAAAAATTTGCCGGCGACCCTAAGGTTGGCTGTTTCCAAACCTGCGGCTATACCAATTGGTACCGCTCAACTCAGTGGAGCGCCATGAATAACAACCCCGCGGAGATGAATTATTTTAATCCACCATCTGTTGAGATGTGGAATAGTTTTTTTGCCAAATACTAAGAGATGCAAAACAATACAAAATTACTCTCAATTGTCGCCATTTTACTCTTAATTTTTGGGGGGCTTTATTATTTTCTGAAAATAGTGCAACCCAAGCCACTTTATCATCAGGCAATTAAGCTTTCTTTAAATCAATTAGGAAATAATGAGCTTTCTCTCCAGGAACTTAAACTTGAGTCCACTTACTCCGAAACCGCCAAAAGTGATCCCAAAATTACCGCCTATTACCAAGCAAAAATTGTCACTCGCAACAATAAGGTCCTCTATACCACTCAGGTTCCCAAAGAGTACTTGTTTACCGCCTTTACCTATGCCGGATATCAAGCAGCTCCTCCTCAGTCGGTAATAAACAGCCAGATTGAGCTCTACTTACCGGTTTACAAAAATGCGGAAAAAGCGGTTATTGAAGACGAAATGGGCAATACTATTATGAGTATTAATCTCAAAAATCTTTCCACAGCGGACGTTGGTACCCCCAACCTTTGTGGAAACAGTATCTGTGACGCAGGCGAAAGCCGTTTTAACTGTGATGCTGATTGTCAGTAGCGTTTTGCGGTTTAGTGGCTTTAAGTTTTAGGCGACCTTTTTCGTCAACCTCATCAATCGTAACTTCAATTGCATCACCGACCCTAAAGACATCATTGGCGTCTTTAACAAAGCCCATACCCATTCGGCTAACATGCAACAGACCTTCCTTACCCGGCGCAATTTCGACAATTGCCCCAAAAGCAAGTACTTTAATGACGTTGCCGTTAAAGGATTCGCCGATTTTGTAGACCTTGCTGATGCTTTCGATTCGCTCCGTCGCAATCCGAACCTTTTCTGGATCAACTCCGGAGATTGAGACGCGACCATCCTCACCAACATTGATCTCACAACCAGTTTCGGCAATTAATTTCTTAATATTCTTTCCTCCCGGACCGATAATTTCGCCGATTTTGTCCTCAGGGGGAATAACGATCTCTACTCTCGGAGCGTATTTGGAAAGCTCCCCACGAGGAGCGGTAATTGCTTTATTCATAACCTCCAATACCTCAGCTCGGGCAGTTTTGGCAAGTCCTAGAGTCTCCCTAATCATTTCTTCAGTTAAACCAGAGTTCTTAACATCCAACTGAATCGCAGTAATTCCTTTTTTGGTTCCGGCAACTTTAAAGTCCATCTCGCCATAAAAATCTTCAATACCAATAATGTCCGTCAGTAACTGATACTTTTGATCGGTATCGCGAATAATTCCAATCGCAATCCCGCCAACCTGATCGGTAATTGGTACACCCGCGTCCATTAAGGCCAGGCTTGAACCGCAGGTTGAGGCCATTGAAGTAGAACCGTTAGAAGACAATACTTCGGAAACTACTCGTACGGTATAGGGAAAGTTATTTTCGCTCGGAAGCACCTGCTCAACCGCTTTTTCCGCTAAAGCGCCATGCCCAATCTCCCGCCGTGAGGGAAAACCAAACCTACCGGTTTCGCCAACAGAGTAGGG
>Ga0172374_1000226_pt1 | contig 45224 bp, 34 predicted proteins | sample LakKiv3m_FD_114536 | JGI IMG/M metagenome (GOLD analysis project Ga0172374, IMG submission 114536) | Freshwater microbial communities from Kabuno Bay, South-Kivu, Congo - kab_092012_10.3m | ecosystem: Environmental > Aquatic > Freshwater > Lake | place: Democratic Republic of the Congo... | reverse complement strand
TGAGCAAGAAACTGCTGAAACGGTTGAAGGGAGAAATTTCACTGGAGAGTGAAGTGGGAAAAGGGACCCGGTTCATTGTACGTTTCCCTGTATGCTCCGTTCCAACCCGGGAGGAAGAGCTCTCACAAAAGGAGACCATTGGCATCACTCCCGAATCCACCAAAGAGCCCCCCCCGGAAAAAACACAACGCTTCACCATATTAAGTGTTGAAGACAATGAATACAACCAGGAACTGATCGAGATATATCTCAAAGACACCTATCACCTGGAAATGGTGTACGACGGGGAGTCGGCGATCGCGTTTGCAAGAGAAAAGCCTTCAGACATGGTCCTGATGGATATCAATCTCGGAGCAGGGATCGACGGTGTGATGGCGTTGCAGAAGATCCGGGAGTTGAAAAGCTATCAGACGGTTCCGGTCATTGCGGTGACCGGATATACCAGTGAGGTGGATAAACAGAATCTGTTGGCTGCCGGATTTGATGAATTCCTGCCAAAACCATTCAACAAATCACAACTCAACAAGATCATTCAGGAAACCTTTATGAAATCCGGGAAGGAGTGACCCCTCAGATTTAACATGCCCCTGTTTAGAGAAAAACAATCACTACACGATGAATGAACCCATTCGCATCCTGATCGTTGAAGATCAGATTTCCGATGTGGAGATCCTGACACATCATCTCACAAAGGGAGGATTATCGTTCACCCACCAGGTTGTGGGAACTGAAGAGGCGTACATCGAAGCACTGGAATCAGCCAAACCGGACGTCATTCTCTCAGATTATCACCTTCCCGGTTTTGACAGCTGGAAAGCCCTGCAGCTCAGAAATCAGATTGCGCCTGAGGCTCCGTTCATCCTGTTCACAGATTCGACCAATGAAGAGGCCTCAGCAGAATATTTGAAAACAGGCGCAGACGATTACCTGATCAAGGAGCACCTCAACCGGTTGGGATCGGCAGTCCATGCCGCCCTTGAGACAAAGATGGCGATCAGGACCAAAGTTGAAACCGAGGAATCGCTGCGTCACAGTGAAGTCAAGTACCGGAAAATTTTCGAAAACATCCAGGATATTTTTTATCAGGTCGATTCTGATGGATTCATCAGGGAGATCAGTCCATCCATCTACCGGTATTCAGGATATACCCGAGAGGAACTGATCGGCAAACCGGTGGCAGAGGTGTACTACAGCCCCGAAGACATGGTGACATTCCTGAAGAAATTAAATGAGACGGGGGAAATTGCAGATTACGATGTACGGTTGAGGACCAAAGAGGGACAGGTTCGATGGGCATCCATGAATGTGCATACACTTTTTGATTCAAATGGAAATCCGTGCGGGAGGGAAGGTTCGTTGCGCGATATTTCAGACCGGAAACAGGCTGAAAATATCCAGAAAATACTCTACAAGATCTCGAATGCGGTTGCGACCACCAGCGATATCAGGGAACTGATCGGGAAAATACAACTGGAGCTGAGCAACTTACTCGACACGACCAATTTTTATGTAGCCTTGTTGAATGAAGAGACCGGGATGCTCACCACCCCTTATTATCAGGATGAAGTGGATGACCTGGACACCTGGCCGGCCGAAAAGTCCACCACGGGGTATGTGATCCGGACACAAAAATCCTTGTTGGCTTCTGCTGAAGAGATCCGGCGGTTGATCGATGCCGGTGAGATCGAGATTGTCGGTGTTCCGGCCAGTGCATGGCTGGGAGTGCCCTTGTTTATAGAGGGGAAAACGATTGGCGCCCTAGTGATCCAGAGTTATGACAATCCCAAGGCATACACCCTGAAGGATATGGAGATGCTGGAAATCATCTCCCATCAGATCAGCCTCTCCATTCAGCGGAAAAGAGCGGAAGAAGCGTTGAAGGGCAGTGAGGAGAAATTCAGGACAATCTTCAGCGAATCCCCCATTGGCCTTGAGTTGTATGATGCCGACGGCACCCAGGTCATGGCCAATGCCGCTTCTTTTAAGATGTTTGGCATCCCGGATGAAAGTTCTGCCGGCTTTAACCTGTTTAAGGGGACCAGCCTGACAGAACCTCTGAAAAAGAAATTGAAACACGGGGAGCCCATTTTCTATCAGGCGTCGTTCAATTTCGACAAGGTCAGGGCGCTGAACCAGTATCATACGACAAGAACCGGGACGGCAGCGATGGAGTACATCATCACCCCGCTCAAATCTGAAGATCAAAAGAACATCACCGGCTATCTGCTGCAAGTCCAGGAGATCACCTCAAGGAAAAGAGCGGAAAAGATCCAGCAGGTACTGTTGCAAATCGCCAATGCCTTCAACACCACCTCCGACCTGAAAGACCTTGATGAAAAGATCCGCACTGAACTCGGGGCCTTGCTCGACACCTCCAACTTCTATATTGCTTATTATGATAAAACCACCGGGATGCTTACAACACCGCATGCCCGGGATGAAAAAGACTGCTTTGACACCTGGCCTGCCGAGAAATCGATCACGGGGTATGTCATCCGGCACAAAAAGCCCTTGTTGGTCAGGAGGGATGAGATCCTGGCGATGCACGAGCGAGGGGAGATCGATCTGATCGGCACCACAGCCCAGTGCTGGTTGGGTGTTCCCCTTTACGCCGAGGGAACCATCCTGGGGGTGTTGGCAGTTCAGAGCTATGACAATCCGGATGCCTATCAGCAACAGGATATGGACATGCTGACATTCGTCTCCTCCCAGATCAGTCTAGCCGTGCAACGCAAAAAGTCGGAAGAGGCCTTGCGGGAAAGCGAAAACAAGTACCGGACGATCTTTGAAAACATTCAGGATGTGTTCTGTCGAATCGGGCCTGACGGGAATATCAGCGAAATCAGCCCCTCTGTGGTAAAGATCACGGGATATTCACGGGAAGAATTGATCGGGAAGCAGATCACGGCACTGTTTTACAATCCTGATGAAAGACCTGCCATCTACAAGGAGATCCAGGAAAGAGGAGAACTCAAAGATTACGATCTCCGGTTAAAAACAAAGGATGGGTTAATCAGATGGGCCTCCCTGAATGCACATTCCGTCTTCGATCCAGCCGGAAATCACCTCGGAGGGGAGGGCACGTTACACGATATATCCGAACGAAAAAAGGGTGAAGAGGTCAGGCAGGTTCTGTATCATATTTCCAGGGCCACCCTCTTGCCCATCGATGTGGAAGGATTGATTGAGATCATCCGGCAGGAGCTGGGAAAGCTCATTGATACCGAGAATTTTTTCGTGGCTTTCTATGATGAAGCCACCGGCATGCTGAATGCCCCTTACTGGAAAGATGCCTACGATCAGATCTCATCCTGGCCGGTCGAGACATCTGTATCAGGCATTATCATCCGAGACAATAAATCCCTGCTTTTAAAAAGGGAGGATATCAAAGCGTTGAGATCAAAGCAGGTCATCGGAGAGGTTGAAGTTCATTCCATGTGCTGGCTGGGTGTCCCGCTGCGGGAAAAGGGGAAAGCCATCGGCACCTTTGTGGTGCAAAGCTACACCGATTCGGATGCATATACCCAACAAGACCTGGAGATGCTGGAGTTTGTTTCGCACCAGATCAGCATCTCCATCCAGCGGAAGAAAGCGGAACTGGAACTGAATCAAGCCCTGCAACAAGCCCAGGAATCAGACCGGTTGAAATCCGTCTTTTTAGCCAATATGAGTCATGAGATCCGGACACCGATGAATGCCATACTGGGATTCTCTGATCTGCTGGGCCAGGCGGAGACTTCACCAGGGGAGATCGAACGGTTCACTACGATCATCCGTAATTCAGGGGCCCGGCTGATGCACCTGATCGATGATATCATCGATCTCTCGAAACTGGAGGCCAACCAGATCAAGATCACCAAAACGCCCTGCCACGTCAACCAACTGATGCATGCCACAATGAACTCTTTCAACAACCATGCATTGCTGAAGCAAAAGGATCTCAAACTGACCCTTGACCTCTCAGGCATCAAGGATCCAACGGTCACGGTCACCGATGAAGTGAGGCTGGGACAGGTACTCGACAATCTGGTCTCCAATGCATTGAAATACACCCGGGAAGGGACGATCATAATGGGGGCTGAGCAGATTGAACAAAACGGTTCACCCTGGCTCAGGTTCTCTGTTTCGGATACCGGTAAAGGAATCCCTCAGGAAAAACTTCCGATCATCTTTGAGCGGTTCCGTCAGGTAGAGGAGGATGATTACCATGAAGGGGCCGGGTTGGGCCTCAGCATTTCCAAAGCGTTGGTTGATCTTCTTGGAGGGGAGATCAGGGTGGTGTCTGAGGTAGGGAAAGGGAGCACATTTTCCTTTACCATTCCTTACACGGAGCCTCAAGCCCCTTCACCAAGCAGCCTGTCACATCACGACCACAAACCCTTCCTCCTGTCCGGGAAAAAGATTCTTATGGTGGATGATGATCCTGATTCGGTGTTTTACTTATCCGTATTGCTTCAGGAGACCGGGGCTATGCTGACGGTTGCCAGCGACGGAGAGATGCTGATGGATCTGCTGCAAACAACCATACCTGACCTGATCCTTCTCGACATCAACATGCCGGGAAAAACAGGTTATGAATGTCTGAAGGAGATCCGGAAAAAAGCGTATCCTGTCAAGGTGATCTCCCAGACCGCATATGCCATGGAAGATGAAAGGCTCCGGTGTATGGAATTAGGCAGCGATGCCTATCTGGCAAAACCCTATACGAAAAAGGAGTTGCTGGATAGCATCAAATTGGTGCTGTCTGATTGAAACGGGCCAAAACTTATAGATTCTTTTTACATTTGCGGATGAAACCGCATTGATTATCCGATTCATGAAGCGAGCTGCCTCCATTCTCCTTCTCCTCTGCATCACCTTTCCCTTCTGGGGCAGCTATTCCTGGCTGATGATCTCAAAACAGATCATCAGAAAAGAGGTCCGGAATCAACTGCTCTCGGGGATGCACAAAGAGGACCTGGTCCTGCTCACCTTCACCCGGAAAGAGGCCCTGAAGCTCCTCAAGTGGGAAGATGAGAAGGAGTTCGAATACCTCGGGCAGCTTTATGATGTGGTAGAGAGCGGAACAGAGGGAGATCTCTGCTGGTATTCCTGTTACCCCGACCTGGAGGAGAGCTCCCTGAACCGGCAGATCGCCTCGCTGGTGGAACAAACGCTTGGCAACAGCCAGCAGCAAAAAGAACAGCAGAAGCAATTGATCACCTTCCTGAAGGTCAACTACCTTTCGAATCCGTTTACATGGCAGGCGACCTCTCCCGAAAAGGACCCGCAACTCACCCCGGAGCTTCAAACCCATTGTTCCCCCGGGTACACCACCCCGCCTTCCCCTCCTCCGGAATCTTAGATTCAGTCCTGAAAACGTCCGAAGTCCCTTCAGGGGATAAACATGGTTGCCATGCATTACAAGCGAATCAATGGTTATGCTTATGCATTGACTGAACCTTTGCGGACGTTCCTTTAATCAGTTTTTCTCTCTGTCTCATTTTCCTTTTTTTGAACATCATGAAAACAACACTATCTCTATTTCTACTCCTATTCCTATGCCTCTCTCTCTCCGGATTCAGCCAGATCCTGACCATCACCGACAGTGAAAGCGGCCAGCCGCTCGATCTGGTCACCCTCTCGGGGGATCACATGAAAACCTTTGTGATGACCAATGCGGATGGCCAGGCTGACATCTCCTCATTGAAAGGAGCCGGCACCATCGAGATCCGGCTGATCGGCTACCAGACCATAACGACCGGTTATGCAGCGCTTGAGCAGTCGGGGTTCTCCATTACCATGCAGCAAACCGCCATCAACCTGAACCAGGTGGTAGTCTCGGCTTCCCGGTGGAACCAGGATGAACGGGAGATCCCGGCCAGAATCCTGACCATTTCACCCAAAGAGGTGGCCCTGGAAAATCCCCAGACCACCGCCGATCTGCTGAACATCAGCGGGGAGGTCTTCATCCAGAAAAGCCAGCAGGGAGGGGGAAGCCCCATGATCCGCGGGTTTGCCACCAACCGGCTGCTCTATACCGTTGACGGCATCCGGATGAACACCGCCATCTTCCGCAGCGGGAACCTGCAGAATGTCATCTCGCTGGATCCCTTTTCCTTTGAAAACACTGAGGTGATCTTCGGTCCGGTCTCCCTGATCTATGGCAGTGATGCCATTGGTGGCGTGATGTGTTTCCAGACCCTCAAACCGCAGTATTCCCTCTCGGAAAAACCCCTCATCTCAGGCAACGCGCTGGCCCGTTACTCGTCGGCCAACAATGAGATCACAGGACATCTTGACGTAAGCGTGGGATGGAAAAAATGGGCCTTCGTCACCAGCTTCTCAAGCAACAACTACGGAGACCTGACGATGGGCAGCCACGGCCCCTCCGACTACCTGCGACCCTGGTATGTGGAGCGGATCGATTCCACCGATGTGGTGGTCACCAACGAAAACCCGAAGGTGCAGAAGCCGACGGAGTATTCCCAGATCAACCTGATGCAGAAGATCGGTTTCAAGCCGAACGAGCATTGGGAGATCCAGTATGGCTTTCATTACTCCATCACCTCCGACTACTCCCGTTACGACCGGCTGATCCGGACAAAGAACGGATTACCCCGAAGTGCCGAGTGGTACTATGGCCCGCAGGAGTGGATGATGAACAACCTCACCGTCACCAACAGCTCATCCAATGTGATGTATGACCGGATGACCCTCCGCCTGGCCTGGCAGCTATTCGGTGAAAGCCGCGTCGACAGGGATTTTCAGAAGCCAACCCGCTACCACCGCGTGGAACAGGTCAATGCCTGGTCCGCCAATGCCGATTTCATCAAGAACCTCGGAACCAGGCATTCCTTCTGCTACGGGCTGGAGGTGGTTTGGGATGATGTGAAATCGACCGGAACCGACGAGGATATCACCACCGGCAACGTGGTAGTGGGCCCCTCACGGTATCCGCAGTCCACCTGGGCCTCCTACGCCGCCTACCTGAGCTACACCTTCCGCATCACCCCGAAATTCCTGCTGCAGGCCGGAGCCAGGTACAACTACTTTACCCTGAAGGCCGACTTCACCGACAACCTTCCCTACTATCCCCTTCCCTTTTCGGAGGCCAACGTGAAGAACGGCGCCCTCACCGGAAATCTCGGGTTTGTCTACAATCCCACCGAAAAGTGGTCGCTCATCATGAACCTCTCCACCGGCTTCAGGGCCCCCAATGTGGATGACCTGGGTAAGATCTTTGATTCGGAACCGGGAGCGGTGGTGGTGCCCAATCCGGACCTGAAACCCGAATATGCTTACAATGCCGAGCTTGGCGTTGCGAAGGTATTCGGCGAAGCGGTCAGGATTGATCTCACCGGTTATTTTACCTATCTTGACCAGGCGATGGTACGCAGGGATTACACGCTCAACGGCATGGACAGCATACTATACGACGGCGAGATGAGCAGGGTGCAGGCCATCCAGAATGCCGCCTTTGCCACTGTGTACGGCATCCAGGCAGGATTGGAGGTCAAGCTGCCGGCCGGATTCGGGTTTACCTCCCAGTTCAACTACCAGAAGGGGGAAGAGGAGCTTGACGACGGAACGAAGAGCCCCCTCCGCCATGCGGCACCCTGGTTCGGCGTCTCCCACCTCACCTTTACCTCAGGCAAGCTGGAGCTGGACCTCTACGGGATCTATAACGGCGAGATCAGCTACGCCAACCTGGCTGAAGAGGAGCGCGGCAAGGCGTACCTCTATGCACAAGATGCCGACGGAAATCCCTATTCGCCATCTTGGTACACGCTCAATATCAAGGCGTTGTATCAGATCACAACCAACTTCTCAGTCAGCGCCGGGGTGGAGAACCTCACCGATCAGCGGTACCGTCCTTACAGTTCGGGTATTGCCGGGCCAGGAAGGAATTTCATTCTGGCGTTGAGGGCGAGATTTTAGGGCTCAACCTCCCGCTCAGCAACAGCAGGGCGGTCTCGCGGGTTTTGGTCTCAAACCTGGCGGTGAGGAGCCTAACGCGGGCATCCAGGAGGTTTTTCTGGATCTCCCGCAATTGGAGGGAGGATATGGCTCCCACGGTATAACTTTCGAGGGCGATCTCCATGTTCCGGGTGGCCAGGGTCAGGTTTTCGGTCTCAAAGCCGACCAGCTGCAGCTGGTTCATGTACTCGTTGTAAACCCGGATCAGCCAGGCCTCTAATTTCAGTTCCAGCCGTTTCGCCTCGAACTCCCTGTTAAGTAACGTGATCCTGGCATCCTGTTTCAGCCGGTTCAGGTTCAACCCATCGAACACATTGATGCGTGCCGAGATTCCCACGGATGGGCCGAACTGCCTGTTGAATTTGGTCATGGAGGCCTCTGATTCATTCCGGTAATAGGAAAGTCCGGCCAGAAAATCGATCTCCGGGAATTGCTGTGCTGTTGCGCTTTTGATATCGAGGGAGGCGGCCTCTGTCTCTTTCCCGGCCAGCAGCAGTTCATGGTTCAGTGTGAGCATGTTCCTCCTCACGGTGTCATAGGCCAGGGTGTCGGCCAGCACGATGGAATCGGTCACCTCGAAGGGGGTGTTGATGTCGCGGGCCAGCAATTGGTTCAGGTAGGTTTTGGAGTTGGTGAAGCGGGTTTGCTGGTCGGCCAGGGATGCCAGGTCGGCATTGCGTTCCACCCTCGCTTTGAGCCATTCCATCTCCGATCCGCTTCCGGTTTCGTACATCGTTTGGGCGAGGTCAAGCCGGTAGGTTGAGATCTCCACCTGCTCGCGGAGGATGCCGGTTTCGGCTGCCTGGCGGATGATGTTGTAAAAGGCCACCGTGATCGCGGCCACGGTGTTCTCCACGGCGATCTTCAGTTCCAGCGATCCCATCTCCTCCAATGTCTTCAGCTTATCGTACCGGATAAACATGTTGCATCCGTCGAAGAGGGTCCAGTTCAGGTTGAGGCTTCCGGCGAGCAGATCGGCCGAGGCGCGGGAGTTGTCAAGCTGCTGTCCGGTGACCATCTCCACCTTAGCATCACTGAGCGAATGGAGGTAGGCTCCGGAGAGATCCACCGAGGGCAGGAAGCCGGCATTGCCCGGAGAGGCATCCTGATGGGCGATCTGCAGGTCGTTCCGGGCGATCAGGATCCCGTAGTTGGCTTTCAGCCCTTCGGCGATAGCCTTGTCAAGGGTCATGACCTCCTGGGCCTGAAGGGTCTGGAACAGCAGGGCAACCACCCATCCGGTAATCAATGCTCCCTTCATGTCAACTGATATCTTGTGTGAATGTGATTTTTTTCTCCACGGTGATCTCCGTGTAGTCCACCTTTTCCGATTTGTTCCGGGAGAGATAGGAGTAGATGGCCGGCACCATGTAGAGGGTCAGAAAGGTGGAGAAGATCAGCCCTCCCACCACGGCGATCCCCAGCGACTGGCGGCTTTCGGCCGAGGCGCCGAGGTTCAGGGCGATGGGCAGGATGCCGAGGATCATGGCTGAGGAGGTCATCAGGATCGGCCGGAGCCGGGAGACGGCCGCGCGCTGCACGGCCTCCCGTTTGTCGAGACCGGTCTGTTTCCGTTGGTTGGCGAACTCCACGATGAGGATGCCGTTCTTGGTGACCAGCCCGATGAGCATGATGATCCCGATCTCGCTGAAGATGTTCAGCGTCTGGTTGAAATACCACAGTGAGATCAGGGCGCCGGTCATGGCCAGGGGAACCGTCAGCATAATGATGAAGGGGTCGATGAAGCTCTCGAACTGACCGGCCAGGACCAGGAAGATCAGCACCAGGGCTAACACGAAGACAAACCAGAGGCTGGAGGAGCTCTCCCTGAAGTCCCTGGCCTGGCCGGTCAGCGCCGTGGTGAATCCTGGTGGCAAAGTCTCCACGGCAACCTTGTCCAGCGCATTGATCCCGTCGCCCAGGGTGTACCCTGGGGCTAATCCGGCCGAAACGGTAGCGGAAATATACCGGTTGTAAGAGAAGATGGAGGCCGGATTGATGTTCTCTTCGATGGTGACCACATTCTCCATCGGGATCATCTCTCCCATCCGATTCCTGACATAGAGGGCATGGATGGAGGAGGGCCTGTTGCGGTCGTCGCGGTTCACATTCCCGATGATCTCATACTGGTGCCCCCCCATGATAAAGTAACCGTACCGGTCGCCGCTCAGGGTGAGGTTGAGGGTGGAGGCGATATCCTCGACAGAGAGCTCCAGTTCGGCTGCCCGGTCACGGTCGATGGTGATGCGCAGCTCTGGCTTGTTCACCTTCAGGTCGGCATCCACCAGCCGGAGGAAAGGGATCTCCCTGGCCTTCTCGAGAAAACGGGGCAGCGCCCCCACCAGACTGTCTAACGAGGGAGCCAGGATCACATACTGCAGGGGGAGTCCGCTGAAGCGGCTTCCGATGGTCGGGGGCTGGAAGGGGAAGGAGCGGATGCCGGTGATCGAAGGGATATCCCTGACGATCATGTTGTAGATCTGCTGCTGGCTTCGCTGGCGCTGGCCGGGCTCCTTCAGGTAGACCAGTTGCATCGCCCTGTTGGGATTGTCGACCCCCCCCAGGTTCGGAGCGATCAGGTAGAAGGAGGAGGAGATCTCGGGGATCGAATCACTCAGGTATTTGTCCAGCCGCTCCATATAATACTTCGTGAACTCATAGGTGGATCCCTCGGGCGCCAGGGTGGGGATCCGGATGTTGGAGCGGTCCTCAAAGGGTGAGAGTTCGGTATGCAAGGACTTCCCTAAGAAAAAGATCAGAAAAACGACTACGCCAAAAATGGGAAAGACCAGCCACCGGCGGCCGATGAACCAGTGAAGCGAGTAGCGGTACCAGTGATTGAGGTCGAGAAAGAAGGGTTCGGTCTTGGCCATCAGCCAGTTGGTGCTCAGGTGCCGCTGCCGGGTAAGCAGCCGCGAACACATCATCGGCGAGAGGGTGAGCGCCACGAAAGCGGAGATCAGCACGGCGCCTGCCACCACGAGGGCAAACTCCCTGAAGAGGCGGCCGGCCAACCCTTCCAAAAACATCACCGGAAGAAAGACGGCAGCTAAGGTCACCGTGGTGGAGATCACGGCGAAGTAGATCTCTTTCATCCCCCGGAAGGCCGCCTCCATCGGGGTCATCCCGATATCGATCTTGGTATAGATGTTTTCCAGCACCAGGATGGCGTCGTCGCACACCAGGCCGATGGCCAGCACCATCCCCAGCAGCGAAAGGACATTGATCGACAACCCGAAGATCGCCATCAGGGCAAAGGTCCCGATCAGGGAGACAGGGATGGTGACCACCGGGATCAGGGTCGACCGCCAGTCTCTCAGGAAGAAGAAGATGATCAGGATGACCAGGCAGAGCGACAGGATGATCGTCTGCTTCACATCCTTGATGGCGTTACGTTCAAAGGTGGTGAAGTCATAGCCCATGATCACGTCGTAGTCAACCGGGATGCTCTTTTTCAGCACATCCATCCGGGTGTATACCTCATCGGCAATGGCGATGTTGTTGGCTCCGTGCTGGGGGATCACCCCGAGGAGGATCACATCCTGCCCCTCCATCCGGGTGGTGGAGCGGTCGTTCTCGGGGTAGAGCTCCGCATGGCCGACATCGGAGAGGCGGATGATGCTGCCATCCTCCTGGCGGATGATCATGTCGTTGAACTCTTCCGGCGACTCAAGCAATCCGAGGGTGCGGATGGAGAGCTCGGTCTGGCGCCCCTCCACGCGCCCCGATGGTTTCTCGATGTTCTCCCGGTTCACCGCCTTCCTGACATCCACCGAGGTGATGCCGGTGACCGACATCCGTGCCGGATCGAGCCACAGCCTCATCGAATATTTCTTCTCCCCGTAAACCCTTACCTCCCCCACCCCTTCGATGGTCTGCAGCCGGTCTTTGAAGAGGTTCTCGGCAATGTCGTTCACCTCCATGATATTCTTGGTGTTGCTCCGCAGGATCACCAGGATGATGGGGGTGGTGTTGGCGCTCTGTTTTTCCACGATCGGGGGATCGATATCCTTGGGCAGGAGCCGGAGGGTTTTCGAGACGCGGTCGCGCACATCGTTCGTGCCGGCATCCATATCCACATTGAGGTTGAACTCCACGGTGATGAGGCTCGACTGCTCGGTGGATACCGAGGTGATGGAGCGGATCCCTTCGATCCCGTTGATCGCCTCTTCCAGCGGGTCGGTGATCTGGGCGCGGATCACATCGGCATTGGCCCCCGTGTAAACCGTGGTCACAGTGACCACGGGCGGGTCCATCTCCGGGAACTCCCTGACGCCTAAGTAACGGTATCCTACAAACCCGAAGATGACAATGACCAGGGTCATCACCAGGGTCAATACCGGACGGGAAATACTGACTTCCGAGAGGCTCATCTTACCGGATGTTTTGAATGGCGATATCACTTCCCGGTCTCACCCGCAGGAGGTTGGTGATGATGAGGGTATCCCCCGGCGCGAGGTTCTCCAGGATCTGGACCTCGCCGGCCGTCCGCATCCCGGTCTTTACATGGAGATTCACCGCTTTGCCCCCCTTCACCACGAAGACTGAATAGCCCTCCTGGGAAGGGATCAGGGCCTGGGTGGGCACAAAGAGGGAGGCTTCACCGGTATGCAACCGGAGATCGACCTTCACCGACGTCCCCGGGATCAGTTGACCCCCGGGATTGGGCAGCAAGGCCTGGACTTTCAGCGTCCGTGTCTTGTCATCGACAGCCGGCTCGGCAGCATCCACGGTGGCTGTATACACGTCAGGGGAATGGTCGGTTGAGATGCTAACCTTCAACCCCGGATCAATTTCTCCCGCGTAGCGCTGAGGCACATTGAACACGATCTTCAGGAGCATGACATCCTGCAGGTCGGTTAGCGGAAGGTCGGGAGATACCCAGGCTCCTTCGCTCACCGACCTTAGCCCTATCTTCCCGCTGAAGGGGGCGCGGATCTCCGTTTTGGAGAGTTCCACCTCCAGGGTGGCAATCTTCGCCTGCAAGGTCTTTAACCGGTTGGCCGCTTCATCGTAGCGCTCCTGGCTGATCCCCCCTTTATCTAACAGGGCATGCTCGCGTCCCTCATTGGCTGACGCCAGCTCCTCTTCCACCCTGAGGGTGTTGATCTCCGCCAGGATATCGCTGTCGTCCAGTTTGAAGAGCAGCTCCCCTTTTTTCACAAACCTCCCCTCCTTCATATAGATACCGGTCACTTTTTTGCTGATCTCACTGACGATCTGAACGCTTTCATTCGCCTCCAGGGTTCCGATGGTCCGGATCTCTTCGGTCACCGAAGTATCCCTGACGAGGTAGACATCTACAGGCAATGCGCTCTGTTTGACAGAACTTGAAGATTCCTTTTTTTGCTCCCGGCACCGGATAAATTTGGACAGGACCAGGAAAACCAGCAGGAGAAGCAGCAGGGAGATTAACAGGATCTTTTTCACGGACATGATATCGAATATAAAATGAATCTATACAAAGATGCAATTTCTGGATGAAACTCCAAAATCTTCTTTTTTAACGGGATCATTATGAACAAATGTTCATTATCTTTGCAAATCCTCTCTAACGTGCTAACATACAAATAAATGGAACTTGTATATATTCTGATTGCCCTGCTCCTCGGAAGTGTCGGTAGCGTGGCGCTTGCCGGACTGTTGCTGGTCCTCCGGCAGGACCGGCTGGAGGCCATATCCACCTACCTGATGTACCTTGCCGGAGGCACACTGATCGGGGCCGCTTTTTTAGGCATGATCCCCAAAGCCATCGGGATGACCAATCCCCGGTTTGTGCTCCAAGCCATCCTGCTGGGGATCCTCCTCTTTTTCATCCTCGAGAAGATCATCCTGTGGCGTACCTGCCGCGACAGGGAGTGCGAGCGGCACCTGCATGCGGCGGCGCCGATCATTCTCATCGGTGATGCGTTCCACAACACCATCGACGGGATTGTGATTGCCGCTTCGTTTCTGACCTCTACTGAATTAGGGATCTTTGTCACCCTTTCGGTCATCCTGCATGAGATTCCCCAGGAATTGGGGGATTTTGGCATTCTGATCAAGAGTGGCCTCTCCAGGGCTAAAGCCTTCTGGTTCAATGTTTTGTCGGGAAGCACCGCCATTGTTTTCGGGGTGGTGGCCTATTTCACCCTCGAATCCCTCCAGAGCTGGATCCCTTACACCCTTGCCTTCTCGGCCGCCAGTTTTCTCTACATTGCCATGGCCGACCTGATCCCGGAGATGCACCGGAAGACCCGGCTGAAGGATACCCTCAGCCAGATTCTCCTGGTCATCCTGGGGATCCTGATCATCTACCTGATCATCCTCTTTAAATAATGTCAATACAGAACGCATATCATTCATGAACAAACTGTTATAAACCCTGTTATGAGTGCAAAGAAACTCTATCCTGAATCCGGCGTTGAGCTGACGCCTTTCATGGCCCGCTTTTACGACCAGCTGCTGAACATGGCCTCTTTCGGAAAATACGGCCGCTTCATCTATCACGCGATCCGGGATATAGGGATCCGCCCCGGAGACACCATCATCGACCTGGGTTGCGGAACAGGGCGGAATGCGGCGCTGATGCTGCCCTATCTCGTAGAGGGAGGGAAGATCACCGGTGTGGACACCTCCCCCGTCATGCAGAGGCAGTTTGAGCAGCGTTTTGCCGGAGAACCGCGGGTGCGTTTTCACAAACACCGGATCGACATCCCCTTCGAGCTGGAGGAAAAGGCGGATATCATCTTCATCAGCTTTGTGCTTCACGGGTTTCCCCAGGAGGCGCGGGAGGCGATCCTGTCGAATGTCACGAACAACCTGAAGCCGAAAGGATCGCTGGTCATTCTCGATTACGCGGAGTTCGACCTCAAGAAGATGCCCTGGCTGCACCGGACCATCTTCAAGGCCATCGAGTGTCCCTATGCCTTCGATTACATGGAAAAGGACTGGAAGAGAATCCTTTCTGAGCAGGGTCTCGAAACCTCAACGGAGCACTTCTATTTCCTGAACTACGTGCGGCTGTTGAAAGCCACCTCACTTCAGTAGGTTCCCGAAAGAGATCCCGGCATAGACCATCCGGGGCAGCATCGGTCCATAGATGTATCCAGGATCGCGGTCGATACCAAGGTCGAAATCATCCTGGTAACTGTTCAGGATATTCTTGATCCCGGCATGAAATTCCAGAGAGGCGCCGTTGACCGGGATGGAATAGCTGAGCCGGATCCCCCAGTCAAAAAAGCTCCCCGATCGCCTGAGCTCCCCTGTTTCAGGGTCGGGCTGATCCGTACCGAAATAGGGAATCAGCATCGGCCCGGTGTAGTTCAGCGTGGATGAGATCCTGAACCGCCTGAAGGGCAACCAGTCAAGCGTAAGGTATCCGAAAGCATCCGGTGTCCTCAGAAACTTTTTCTCCCCGAAATCCTGCGCCTCCTGGTAGCGACTCTCCTGCAGTGTGAGGCTTGAGGTGATGGTGATCCGCGGTACCAGCGCCACATTCACCTCCAGGGTCCCTCCGGCAACAAAGGCGCCGCTGGAGGCATTCTTCCGGATATAGAGCACGGTCCCGGCTGAATCCGGGGGGTTGAAATCCATGGTGAATGGATCAAGCAGCAGGGTATAAAACCCCTCCAGGCGAATGTCGAGACCCACCTTTCCCACCATCCTTGAAAAGCCGAGGGAGACCATGAAGCTGTGGCTGGTCTCTTGCTTCAGGCCGGGATCGTTGACATGGATCACCCGGCGAGAACCAGATGATTCGATATGCAGGTCCTCGTCGAAGATCTGCGGTGCCCTGTAGCCCTGGCTGTAGCTGATGCGGCCCTGCAGGGAGGGAAGGATATTGAACAGCAATCCTATCCGGGGAACGGGCACCCAGTTCTCGTTGGCAATGGTCATCTCTTCGTGATCCCAGATGGTGTAATAGTCAAGCCGTATCCCTGCCGAAAGAGTCATGAAGTCCCACTTTCCCTCTGCCTGGAAAAAGGCACCCAGGGTATTCATGAGCTGGTCGGCGATCAGGGTGTTCTCCTCCTGAGGAATGAAAACGATAGAATCGTTCACGATCACGGCGCTGTCGATCTCCGGATAGCCCAGTTTGGTATCCACCAGGGTGCTTCCCTGGTCGTCCACCCCTGTCGTAAGCGTAAATTTCCCCAGCTTCGCCAGGTACTGAGCTCCCGCCGCCCAGTTGAACTGGTCGGTATGGCCGTAATCCTTCAGGGAGTGGTTGGCCCCGTAATAGGAATCCCTGTCCACATACTGCCCCGAAGCGTAGAGAGACAGCACATCCGCTTCCCGGAAATAGCTATCAAATGACAGTCCGCCGTTGAGGATCGTGTGTTCCACCGCTTCTGCGATGTTGGCCTCATGAGGAAGGGCGTCAAACTGATCTCCTCCCCTGCGCTTTTCATTGATGGCAAAGAAATCGGCCGTCAGTTTGCTCCGGCTGCTGAAGCGGTGATACAGCCGGGTGCCGGTGGAGATGTTCCGTAACTGGGCAAGCTCCGAGAACCCGTCGTTGTTGGCATCGAACGGCTGCCGGTTGCGGTAGGAAGCAAAGAGGTTGAGCCCCGATTTGAGCTCGGCCGAAACCACCGACCCGTTCATGTTCACAGTGTAATCCATGGCTATTCCCCCTGTTCCTTTCATTCCTGCACCGATCGCACCGGCCCCAAACTCGAAGGAGTAAGCATTTTTTAGCGGTTCCTGCAAAATCAGGTTGATCGTTCCTGCAATGGCGCTGGATCCGTAAAGGACCGAGCCGCCCCCTTTGACCACCTCCACCTGCCTGATCATATTGGCCGGGATCATCTCAATGCCATACACGGCTGCCAGTCCGCCGAAGAGGGGACGTCCGCCGATCAGGATCTGGGAGTAAGCGCCGCCCATCCCGTTTATCCTTACCTGGTTGAAGCCACAGTTCTGGCAATCGTTCTCCACCCGCAAGCCCGGACTGAAGTTCAGCCCTTCGCCCAGGGTGACCGACTGAGTTGCGGTAAAGAGTTTCGGGGTGAGAGTTGACACCGGGATCACCGACTCATTCCGCCGTTTTTCGTTCCGGTCGCCGGTGATCACCACCTCTTCCAGCCCCAGGGCATCCTCGCGGAGACTAAAGTTGACCACCTTGGTTTGCCGTTCATGGATCATCACCTCTTTTTCCTGGGGGGCATAACCCAGGATCTGTGCCCGCAGGGTGTGCCTCCCCACCGGAAGGTTGATCAGCTGGTAATGTCCGGTCTCGTCGGTGGTGGTCCCGATAGGGCTGTTTTTAACCTGGATGGTGACAAAGGGGAGGTGGTTCCCCTCACTCGTCACATGCCCGATGATGTTGGCGTCGGTTTTTTTCTCCTGGCCATAGCCGGAGAGGGAGATCCCGAAAAACCCCACGAGAAGCAGTTTTGAAATTTTCATCATAAAATCAAGTAATTAACGTAAAATATACAATTCAACAACTAAACACTTCAATTCATTCAAGGTGAATCTTTTTGTTCTCGCAGATATTCGCTGATATAAGCACAGATTGGCGCAGATGATCCAAAGCGGATCAACTGCTTTATTTTCCTTTCTGCGAAAATCAGCGTCTAATCAGCGAATATCTGCGAGAACCCCTTGTTTACCAGGTGGGGGGAGGTCGGGTGACGGGAAAAGAGGGTAACGCGTGATATCCCTTTCGCTCGGAAAGGATCAGGTAGGCAATGGATCTCCCCGACAGGACCAGCAGGAACATCAGCATGGCGCCACTGAAAAGGAGGTGAAGGTGACTTAGCAGGAAAAGCTCAACCTGTGTATGCCGGTGGTGCTTGTAAGGGCTCTTATCCTGCGTTTTATTGAAGGGATGTGCGTGGGTGATAACCGAACCATCGGGCAACCTGTGGGAATGGAGGTAGAGTGCGTTGGTGATGGTGTTTCCGGCGACGGCAAACACCAGGAAAAACGCTATGAACCGGATGGCAATTTTTTTCACGATCAGAATAACCCTGCAAAAATAGTGATTTTTCGGGTTGAACTGAATTAAACCTCCCGGTTCAGATATGACGAATAGTCCTTCAGGATGGGCTGATAATGTTCGTTCATCAGCGGGGAGGAGATGATAAAGTCGGCAGTCGACCGGTTACAGGCCGTTGGGATGTTATAGAGGACCGAGATCCTGAGAAGCGCCTTCACATCCACGTCATGCGGCTGGGGCTGCATGGGATCCCAAAGGAAGATCAGGAGATCGATCCTCCCCTCGGCGATCATGGCTCCTAATTGCTGGTCCCCTCCGAACGGCCCCGATTTGAGCTTGATGATGCGGAGGGAGGAATTTTTCTTTTTTTCGGAGATCTCGGGATCATGGCGAAGTTCTTCCCGGATGGCTTCTTCCACCATCCGTCCCGTGGTGCCGGTACAGATGAGCTGGTGTTCCATCAGCACCTTGTAATTCCAGCGCACCCAGGCCACCATATCCCCTTTCCGGTTGTCGTGGGCTACGAGGGCAATTCGTTTTTTATGTGTTGTTGTCATCGTTTATAAGGTTAAACATGCCGTCAGGATCCTGTCGTCAGGCATAAAAAGCCATATTATCCCGTGAAGATACTGATCAGCAGCAGGATATTCAGGTAGGTCACCACGCCGGCGATCAGCAGGATCAGCGCAGTGGTCCTTTTCTTGTTCACATAGGTTCCCATTACCTTCCGTGAGGAGGTAAGGTAGATCTGGGAGAAGATGGTGATGGGCAGCTGGATGCTGAGGATCATCTGGGATAGGATCAGTCCCCTGAAGGGATCGCGGATCAGGAAGATGATCCCAAGTGCTACCATCAGCGAGATCAGGACGCCGAGACGGGAGTGGTTGTCCTTGATGTCGTATGGCTCCCCGAAAAAGCCGGCCATGATGCTTCCCCCCGCGATGCCCGAGGTGACTGTGGAGGCGATGCCGGCAAAGAGCAGGGCCACCGCGAAGACGATGGAGGCGTGGCTCCCTAACAGCGGTTTGAGAATTCCCTGGGCCTGCTGAAGCTCCTCCACCTGTATCCCCTGCTGGAAAAAGGTGGTGGCGGCTAACAGGATCATGGCGCTGTTGATCCCCCACCCCACGATCATGGAGATCAGGGTATCCAGGAATTCGTACCGGAGCTGCCTGTTGATCACCTTATCGTTCTCGAGGTTCCACTGACGACTCTGGATGATCTCGGAATGGAGGAAGAGGTTGTGCGGCATCACGACAGCCCCCAGCACGCTCATCACGATGACGATGGATCCTGCGGGAATGGAGGGGGTGACCCAGCTTCCGGCAGCGGCCACCCAGTCGATCTTCACCAGGGAGAGTTCATAAAGGAAGGAGAGCCCGATCACCGACACGAAGCCGATGATGATCATCTCCATCTTCCGGTAGGTATTGGTGAAGAGCAGGACCCCGACCACCACGAAGGTGATGATGGAGCCCACGGCGATCGGGATATTAAACAGCATCTCCAGGGCGATGGCCCCTCCCAGGATCTCGGCTAACGAGGTGGAGACCGAAGCCCCCATTGCAGAGCCCAGGATGGATTTGGAGATCCAGCGGGGGGTGTGCTGCGTAAGCGCTTCGGCCAGGCATAACCCTGTGGCAATGCCGAGATGGGCCACGTTGTGCTGCAGGATGATCAGCATCAGGGTGGAGAGGGTGACAATCCAGAGCAGCGTGTAGCCAAACTGCGAGCCGGCAGCAATGTTGGAGGCCCAGTTCCCGGGATCGATGAACCCGACGGTCACCAGCAGCCCGGGCCCAAGATATTTGAAGATCTCCAGGGCGCCGAACCGGGGGGTATGGTCTTTCCGGCGAAGGTCTCTAAAAAGTCGGGCGAACAGCATAAGGGTTCAGGTTCATCTTAATGGACAAAGATATAGTTTTATACACTATCTTTGACCGTCATATTTCATCCCTTTTCCCATGCCCATCCCCACTTCCCGAACCCAGGAGACCGCAACGATCTCCATCGATGAAACCAAATGTGAAGGCTGCGGCCTGTGTGTGGATGTATGCAAAGATTTCAGCCTGGAGATCTGCGACGGCAAATGCCACCTCGCTTCCAATCCGGTGTTCGGCTGCATCGGTTGTGGTCATTGCATGGCCATCTGTCCGAACGACGCCATCCGGGTGACCGGCCGCTGCATCTCCCCTGACGATCTCTTCCCGCTTCCGCCTAAAAGCGAAACCGCCTCCTACGGGACCTTGATGAACCTTCTGCAGCGCCGTCGCAGCATCCGGGAGTTCAAAGAGACGCCTGTTGAACCCGAAGTGATCCGGCAGGTGCTGGATGCCGCCCGCACGGCGCCGATGGGCATTCCCCCGTCGGATGTGCAAGTGATGGTCCTTGACAGCAAAGAGAAACTGTTCAGCTTTTCCCGGGATTTTTGCGAGTACTTGGTGAAACTCCGCTGGATGACCTCTCCGTGGTTCCTTTACCTGATGCGGCCGGTTTGGGGGAAGGCGAACACCGACCTCTTCCGGGAATTTGTCCGCCCGCTCATTGATGTCTACACCACCAACATGACCAAGGGAATCAACCTGGTCACTTACGATGCCCCGGCCGGATTGTACTTCTACGGCTCTCCCTACGCTGACCCCGCCGATCCCATCGTGGCAGCCACCTATGCCATGATCGCCGCTGAATCGCTCGGACTGGGGACCTGCATGCTGGGCGGGATCCATCCCTTCATCCAGCAGGGAAGTGCGGCAAAGAAGTTCCGCAGTAAGCATGGAATACAATTTAAGAGCAGGGAAGGGCTCTTCGTGATCCTGGGATATCCGAGGGTGAAATACAAGTATGGGATCAGGAGGTCATTTCCGTCGGATTGAATGAGGAATGGGGAATGAGGAATGAAAAACGACAAGCGGACAAGCGGACAGGCGGACAGGCAGACAGGTGGACAGTAGAGGAGAGGCATACCTCGCCTCAATAAACATACCTCATAACCCCATAACCCCATTACACGTCAATCCGTCACAAAAAATAACAAACAAACAATAACCAACATCTGGTATAATGAATGAAAAAATTCTGATCATCGGGGGTTCCGGGATGTTAGCCAAACCGGTTGCCGAAAAGCTCAGGGAGGCCGGGTACACCGTCAGGCTCTTCTCCCGGAAGATCTCTTCCGAACTCGCCGGAGAGGGCGTTGAAGTGGCCCGGGGCGACCTGTTCAATCCTGCCGACCTGGCATCAGCCATGGAGGGATGCTCCGGAGTTCATATCAACCTCTCCGACACCAGCCATCACAAGGCGGTTAAACAGATCCTGACGACCGCTAAGGAGCAGGGGGTCAAAACGATCTCCTACATCACAGGGGCCTCCACGGCCGAAGAGAACCGGTGGTTCGGGCCCACCAACGACAAATTCTTAGCCGAACAGGAGATCATCTCCAGTGGGATCCCTTACATGATCTTCCGGCCCTCCTGGTTTTTCGAATCCCTCGAGCTGATGATCCGGGGCGGGAAAGCCATGATGATCGGAAAGCTGCCTCATCCCTTTCACTGGATGGCCGCGGATGACTATGGAAAAATGGTGACCGCCGCCTACGGGAAACCAGAAGCCCGGAACCGGGTGTTCTGCCTTTTCGGCCGGGAATCGTTCAGGATGCGCGACCTGCTCGTAAAATACATTGAGGCCATCCATCCCGAGATCAACAAGGTTAACGACATTCCCCTCTGGATGATGAAGCTCATCGGGTTCCTGTCGGGCAGAAAAGAGACGAAAGGGGCGGCAGCCCTCTTTGCTTATTTCGAGAAGGCCCGTGAGCTGGGTGACCCGGAGCCGGCGAATCTCCTCCTTGGGAGACCGGATACCACTTTTGACCTGTGGGTACAACGTAAGATGAAAACCCGGTAATATGCCTGGCGATCCAATCCTTCGAAACGAATACATCTCCCGTATCAACCGAGTGCTCGATTATATAGAGTCTCATCTCGATGAGGAACATACCCTGGAGGAGTTGGCGGCAATCGCCCTCTTTTCGAAATTCCATTTTCACAGGATCTTTCTGGCAATGACCGGTGAGACGCCATTTCAGTTCCTGACCCGGATCCGGGTGGAAAAAGCAGCCGGACTACTTTGCGCTTCTCCTCACATTCCGGTATCGGAAATCGCCGGTCAATGTGGATTTTCAAGTCTCTCACTGTTTTCACGATCGTTCAGACAATTCTTCCAATGCTCCCCAAGTGATTGGAGAAAAGCTACATGCAATAGGCAAGATGCAATGACCGAAATGAAATATGATGAACGAAAAACGATGAATGAAAATAGCAACCAGGGTAAAACGATTCGCAATCCAGTGCAAACCGATGAGATCCTCTCCATGTACTTTTGTTCCGAAAGTCAAACCCTAAAATGGAAAACAACCATGAAACTGAACAAAAGCATGGAGGTGAAAACACTTCCGAAGATGACCGTGGCCTATATCCGCCACACCGGCCCGTACCAGGGAAATGAAAAACTTTTCCAAAACCTCACCGAAGAGCTTTGCCGCTGGGCCGGTCCCCGCGGACTTCTTGGCAACCCGGATGGAAAAATGCTTGTGATTTACCACGATGATCCGAACGTGACAGAACCGGATAAGCTCCGTCTGAGCATGTGCCTGGTTGTGCCACCCGATACTAAAGTGGACGGGAAAGTTGGTAGGATGGAGATTCCGGAAGGGAGCTATGCCGTTGGCCGGTTTGAGGTCAACAGCCAGGAATTCGGAGAAGCATGGAACTGGCTCTATGGCACATGGCTTCCGCAAAGCGGCTACCAACCCGACGATGGCCCATGTTTCGAGATGTATACGGAAGAGCCAAAGGAGGGAGAAAAAATCAAAGTCGATATCTGTGTGCCGGTGAAACCGATGTAGCGATCACCCTTTCAGCTCATCCTGGCCATCAGAACCGTAAGAGCGGATCAAACGTCCGCTCTTCATTTTTCGGTATCTTTGCCGAAAAATTCAACCCCATGAACTTCGAGTATCTTGCCGGTTTTTTCAACCACGATCTCTTCGTATACCTGATCCTTCCCCTGCTGATCTTCTGTTTCCGGATCTTCGACCAGTCGATCGGGACCGTCAGGCTGATCTTTTCCGCCAAAGGGCTGAAGAACCTGGCCCCGCTGTTTGCCTTCTTCGAATCCTTTATCTGGCTTATGGCCATCAGCCAGATCATGAAGGATGTAAGCAACCTCGTGATGTATTTCGCTTTTGCCGGAGGGTATGCCACCGGGAACTATTTCGGGATCCTCCTGGAAGAGAAGCTCTCGGTGGGAAATGTGGTGATCCGGATCATTCCCAAAAAAGACACCACCGCGCTGATCACCTACCTTCGCTCCCAGGGGTATGGCGTGACGGTGCTCGATGCCGACGGATCCATGGGCCCTACCAAAATGCTCTTTACGACAGTCAGGCGCCGGGAGGCCAAAACCGTGATCGGGATTGTCAACCAGTACAATCCAAACGCCTTCTATACCATCGATGAGGTGAAAACCGTCAGCGGAGGCTACTTCGCGAACAAATCCAAGTCAATCTTTTCGATGCTGAACCCCTTTCAGAAAACGGTCAAGGCTTAGTGTCCCTGAAAAAATCCCTGGAAAAAAGCCTTTGCATTGGCTCCCAGCCCCTGGTGCCTGTATCCGCCCTCCTGAACTACGAGTGTGGGTAATCGTACCTGACCGATCAGCCTGCCGTTTTGTTCGAAATCTTTGGTCGATAATCTCCATGTGCCGGTCGGATCTCCTTTGGCAGTGTCCAGGCCAAAAGCAACAATGAGAAAATCAGGAGAATAATCTTTGATCTTCCCCAACGCTTTCCCTAATGTGGCACGGTACTCTTCCGGATCGATAGTCTCTCCCAGCGGGTAATTGATATTGAATCCCACTCCTTTCCCCTTACCCTTCTCCTCCCTGAAGCCCGAAAAATAGGGATAGGCAAAGGAGGGATGCCCGTGAATGGAGATGGTGAGGACATCATTTCTTGAATAGAAGATCTGTTGCTGGCCGTTTCCATGGTGGTAATCGATATCAAGAATGGCCACCTTCCCGTATTCCCTCAGGTAATTGGCCGCAATGGCGCAGTTGTTGAAATAGCAGACCCCCCCGAAGATCCTCTTTTCGGCGTGATGTCCGGGAGGGCGGGTAAGCACATAGGCCGCCCGGGTGCCTTCCAGCATCTCCGTGGCGGCAGTCAGGGTGCAGTTGACTCCCCACCTGGCGGCCAGGAATGCATTCTGGTTGAGGGGGGTAAAGGTATCGAGACAATAATATCCCGCCCGCACCGACAACTCCTTCGGAGGCCTGGCGCTGTTCCGGATCGGGAAGACATAGGGGTAGACCGATTTACCCGGAGGCAGGTTCCGGCAAACCGTTTTAAAGTAGGTCACATAGCCCCGTTCATGAACATCGAGGATGAATTTTTCAGGATATTCCTCCACCCTCCCTTTACGGAAGATCCCCGTCTTCTCCAGCTCCTTCTCGATGCTTGCAATCCTGACGGGGGATTCCACATACCCTTTCTCCCGAATATGGTGGATGGCATGGCGGTCGTTGATCACCCAGAAAATTTTCTGCCTCTCCGGAAGCCCGGTATGGAACGACCGGTTCTCCTCCCGTTTGATGTACCGGAAGGGGCGCAACCTCACCGGATCATCCCGGAGGCTGCCAACCACCTTGTCAATATAATCTTCGGGACAGTAATCCCCGTATTTACGCTCCAAAATCGCTCTGACGATCTTTCTGGCCCGTCCGTTTTCAATGGAATCGTGTTTCCCCAACCCGTCAAAAACAAGGTAAGGGGGGCCGTCGTCATCCGGTTTGACAGGGGTTTCATAAAGGGTGTTTGCCAGTGGCCTGGCACCGTAACGCTCGTAAAAAGCCAGCCGGGTCTTGTTTTGCGGGATGTATTTCGGATCGTTGTAGAGGGCCGGATTATCCGGCAGCCATTCAAAGAAGATCCCGATGGCATCCAGTGATTCCGCCTCCTCCCTCAGCCGCTCATACAGGGACCCTCCCACTCCTGAAGAGGTTTTCCCGGGGGATACCGCTAAAAAATCAAGGAAGCAGAATTCAAGGTCGGGCATATACTGAAGCAGGGCAAATCCCCGGATGGTCTCATTGAAATCATCCGCGATGAGCAGGGTGGTCTGGTACTTGTAGGTCAGCGGATCGATCATCTGCTCGGAAACCTCCCTGATCTTCTCCTCCCGGATATCGGGAAACTGATCCCGGATGATCTGCCTGACCTTCTCCATGGCCCGGTGGTTCACCTCCAGGTAGGGGTTGGCAAGTTTACGGATGCGGAACATGGGCACAAAGGTCTGCATTTTTTTATCCTATCTTCGTGGATGATGATCCATCTCCGGAGATTTTTTTAAATTTATAATCTCTTTCCCCAAGGATATGTCCTGCAAACACATCGTATGGGCAACGTATTTTCTGGCGCTGGCGCTGGTTCCCATGGCCTGTTCCCCCGGTAAAAAACCACAGGAACAGAGTCAGGAAAGCAATTACCAGTTCGCTGAAACAAGAGAGCTGGTGCGTTTTGTGGAGGATGCGGTGAAAACATTAAGCCACGAAGGGAGCTCCGCCTATCAGAAGTTCCGCGAGCCGGGAAGTTACTGGTGCACTCCGCGGCGTTATCTCTTCGCTTACGACCTCAACGGTGTCTGCCGTTTCCATCCGATGATCCCCGACCTGGTAGGGAAAGACCTCAGCGCCATGAAGGACCTCAACGGGAAGCCGGTCATCCGGGAGATCACCAACATCGCCAGGAACCCCAAACGCGACTGGGGCTGGGTTCATTACCTCTGGGCCGAGGGGGATGAGATCTCTCCCCTGTGGAAAAGCTCCTACATCATGCGGGTGGTCCTTCCCGAAGGGGATACGGTGGCTCTGGGCAGCGGCATCTACGGCCTGAAGACCGAGAAGCCCTTCATCAGCGAGATGGTGGATTCGGCCAGCTGCCTGCTGGAACACTATGGCCTTGGGATCATCCCCAGCCTCCTGAACGACTCAGGCACCTTCATGTACAAGGATACCTACCTCTTTGTGATGGACGACCAGGGCTATGCCATCGCCGACCCTGCTGCTGCTGGGGCTTCAGCACCTCTTTACCATGTCGAGCATGCTGATCCTCCCGGTCATCATCATCCAGGAGATCGGCGGCTCCTTTTCGGAGGTCACCTCGGTGGTCTCCTTTTCCATGATCGCTGCCGGCATCGGGACCATCCTCCAGTCCTTGCGCAAAGGGCCCATCGGATCGGGATACCTCTGTCCGAACCTCTGCGGGCCGTCGTTTCTCACCGTCACCCTGCAGGCTGGCTGGCTGGGGGGGCTTCCGCTGATGCAGGGGATGATCATGATCGCCGGGGCGACAGAGATCGTGTTTTCCCGGTTTGTCCACAAGCTGCAGAAACTCTTCCCCACCGAGATCACCGGCATGGTGGTGCTGATGGTAGGGATCACACTTATCCCCTTGGGCGCTTCCAAGTTTGTGGGGGTGGAATACCCGGGCGAGACCGTGGATCCCGTCCGGATCCTCATCGCCGTGGTCTCCCTCTTCACCATGATCGGGGTGAACATCTGGATCAAACGGAAGGTCAAGCTTTATTCGGTGCTGATCGGGATCCTCGTCGGATACATCCTTTCGATCCTGTTCGGGTATGTGACCGCCGCCGATCTCAGCCTGATCAAAGAGATCCCCCTCTTTGCCCTGCCAGGAAGAGGCAAGTTTCCGTTCCATTTTGCCTTTGACCTGAGCCTCCTGGTTCCCTTTATGCTGGTGGCCATTGTGCAGAGCCTGAAGACCTTCGGTAACCTGACACCTGTCAGAAGCTGAACGACAGCGACTGGAAGAAACCCGACATGAAAAACATCGGCAGGGGGTTGTTCGCCGACGGGATCAGCGTATTCACGGGGGGCCTGCTGGGAGGGGTGGCCACCGATTCCTCGGCCAGCAACGTAGGGCTATCGGCCGCCACCGGAGCCACCAGCCGTTCGATCGCCTGGGCAGCCGGCGGCCTGTTCATCCTGTTCGGTTTCTTCCCGAAGATTGCCGCCCTCTTCACCATCATGCCGGCTCCCGTGATGGGCGCCATCATCATTTTTGTCACCAGCTTCATGGTGCTCTCAGGGATCCAGATCATGCTGACCAACCCGGTGGATACGCGCAAAGTTTTTATCCTGGGGATCTCCATCGCCATCGGCCTCAGCGTGGACATCATCCCCTCGATCTATACCTCCCTGCCCTCCTACCTGCAACCCCTCTTCTCCTCCTCCCTCACGATCTCCACCCTGCTGGCAGTCCTGCTGAACCAGCTGCTGAACCTCGGGAAAAAATCCCCAACCTCAACAGCTGATAAGCCTCATTGATGCTTAGTGAGATACCACCACCCGGGTGACCTCGGTCCCCAGGTCGTGGCGGAAACGGATCATGTAAAGACCTGAATTGCAGTTCGATGCATCCCACGAAAAGGTGGCGGTTCCTGCATCCAGGTTCCCGGCAAAAATGGTTTCCACCGGCATCCCCAGCAGGTTGTACACCACGATCTCTCCATTCACAGGCCGGCCGGAGGTGACGGAGATAACGCTTTTTCCGCTGACCGGATTGGGTGTTGCCGTGATACCGGATGAACCTGACTGGGTGGTTTGCGGTATCCCGACGGGGAAGGTGTTGGTGTAAAGTCCCTGCAACGACGCGCAGAGGTAGATCTTATTTCCCGGTCCGCCCGTCAGGTCGGTGGTGGTGGGTTCGTCCGGGAGACCACTGCTGATCTGTGTCCAGGCAGGTGACGGAATATCGAGATAGAGCGGCAGCATATAGGCTCCATAGAAGTAGATAATACAATACATGAACAGGTTAATATAGAAAATGCGGTCGATCGAGATGCCGCGGCTTCCGCCGGCCAGCTTGGAAAAGGGCAATCCGTCATTATAGGGGACCCAGTTGTTGCCGTTGTCGGTCGACTGGAACATCCCGTCGGGAAAGACACCGGCAAACACCGGCCCCAGGGGTGTGCCCTCCATGGCGGTGATCTCCGCGCCGGCGGGCAGGCCCGTGGCGGAGGCGGTCCAGGTGGCGCCATTGTCTTCTGAACGGTATACGCCGTTTTCACGCGTGCCGCAGAGCAGGGTCCCGGTGTTGGTACTGACCAGCGTCACGATATAATCTACCGGCAGCCCGGTTCCATATGCGCTCCAGTTATCCCCGTCATCCACCGACCTGAAAATCCCGGTGGGGGTGCCCACCAGCAGATCATCGTTCTCCATGACGAGAATGCAATAGATCATCTGGGTGGTCAGTCCGGCGTTGATCTCCTCGAAGGTCAGTCCCAGGTCGGATGACCGGTACATCCCGAAGAGATAGGAGCCGACAAACAGGGTGTTCCCGGAATTGAACTCCAGGGCATTGGGCATATAGCCCGGCCAGTTGGAGGAAGGGGTCCAGTTGTCCCCTTCGTCATCGGAGAAGTAGATCTGATTGGTGGTAGCCAGCACCAGCACGCCGGCGTCATTGACGGCCAGCAGATAGGCGTCGGTTCCCGGTTCCGGCAGGTTCAGGGGGGTCCAGTAATCCTGCGCCTGGCTGAAATAAACGCTTCCCAGCAGGAAGCAGAAAAGTAGAAGATGTTTCATAATACTGTTTTTTGGAATGAAAATAAAAACTTTCCCCTGAAATTCATAAAAAAATGAGAAGAAATTGCTCTTTCCCCTGAATCCTTCTGAGTATGTCATTATTTCTATAATATTACATTTTCAAAACATGACAACCATTGAAATTTTTAAATTTTTTTTTTTAATTTCTTTTTAACATTGTAAACATAAGTTATCGGGTTTTTTTATATATATTTGTATTTGGTTAAAAAAAACCGAACAAGTGACGCCCCATTTCTTTCCATGGAAACTGGAGAAAAAGAACCTTGTGATCCTGGCTCTCTTGTTGATTCTTTTCCTGATTGCCAGAAGTTACTTCTACTATAAAAATGAGAAGAGGACACTCCTTGCCGACCGGACTGACGATCTGATCACCATTGCCTGCTTAAAGACTGACCAGTTACTTCAGTGGCGCAATGAACGGTCGGCAGATGCCGATAATATTTCCCAAAGTCCGTTTTTCATTCAGTTTGTTGAACAGTACCTGGCTCATCCCAATGATACCGCCATCAGGGAAATGGTATACGACCGGTTGCAATTGCTGAAACATTCCTACAAGTATGACGATGTTTTTCTGGTAGACGAACAGGGGAGGGCCCTGTTGCGCGGCCCGGGGGAGATGAAATCCCTGGATCCCGCTTACATGAACGATCTCAGAAAAGCGGTTGACACCCATGCCGTTATCAACAGTAATTTCATCCTGACCGGGAATGGGTTGGCCCGCATCGCAACCATCTCTCCCCTGCTTGCCGGAAACGGAAAACCACTCGCTTACCTTGTCATGCAAAATGATCCGGAAACCTTTATTTATCCGCTGATCCGCAGCTGGCCCGTGCAAAGCAAAACAGCGGAAACATACCTGGTTGAACAGGAGGGCGACAGCATTCTCATCCTGAATGATCTTCGGTTCTACCACGATGCCCCCATGCGGATAAAGTTCCCGTTAACGGCCACTGAGATACCGGCCGTACAGGCAGTTCTCGGGAAGGCAGGGATCGTAACCGGGACCGATTACAAGGGGGAAAAGGTGATGGCTTTTATTTCCAAAATTGAAGGAACCCCGTGGTACATGGTAAGCAAAATAGCTAAGACCGAAATTTATCATGGGTTGGTTGGGGAAGGCCTCCTCATCCTGGGAATCACCCTGGGCATGGTGTTGATCATCATCCTGGGAACACTGGCCATTCTCAGCAGCCACTGGAAAAATATCTATAAATCACTCTATCAAACCGAAAAAGATCTCCGCTCGGTGCAGGAGGAGTTCAGGACAATCCTCTACAGCATCGGCGACGGCGTCATCGTCACCGACAACCAGGCCAGGATACAGTTCATGAACACAGTGGCGGAAAAACTGACCGTATGGTCTGAAAAAGAAGCCCATGGGAAACCATTGCATGAAGTGTTTCATCTTGTGAACGAAGAACGCGGGAACCGATTGAGAATCCTGTAGAAAAAGTGCTGGCTTCAGGTACTCTCATCGGATTAGCCAATCATTCCATGCTCATCTCAGCGAACGGAAAAGAGTATCCGATCTATGATTGCGGTTCGCCGGTTTTTGATGAGGAGAGAAATCTCCACGGTGTTGTATTGGTGTTCAGGGACCAGTCCAAAGAGAAACGTTATGAAAGGGAACTCATCCTGGCGAAAGAAAAAGCCGAAGAGAGCGACAGGCTGAAATCGATTTTCCTCCGGAACATGAGTCACGAGGTCCGCACCCCGATGAATGCCATCCTGGGATTCTCGGAACTTGTGAACGAGCCCTCTTTTTCGATGGAGGAAAAATCGGGGTTCCTTCAGCGGATCACCTGTGGTTGCCAGCGTTTATTACACATTATGAATGATATCGTGGACATCTCCAAACTGGAATCGAGGGAACTGACATTGGTCTTTTCCGAATGCAGGATCACAGATATCATTTCGGCATCCCTGGCCGAAATACAGCAGTGCACAGCCCGGTCGGGATTGCCTTCTAAGGAGATCCGGGTCATCCTACCGGTGGAGATGAGAGAGCTCCGGATCAAAACCGATGCCGAGCGGGTACAGCAATCGTTGGTCAATCTGCTGCTGAATGCCATCAAGTACACCGATCAGGGTGAGATAGAGGTTGGCGCAGCCATCCGCCGGGAAGAGCTGAAGGAGATGGTGGAGTTCAAAGTAAAAGACTCCGGGAAAGGGATCCCTCCCGATAAACTGGCGATGATCTTCCAGCGTTTCCGGCAGGCGGAAGAGGATGAATTTCATGAAGGGGCCGGCCTGGGCCTGAGCATTACAAAAGGACTCGTTGAATTGATGGGTGGGGATCTCCGGGTCATTTCAGAGGAAGGGAAAGGATCCACCTTCTTTTTCACCATTCCCTTCTTTCCATCAATTATACAGACTGAAACTTCAACTGTCCCGGATGATCTTATCCTCGACCTGAAAGGAAAAACCATCATCATTGCCGAAGATGATCATGACTCCTTCTCCTACCTGAAGCAGATCCTGGCCTCCACTCAGGCGGAGATCATCCACGCCGGGAACGGGGAGGAGCTGATCAGGGTACTTGAAAAAAGAAAAGCGGACCTGATCCTTCTTGATATCAGAATGCCTGAAAAATCAGGAACCGACTGCCTTCGTGAAATCAAAAACCGGAATATAAAAATCAAGATCATCGCCCAAACCGCTTATGCCTTCCCCGAAGAGGAACAACGGTTCCTGGAAAACGGGTGTGATGGGTTTCTTTCGAAGCCCATGAAGAAAGCCGAGTTGTTCCCGATGATCAGAAAAGTCATGTACACTTTGTGATCTATCCCCGGATTAGGTTTTGCCGGTAGCTTTTCACTACCTTTACCCCATGCATGACTATCCCATCTTTCTCTTCATGGCCATGATGATCTTCGGATACGGGCTTTTTTCAAAGTTATCCGATAAATCCGTTCTGACCGCCCCGATGTTTTTCGTGGCGATCGGATTCATCGCGGGCTGGTTTCCGCTGGATCTTCTGCAGGGAGGGATCAAAGCCCCCTTCCTGAAGATCATCGCCGAGCTGACGCTGGTGTTGATCCTCTTTGTCGATGCCTCCACCATCAACCTGAAGGCGTTGATCAGGGAGCGGGGGATTCCGGTACGCCTGCTGGGCATCGGGCTGCCCCTGACGATGGTCACAGGCACCCTGCTGGCTGTTCCCTTTTTCCATTCCATTGGGATCTGGAGCCTCTGCCTGATGGCCTTCATCCTCTCGCCCACGGATGCCGCCCTGGGGAAAGCGGTGGTGACCTCCGAAAAGATCCCCGGGAAGATCCGGCAGGCCATCAACGTGGAGAGCGGGCTGAACGACGGGATCGTGCTCCCTCCTATCCTGGTGTGCATTGCCGCCCTGTCCCATGTCACCGGAGAGCAATCCGGCCTTCATTTCTGGATCCTCTTCACCCTCAAGCAGCTGATCCTGGGCCCCGCCATCGGAGGAGCGGTGGGATGGCTGGGTGGCAAGTTGGTGGACCTGACTTCCCGCGCCGGATGGATGAACCCCACCTTCCAGCGGTTGTCGGCCCTGGCCCTGGCCATCATGGCCTTCTCCCTGGCCGAGATGGTTCACGGGAACGGCTTTATCGCCGCTTTCTTTGCCGGGTTGTTCCTGGGCACGGCGACCAAAGAGGTCAGGGACCGCATCCAGGAGTTCGGCGAGGCGGAAGGAGAGGGGCTGGAGCTCTTTATTTTCCTGCTGTTCGGGATGGTGCTGGTCCCGATGGCCATTCCCCTGTGGGACCTCTCCTGCTGGATCTACGCCCTGCTGAGCCTGACGGCCATTCGGATGATCCCGGTGGCCATCTCCCTCCTGGGGACAAAATTATCCTGGGGAGTTGTCGGTTTCATCGGCTGGTTCGGCCCCCGGGGGATTGCCTCGATCCTTTACCTGCTGATGGTGCTGATCCAGATGGGGACCAAAGGCTATGAGAAGATCATGGCGGTGATCGTCCTGACCGTCCTGCTGAGTATCTTCCTCCACGGCCTGACGGCTGTCCCGCTGTCGAAAAAACTCGGGAAATCCACCGGCCTGTAATCTCCCGGAAATCCGACGGCAAAAATCCCGGTCCGGACGGGAAAATTCTGAGATCAATCTATTTTTTGTTGAGCAGGCGGCTCTGCCTGGTTAAGTTTGCCGCACATTTTCAACATGATCATCGATGACTCACGAACGCAAACCTGAAACCGACCACGGGATTGAAGGCGAAGCCATGGTGCGGCTTTTTGACCGGTTTCAGCGCAGTTTCCGCGACAAAGGGATCCTGGCAACACAAAGAATTATTCGGAGCGGACTCGATCACGGCCACGTCCTGGAAATCGGTCCGGGTCCCGGGTACTTAGGGCTTGAATGGCTCAAAGCCACGCAAAACACCACCCTGACCGGCGGGGAGATCAGCCGTGACATGATCGGGATGGCTCAGAAAAACGCCCGGGAATATGGACTTGAAGAGCGTGTTTCCTATGTGGAGGCCAATGCGCTCAGTCTCCCTTTTGAGGATGGAACCTTCGACGGTGTCTTTTCCAACAGCTCGATGCATGAATGGTCTGAACCGGCCCGGGTGCTGGCAGAGATCCACCGGGTACTGAAACCCGGAGGCTGTTTTTTTATCAGTGACCTGAAACGGGATATATCCTGGCCGGTAAAGTGGTTTATGTATTTTCTGTGCAAGCCAAAAGAGATCCGGCCTGGGATGCTTACCTCCATTGCCGCCGCCTATACCCGCGATGAGGCAGAAACACTTTTTGCCGGTTCTTCCTTATCGGGAGCCTTCGTCGGGGTATCTCCCTTCGGCCTGGATATCCAGGGAAGGAAGCATGTGATATAGAAAAGGGATCTGGGATCCGCGTATCAGAACTTCCCGAATTTCAGCGAGAGGTTGGCATTGAACTGGTTGATGAGGGCTGAAGAGGTGTTCACAAGGTCAAGGTCAGGCGTGTAGCGGTAGCTGGCCCCGATCCCGATCCTGAAAAACTTCACGATGTTGAACTCCACCCGAACGCCCGGCTGCACCACGAAAAAGGCGTCCCAGTCGACCGTCTGGTAGCCGCCCCAGTCGTATTTGTCGATGTACTCGGGGCGGTACATGTAGGTCAGGCCGCCGCCGCCGATAAGAAGGGGGAAAGAGATATGCACCGGTGATTTGGGCAGCACCAGGAACTCCAGCAACAGGCCGCCGTATCCTCCGTAGAGGTTTGCCGACTGCCATTTCTCATCATATTCATCGTAAACGAGGTTTTCATATTCGATGTTTCCCGAATTGATGATCCCGTAACCCGATAGCCCGACCGAGATCCAGTGGTTGAAGGTGGCGCCCATGCTGAGCCCCAGGAGGATCACGTTTTTATTTCCGGTGAACTGCGTATAGGCCGCTTCGGGGCCGATGAAGTAGCCAACCACCGGTTTTTTATGCTCTTTCCCTTTCCGGAAAAGGGTTTTGATCTCATCCTTGTTTTGCTGGTCGGGCTGTTGGGAGTAGTCTTCCTGGGCCAGAGCGGTTGTCCCTAAAAAGAGCAGGAGACTGAGAATGGCAAGATTTCTTTTCATGGCATTTGGATTGATGAACGGGGGCGATGATAAATTACCCGATAAAGTTACAGGATTTTCTCGTTATTTTTGTAATTTTATATTAAAGAAATCATCATTTATGGAGCACTACGAAAAGATCACGCGGCTCGACAATGCATTTGAAGCAGAGCGTATGCGGGAGGTCCTGGAAGGCAGGAACATCCCTTTTTCCATCATTGAACGGACCGACTCTGCGCTGGGAGGCATCTCCGAGCTGGAGTTCGGGTGGGGTTACATTGAGGCTCCCGCCGACCGGAGGGATGAGATTCTGGCTATCTACCGGGAGATCCTGGGGAAATAAAAAGTGCATACCACCTCTTGAATTTCGCCGCATACCCCGACGGGGTTTCCGCATAGATCCTGGCGGCCTGTTCAAGGATCACGGGTTCCAGTTTTTTCTTTTTCTTCCAGATGGCCTGCCGCATCCGGGAGCGATAGGTCTGGTCAGACCGCATGGGGATCAACCGGTCAAACAGAGTCTCAAAGACGAAGAGGTCATGGTGCTGGCCCAACAGGTTTGAAAGCAACTTCAGCTCGCTCTCCTGCGTCCTGATCATGGCCGGCCACAGGTCGGCGACCAGTTGATTCAGGTACATCAGGTATTTGACGCTTTTCCGCAACTGATGGAAGGTCAGCGGGTTGGGATCGCTGCTCGCCAGCCGGTACCGTCGCTGTCCCTGCCGGTACATCCGGAAAAAGCCTTGGCGGAGGATCTCTTCCGGGGGCATGGTGAGCTCCCATTCCCGGATGCGTTTCCTGGCTATGCGCATCTCCGCTGAGAGACCGGCGAACAAGGTCTTTGTGTCGGTATGGGAAAGCAGAGTTGCCCGCTGGTGAAACACCCGGTTGTACAGCGTGGTCAGCTTCTTGTCGAGGTAATTGGAACGCCGGTTTTTTCTGAGTTCTTTCACCGCATCCAGCGAGTTGGAATAATCCCGCAGAAAGGCCAGCTTTTGGGAGATCTCCCGGTGGAAGTCATTTTCCTCCCGGTACACCGGTTCCCCGATCGCCGGCCGGATCAACCTCAGCAACGCCCGCTGGCGCTTGATGCAGAGGCGGGCATTGTGGATCGATTCATGCACGTTCGATCTGTAGGAGAGCTGCCGGATGAACTCCTGGTTCAGCCAGGTGGCCGTCTTTACCACATTGCCGGAAAAGGAGTCGTTCAGCCTGAACTGGTAAATCTTCTTCATGAAGGGTGAAAGATATGAAATTCCCTCATGGGTACCAACTTTTCTTTGCGACGATGTTCGTTCTACAGTTTCAGTACCAGTCCGGGAAACACAGGCAGACCCCGGTAAATGGCCCGGGCATCGGCTTTGCTGATGGTGAGCCGGATCAGGATCTGCGGTTCCGGGACCGAGCGGTGCAGGATGGCCGACATGGTACTCTGGCGGATGGCTCTCTGAATATTTTCGTGGTATTGTGTGATGGCCTCCTTCTCATTTTCATAAGGATCCTCCGCCTGTTCAAACTCGATGGCCAGGTTCCTGTCGAAATAGAGGATGAAAAACACCGAACTGGAATCTGACGCAACCGGCATCGCGCTTTGCAGGGCGGCTTCACTGGTGTCTTTCGGCGCCTCCTTCACCACATACCTGATCTTGGGGATGGTGGATAGTTCGGCTCTCAGGTGGAACGGCTGCGACACCCATTGCAGCAGCTGGTACTGGTTGAAGCAGCGGAGCCGTTTGGTGATGCGGATCTCTTTCAGCGGACAAACCCTCACGGTCACCCCTTTGATCTCGAGTAGGAGCAGGCTGTCGGCAAGGTTCAGGTTGAGGTAGGCCGAATCCTGCCTGGAGAGGGTCAGCAGCCCCGAGAGGTAGGCTTTCTCCATCTCCAGTTTGCCGATCCCGTTGACGGACTGCAGGACCTGCCGGCTGGAATCGCTGCTGATCCCGGGCAGTTCAACCTCCGTGGTGTCGCCGGCCGAGAACTCCCGCTCGCAGGTGGATGCGGGCAGGATTACGGCCTGGTAGAGCACATAGGCCGGCAACAGGAACGCCAGGACAACCGAAAGGATCATGGCCGGTTTTGACCGTGAAAACCAGAGAATGAATCCGTAGATCTCCCTGAGCGCCCTTTTTATCATTTCCACTGGTTTCATATCCCGTTCCGTGATCAATAGATAAACACACAGGATCCCTGTTTCAGGGTCATGTAGACCTCTTTCAGGTCTTCGTCCCCCAGCCGGATGCAACCATGCGTCACCGCCATGCCCAGGAACCGCTTGTAGAGGGTTCCGTGGATCAGGTAACCATCTTTCAGCTCCAGCTTGTAATCGCCAAGGGTTCCGTATTCATAACGGGAAGGGTGCCGTGGCGAAGGGACCGGCAGCCCCTCTTCGATGAATGCCCAGTCGGGTTTCACCCACACCGGGTTCACCTGTTTGCTTCGCACCTTCATCATCCCCCGGGGCGTCTCAAACACCCATTTCTTATCGGTCCCCCGGGTGAGGATCGTGTAGCTTCCCGTGGAGCACACCCCTTCCCTGAGCAGCTGGTCCTGTTTCATCAGCCGGAAGGTGTTGTGCGTGGTGTTGACGATAAGGTAAGGCAGCTTAGGCAGAAAGAGGCTGCGTTTTTTCTCCAGGATCTGAAGCTCCCTTTCCAGAGCAATACGGTAGGCAGCCAGCCGGTCCACCGGCACGCGGTTCAGCAGGGTGGCATCTTCGGGCAGGGGGACCAGCCGCACCACCACCTCCCCCAGGGCGCCTGCCCGGCGGATGAGCAACATGGAGATCAGCAGGGAGAAGGCCAGCGCCAGGATCACCAGCACGGCCCAGCGGATCAGGCCGGTCTTCCACCGCCCGTTTCCCTTCATGATCCCGTCTGCTGCCTTTTCTTCCATCTCACTGTTCTGATGCCTGGATCTCCTCCAGTGGTTGCAAGGATCCCACGATCGTGACCGGCGTACCCACCTCCGCCCAACGGAAGAGCTGGTCCATGTCTTCATTGGAGACCGCCACGCAGCCATCGGTCCAGTTGATGCCTTTCCCTCCTCCCCCATGGATCTCGATCAGCCCGCCAATGCCCGTTTTCTGCGGGATCATGCCCCGTTTCTTCTGTTCCGCAAAGCGGGCTTTGTCTTCCTCGTTGGGGTAATTGATCAGCAGGGCCTTGTAGTAACCGGTCTTCTTATTGCTTTTTTTCTTTGTCACAAAATATTTTCCCTCCGGCGTGGCCCGGTCCCCCACCTGTCTTTTTTCGCCCATCCAGTTCACGCCAAACTCGGCATCGAGCGAACGGATCTCCACCCCCCGGGCATAGATGGAACATTTCCGGGCAAACTTGTCCACAATGATGACTGCCTTTCCGTTGGCCTTCGACCAGGCGATGGTTTCGTCGACCCACCTCCTCCATTTGGGGATGTTGGTGAAATAGGCCGCCAGGATCTCCTGGTTCTTCCGGATGGATTGATTGATCAGATCCCTGCTTTTCTCCAGCCGGGGTCCTACACGGGTGTAGTTCCCCCGCTCATAGGCCCCCTTCGCTTCCAGGAAGAGCATCTCCGCGGCCTGGTAATCCTGGCGCACCTGCCGGCTCAGGGGCAGCAAGCCGTACCGTTCGGTGTAATTTTTCAGGTACTGATCCACCTCGTGAAGTTCCACGGCCAGGTCATGGTGCAATGAATCCTTCACCTCAATGGATCTCCGGTAGGCCTCCTCCCCTCTCTGAAGCGCCTGCGTGATCTTCTCATGTAGCAGGGTGTAGTCCCTGGCTAAAAACCATTTTTCATTCTGGGCCTTCCACTCCTCCATCGCCTCCTTCCAGCTGGTCTCCGCTTCGGCCATCAGGTCGCCGGCATAATCCCCGGCTTCGGCCTCGCGGGCTTTGCTCAGCACCTGGCTGCACCGTTCGATCGATTCAACAGGCGGTTCGGCAGAGAAAGAGATAAGGGTCAGGAAAGCACCTCCGGCAACAAGGAGGATCAGGATGAAGAGCGTGATGGTTATTTTTCCCCTTCGGCGCAATTTCATGGAGATGGCAGGTTGAGAGAGGTAAAGGATGCGATCGGTGTTGCAAATGTACAAATTGGGTGATCAGTTGTTACCGGCGGGATAAAAAATAGAGGGGCAACCCTAACGGTCGCCCCTAAAATCAATCCCGGCGACTCTTTATAGATGAGCGCTCCGGTTTACCGAGCCCTTGATCAATGACGTCCGGTCTTGGCAATGGCTTCTTCCAGTTCGGTTTTCAGCGAATTGGTCTTCTCCTTGGCGGCATTGACCTTCTCGCTGGCGGTCAGGTAGTCGCCATTGGTCACTAGGGTTTCCACCTCGGTGAGGGTGGCTTCCACGCCGGCCAGATCGGTCTGGATCGCTTCCAGGGCCGCTTTTCCCTCTTTTCCGCGGGGCGCTTTGGTAATGAGCTTTTTTACCTCGTCCACCAGGCCTTTGACCTCGGTCAGGGTGGTTTGTACCTCATTCTTCACCTCTTCTTTCTTCACAATGGCATCCTCTTTCAGTTTGCCGGCCATGGTGGTCACTTCAGCCAGGAGGGCTTTGGCATCCTTGTAGCTCCGGAAAAGGGAGAACTTTGATTTCTGTGTCTCAATCATGGTCATCGCTTTGTTCATCGAATCCTGAACGGCATTGAAATCGGCAGCCAGGTAACGGTTGGCTTCAACTGATTTGGCAGCTTCCATGGCCGCATTGGCTGCATCCAGCTCTTCCTGCGGCATTTTGGCACAACTGGTGGTCAGCATCACGATGGAGCCAATCCCAACCAGAAAATAAAGCATTCTCTTTTTCATCTCTTGTTGATTTTTTGATTATGGGTTTGCCGCCATGAATCAATAATCATGCCGTTATAGATATTCGGTTCTTTATCAGAATGTTAGATGAAATTTCGATTGTTTTTGGATGGGGGATGGGGGATGGGAGATGTATGGAATGCTTACACGGTTGTAAAGATTTCTTACAGGGATGTTCACAAACCTGACATCAGAGATCCAATCCGAATTTTTTCATCCGGTCGTGCAGCATCACCCGTGAGATGCCCAGGAGCCGGGCGGCTTTCACCTGGTTGCCGCGGGTGTGGTCGAGGGTGAGGCGGAGCAGCTCTTTTTCGGTTTGCTCGATGACCTCATGGTAAAGCCGTCCTTCCAGTGTTTCGGGATCATCGGGCAGGTGCAGGGTGATGTAGGAGGATGGGGGGATCTCCGGGGAACCCATTGCCGGGGGAGGGGCCATCACGGCCGGATCCTGTGGCTCGGGAGCCTGGGGAGGGGCATCGGGGGAGAGGTCCGTTTCGGTTCCGATGGCGATCAGGTCGGGGGTGATGACCTGGTTCTTGCTGAGCAGCACGGCCCGTATGAGGGTGTTCTCGAGCTCCCTTACGTTACCCGGCCAGGTGTAGTAGGAGAGTTTCTCCATGGTCTCCATGGGAATGGTGATGTCGGGGGTTTTCATCAGCCGGCTCTGGCGCTTGATGAAATACTCGGTGAGGAGGGGCACATCCTCCATCCTCATCCTCAGTGGGGGCAGGGTGATGGTGATCACTTTCAACCGGTAGTAGAGGTCCTCGCGGAAGCTCTTCGCCAGGATTGCCTGCTCGAGGTTTTTGTTGGTGGCCGCGATGATGCGCACATCCACCTTCCGGGTCTTGTTGCTGCCAAGTCGTTCGAAGGTCCCCTCCTGCACCACGCGGAGCAGTTTGGACTGCAGCGGCAGGCTCATGTCCCCGATCTCATCCAGGAAGATGGTGCCGGTGTCCACGGCTTCAAATTTACCCTCTCTTATTTTCGCGGCATCGGTGAAGGCGCCCTTTTCATAGCCAAAGAGTTCGCTCTCCAGCAGGGCATCGGGGATGGCGGCGCAGTTGATGGTAAGGAAAGGCTTTGCGGCCCGGTCGCTGTGCATATGGATCGCCTTGGCCACCAACTCCTTCCCCGTGCCGCTTTCACCGGTGATCAGCACGCTGGCGTCGCTGGCGGCAATTTTCCCGATCATTTTATAGACCTCCTTAATGGCCGGGCTCTTCCCGATGATCCGTTCCGGCAACTCCTCTGCGTCCTGGCCCACATGAAGGCGGATCCCCCCCTCGGTCATCTTTTTCATCCCCAGGGCCTCCCGGATGATCGTCTGCATGCGGTCGATGTCGAAGGATTTCTCCAGGTAGTCGTAGGCCCCCAGCTTCATCGCTTCGATCACCCGTTCGGTGGTTCCGTAGGCGGTCATGATGATCACGGGCAGCCCCGGATTGGTCTCCTTGATCCGGCGGATCGCCTCCAGCCCCGTCATCCCGGGCATCTCGATGTCCATCACCACCAGGTCGGGAAGCCCTTTGGTCACCATGCGCAAGGCATCCACCCCGTTGGCCGCCTCCAGCACATCGTAATGGTCCTCCTTCAGCAGCTTTTTGAATGAGTACCTCACCGAGGGTTCGTCATCAGCTATCAGGATCTTTTTCATGACCGGCGATTGAAGAAACAGGGATATGAACGGTAAAAGTAGCTCCTTTTCCTGAATTGTTGGCTGCGCTGATCCACCCGTGATGCAGTTCGATGATCCGCTGGGAGATGGAGAGCCCGAGCCCGGTACCGGTGGCGCTTCCCTTGACGAAGGGGTCAAAGAGCGAGCCGATCATCTCCTCCGGGATCCCGTGGCCGGTATCGCTGATGATGATCCGGAGCATCTTTCCAGCCTCCCCCTGGGTCCTGCCGTCCGACAGGGCGGTGGAAACCGACAGCACTCCCCCCTGTGCCATGGCTTCGATGGCATTCTGCAGCAGGTTCATCAGCACCTGCTTGAGCTGGTCGGGGTCGGATTGCACGAAGATCCTCTCCCCCGAAAACGACTCCTTGAGTTCAATCCGGTTTTGTTTCATCTGCGGCGCCATCAGGTGGATCATCTCCCTGATGACGGGAAGCGCCTCCACCTCCTTCATCTGCGGCTTCCCCGGACGGGCGTACTGGAGGAAGCTCTGCAGGAAGTTCTCCATCCGGTTGATCTCCCCCAGGATGACCTGCAGGTCGTAGCTCTTCTCCTCGCTGATGCCCCCCTCCTTTTTCATGGTGTAGATCAGCATCTTGATGGCCGCCAGGGGGTTCCGGATCTCATGGGCGATGGCCGGGGCGATCTCCCCGATGGCCGCCAGCCGGGAGGATTTCTCCAGCAGCTTGCGGTTTTCACGCAGCTCTTCATGGGCCTGGTTGATCCGTGTGATCATCCGGTTGATATGGAGGTCGATCTCCTCCAGCTCCTTGCCGGGCGACATCCTGACATGCTCCACCAGCTCGCTTCCGGCGGCATCGCGCACCTTCAGCACCAGCTTGTAGATGGGGTTCAGCAGGATGCGGGCCACCAGCCATCCCAGGATGAGGCCGAGCGCCAGCCCCCCGATGCCGAACCAGTACATGGCCGTGCGGATGATGTCATTGTTCCGCCGGATCCGTTTCTCGTAGTCGGTCTGGGAGTTCTGGTTCGACACCACCAGCGTACGGCACTTGTCCTCGATAGTGTTGATCAGGTCGCGGCTGCCATGCACCAGCAGGGCGTTGGCAACAAGCGTATCCCCCTGCCGTTCGGCCGCCATGGCATTCTTCAGGTTCTGCCCGTAGTTGGAAAAGAGGGCCCCGATCTGCCGGATCAGGAGGTTCTCCTCCTCTGTGTTGGCCGACTCCCTGGCGTTTTCCAGCTCCTGCACGAACTCCATCTCCTTCTCCTTCAACCGCTCCACCCAGCTGCTGTCCTTGTCGATGATGTAGTTCAGGGAGATGGCCCGGATGCCATGGAGCGTGATCTCCAGCTCTTTGGCTGCGCGGATGTTGCTGATGTTTTCCTCGATGATGGTGTTGCTGGTATCCTGCACCCAGTAGGTGTAGGAGATGATCAGGAACCCGCCAGCCATGATCAGGGCGATGACCACCAGCGACCACACGATGATCTGGTAGCGGATATGGAACTTCAGGGAGCTCAATCCTCTCATGGGCAAATTTTGAGTTAAAGATACGGAATAAAATCATCCTGATCTTTTATCTTTGCCGGGTTGATGTGGTTTAAATTCATTGCAACAGGAAAGAAGTTTTTAACCCGGCTGGAGGATTTCATCCGGAAGAAACAATACAACGAGCGGGTCATCTATTCGGTTCTCAGCTGACTTCCGTATGTGGCGGGATCCGTAGCAACGGCCCTGGTGGCCATCCTCTACGCCAAGGTCTTCGAATACATCAACCGGCTCACCCACCTGATCAAGGACAATTTCTCCTGGCTCTTCTTCCTCATCACCCCCTGCTGCCTGCTGCTTGACTGGTGGATCGTGCGCAGGATCTCCCCGGCCGCCTCCGGGAGCGGGATCCCCCAGCTCATGGCCACCCTCAATCCCAAGCGGGATCCAAAGAAGGTGTCGGCCGGCTACCTGTTGGGCGGCCGCGCCCTTTTTGCCAAGTTTGCCAGCAGCATCACCGCTTTGTTAGGCGGCGCCGTGATCGGCCGCGAGGGGCCGATGATCCAGATCAGCGCCTCCATCTTCTACATCGTCCACAAGTTCATCCCGAAGGAGTGGCCGCGCATCGACCGCAACCGGATGCTCATCGCCGGGGGGGCGGCCGGTTTAGCTGCCGCCTTCAACACCCCGCTTGGGGGGATCGTATTTGCCATCGAAGAGCTCTCCCGCACCCACCTCAACGCCTTCAAGTCGGCCCTCCTCTATGCGGTGATCTTCTCGGGGATGACCGTGCAGTGGATCCTGGGCTCCTATCTCTTTCTTGGCTTCCCGAAGGTGGAATCGGCGGGCTTCTCGATGGTGGGGTACGTGGTCCTCTTCAGCATCATCACCGGATTAGCCGGCGCCTATGAGGGCAAGCTGATCCTGCAGCTGATCTACCTGAAGCGGAGACTGAAAAAACCGGCGCTCACCCTCCTGTGGGTCTTCCTCTCCGGCGTGGTCCTTGCCTTTCTCTTTTACTTCAACGAAGATCCGGCCTTCGGACCCGGGAAGGATGTGATGACCCAGCTTCTCTTCAACACCGAAGGTAAGGAGGTGTCGGTATGGCTGCTGCTCAGCCGCTATGCCGGGGCCATCATCTCCTATGCCAGCGGCATCGCCGGAGGGGTTTTTGCCACCTCCCTGTCATCAGGATCCATCATCGGCGAACTGCTGATGAACCTGCTGCATTTGGACCACGAGAACAAACTGCTGATCCTGGTCTCGATGATCGGCTTCCTGACCGGGCTGACCCGCGCCCCCTTCACCACCTCGATCCTGGTGCTGGAGATGACCGACCGCCATTCGGCGATCTTCATGTTTATCTTAGCCGGGTTGATCTCCTCGGTCGCCGCCCGCCTCGTCGACAAGCGGTCGCTCTACCAGCGCTTAGAGTGGAACTACCTTCGGTAGCCACCACCGTTTGGCTACTGCCGCACATAGAGGATCCCGTCCCAAATGATGGTATCTACCGTTCCGGTCAGCTGATCTAAGTGCGGGAAAAAACAGGCCGGTTCATGTTCCGGGCCGATGGTGATGACCGAGTCGCTGAGGATCCAGTAGTTGTGAAAATCGGTATAGGAGTATGGTTGCATGGTGAACGACTGGGAATTGTAGGCTTCGCCCGACTGGTAGATGACCAGTTCGCTGAAGGTATTCAATACCAGGTAGCCAAAGAAGACCTCCCCGTCGGTGGTTCCTGCCGGCAGGCGCTTCCCGGCGGCCGGACCATTGACCGTATCCATAACCGCCTTCATCTCATAGTAGCCGGCAAAGGGGATGCAGGCCTCGCAGGGAATCCGTTGCGTGTTTTCCGGTTCCGGCGCCCATAGCATCTTTTCGTGTTTGGTGCACGAGGAGAAGGTGACGACACCGACCACCAGGATCAGCAGAGAGAAAGAACCGCGAAACGTTGATGAGGACATAAGGCACTGATCGTCTCTGCAAGATACGCAATTCTTTGCCGGATTTTGTATTTTTATGTTCAATTTCAGGCCAAGATTTGTATCCAAAAGATATTTCCCCCCTGATTGAACACTGATCTAACTATGAAAACGCTCCTGATCCCGCTGCTGCTCCTGTTGGGTTTCACCTGTTCCGCTGAGGATATCATCGTCTCCCTTGCCCGTAGAAAGCTGTCCAATCCCCTGCCCGGGTACTACATCTCCGATGTGATCCTGAGCCAGAAAGAGGATTCCTGCATCGGGTACAATAATCCCATCGGCCCCGAACGATATGAGCCCGTATTTTTCAGCAAGAATATCCGGAATGAACTAAAAGAGTTCCTGCAACGCTCCATGCCCCAGGAACCCGGCCTCCTCCCTCTGGTGATCCGGGTAAACCGGATCTACCTGTACGAGATCATCAGGGGCGTGAGACAGTATACCACCGTGGACCTGAGCCTGAGCTTCATATTCCCGCGAGACATAGGGCTTGAGGAAGATTTTACCACCTCGGTCACCCACTCCGTTTACAGGCAGGACTTTGCCGCCACCATCGGCCAGGCTGTTATCGATGCCGTGGAACTTTCCTTTACCCAGTACACCGAAAGGAAGGAAATGGGATTGATCAATCCGCGAACGATCACTCCTGAACAGCTGGTAGAGAATCCTTTGTACTCCGCTGCATCATTCCGCTGTTTCACAGAACACCGGCCCTGCCAGGGGATTTATCACAGCTACTTCGATTTCAGGGATCAGCTCCCCGATACCACGATCCGCTTCACGGTTCATCACAGGTACAACGACCAGGTATCCAGGTTGAACAGCGCATCGCTGAAATTCCCTGACAAGAAGGAAAAAGAAAAAATCTGGGGATTCTGCACGGGAGACTCCATGTACATGTTCAACGGTCAGGCCTATTCTCTGCTCTCCCGCGAAGGCGACCAGCTGGTGACCTGGAACCGGCCCGAGGACTATATGCAGGATGTCATTCCGGCAGCCATCTTCGGAGGGGTAGTTGGAGGGATGATCGGAGCCGGGTTGCTGGGCGGCTTTGTCGCAGCTTCTTCAGATCACCGTGCGGTCCAGGAATTCCGGATCGACCTGTTCGACGGGAGGCTCTATCCATCTGACTTCCCCGATTATACAACCATCTCCTCCACGGTCATCTTCTACCTGTCCAAATCGTCGGTGAGGGATGCCACACTGGATGT
>Ga0172374_1000224_pt1 | contig 45293 bp, 36 predicted proteins | sample LakKiv3m_FD_114536 | JGI IMG/M metagenome (GOLD analysis project Ga0172374, IMG submission 114536) | Freshwater microbial communities from Kabuno Bay, South-Kivu, Congo - kab_092012_10.3m | ecosystem: Environmental > Aquatic > Freshwater > Lake | place: Democratic Republic of the Congo... | reverse complement strand
ACTGCAGTAGCTGCCCCGAACGGGGCAAACCGTGAATAGCCGTAGGGTTCACCCTACGGAAACGAGCATTTAAGGTGAGTTCTTCGGACCCTGAAGGGGTCCTCCATGGAGGCATCGGACGACCCCTTCAGGGTCGTTCTTAATCGCTTGTGTGCCACATCCCATACGCTGAAGCGTATGGCTACTTTTGGTACGCCCTTCGGGCGAAGATTCTTCCCGGGATGGCAGATGGACAAGGCCTGTAGCTGTCCCGCACTTAAGTGAATGCTTACGATCAAGTCGGGTCCGAGAAAAACGCTGCCCCTCGCCGGATCATCCGCCAATAGTCATAACTATCGAAGAATCAGATGCTTGAATCATACTGCCCGACGAAGTGAGGATGGCGTTGGCGACGAGAAAGCCTTGACGGGTGGAAGCATCGTCGTTTGCCTCGCCCGGCGGCATTTCGCCCAGGTTCCACGAGAACTCCACTCGACCTGTGCCATTCGACCCGGCAGAGGAAACCTCCACCCATTTCTTGTACGGGATCTTGTGTCCCTCATGCCAGGCGGCGACCGCTTCAACGTGATCCCTGGAGTAGGCGAGTGCCTGGATGATCGCTCCTCCGACAGTGTGCGGTTCTCCCGAGTGGAGTGGGATGCTTTCCGGCCCGGCGATGCGGAACTCTATTCCCCGCCCGAGAAACTGCTGGGCCATCATGTCACGTACCTTCTCAATTACTTTGACAAGATCGTTACCGCAGGTCTGCGACCAGGTTCCACGGCTGAAGGATCGCAGGGTGTCCACGATCTCCGAAGCCCGCTTCACTTGTGTTATCATGAGGTTGAGCCGCTGGAGAATGTAACTCTTTTCGTCTTCCTGCAGAAGACTCTGATCGACCTTGAATTGGATCACCTGGGCTGCAATCATCAAGGCGTTAAGCGGCTGGGCGATCTCGTGAGCGAATCCGCCGAACACCTCCTTGAGTGAAATCAACCGGAGCATGTCGTCGAGTTGCAGATCTCCAACGGATTCCATCGCCACTCCCGTGCGTTCACTCGCTCTTCCGAAGGGCCGCTTGTTCTCTCCTCCTCGGAATCACCGTGCGAATTCCACAGCCCTTGCTTCGCGTATCACCACAATCTTGATCTGACCAGGGTAGGACAGTTCCTTCTCGATCTTCTTACGGATCTCACGGGCGAGCAGGCTTAGGCCGTCGTCGCCCACGTTGGAGTTCTCGACAATGATACGGATCTCGCGGCCTGCCTGGATAGCAAATGACTTGCTGACTTCTTTGAATGAATCGGCGATCCGCTCCAGGTCTTCCAGGCGCTTGACGTAGTTCTCCAGCATTTCCCGGCGCGCGCCCGGTCTTGCTGCGGAAAGCGTATCCGCAGCTTGCACGAGGACTGCGACGACGCTGCGAGGTTCTTCGTCTCCGTGATGGGCCGCAATAGCGTTGACGACAAGAGGCGATTCACCGTACCGGCGGGCGATGTCCGCGCCAATGACTGCGTGCGCCCCTTCCACCTCGTGGTCGATCGACTTGCCGATATCGTGGAGCAGACCGGCACGCTTGGCGTTTTTGGGATTGAGGCCGAGTTCGGAGGCCATAATGCCGCTTAGGAAGGCTACTTCCATAGAATGCTGGTAAACGTTTTGCGCGAACGACGTTCGGTACTTGAGCTTCCCAACGAGCTTGATCAGTTCCGGATTGATCCCGTGGACTCCCACGTCAAAACTCGCCTGCTTGCCGGATTCCAGGATGGTCTCCTCCATCTCCTGGGAGACCTTCTTCACCACTTCCTCGATCCTTGCCGGATGGATCCGGCCGTCGCTAATGAGCCTTTCAAGCGCTATACGGGCGATTTCACGTCGAACGGAGTTGTATCCTGAGAGGATTACCGCCTCGGGTGTGTCATCGATAATAAGGTCTATCCCGGTGGCTGCCTCAATCGCGCGGATATTGCGTCCCTCTCGACCGATGATACGACCTTTCATCTCCTCGTTTGGCAGGCTGACCACTGAGACCGTACGTTCGGCAATGTAATCCGCGGCGTACCGTCCCACCGCGGTAGATATGATCGCTTTGGCCTTCTTATCGGCCTCCGCGTGCGTCTCGTCTTCCACCTGCTTCACGATACGAGCACTCTCAATCCGTGCCTCGTCTTCGACATTCTTGAGAAGTACTTCTTTGGCTTCCTGTGAAGAGAGTCCGGCGAGTTGTTCGAGTTTTTGCTGCTGCTTGAGGACGACGCTTTCCGCTTCCCGTTCCTTGTCCTTGGCGTGCTTGAAAGTGGCCTCGATTTCGCGGTCGCGTCGAGCGACGGAGGCTTCCTTTTGCTCGAGTTGCGCGCCCTTACGTTCGAGGATCTCCTCTTTGTGGAGCAGCCGCGATTCGCGGGACAAGAGTTCGCCGCGGCGTTCCTTGATCTCGTTTTCGAGGTCCGTCCTCGCTTGGAACAACTTGTCTTTTGCCTGGAGGAGAGCCTCCTTCTTTATAGTCTCAGCCTCTTTTTTGGCGGAATGCAGTATCTCTTCCGCATCGGACTTGGCTTGTTGGATCCGGCTCCTGTCGAGAAATCTGGCTACGGCGTATCCGGCCGCGAGACCGAAGATTACAGCGACAAAGGCGGGAATCATTGCCTGGATCGATTCCACAACCCCTCCGATCGTTCGAGCACTCGGGATTGATACCGGCAAGAAACCTGAGTGGCGGCGGCCACGCGGAAGAATGGGTCAAGGCGGGAACGTGAGTCAAAGACGTGTCATACTTGAAACAATCTGTATATCATCCCCCGAAATCCATCCAGAGGTTTCATTCCGCATCCCGTGTGCCGGTGTATGTTAAACCGATCAAGAGAAGGCGGCGTGCCCCCGCAATGGCCGTGTCGACAGATCATTTTGAACCTGGTTTCCCAGGTGGGTTCCCTCAGTACTGCTTCAGGCTTCCTGCTTCACCGGCAGGCTTGCACACCACAGCCTGATGTGGGTCCCGCTTTTTGAGTGTTGGCTCAAAAAATCACCGTCTCTCACGTACCGCGCAGGGGCACGATCGTCCTTCACACTCCTCGATCGATAGCCTTGATGAGCTTCTTGGTTTTTTCCTCCAACTTTTCCAGTGTCGCGTCCTTGACCTGTCTACAACGGAAAAGTTCATCGGTCACGTTCAGTAGTGTGAGTATGACCAGGTCAAGAGTCGAGACCGTGTTGGTGTTGTGCTGGATCTCATCGGCGGCGCGATTGATGAAATCAGCAAGATCTTCCACGTACTTCCTATTGCCGTGTCCCTTTATCCTGTACTCGCGGCCGAAAAGCCGCACTTTCACCGCTTCGGCCTGGCCGTCGGGGCTGCCGTCCACCAGCGAGGGAGCATCGGCTTCGGTCGTGCTCAGGTAAATGCCTCCAGCTTCTCGATGATCCTATCCAGTTTGCCCTTCGCGGACTTGTGGTCCTTGTGAAGTTTTTTCAAGGCAACGTCTAACTCGCCGATTCGCTTGTCTCTTTTTTCCAGCTCTTTGGTAAAGCGTTCCTGTTCGCGTTTTGACTGATCGTTCTGCTCAATCAATTGCATTAGCTTCTGTTCAAGAAGCGCAAGCTTGTCCTCGTCCATGAGGGGCTCCCTGAAGTGCTTTTGAGATCCGCTTTAATTATATTTCTTTACCCATATGTGTCAAGGAATATCCTTAAGGCATCGTGCCCGACACCGGCGCCTGGTCAACGCGGTAAAGCGGTCGCGGGGACGCCTCCTCCACTTCGGACGTCACGCGTCTGCCGTAACAGGCTGCGTTGTGATGGCACGTATCACCATTCGCGGTCAGTCCGTACAGACGGCCCCAAGCCGGAAAGCTTGCGGACCTTCTTGTAGAACGCGTTGCGGCTCATGCCAAGGAGCTCCGCGGCCCGTAACTTGTTGCCCCGGCTGCGTTCGAGCACCTTGATGATCAAACGCTTTTCAATCTCGCCCATGATCAGCGGATGAATACCCTTTATCCCGTTGTCCATCAGGTACTCCACGAGCGAATCGAGCGAGCCACCGATGTTGTCTCTCAATCGGGCTTCTGCGTGACCCGACGCCAGGGTCCTTTCCGACGGCATCGTGCCCGCTCCATGCTTTACGTCCGATTTCATGACACCACCGCTTCCCCGAAAAACCCCCGCGCCCATTCGATAATCTGGCCGGGATCTTCCACATGAAAGACGGACCGTCGGAACTCCGGCGAACCGGGTATGCCTTTGGAATACCATGCAAGATGTTTTCGCATCCGACGGACCGCAGTTTGGAGATCGATCCACTCGAGCTGGTACCGGTAATGCTCTTCAATCACATCTATAAGTCTCTTGCCTCGCTCCTCGCGCCCTCGAAGGGAAGCAGATAGCCCGAGGACCATCGCTGGAAGCCATGGCCTCCCAAGCGCACCCTGGCCGATCATGACGCCGTCGCATCCTGTTCGATCGATCATGGCCTGCGCGTCGTCAACACTCTTTATCCCGCCGTTGCCGATCACCGGGATGGTCACGGCCGATTTCACCTCCGCGACCACATCGGTCGAAGCCGGCCCCGAGTGTCTTCGAGACCGACTGCGCGCATGCACAGTGACCGCATCCGCCCCTTCGGCTTCCACCGCTCGAGCGAGATCCGGCGCCGTACGGTTGGTCTCGTCCCACCCGGACCTTATCTTCACCGTTAAAGGAATCTGCAACACCCTGCGGACCGCTGCCACGATCCGGGCCGCACGCGGAAGATCCTGCATGAGAGCGGCCCCTGCGCCGGTCTTCACGATCTTCTTCGCCGGGCAACCCATGTTGACGTCTACCGCAGCGGCTCCGTACCCCTGAAGGACCCGCGCGGCCTCGGCCACTATAGCCGGGTCGACACCGTATAACTGAAATACCGTCGGCACGGAATGCCCGGTGAGGTCCATCGTCGCAAACGTCTCGCCGCGGACTACCAAGCCGTGCGCGCTGATCATCTCAGTCCAGACCGCCGAAACGCCGAAACCCTGCACGATTCTTCGAAACGGCGGATCAGTCACTCCTGCCATGGGCGCCAGAAAGACGCTCCCAGCTGTCTCAAGATTTCCTATCTTCACCGGAACGCTCCGGAAGCTGACCTTTCCTCAGAGGATAGTTCTTCTGCTTTCCTCGTGCAACGGCCAAGCTACGTGGCGGAACGTCCTTCGTTATGGTGCTTCCCGCACCGATGAGGCTCCCTTCACCAATCTCTATGGGAGCCACGAACTGCACATCCGACCCAACGAAACATCCGTCTCCGATGATCGTTCGGTGCTTCTTCTTCCCGTCGTAGTTGCACGTGATCGTTCCGCACCCGATATTCACGTCTTTGCCAACGGTGCTGTCCCCCAAATAAGTCAGGTGCGCAGCCTTGGAATTATCGCCGAAGTCGGTCTTTTTCACCTCGACGAAATTGCCGATTCGTGCGTTGCGCCCAATCCGCGCTTCCGGTCTCAAATGAGCCATCGGGCCGACCGCCGTGCCGTCGCCGATAGAAGCCGAGTCCATCCGGGACCCCAGCATCACCTTGACTCCCTCTCCGATCACCGAATCTTTGATAAAGACGCACGGTTCTATTGTGCATGAGCCGCCGATTCTCGTGTTGCCGCAGAGCGTCACCGAGGGATGGATCACCGTGTCCGACCCCACACTGACGCCGTGATCCACGTACACCGAAGACGGATCCAGCAAGGTCACTCCGTCCAGCATAAGCGATTCCCGGATCTTGCCCCATACGACCTCGTTGGCCGTCGCCAGATCCGCCCGAGTGTTGACGCCCATCACTTGGTCGGAGAGATCCGCGCGGAAGCCGTGCACCGGCACCTGCGCTTTCACCGCCTCTGCCACGATGTCCGTCAGATAGTACTCTCCTTGAGCGTTCTCCGCGCTCACCCGCTCAAGCAGCGAAAAGAGGGTGGCTGCATCCACGAAGTAGATCCCGGTATTGATCTCTCGTATCTCTTTCTCCGCGGACGACGCATCTCGATGTTCGACGATGCGGAGCACCCCGCCCGCGTCACTGCGTACGATGCGCCCATATCCCGACGGGTCTTCGAAGACGCACGTCAGAATCGTCAGTCGTGAACCGTGATCCTCGTGGAACTCTCTGAACCGCCGAATCGTTTCCGGCTGGATGAGAGGGACGTCACCCGGGACGATGAGTACCGAGCCACCGGTGCTCTCCAGCAGACTCCGTGTTGTAGCCACTGCGTGACCTGTACCGATTTGAGGCTCTTGAAGGGCAAATTCAACCTCAAAACCGCCGGCGCACCTCTTGACTTCGTCGGCTTGGTGCCCTACGACCACGACAATCCTGCCGATCCCCGAGGAGGCTACCGCGTCAATCACATAGAGAATCATCGGCCGCCCGGCCACCGGATGAAGCACCTTGCACAAGGCGGACTTCATGCGGGTCCCTTTTCCCGCGGCCAGTATGATGGCAGAAGATTTACTCATGATATTCGTGATCGATCCGGGAGAGATTCGGCCCGGCAACATTAGCCGTTCGATACAATGTTGTCAAGGGTCTTTTGGGCCGGTCCCGGACCGCTAAAAGTCCCTGAAGACGCGCTCGCACGCTGGTTCTGGGTCCTTACGCCAGGAGGTTGCAGTGGGTCCACACCGTCTCTTCACATTGGCAGCGCTTGGTTCCTCGACAATGTCCGAGGACTCGCCCGAAGGCATGGCGGCCATGCGCGTGGGCCGGCTCATAGCGGCCCGAGGGCAGGTGCTCATGACCGGCGGGTGCCCCGGACTTCCACACGCGGCTGTCCGAGGCGCAGTGGAGGCCGGCGGGATGACCGTCGCGGTCTCTCCCGCAGCGAATCGTGAGTCGCACGTCACCCAGTACGCCTATCCCTTGGATGCTGCAATCCACATCTTCACCGGCATGGGAACCAAGGGACGCAATGTGACGCTCGTGCGGAGCGCTGATGCGTGCATCTTCGTCGGCGGCGGTATGGGGACCCTCAATGAATTTACCATCGCATTCGATGAATTAGGTCCGGCGAACGCCATCGGAATACTCAAGGGGTCGGGCGGCTTCAGCGCGGACATGGCGCGACTTGCTTCGCGCGCGAGTCGGCCGCCAAGAGCTCTGCTCGCGGAGGAATCGGATCCTGATACCCTCGTTGATCTTCTTCTCAGCCATTGCCGCGGTGCGGCCGCGAGGTCGAAAGACGGGTCCAGCCACAATCTGATCACATACTAATTTAGTCAAACATAACAGTATGATATAACAGAAACATCAAGTTGATTGCGCGCAAGTGGGGAGTCAAGATGCGGGCGCGGTGGCGACGTGCGCGTTATGTGGGAACTATTCCGCGCGAGCAGTGGGAAAAAGATTAGTCAGGACAGCAGGTTAGGTGTCACGGGAGATGGTCGTGATTTGGGCCGGAGGCATTAATTGTTAAAGCATTTTCTAGCTTTTTTTATTAACCTCTTTGATCTCAAAGAGATTTTTTACTTGACAAAAAATCAAAACTGAATAAGCTCCGAATCCAGACAGATTAGAACCCTGAGGGAGGGTGTTATGTTAAGGAAATCTACAATCGCGTTGATTATTATGACGATTTTGGCAGCCGCGTTCGCTGTGGCCGCCGGGGCCCAGTCATCATCTCCTGACGCCTCTGCCGGCGCTTCTCCCGCCGCCGACTCTCAAGGCATCACCAAGATCAAGCCCTCTTCGTCACAGGTTCTCAAAGTCAGACCATACTCCTCCATTGCCGGCTTCGGCGGCATTTCCCAATTCAATCCCATGAGTTGGTGGCAGCAGTGCGCTCTGCCCACTCCCGGCCACAAGCAGTTCGTCATGGGGGCCAAGGTGCTGTTCGCACGAGTGCACGGAGAAGTCCGCCGCGGCGTGCGAGGGGCCGGTACCACCGTCGATTCCCTGGTGGATTTCGACGATCACCTCGGCCTGGCTCGACGAGGTACTCCAATATGGACTTTTTCGGCGCACTATCAAATCCAGCCGCGCTGGGGTCTGAGGTACTCGCTGACGCCCATCAGGCTTGAAGCCAACCACGAGCCGCGCACCGCGTTCACTTTCGGCGGTACGTCGTTCACGGCGGGCGGTTTGGTGAGCTCCAAGTGGCAGCGCTACGAGCATCGGGCGGGCCTGGTCTTCGACTTGAGCCGCACTCAGAACACCCTTACAAGCGTGTTTGCCGAGTGGCTCTACGTGCAGGACAAGCTCACCGTGGGCGGAGGAACCGCAGGCGCGGTCACCTTCAACGACGACAAGAGCATGGCCATGCTCGGGCTCGAATTCACCAAGTGCCTGAAGAACTACCGAGGCAACACGCTCGCACTGAGCGCCAAAGGTGGGGTCGCCTTCCTGTCGGATGCGATCGGGTATGATGCTGAGGCCTCGTTGAACTATCTCATCCCGGTGAAGCAGGGCAGGTTCGGCTTCCTGAAGGGTGGTTACCGGTATAGCTATCTGAAGAAGGAGAGGGCGCCCGAAGTCTTCTCTACAACGCTCGACGGAGCGTTCCTGGAGGTGGGGTTCCTCTTCTAACCAGCGGTTTGCCGGGTACCCCCTCGTCTCCCCCGTAGCATATCCCGACCGCCTGCCCCGGACCCTCCCTGTCCCTCTAGGCGGTCGGGTATACTTTCAGGTCACCATCTCGTGGGAGACGGCAAGTCGGGACAGGGATTACGCGAACCAGATCGATTCCAGGAAGGACCCGGACGGATCGACCGCTATCCTGGGCTGATTGGTCTCGAGGTTCCACGACACGAAGAAGGTGAAGAGATCGCTTGGCGGGTTTTCTTTTCCTTCGAGGCGTGCTGACAGCAGTACGCGGGCACGGCGTACGGTACCCGCGATCATCTTATCCACTCGCAGTGAGCTGTTGAGCGTCTTGAGTCCGGGTTGAGTCTGAAGCTGTTCCACGGCTTCTTCCCAGTGGATGCCCTCCACCTTGCGCCTCAGAATGTAGCCGTTACCGCGGTCCCGGATGATGAGCAGAGGTGGATTGGTCTTCACCGACGCGTTGCGCACTCGCTCTCCGGCGAGCATGCCTTCAATCTCTTCCAGAAGCTGCTTCTTCCTCTCCTGATCCGGCAAGAGCCTTGGATGGACGCGCTCGAAGATGTAGTCGACTCCGCTGAGGTTTATCTCCTTGAGCCTGGTCGGATCGAAGCCGAGATCCATGAGGTCTCCGATGGTCAACGCGTCGCTTGACGTCTTCCGATTCGTCTCCAACCAAGCGAGAAGGCTCGGCCTACGATAATTGGGCAGAGACTCGATCATTCGCGCGGGATGTTTCTTGAACACCTCTGGTAACTGCAGCCACAATTCGCGGTCGCCCGACACGAAAGCCGGATTGGACGCCAGGTCTCGCGGCGCGTATGACTGGATCGGTAGAGCCCGTACCACGGGATCGAGGACGATCTGTTCGAGCGATTCGCCGCCCGTGTACCCGAGCAATTGCCCGATCCGGCGCCGAAACCCGAGGAGTTTGGTCACGTACCGGGTAAACATGAATTGCATAAGCGGCGTGACACGCTCTTCGGCGAGCGCTTGCTCGAAATAGGTGAGGAGCGCCCCGTAGAGTTCCTTGAACTCCTCGATGGTCCGCGCGACCATCTGTTCATTATCCCGCATATCGATCGCCGCTCGTTTTCGCTGGAGGTGATAGAGCAGTCGGCGGACGGGCTCTTTCAGGTTCCTTCCACGGAGAGATGGGGGCACGAAGACCATATATACGCCCTGGTCATCCGTGGGGCCGATTATTTCCTCTATAGGCTGCCAGTGTTGCTTCGCGTAGAGGTGAAAAGTCGGGTCGTTCCGCGGGATGATATTGTCGAGGATACCCACCGCGGATTTCTCGGTCAGAAACGCTCTCATCTCTTCAAGGATGCGGCTGCCTAGGCCCTTATTGCGAAATGGGGCGGCCACTTCCACGTACACGAGGTAGTAGCACGGGATGGGCTTGTTCAGATACAGCATGTTGAGGCGGCCGAGGTTCTCACCGGATTCTCCGTTGACTTCGATGACCTTGAACCCGTTTGCTGTGTGTTCTGACTTGAGCCTGTCCAACTTGCTGCCTGAGACGGTTCTATCAACCAGGTCCCACAGATCGCTGAAGAGGTCTGCAACGATGGGGGAATCCGCGGAGCCGATCCTCATACCTTCGTCGATGAGGCCGATAAGGCCGAGCCGATCGTGAAGGCTCAAACGCCTGCCGCTTGTCGAGCTGCCACGGGAGATTTGTTCCGCTGTGAGGCTTTTCATATCGTCGTCCCATCCGTCGGCTGGGTCGTTAATGACCTGATTTATCAACAAAAAAAGCGGAGTGTGAACTCCGCTTTCTTTCCGAGACCGGGCGGTTGGTCACACAGGGTGACGACCCTTCCAGGTGGTAAAATAATAAAAATAATAGCGGGAAGAACCTGTCATCGATCTCTCCTCGGTACTCACTATGCGTACTCCGTACTGACACGAATGTCAACAGACTTTTCTGCGGAGCCGCTAAACTCGCAAACAACTAACATCGTCACCAGAGGCGCGAAGGTCGTTGAGGGTCGCTCCCGCGGGTCGGACCGGCAGGCGGCGGTCCTCCGGACGTAGCAGTTGTCCGGACTTCGTCCAGCCATTCGCGAACCTGCTTCTTTGATGCGGAATTTGTTTCATATTGAAGGGCTTTTTGAAAACTATGCTCCGCTTCGGCCTTTCTGCCTGCGAGCATGTACGCCCGTCCCATGCTGGCCAACGCTTCCGCATTCTTCGGATCGATAGCGAGCGCTGCCCGATAATCTCTCACAGCCTCATCATACCGCTCCAGTCCCGCGTATGCGAGACCGCGACCGAGAAGGGCTTCCGCGGACTTTGGGGAAAGTTCGATCGCCCTGGTGTAGTCCTTCAACGCTGCGTCGTGCTCAAGGTTGAAGTTCTGCGCATCGCCCCGCAAGATGTAACCTTGCGGGTCCGCGGGCTTACGAGCGACATAATCCGAAAAATCCTTGATGGCTTTTGCGGGGACACCCATGCGTTCGTATGCCAGGCCGCGAAGCTTGTACGCTTGCGGCAGATGCTCACCACGGCCAATAACCGCGGTCAGGAGTGTCACCGCGCGGGGATAGCGTCCGAGTTCCAACATACGTTTGGCTTCAGGAAGAGGGTCCGCAGGAGCAGGATGAGCGCGAGCGGCCGGCGGACGAGATCGTTCCTGCGCCGCCGCTGGGACGAGGAGGCCGATGGCCAGCATACCAAGGACGCCAGTCACGAAAACCAGGTACGATCGTTGTTGAGGCATAACAGGTAACACTCTGAAATCAAATTCAATTACCTACCCATCCGATGTATCAGCCCTGAACCGAGGTGTCAAGCACATCGGAATTCCTCGCTCGATAGCGAGCTTTACCGGTTGGGGGACAATATGATACGTTTCATCAGTGCAGAGGCCGTAGGCGGTACCAAACTTGCCGCGAACGAAAACCGAACACGAGGTATCGGCATGGAGTATCGAGAGATTCTGGTTTCCTCTGAAGAAGCGATCGGCACGATCGTTTTGAATTCGCCCAAGAATGCCAACGCTCTTTCCGCTAACATGATCGGAGAGTTGATTGCCGGATTGAAATCTCTGGCGGCTGATCCCCGCGTGAAAGTGATCGTGCTCAAGGCCGCGGGCAAGCATTTCTGTGCAGGACACAACCTCACCGAAATGATCGATCGGGGCATGGCGGAGTACAAGTTCATCTTCGATCAATGCTCCGAGATGATGAGCCTCGTTCATGAAGTGCCCCAGCCTGTCATAGCTCAGGTGCACGGGGTAGCCACCGCGGCCGGGTGCCAGCTCGTCGCCACGTGCGATCTTGCGGTGGCGGACGATACAGCTCGATTCGGTACACCGGGTGTACGGATCGGCCTGTTCTGTACCACCCCGATGGTTGCCCTGAGCCGCGCGGTGGGCCGCAAGCGAGCGCTGGAAATGCTTCTCACCGGACGACTCATATCTGCGCAGGAAGCCCTGGATTGGGGTCTTGTCAACAAGGTAGTGCCCGAGGCGGACCTCGAGAAGACTACAACCGACCTTGCCTTCACTATTGCGGAAGCGAGCCCGCTGGTTCTTGGCATCGGAAAGCGCACGTTCTATGCGCAGATCGAGCAGGACGAGCGCCGAGCGTACGACCTCGCGAAGAACACCATGACCATGAACCTCATGGCCGAAGACGCGCAAAACGGCATCAAGGCGTTCCTGGCAAAGAGCAAACCGGCGTGGACGGGTAGGTAAGGTACAACCGCGGTCAGGCTCATTGGTGGAAATCTGATATCGTGCGTCTTTTCCCAGATCTTGGAGGGAATTGTTCGGCCGTTTTCCGCGCCGGTTCTGGACTATATCAGTTCTCGAAAGTAATGACTGATTGGCTTGCGGGTGCCACTGCTGGCTTGTCCAGCAGTGTGATTCCATTCCGTGAAAACTTCCGAGAACCGCTATAATGGCCGGCAGAGACGCCGGCCCCACTAATCATCCAAGAACCAGCAAACAACTTTCGTCATCGGATTTATGAAATCGCGCTCCAATGTCGATCGCAGCGGTCAGAAAATCCTTCACAGATCCCGGCCGCGTTCGAGAAGCATGCGCCGCCCTGTTTCTGCCATAGTTTCCGGGATGTCTTCCTCGACCTCGCGGCGAACTAGTACCAGACTGCCCGTCGGGCACTTGTGGACGCAAACTCCGCAACCGATGCACCGATCAGGTTCGTAGGCGATCTCCTTGGTCTTCTGCTTGGATTTTGTCTTTGAGCCGGAATCCGTGGGCTCCGTCGAAATCGGCGTCTTTTCTTTCAATTCCAGAGCGTTCATGGGGCAGCGCTGCGCGCACAGGCCGCAAGCTTTGCACGTGGTGTGGTTGATGTTGAGCAGGTAATTGGAACGCTGGTGCCCTGCCCGGACAGGGAAGGGCGCATTAATTGCCTCAAGGAACACGCAACAGCATGAACAGCAATTGCAGATCGTGTCCGCGCCGGTCTTGGCATTGGAGATCCCGTGGACAAGCCCCTCGTCCGCGGCCTGTTTCAATGTCTCGAACATCTCTTCGCGGGTGATTTGCCTCCCCATTTCGTGTTTCACGATGTAATGAGCGAGCATGCCGAAGTGGAGGCAATTGTTCGTTTCATGCTTGCACGATGTCGCGTCCGGATCGACGTTGTGGCGATGCCGGCACGCGCACGTAGTCACGCAGAAGAAGTCCTGCTGGTCCACGATCCGGACAACATCTTCGTACGGCATGATCTGACGTGTATCCGCTATTGTTCGATCGATGGGGAGCGCGCGGAGGCCTTTGGTAGGATATCCCCTGAAATCCGAGCCCAAGTGATCGGTAAAGTATCGATTTGACAGAGCAGCTAATTTGCGACTCCAGTCATCGTCCCGACCACGCCAGCCGGGCATTCGGTAATAAGAGAACACCATGTCGGACAATGCGTACCGAGTTCCGCTCTTCCCGTTGAATTCACAAATCAGGCCCTCGTGAATCATGGGCTTCATGACGTCGCAAAGCCTTTCCGCCGGCATGCTCAAATGCTGGGTCAACGTTTCCAAAGTCGTCGGCCGATGCGGGAACTGAGCGAGAAACCGTGCTTCTTCAGGCGAGTAGCGCATTCGGAGCATGGGCAGCAAGTCATCGGAGTCCGGCAGGTTGAATCGCCAGGTCCTCATGTGGCTGAGAAGGTCATCGTACCCTTTGTCGCGGGACATGACATCCTCCTTCATTACTGGACGTCGATCGCAGAAATGCTCAGTTCAGCTCTTGCCGTATCGCTAACGACTCAATCTTCGCAGGGATTGACCGAAACCATTTCGCATACAAACTATGCTCCTCGAGTCCGCTTGTCAAAGGAATTGTAGCGCGAAGCGTCGTTGACATCCGGCGACATAATGTCGATACTGACTTTAGGCATCCCGCGGATGGTGTGGAATTAGGTGTAGGTCGTGCGGGACCTCATAATGTGCTTGGCATGCTCACTTCAGGTATGGTGAGCTTATTTGTTCTATAGACAGGGTGCGAGGGACAATCGTATGGCCCAACAAGACGAAACTGCCCGCAGACTGGTTCAATCTATTTCCAGAGTTCTCATCGGAAAAGACGAGCAAATCAAGACAGTCGTGGTGGCGCTCTTGGCGCGAGGTCACGTGCTCATCGAGGACATACCCGGCGTGGGCAAGACCCTGCTCGCGCTGGCTACGGCCCGGTCCATGGGGGTGAGATTCAGACGCATCCAATTCACCAGCGACACGCTACCATCCGACGTGATCGGCGTAAGCATTTACAATCCCAAGACTAGCGACTTCGAGTTCAAAGCTGGGCCCATATTCACCGAGGTGCTCCTTGCCGATGAGATAAACCGGACATCGCCTCGCACTCAGTCCGCGCTATTGGAGTCGATGGCCGAGGGAAAGGTCTCGGTGGACGGTCACACATATCGACTTTCTCAGCCTTTTGTCGTTCTGGCCACCATGAACCCCGTGGAACGGTTCGGGTCGTTTGAGTTGCCTGAGAGCCAGCTCGATCGGTTTATGCTCTCGGTGAGCCTTGGGTATCCCGCGCGATCTCACGAGATGGAAATTCTCGAACGCGATCTGGAACACCTCGACGCTGAGCAACTGACACCGGTGACCGATCCGGAGTCTCTCCGCAATCTCCAGGATCAGGTTCAGGAGGTCAAGGTCGATGGGAGCGTGATGGAGTACCTTCTTGATCTGATAGCGGCTACCAGAGAACATCCGGAGATAAGATTGGGGCTCTCCTCTCGCGGCGGACTACACCTCAAGCACGCCATGCAAGCCCTGGCTCTGGTCGAAGGAAGAGATTACGCGGTACCCGAAGATTTGCGTCGGATGTTCGTTCCTGTAGCGCGGCACCGAGTTCTCCTCTCGGCAGGCGCCCAGGGTCGAGGTCCTGAACGGAGGCTCACGGTTCTGGCTCAAATCCTCAGGTCTGTGGAAGGGCCGGTATAGGGCGCTGTGGCAAGCAAACACGCATGAAACTCCGAAACGGCACTCACATACGAATCCGATTAAGCGGATGGATCTGTGTCTTTCTTCTGGTGTGGGTCTTGGCGGCCGCTGTGGTGACGGGCAATAACTTCCTCTTTATCATATTCGGGCTGGTGGTCGGGCTCTTGGTGGTGTCCCACCGTCTCGCCGGCACAAACCTGAAAGCGGTTCGTTGCACCCGGAAGTTCCCGGAAGAGATCTACGCGCAAACAAAGTTCAATCTTGTATATGCGATCAGGAGCGAACGAAACAGGTGGGGGATATTCACGCTTACGGTCAGGGAGCAAGCACCTCTGGTCGGAGAAGGTGATGGAGCCTCGGTCGTTCGAGTGCGACCCGGCGAGTCAGTATCGACAGCGAGCACGTATTCGATAGATTCACGAGGAGACAAGATTATCAAAAGCGGAGTCGTATCATCCGCATTTCCCTTCGGGCTTGCGACGTACTTTCGTGAGTGCTGTCCATCGGAGCCGGTACTGGTGTTTCCGAAGATCGAGCCGATAGATGACTATGTGCCGATTTCGCCGGTAGGAGTCGGTTCGACCGTAGAGCATGTGGGGCCGTTCGGGTCTGTCCCATACACATTTCGGGACTACGTGCCCGGCGACTCGTACAAGCTCATTGACTGGAAGAAGACGGCGCAAACCGGTGAACTCATTACGCGAGTGCTCGCCGACGAGGGCGCGCGGGAGATCACCATCCGCTTGCCTCTGGATGTGTCGGAGCGCGCGATATCGCGAGCCGCATCCCTCGTGGTGCACTTTGCCGCGCGCGGGACACCGGTTTCGCTTCGAGGCCGGGGCGTACACGTCCCGGCCGGGGTAGGGCGAGAGTTCATGCTGAGGGTGCTGACGATTCTGGCTCGCTGGGGCGGACCCGTGGCGGAAAGCCCGGAGTGGGTCGATGCTGAGGGCATGACAGTGGATGTGGATGTCACGGGTGAATTCGCGTGGGGATCAAGAGGCGGCGCCCTATGACAGCGACTCACTTTCAGATAAATGGCATCAAGATGGCCGGCAGGGACGCCGGCCCCCATCATTTTCTTTGGTGGCCGCGGGCCTCCGTGCCCGCTATTTCACCCCCCTGAAGGCAATTAGTATGGGACCGCGTGGAAGCGCCAAAGTGCTCACCTGGAAAGAGCGGGTAAAAGCAAGCCTTGCAGTATCTCGCAGTGCGGTCTCGGTGACGTACGGTCGCTACCGGGCCCTAAGATGGTTTCTTGTGGGCATGGTGACCTTCTCCGTGATTCCGACGGCCCTCGAGGAAAACGCTCTACACCCGTGGCTGTTGCTTCTGTTGCCGGTTGCTGCGGCCGGGCTTCTGCGGCCGGACTACCGCAGGCCGTTCTTTTGGTCAGAGGCCGTATTTACCGGCCTGTTTGTCGCGTACGTCCCTGCATTCCTTTCTCATCTCTGGTCGTTTAACGAGCCGCTGAGCCCACCGGTCTTCCTGGTTTACTTCACCTTCGGTATTATGATGGTGCGGTGCCTTTCGCCGCTCACGGACCGGAACCTCGCGCAGTTGATCGTGTTAAGCGCGGGTCTCGTCCTCATTAACTGCATCAACTCCAACCATCTGATATTCGGGCTGATCCTACCGTTCTACCTCTTTTCCCTCATGGGAACGTTGGTGCTGTTTCATCTGGCTCGATCTGCGGCTGCATGGGACGCGACCGATCACCTGACCGAAGTGGAAGCCGCGATCCCTACGCTGCGGGGCAGGCTAGCCAAGTCTGCGGGATTCATCGTGGCTCTGGCGATTATCTTGTTTATTTTCCTCCCGCGGCCGTTCTCGGTGTTCCCCGGCCTCCGTGCGGGTGTGGCCGGCGGCGCACGAATCGATCTCAGCCCAACCGTCGGCTACTCGGACATGGTGACCAGGATGGGGCAAGACCGCATCGCGTTTATGGTGAAGTTCGAGGACAAGATACCGCAGGCTCCTCAATACTGGCGCGGCAGAGTGCTCGAGAAGACCGACGGCAAGACCTGGGAGTCAGAGGGCTTCCGGTGGCCCGCGGGACGCCTGATTAAGGCCGGCAAGGCGGAAGAGATCTCGTACGTCATCACACCCTATCGCCTCCAGAGTAAGGTCGTGTACACGACGGGCACACCGGTTCGCGTGCTGGGGCGCGCCAACCAGGTCATCGGCATCAACTCGCGCGCAGAGGTTATCATCCGTAGTGTCCATCTGGTGAGCGACTCGTACTCCGTGGACGCGGCGCTCGCGCCGGTTCCCGTCTCAAAACGATCCGAGCCTTTGAATACGGATCAGACGGGCGTAACGGCAAGAATCAAGGAACTTGCACTCGAATGGTCACGAAACGCGAACAGTTCGCGTGGCAAGGCGGAAGCCATAACGAGAAGGCTCCGAACGGGGTTCAAGTACGAGCGAGAAGTGCCGCCCCCACCTGATGAAGTTCACGCGATGGAGCACTTCCTGTTCACGTCCCGGACGGGCAACTGCGAACACTTCGCGAGGGCGCTTGCGCTCATGCTGAGAGCGATCAACATTCCCTCCCGCGTTGTGGAGGGATTCTACGGTATGGAGCCCACCTCGGAAGAGGATGAGTTCATCGTGCGGTTCCGTAGAGCCCACGCCTGGACGGAGGCGGATCTGGGCGACGGCGTGTGGAAAACCCTCGATTCCACGCCGCAAGGCGCTTTTACGATGTACACCAGCAGACTGGTTTGGCTGATGGACATGTACGATTCCGTTCAAGCCCAATGGATACGGGGAGTCGTGAATTTCGACCGGTCCAACCAGATCGTGATTTCGCGATCGCTGAAGCAGTTGCTGACGGGGCGCACCACGATCCCGATCCCGATAATATCCAACTTGCGGAACCTGATGCTGGTGATCGCGCTGGTAGCCGCTATACTGGTGCTGATCATCTGGCTTGTGCGGAGACGGAAAGCGATGCGTACCGATGCGGCCGCGGTGTACCTGGCGACGATGCGTCAGCTTGTTCGACTCCGAGCGCTTGAACAGATTCATCCATGGCACGAGGAGAATTTCGCTGAAGTGAGCGAGACCGTGCCGGAGGCGCGGGAAGCGCTCTCACGTTTCATGGATGCATATCTGACACTTCGATTCGGCGGTGGCACCGTGCAGTCGCAAGACAGCCTTCACACTGCGCGGGCGGAGTTGATCCAGGCCGTGTCATCTGCACGCAAACAAATGAAGGCGGCAGCATAAACGAATCGGTGGCCGTACCGCGATTCCCGCCAACCGACGGAGTAAATCATTTCGTCAAGGTGGCGCCGCGCGTTGCCCGTGTGTATTGGGATGATTGATGGGGCCGGCGTCTCTGCCGGCCATAATTCAAAGACCGGCACGGAGGCCGGCCCCACTATAAGGAACGGCGGGAGCAATGATCTGAACGAGGGGGCGTGCGGCCGTGCTTGCCCAATGGAGTACGAAGGAGGGTGTGTTGTGTCCAGTCGGTCACTAGAGCAGACCTGTAGCGTGCTTGTCTTGGCCTGGGCAATTGTCCTCATGGGGTGCGGTCAGAGGGCATTGGCAGACTTCGCCTCCAACGCCCCGGAGGTGGCACGAGCAATATGGGGGAACCTGCCGGCTAACGCGCGCGCGACGGGCACCGACGCTCAGGACGGGTTCAGGCACGTCGAGTTGACTGAAGACCTTCCCGACAGCATCGAACCAAATCGGCGATTGTGTTACTGGCTGGTCTGGCCCGTCAGCAATTGGGCCGATGCAGAGCCGCTTCTCCGAAGGAGTATTCACTTCGTGACTACGGTCGTGACCCCCGACGGGACGTTTTCACTTGGCGTCAGGGAAGGCGTCAAGGCGACGATCGCTCAGCGTAAGCAGGACGGATTGCTCGTCCACCTTTGCTATGATCCAAATCGCATCGGCGAGTTGAAGTATCCATTGCCTGCCGTGTACGAGGCTGCCCTTGAATCCGGAATTCTCTCGCCCATGCAGAAGAATACATTGTCGTCATTGAACGAGATACTCAAAGGTCGATTCACTTCGCTCAAAAGTCAGTGGAAAGATTTCACGCAATCAACCTATGTGATGTACTCACGAAACAAGCTATTGCAGTCGTTGGCAGACTTCTACCGCCTGGTTCCGGGGATGTCGGCCGGAACCTTGGACCCGGAGAAATTCTTCAATAGGAACCAGCGGATCCACCTCAGAAAGCTTGGTCATCCGATCCGGGGGAGATGCGTATTCCGCCTTGAAGAGAAGAAGCTCCACATATTGCTGAAAAACTGCCCCTTGTCGCAGATTGCCTCGGACTGGAACCGCAGGCGATCCACTGACAAAGTCGATGCCGAACAAAAGGACCCGACGCTCTCTGTCGCGCCGGAACAGCAACACAGAGAGATCGAGGCGACCGTGGACGCGAATGTAAGCTCGGTGCAAGAAGCCGAAAACCTTGCACTGGGATTCCTGCTCGCTATTGAAGGAATCGAGAGGGCTGTTCCATAGACCGGCTCTGTTTCGGTGCGAGCCCAACGCAACGCTTGACCGCCGTGTGTGGAGTGAGCTAGGCTCAAGGAACGAGACGACAAGCGAGGTGAAACGTGACCAAGCTGCTTGAGAAGGCCTTCGAGGAGGCCGCGAGACTACCGGAAGTCGAGCAAAACGCGTTGGCGAAGTGGCTCCTTGAGGAACTTCATTCCGAAAGACAGTGGGCCCGGGCTTTTTCGGAATCGGAAGACGTTCTGGATATATTGGCCGATGAGGCCTTGACGGAGAAGCGAAAGGGCAACACGATCACGATAACATTGTGAAGAGGTTTCGGAAATCGAAGGAAGAAGCATAGCATATGGACCATCACTGGACGGTCATCGGGTACAATATCATGGCGCTCACCTCTATCGTGGGCGCTTTTTGGTTGCTGTGGAAATGTCGATTGACATACTCGAAAATCGCGCTTGCTGTCCTCGCTTTCGGCCTTGCTGGCCTTAGTTTTGTGGGCGCTTTTCTTAGCCCGACTGATCCGTTCGGAAAACTTCAATTGCTCGCGTGGGCGGTGTTCGTCCATCTTCCTCTTTTCCTGCTGGGAGGGGCCTATTTACTCTTCAGGCGAAATACGCAAACCGCTTTTGTGTCGGTTTTTCTGGCAATCGGTCTGGTAGCGGTAGGGTTCTATAGTTTTCTTGTGGAACCATGGCGCCTGGAGATCACTCGACTTACTATTATCTCGCCGAAACTGGCAACCCCTGTCCGGGTGGCGCTCATCGCGGATATCCAAACCGAAGCTCCCGGTGCGTACGAGGAGAGAGCGCTACGCATGGTGCAGGAAGAGAAGCCGGATCTGATTCTATTCCTCGGAGATTACATTCAGGTCAAGGGCCGCGATCGCTACACCGAGGCCTGCAAAGCATTCAACAAAATGCTCCACGAGGTGAATCTCCAAGCGCCGCTGGGTGTTCATGCCGTGAGAGGGAATGTTGACCGGTCCAACATCAGGCAGGTGTATTTCGACGGCCTTTCTGTTAGCACATATGAGCGGACGCGAACAGTGGACTTGGGGCCTTTGGCGCTGACGGGTTTGTCGTTCGAGGACTCGCTAAACAAGCGGTTTGTCTTGGTGCCTCAAGGGAAGTTCCATATTGTGTTCGGGCACCATCCCAACTACAGCCTCGGCCTGGTGGATGCAAACTTGTTGCTTGCAGGGCACACTCACGGCGGGCAGGTGAGATTACCCTTTGTTGGACCCATTTTGACGCTATCCCGAGTGCCTCGTTCGTGGACAGGAGGATTGACAGTGCTGGAACCAGGCAAAGCACTCATCGTTTCCCGAGGAATAGGCATGGAGAGGGTAAACGCTCCCCAGATGAGATTTCTCTGCCGGCCCGAGATTGTCATTGTAGACCTTACCCCTGGCCAGTGATCCTGTACCATGCTAACGTTGGCAGCATTCGAGTAGTTGCACATGTCAACGCTTTTTCAGGAGGTGCCTTGTGCGGGCGGCCGGTGTGCCTCCGAAGCGTAGTCAGGCTTGCCGTCCGAAGCGGAGGAGGCATCCGGCCGCCTCACTGCCACAAATGCACATTAGAACTGGCCGGAGTGCTGACTCGTCGAAAATCCGAGGAGAGTCATGAGACTACTGAACTATCAAGCGCCGGGGGAGCAAAGCTCACAATTCGGTTTGGTGCTCAACGAATCCGTGGTCTCGTTTGTGAGCCTCCAGCAGCGATGCAACCGACATTATCCAGAATTGAGCAACATGGAAGCGTACCTTCGCGGCCATCCCGAGGGCGAAAAGATCGCGCAACAGCTTGCCTCCACGGCCGCAGAGAAATGGGCACAATTCGAGTCGGACGCACTCGCCTTGGACGCCGTGAAGATCTTGCCTCTCGTACCGCGGCCGCCCGCATTGATCGACTTCGCGCTCGCTCCCGAGCATTTGTTCAACTCAGGATGCACTCTTGCCCGCCATGAGAAGAAATGGCCTGTCAGTGCCATAATCCGTGCGGTCCTAAGGAATGAGTTCCGCAAGAATAAACACAGGGTGGAGTTCAACTGCTATAAAAGTAACCATAATGCGATTATCGGTGATGGGGATACCACCATCTGGCCAAGCTTTACGTCGTACCTGGATGTGGAAGCGGAACTCGCGTTTGTCGTAGGGAACGCGAGCAGAGGCGCGACCGAAGGAGAATTGGAGAGCGGTATCGCCGGTTACACGATCTTCAATGATTTCTCGGCACGGGACGTTCAATGGCCGGAATTGATGGCTCGATTAGGCCTGGCGCGATGCAAGGACTTCGATCGAGGCAACGGGATCGGTCCGTTTCTCGTTACTCCCGACGAAGTGCCAGCCCCGCTTTCTCTGAATGTGCAGGTGAAAGTGGGGGAGCGATACGAGTGGAACGGTAATACATCCGGCTACACAGCGCACCCGGTTGAGGTTCTCAAATATCTCACCGGCTTTCGAACGATCCTTCCCGGTACGATTGTGGGCATGGGGACTGTTCCCGGCTGCTGCGGGCTGGACAGAGACGAGTGGCTCCTGCCCGGCGACCTGATAGAGATTGCATTTGAGAGGCTTGGCACATTGCGGCAGTTGATTCCGTCGAGCATCGCACTGAAAGAGCCTTCCCGGTGGGGAAAGCGGCTCGAATTGGAACGATTTCTGGTTGAGCGCTGAGAGCGGGACACCGAATCAAGGTCTGCCGCAACATTTCTTGAACTTCTTGCCGCTACCGCACGGGCAAGGCTCGTTGCGTCCTATCTTCGGCTCCGTTCTTACATAAGTCGGTATGGGCGGTGGGTTGTAATAGGTCGATTCCTCCATGCTCCTGACGTCTTCGATTGGTTTGGCGGGGATCGGCTCGGGCACTTCGGGGGGCGTCGGCACTTGCGCGATGAAATTCCACGACTCGATTTCTGCGACGGCATCAGTAATGAGCCGATAAATGCCATTTTCATTGAGTTGAGCGAGGGCCTCTTCTTTCGGAACAGCGAGTGCCTTCTGGACGTCCTCGCGCGAGGTGATGAACTCAGCGGCTAAATCATCGTGAAAGCTCTGTTCGATATCCAGGTATAGCTCTTCAGGGTGAAGGTCCACGCTACACGACACGAGGGAATCCCACACCAACGATGACTCTCGCTCGAGCTTTTCCCGAAAGAGGCTCGCGAAATAGTCCACAACCTCCTCTCTGGTCTTGTCTCCATAGGTCACGAGAGAAACGAGGCTTCGGAGGGCCGCATCGCGAACGTATTCGTTGATTTCAGGGTTTTCGATCAATTCACGGATGAGACTGTCGTCGCCGCACGACACGCACGCCAGGACACGGTTCAGGTCCACCGTAGTGAAATCCCCCGTCAGGTCCAACGTCTCTTCGTCAGACTCAGTAAAGAAGCGTACAATCGGCTCATACGCGCGCTTTTCACGAAACTGCGCGAGCAAGAACACAGCCCGCATATAAGCCGCGTAGTTGTGGTCCTCCTCCAGAGACCTGGGATCGTCCGCCACCCCTTGCACGATGTCGAGAAGCGCGGGAGTGATCCGGTCGCGTTGCGCAACCGCTGCTTCCAGGGCCTCACGCGGGAACTTGCCTTCCTCGAACGACCGCAATTCTTCAAGGATCTCGGGTATCTCCATCACAGCCTCACGCGATGCCCACGAGTTTTGCCGGCGTCGTCATAAATGTGCCCAAAGCGGAATGGACCGTACGATAGTTCTTGCGAGGGTGGGTGTCAATTATTTTCGGCCGAGGTCGCGATGAACAGCCTCGTCGAGAAGCCAACTGCCGTAGGATAACCGAGAAGCCACAAAAGCGGGTGTTAGCCACTATCACTGGACAATCGAGAAGAGGAGTAACAGACGGTTCTGTGGCCGCGGGGAACTATTAGCGATCTGCGATAGTCGTAGGTCGGACAACCCATTTTAGTCTGGGGCCTATCTCTTGAAACCCTTCTCTCATATAGAACATCTTTGTTCTTTGCCATTCCGGATAGGGAGGAGCACCAACTTCCAATCTCTTCCAGTTCAAAGCCACAGCGGTCTGTTTTACACTCTCTATCAATTGCTTACCAATACCATTACATCGCAACCCAGGATCAATATAGAATTCATGAATGATGCCAAATCTGCCTCCCGCATAGACAGCTCCGGCCTCTCCCGCCGTAACGAGTCCAGTGGCGTTTCCGCTTTCATCAACTGCAAGAAAGGCAACATATTTGCCTTCATTTATAGAATGCTCGATGAAGATGAGAGCTTCCGTTTGATCAACAACAAAAGGTTTTCCACTAAGTTCCGTTACAAGCTCCGAAACCTTTTTGAGGATTTCCTTGGAATGTTCCTTGCTAGCTTGAATAATCTTCATTCTTATGAGCCTTCGTGTAAGTGCGTTCGTCACTGTTTCGGGCCTCTTCCGACAAACGCGAACCTCGCGGTGTGAAGGGCATACTGCGGCCGCCGGTGATTACCTTTTCACTTTTCTCCAACGGCTGCACCGTCTTCCTCGCTATGGGCGGGGGCCCTTTTCCCAAAGGGAGGGCCCCCTGTTCCGGTATGGCAAAAACGATCAGAAATCCGGTGTGAGCACAAGTCGCTTCATGAGGCCGCCGCTGTGGGCTTCCTCGAACGCGTCTTTGATAGAGGAGAGAGGTCTAGTCTCCAGGAGCGGGTCGATCTCGATCTTGCCGGCCTGGACCATCTCCAGCACCTTGGGATAGTACTTGGGCAGGCAGCCCCACGTGCCGATGATCTCCGCGTCAAAAGCCATCAGGCGAGACATCATGTACGTGTTCTTCGACATGCCGAAGCCCACCACAATGAGCTTGCCGATGAAGCCCAACAGTCCGAGCGCCGTGTCCTGCGCGGCTCCGACGCCCGTGCACTCGAAGATCTTCCAGCCCACGTTGGGACGTACGCCGGCCTGTTTCGTGATGCCTCGGAACTCTTCCTGCACCGCTTTGAAATCCTTGCCCTTCAGGTCGATCACGTAGTCCGCGCCGAGTTCCAGGGCTCGCTGGAGTTTCTCCTCGCTGCGGCCCATGCCCACGATGGGCTTTGCGCCGAACGCCTTGGCAACTTGGCCCATGTACACGCCGACGCCGCCCGTGATGCCGGTGATGATAGCCGGATCGCCCGCCTTCAGGTCCGCACGGATCGCGGCTTGGTAAGGCGTGGTCACCGCGTCCGCGATCACCGCATGGTTGGCCAACGGACGGCCCTTGAGGTCGTCGATGACGCACAGGTCTCCGCCGGGAACGGGAATGTGGCTCGAAAACCCGCCGTACAAACCGAGCGAGTTGCCGGGCATCTTCTGCGCGAGGCAGCGGTTGCCTCGACCCTGGGCGCAAATGTCGCAATTGTTGCACGGCATGACCGCGGGCACGATCACGTTCTTGCCCATGAGCGATTCCATGCCGGGGCCTGCGGCCACAACGGTTCCCGCGATCTCGTGGCCCAGCGTCAGCGGCGGCTTGGTCACTGTGGGCACGCCGTCGTAAAAGTACGACAGGTCCGTATGACACACACCGCAGCCCGCAACCTGCACGAGCACATCACCCGCAGCCAGTTCGGGCACGGGAATCTCGGTCCGTTGAAGCTCACCAGGAGCCGTTACCTTCTTGGTTTCCGGATCGAATGCAGGACCCTTTACCATTTGCCATGTTTGGATTTTGTTGGGTACGCTCACCATTACACCTCCTATTGGCGGCTGAAAAGCGCCTTCGCTACCCGATTATCGGGTAGGGCACGCAATCGAAAAAGCTTGTGAAAGTGAGAACTGATGCAAGAGCCCGCGACCGCTCATATTCTCTTAGACGGTCGCCGCGTGTCAAGGGAAATCCGTTGGAGACGGAAGCCTGTACGATCAACTATGTTGGCAGAATGGTATTCGTCGTTGTTCGGAGCATTGGTAGGGCCGGCATCTTGCCGGCCTGTTGTACGGCGCTCTGCATTCCCCTGGACCGGCAAGATGCCGGCCCTACTATTGCCGCCGAGGCCTTTTGCAGTTTCCTCCCTGTGACTGAATAATCTGACAAGCAGCCCGTAACTCCGTGTCCGGTTGTTCTAGACTTTTCTCCTGCCTCGTGGGATACTCGGTTCGCGCCGGGAGGTTTTGGGGGAAAAGCCAACCATTCCGGTATATTGTGTAAGATTCGCCGGCAACGGACCGGCCGAGACGATACATAGCTATTGGTAAGGAAGCGATCACTTCAACGGTATTCAGGAGACGCAGATGCGTGACGAAGCCGAATGGGTCAACAAACTCTATTTCGGTGACAATCTGTCTATTATGCGGGAAAACCTCCAGGACGAGAGCGTCGACCTCATCTATCTCGACCCGCCGTTCAATTCAAAAGCTACCTACAATGTCCTTTTCGCGGAAAAGGACGGAACCCAGTCACGCGCGCAGATCACCGCATTCGAAGACAGCTGGCATTGGGGAGAGGAATCCCAAAGCGCTTACGAAAGACTAATCCAGCGTTCGGACAAGCTGTCCGATCTCATAGAAGCTCTTTACCGTTTTCTTGGCTCCAACGACATGATGGCCTACCTGATTATGATGGCGGAAAGACTGGCAGAACTGCGCGGTCTTCTGAAGCCTACGGGGAGCCTCTATCTCCACTGCGATCCGACGGCAAGCCACTACATGAAGCTTATTCTGGATTCGATTTTCGGCCCGAAGAGCTTTCGCAACGAAATTATTTGGAAGAGGACGCCATTTAGCGGAAGCAGCAAAGCAAGAGCGAAACAACTGCCCAAGAGTCACGACGTGATTTTTTTCTACTCCAAGGGAAATCAGTGGACATGGAATGCGCCGACGGTTCCGTACAGCGAGAAATACCTGAAACGATTCAAATGGAGCGATGATAGAGGGTGTTACCGCAAGACGCTTCTAAAGACGTACAGCGAAAAGACCTTGGAGTTCCTGAAAAAGGAGAATAGACTCATTGAGCCGGAACGACCCGGAGCACAGTATTCCTATAAGCAGTATTTGGACGAAAGCAGCGGCGAGCGTCAACTTGATGATATCTGGACGGATATCAACATGATAAACCCGGTTGCGAGGGAGCGCCTAGGATATCCGACCCAGAAACCCGAGTCCCTGTTGGAGCGGATAATTGGCGCCTCAAGCAACGAGGGAGACGTCATACTCGATCCCTTTTGCGGTTGCGGCACGACTATCTCTGTCGCGGAGCGCCTGAAACGCCGATGGATCGGGATTGACATAACGTATCTTGCCATCTCTTTAATGAAGACTCGTCTCTCCGATACGTTTCCGGACGACCTGGCGCCTTTCGAAATCATCGGAGACCCCAAAGACCTGTCCGGTGCAAGGGCGCTTGCAGCGGAGAATCGCTTTCAGTTCGAATGGTGGGCTGTGGGTAAAGTTGGAGCTTACCCAGCCCAGGACAAGAGGAAGGGGCCCGACTCAGGAATTGACGGAATAATCAAATTCTTCGATGACAAGAGTGGTAAACCGAAAAGAATTATCGTTCAGGTTAAAAGCGGAAAAGTCCACGTCAGCCATGTACGAGACCTAATTGGAGTAGTGAAGCGAGAAAAGGCGGAAATTGGGGTGTTCATAACGTCATTCTTGCCGACGGATCCCATGAAGGTTGAAGCGGTCAAAGAAGGGTTTTACGCGCCGAAACACTTCCCGAAGGAGAAATTCCCTCGAATTCAGATCCTGAGCGTGGAAGATATTCTGGCCGGCAGGACCATTCAATATCCTCGCCTCGCGGATGCCACATTCAAGAAAGCGCAGCGCCGATACAAAGAGGAATTGGAGCAGGACGAACTATTGTGAGGGACCGGAAACGTCGCCGCTCATTTCCTCGCTGCTTCCACCGCCGGGGAGCGTGGTGCAAGCCGTACCGGATATTTCAACAGCAAGCTTAATACAAACCCGACAACCGGCAGTATCATGATCGTCTTGAGCGCAAAGGGTACTCCATATGCGTCTGCGACCAGCCCCAAAATCGTGACACCAAGCCCTCCGGTGCCGATGGCAAAGCCTACCATGAGGCCTGAAGCAATCCCGAGATTCCTGGGGAGGAGCTGCTGGGCCATTACAATTGTAACGGTGAACGAACAAATGAGCACCATGCCGATCACAGCCAACGCGATCACCAACTGAAAACCTTCCACAAAGAACATCACCGGCAGCAACAGCGACGATAGGAACAGCGAGGCTCTCAGGAACCGCCGGTGTCCCCACCGATCGGCCAAAGGCGAACCGAGCAGTGTGCCTGCCACACCACCGAAAAGAAACACCGACACCAATTGGCCCGCATAGAAAGGGTCTCCTTTGAGATAATCCACAAAATAGAAAGGAATATATGCCATGAGGCCCATCTGGGCCCAAGACCGTGCCACAACAATTGCAATGACCAGAGCAAGCGAAACGTACGGTGTTGTCCCCGGTATGTCGGAGGTTGCGGAGCCTTTCGCTGCTCGCGGTTTAGGGGCGCTCAGCATATCCCAGAATACCAGAGACAGCACGGCAAAGCCGATTCCCAGAATGCCGATCACCGGGAGATAATCGAACCCGAAATGCGTCACCACCGAGAGCGCAATTAACGGCCCGAGCGCGAATCCGAGGTTCCCACCTACGGAGAATACCGACATGCCGGTGGCAGGCTTGTCTCCCGTGAAGTAATGGGCTGTTTTGTAACCTTCCGGATGGTACGAGGCGACCCCAAGTCCGCTGATTATCACCAGCGTTAGTACCAGGTATACGTTCGATGGAAGGGAGACGAGCGACAAACCGATCCCTGCGCAGAGGCAACCCAGCGGCAGAAAAAGGGGCTTTTCCTTGGCGTCCGAGAGATACCCGAACAGCGGCTGAATCACCGATGAGGTGAAGTTCGCGGCCAGCATGATAGCGCCGGCCATGGTGTAGGACAGTCCGAGCTTGTCCTTCAGTAGAGGCAGAATGGTGGGAAGCGCTCCCTGGTATATGTCCGCAATTAAGTGACCGAGGGACAGTAGAAGCAATATCTTGAGGTTGAAACTCTTGCCGGTTGACACACAACACCTCTTGGCCGCTGAATAGTCCGCGGGCCGTATTTCGCGCCATTAGAATAAATAAGGGCGACCGGCCGGTCGCCCCTACACCAGTTCATCTCGCTGCGTAGTCCTAGTACGATGCCAGGTATTCCCGGAACGCTGCCATCACCTTGCGAGTCACAGGCCCTGGCACGCCGTCGCCGATGACGGTCCGGTCCACCCGCGTGAGCGGCAGAATAGCACGGGTGGTCGAGGCAATGAATGCCTCCGTGAACGCCGACAAACCGTCCAGGAACACCGCGGACTCACGCAGCCGAAGGCCGCCGCTGCTCCCGACCAGCTCGAGCACCACCCGCCGCGTAATGCTATCCAATATTCGCCTGTCCAAGGGCGGAGTGACGATCGTCCCATCCTGCTCGACGAAGAAGACCGTGAACGTCGAGCCTTCCAGCACGGTGTTCCCGTCCGCAGGGTCCACATAGAGGACATCGTATGCGTCCTGTTCCGGTACGACCGTCTGATGCGCGACGGTGGCGCCCACGTAGTTCAGCAACTTCACATCAGGCCACAAGCGGAGATGCCGGAATGTCGCGAGGGCCACGCCATTTTCATAGACTTCCGGAGCCGGCTCGATAAGCTCCTGCACCGCAACGTAGAGGAATGCGCCGCGGCCGGTGCTCTTCATCGAGTTATCTTCCAGCCCGCCGCTGAAGATTGCATCGATGAGGAGATCGCGATCGCCGCACACGACACGATTCATGGCAACGAGCTTTTCCATCAACTCGCGCAGTTCATGGCGGGGCATGGGAGGCTGCATGTAGATGTTTTCCGCGCAACGGTACAATCGATCGAGGTGGTCTTCCAATCGGAACACCTTACCGTTGACGGTGCGGCACGCGGTGAAGACCCGGTATCCTCTGATAGTCCCGCCCACATCGCTTACGAAGGGGAAGGCCAGGTCCGCGGTATCGACGAAACGGTCTCGCTGGTAGGAGATAATGTGACGTCCTCCTCTGTAAGGGGCGTTCGCATCAAATAAGAGACATCGAATGTACGGTAGGGGCGGGTCTCAGACCCGCCCCTACGGCTATTCATCGCATCTCAGCTAAATGCATATGTCGGTGTATCCGCGATTCTTGCGTCGCTACGCGCCTTTTCCGCAGCACTTCTTATACTTCTTGCCTGAGCCGCACGGACAAGGGGCGTTCCGCCCCACCTTTTCCTGTTTGCGGCGCTGGGTTCTGCTTCCAGCGTCGCCGTCTCCGCCATGGGAAAGAACCATCTCCTGTTCCCTCTGGGTCGCCAGTTCGTCGAAATCATCTTGAGCGACGAGCTTAACGAGAAAGAGGTTGCGCACCGTTTCTTCTCTGATGCGCTGGCTCATATCCATAAAGAGCTCGTACCCCTCACGCTGGTATTCCTTGAGCGGATCACGCTGGCCGTAACCGCGCAGTCCGATACCCTCCTTGAGGTGGTCCATGCTCAGCAAGTGGTCTTTCCACTGGTTGTCCACGGCCTGGAGCATAATGAATTTCTCGAGCTGCCGCATCATGTCCGGCGTGACGGTGCGCTCCTTGTCTTCGTACGTCTGCAGGGCGGTATTGATGATGAGTTCCGCGATGCCGTCTCTTGTGCGTTCCGTTGCAGGGACCGCCTCGAAATCGAAGTGAATGCCGAATTGGCCCCAGAGCGCCTCCGAGAGGCCCGCAAGGTCCCACTCCACGTAGGTGGAGCGCTCGTCGGTGTAACGATCGACCAGTCCGTCGACCACGTCCTCAAGCATCTCCATGACTGCGGACTTCAGCTCGTCGCCGTTCAGGATGAATCTTCGTTGGGAGTAAATTACCTCCCGCTGCTTATTCATCACGTCGTCGTATTCGAGCAGATGTTTGCGGATGTCGAAGTGGTGGCCTTCCACCTTCTTCTGTGCGTTTTCGATCGCTCGGGTGGTGTACCGGTGTTCGATGGGCTCCCCGTCTTGCATGCCCACCCGTTCCATGATCATCTTGACCCGTTCGCCGCCGAAAATGCGCATCAAGTCGTCTTCGAGGCTCAGGTAAAAGCGGCTTGAGCCGGGATCGCCCTGGCGACCGGAACGGCCTCGTAACTGGTTGTCGATGCGCCGCGATTCATGACGTTCCGTGCCGAGAATGTGCAGACCGCCTTCTTCGATGACCTTCGCCTTTTCCCGGTCGCACTGAACTCGAAATCTTTCGAGAAGTTCGGCGTATTCTCCCGACTCGTCGCCCTTCGCGGAGTCAGACCGGGCCATAAAGGCCGGATTTCCGCCCAAAATGATGTCGGTCCCCCGGCCGGCCATGTTCGTGGAGATGGTTACCGCTCCTTCGCGGCCTGCCTGGGCGATGATTTCAGCTTCGAGCGCGTGGTTCTTGGCGTTCAGGATTTTGTGAGGGATACCGATTTTCTTCAGGCGGCCTGCAAGGTATTCCGATTTCTCAATGGAAATGGTTCCCACGAGCACCGGTTGTCCACGCCGGTGAAGTTCCGTGATTTCTTCAACCGCGGCGTCGAACTTCTCCCGCTCAGTCTTGTAGATTACGTCCGCGTTGTCCGTTCTGACCATGGGCAAGTTGGTGGGAATCACCATCACGTCCAGGTTGTAAATCTTCTTGAATTCAGGCGCTTCGGTGTCCGCGGTGCCTGTCATGCCCGCGAGCTTGTCGTACATTCTGAAATAATTCTGGAACGTGATTGTGGCGAGTGTCTGATTCTCGTTTTCGATGCGCACGCTTTCTTTGGCTTCCAGGGCCTGGTGGAGACCGTCCGAGTATCGCCGGCCCGGCATGAGGCGTCCGGTGAACTCGTCTACGATGATCACCTGGCCGTCCTTCACGATGTAGTCCACATCCTTCTTGAACAGGGTGTGAGCCTTAAGAGCTTGGTTCACGTGGTGGAGCGTTTCCATCTGGGAAGGGTCGTAGAGGTTGGACGCGCCGAGGGATTTCTCGATCCTGGCAACGCCTTCCTCAGTGAGCACCACCGTTCGGGCCTTTTCATCGATCGCGTAGTGCTGCTCCGCTCTCAAGCCGGGGATGACCCGGTTGATCTTGTAGTATTTGTCGGTGTTTTCGTGTGTGGGACCGGAAATGATGAGCGGAGTTCGGGCTTCGTCAATGAGGATGCTGTCAACTTCGTCGACGATGGAATAGTGGAGTTCGCGCTGAACCATGTCTTCCAGAGCGAACTTCATGTTGTCCCTGAGGTAATCGAAGCCGAACTCGTTGTTGGTGCCGTAGGTGATGTCAGACAGGTATGCTGCCCGGCGCTCCGCGTCGTCAAGATCGTGAACAATCACCCCTACCGTGAGGCCGAGGAAGTTGTAAATCGCTCCCATCCACTCTGCGTCACGGCGGGCTAGGTAGTCGTTCACCGTGACCACGTGAACACCCTGGCCCGATAGGGCGTTGAGGTACACGGGCAAGGTCGCAGCAAGAGTCTTGCCTTCGCCGGTCTTCATTTCAGCGATCTTGCCCTCGTGAAGCACGATGCCGCCGATGAGCTGCACGTCGAAGTGCCTCATGCCGAGCGCGCGGACCGATGCCTCACGCACGACGGCAAAGGCCTCGGGCAAGATATCGTCTTCAGTCTCGCCCTGTGCGAGCCGATTTCTGAATTCCTCGGTCTTCGAGCGCAATTGCTCGTCGGAGAGGGCTTGAATGGCAGATTCGAGTTCATTAACAGCCCGGACAACCGGGGCCATTCGTTTGAGTTCACGTTCGTTCTTGCTGCCGAATATCTTGGCCAGCATTGCCAGCATGTGTGCGCCTCCCATGGCGGTGTCGTGGTTGGGCCGTCGAATGAAGGATTTTCGGATTGCGCGAGCCCATCCGTATGATGAGACACGGCGAATCCTGATTGGTTCACCACCGTGAACGTCTCCACGACGGCGAATGTCTATCACAGCGCCCCACGTGAGTCAACGGCACGGCGTCCGAACACGGTATTGGCTCGGCAGTTCACCAATTACTCATCTGATACATGAAGTTTTTTATTTAGCCTTGCGTTTCTTTTAGTATTTGATATGATGACTACCGAAGAGTCCGATTCGGGAGGCTTGCCATGATCGCGCGCCGCAGTTCCATCCTAATGGCCGCACTGGTCGGCATCGGCCTTGTGGCCGGATGCGCCGATCAATCTATCGACACAAAGCAAAAGATTGCGGAACTGGAGAAACGGGTCGCCAGCCACGAGAAGCAATTCGCGGACTTTGCCGGCAAGTTCGGCACTCCGCGGGATTTCAGCGCCGACGTTCAGCGCCTGGAGGATCAGCAGGACAGGCTTGCCCAGCAGTTCAAGACCAAAGTTGACCCGATTAATATGAAGCTCGAAGAATTCCGCGAGTGGGCTCAGGAAGCTCAGGGCGAGCGAGACAAGGTGGCTGAGAAACTCAAGGCCTTCGAACAGGCAGTTCAGACGGTCCAACAGCGTCTCGAAGCGGAGTCAGGCCCCACCGGACGCCTTGGCAAGCTAGTGGTTGAGAACACCAAGAAAGTCAAGGAGCATTCCAAGATGCTTCAGGACGTGGCGGCAGGGCTGACGCACCTCCGCCAGGAACTCATGGACAACAACACCAAGCTCGTCGCCGCTGTGAAGAAGACACTGCCGAAGGTCAAGGAAGCAGCGGTGGAAGAGGTCAAAGGCCGCATCGATCCGCTTGAGAAAACGCTCCTCACCCTGAAAACGAGCCTTGAAACTGACCGCAAAGCCATCGAGAACATCAAGGGTCGTACCCCTATTGAGGCGGAAAAGGACCTCATTGCCCTCCGAAAGAAGATTGACGAACTGGGATCGGGAAAAGACGTGCAAGCGCTTCAGCGCAAAATCATGGACTTGGAAGAGGTCATGGCATCGCATAAGTCATTTCTCTTGGAGGTCGGGTCTAAGCTCCATGAACTAGAGACCGCTGTCCGCGGAGGAAGGGCCGGAGCAAATCCGCAGTCAAGCGGGTATACGCGGAGATAGCTCCCCATCTTGTCCTGAAACAGTCCTCGGGTCTAGCTTAGTAAACCTTTTCGTAAGTGCGGTCGCGGATTTCCAGGGCTTCGGTGGGACAGGCATCCTGCCTGTCATTGCTCTTGGAGCCAGAAGTCCATTAGACAGGCGAGACGCCTGTCCCACCATGGCCCTATCAAAATGTCCGACCGGACATATGAAAGACGGTACTTAGATTGTCCTTTTGCATTCCCCTGCAGCGGGTTGGTGCAGTCGTATCTCATCCAAACTCCGGGCCGAGAATCGCGCCAAGCAAGTTCGGCCGCCCGGCATGCTCATTCGTCCCGCGAAACATCCTTGTGAGGGGCCGTGAGAACTCGAAGCCGCGGGCTTTGACCAGTGGTATCGCCCACGGATTGCCGGGTACGCAATCGACAAACACCATTTCTCTCCTGACTCGGCGCAAGAACGCGTCCAGCAGGGTCGCGGCAACTTCTCGGCTGCGCGCCACCCAGGGACCCATTTGAACAGCAAACGAACCAGGACGCCCAAATACGTAGCCGGCGATTCGGTTCTCTTGTCTGGCTACCAGCGTGAAATGCGGCTCTTCTTCAGCTATGGAACCCAACAGCCCGCTCCTGTCGGCTCCGAAAATCTCCCTATCGAGTCGGAAGACATCGCCAAGCGCTCCAAGCTCATTGCTTTCGGTTTCTTCTCTAAGCTGCGGTTTCAACATCCACCGCTCAATTTCGTACTCACCGACAAATCCGAGTCTCTCGTACAGGGGTCTGCCTTGAGGGGTGGCATCGAGTTTCATGCAAGGAATGCTACTTGAATCGAGGTACGAAATTGCCCGCTGGAGAAGCTCTGTCCCGATGCCTCGGCCACGATACGACGGGTCAACCAAGACCATACCGATCCACGCGAACTTATTTTCGTAGGAAATAGTTGTCGTGGTCCCGATGACTCGACCGTCGTCTTCCGCTACAAAGCACCCGTCAGGACTGGCGGAGAGGAGTCGCTCCCAGTCTGCGGCGGTCTGGTTCCACCCGGCGATGTTCTTCAGCCCCACTGCTGCCGGGATGTCCTTGATAGTCATCGAACGCAGGCAGACGCTCATACGCCGAGTTTTCCTCCCGGTCTCGTTGAGCACGTAGGTATGAAGGCAAGAATTAGAGTTCTCTGATCGCCTGCTCGAAGCCTGACAGAGAGCCTTCGATCGTCTCATCCGAGACGCAGTAAGCGATGCGGAAGTAACCCGGCGCGCCGAATCCTGTCCCAGGGACCGCCAGGATAAGCTTCTTCTGCAGAAGAGCAATGAAGGCCACGTCGTCTTCGAGAGGCGACTTGGGGAAGAGATAGAATGCCCCTTCCGGCTTCACGCATTCGTACCCGAAAGAAGTAAGGGCATTGTAAAGCCGATCCCTACGACGCTTATACACGCCAACATCCACAACTTCCTTAAGCACGCTGCGCACTGCTCGCTGCATCAACGCGGGAGCATTCACAAAGCCGAGAATTCTGTTGGCAAGCACAAGACCGTCAGCAGTCAGAGCCGCGTCTTCCATCGCCGGATTCACCGCTATGTATCCCAAGCGCTCACCCGGAAGCGACAGGTCTTTCGAGAACGAAGACGCGACGATGCTGTTGGGGTAAGCCTTGAGAATGCTGGGTACTTTTACTCCATCATACGTGATCGCTCGGTAAGGCTCGTCCGAAATGAGCACAATCGGCCGGCCGATTTTCTTGCTTTCCTGGGCGAGGAGGTTCCCCAGGTTTTGGACGTCCTGCTCGGAATAGACTTTTCCCGTGGGGTTATTAGGGGAATTGATGAGCACCGCGGCCGTCTGCGGAGTAATTGCTGCTTTGATCGCGTCCAGGTCGAGCGAGAAGTCGCTCTTCGTAGGCACGAGTATAGCTTTGCCGCCGTGGTTGTCGGCATAGAAGACGTACTCGACAAAGAACGGCTTCGGCACGATTACTTCATCGCCAGGGTTAAGAATGGCCTTGAGGATGACGTTAAGCGCCCCGCCCGCACCGACGGTCATGATCAGGTGACGTTCGTCGAGGTTGAGGCCTTCGTCTTCGTTGATTTTCGCTGCTACGGCTGCCCGGGCGAACGGGTAACCCGCATTGGGCATGTATGCGTGAACACCGGGCGCCGTGTCTCGTGCGGCTTCCGCAATGGCGTTCTTTACTGCGGACGTGGGTTCGAGATTGGGATTGCCCAGGCTGAAGTCAAAGACCTTCTCAGCCCCGTGTTGGCTCTTCAGACGAGCGCCCTCCTCGAACATCTTCCTGATCCACGACGATCTTTCCATGAATTCGGCGACTTTTGTCGAAACTGGCATGTCCACCCTCCAGACAAAGAAACCGGCGTCACAATACAACATTCATGACACGGCTTCAATGCCTTTCGCCGCGAGCGCAGCAACCGTACAAACGAAAGCCCGGCTTTCAAATGTGCATCCAGGTGAAATGCCGGGCTTTCGACCTTGCATCAGCCCTGTTCTTTCAGGGTAAGCAATGGTAGCATATTGGCGAATCGCATGTCAAACACAATGTGAGCCAAGTTTAGGAGCCATCGCGAGATTCTTGCCTGATGTTGGCTCATTGTGCTAGAATCCACCGGTGAGTTCTAGCAGATTGGCTCAGGGATTTGACACGGCTGAGAAGCCCGCACGCGTAGCGCGGGTCAGTTGTCCCCCTGGAACAACCCGAAGGCGATCGATGATTCGCATCATTCCCATACTGGTGCTATGTGCCGTAATTAGCGGTATCCACGCCGAACCGGCTCGCTCCCAGACCCCTGCCGGCCGCGAGGATGCCATTGCTGCGGCGCGAGCCGGCCACCTCGAGCGGGCGGTGGAGTTGTGGACGCAGACGATCAAGAAGAATCCCAAGTCCTACGCTGCATATGTCAACCGAGGCACAGCGCGGCTTCAGACCGGCCATGTGCTCAAGGGCGTGGAAGACTGGCACGCTGGAGCACAGTACATGCCGGTCTTCGCGTTCGGCGTATACAGGACTGACTTCATCGAAGAGGCCGAAGGAAACAAGGCGGTGCTGAACTTCGCCAAATCGCTTGAAATAGACCCGGATGTGATTCCATCTATCATGATGATGGGTGCGGCTTACCTCGACCTGGGGAAAGACCGAATGGCCGCGGCTCTGTTCCGCAAATCCATTGACCTCACACGCAACCCGATGCTGAAGAATATGCTGCTTCATTGGGCCAAATCCATCGAGATGTCAAAGACGCGGTAAAGTCGATCGCCTCTAAAGCCGGTTGCGAATTCTCGTGCCGCCTCACGGTTTCATCATTTCCGAGCTTCCTGCTCTTCCGGCGGAAAGGCGCGAAGCCTCAATTGCGTGCAAAGGCTGCCCGGAGTTGACGACTTCCTTGCCGCTGACTACCACCCTGTCTCCCGGCTTGAGGCCATCGAGTACCGCGGCGTGAAGTGCGTCGATCGAACCCACGCGGATTTGCTGCAGTTCCGCCTTCGCGTCCTTGCCCACGATGACCACCGCATTTGTCTCGTCGCTGCGGACCCGCTCCAGCAAAGCGCTGACGGGGACCCTGATCACATTCGGGATCCTCTTGGCCACGATTCGGCCGCGGGCAAACATGCCTTGAAGTAGTTTCATGTCGGGGTTTTCAATATAGATCCGGACTTCAAAAAGCCTGTTCTGATCCATAACGGGCTGAATGTACCGGAGTTTGCCGGCGAAAGTGTCTTTCGGAAAGGGGTCCGCGGTAATCAGAGCGTCTATGCCGTCTCCTTGACGCACAACTTGGTCGATGTTCAGCTTGCCAATATCTTTGTCGGTCATGAATGCTTGCAGATAGACCGTAGTGTAGTCGCTGATCTGGAAGAGCTTCCCGCCCACCGATACCCAATCCCCCACTTCGACATGTCTGCACGACAGCAGGCCCGATATAGGTGCTTTCACCACGGTATTTTTCAAATCTTCCGTGACCTTAGCCAGCGACCCCTTGCCGGCTTCCACCTGGCCCAAAGCATTCTGATAGGACGAGAATTTCTGATCGTAGCTGGATTGACTTATGGCTCCGGTCTGGAGCAACGGTACGTTTTTTTCCCATTCAGCTTTGCTGAACGCGAATGTGGCCTCATCCTTTTGGAGATTCCCCCGTGCTTGGTCAACTGCCGCTCGGATGATGGAATCGTCGAAAGTGAGAAGTTCTTGACCTTGTTTTACCCGCTGCCCATCGCGCACTTCCAGAGACTTGATCCTCGCTGCAACCTCCGATGATACCATCGTATTGGCCATGAATTGCAGGTTTCCCGACACATCGAGGGTCTGTTCCAGGTCGCCTTGATCCACGGTCGCAACACCGACTTTGATAGGCGGTGGGGGAAGGCGCTTCTCCTGTTTCCGTCCGCATCCGGAAAGCATCACCACGACCACGATCACAAATGTCACAATACGCCAGATCATATTCACCCCATGATGATTTCATTGCGCCGAGGACTCTTTACGAAATCCTGCGGTTAGTGCTTCCCATTCGGGCATAACCTGAGCCACTCATACCAACTCCCATGGCGAGAATCGCCACAACGAAGCATGAAAACGCCGTGAAGAATACCGGCAAGATGCCGGCCCTACCGGCGTTTTCATAGGAATGCGCAATCGAACTTGTGAGACGGCCGTATGGCTCCGCCGCTTCGGATGGCAGGCCTGACTTCGCTTCGGACCCATACCGGCCGCCCGCTGATATCACCTCTTTGAAAGCGCATCGGTATCACGTGGCATCAGTATCCCCGCGCAGTCTCCTCCGGGGAATCATCGTCGAGGCCGACCGGCTGAACGGCCCAGACACGTGTCTTGATGTCATCCAGGATCGTGTAGACGACCGGGATGAAGATCAGGGTGAAAAGGGTCGCAACAGACAGTCCTCCAACAACTGCCATGGCGAGCCCGTTATAGATTTCTGCGCCGGCCCCATGCTTCAGGGCCAGGGGCAGCATTCCGAGAACCATCGCGATGGCTGTCATGAAAATCGGGCGCATTCTACGCCTGCTGGCGAGGACGAGCGCCTCGTCGCGCTCAATTCCCTTTTGCTCGAGTTGCAGCGTGTAGGTTATTAATATGATGGCATTCTTGACGACCAGGCCCACCATCATGATGTATCCCAGCATCGTGAATGAGTCGAAATGGACTCCGCTCAGATTCACCAGAATATTGGCGCCTATGATGGAGAGCGGCACGCTCAGCATAATAGATAGAGGTCGAACAAACGACTGAAACTGCATGACCAACAGGAGATACACTACGACCACGGCGAGCGGGAAAACAAAGCCTATTGCCTGCATGAGCCCGCGAAGATTGTTCACAGCGCCGAAAGGGGCCACATCATACCCGATAGGCAAGGCGACGCTGGACCAAACCTTGGACATTACGTCCACGAAAACTTCGGCCAATGGCCGGTCCTGCACCGTAAACTGAATCCCGGCAGCACGGTTGGTGTTGTAATGACCGATCTGGAGCGGTCCGAACGTAGTATCCACGGATGCCACGCTCGTGAGGGGAATTTGAATTCGGGGATTGAGAGGCGACGTGAGGATGATGCGTCCCACATCGCTGATGGTTTTCAGATTACTCTCCCGGCCCATGACCTGAACGAAGAAGTAGCGACCTCCAACGTCATACTGAGTTGAGCTTCGTTGACCGCCCCCGGCCGCCTCCACCGCATCCGCGATATCTTTACCGTGAAAACCCAAATTTGCCGCGCGCTCCGCTTCCACGCGAACTTGGATCTCCGGCTTGCCCAGAGCCAGATCCGTGTAACTGAACACAACGCCTTGGACGGTCTTGCCGATATCCATGATCTGTTTGACGAGCGGCTCGATGACCGAATAGCTCTCTCCCATTACGCGGAGGTCCACAATGTTCGATCGGGTATCAATGTTGCCGAAGAGGGGGAACTGAATAGGGTTGACCGACTTGAAGGGGAGGTCTCGGGCGGAATTATATGCCTCGTAAGCGATTCTCTCGATGGACACGCCGCTGTCCTCTTCGCGATCGCAGACGAGAAAGACAACGTTGCGTGAAACCTGCCGGTTCGGGATGGCTACAACGGTCTGAATCCCCTTGATCTGCCTCCACCGATCTTCGAGGATGTGCATGAGCTTACTGTTTTCGTCCAAGCTAGTTCCTTCGGCGGCCTCCAACTGGACCTTTATGAGATTGGTTCCACCTGTCGGAAGGTAACCCATTCCCGGCAATGACCAATAGGAGAGCACGAAAAGTGCGAGAACCGAGACCACGAGCACCGCTTTTCGGCTACCTCGACCGAGGAAGTAACGGAGAGCGCTAATCAGCGTACTGGAAACCGCATGGCCGATCTTGTCCAGGAGGAAGAGCGGAGCCATGATGCGCCTCATGATCCCTCGAGGCTCCTCTTCCTGTTTCATCCAGCGAGAGGCCAGCATTGGAACGACAGTAAAGGCATCGAACAGGGACAAGAAGATGGCAACAGAAATGATGAAGGCTACTGGGCCGAACAAAATTCCGATTTCACCGGTCAGCATCAAAACGGGCACAAAAACGGCGGCCGTAGTCAGGGTGCTCATGAACACCGCCATTCCTACTTCACGTGTCCCGTCGACACAGGCGTTGACGATGCTCTTCTTTTCTTCGTATCGATGCCGATAAACATTCTCCAAGACGACGATCGCGTCATCGACAATGATTCCGATCGAAAGTGCGAGCCCCGCAAGTGAGAGCACATTGATCGAATAGCCCACGAGGTACATCCCGATAAACGTTCCAATAATGGAAACAGGAATCGAGGTCGCAACGATGAAGATGCTCCGCCAGTTCTTGAGGAAAACGAACAGTACGAGAAGCACCAGGATAACGGCCTCAATTAGAGAGTCCTTCACGACCTTGACCGCATCGCGAATATAATTGCTCGAATCGTACACTTTTTGAAATCGAGCTCCACGAGGGGCGTACTCCCTCTGAAGGCGCTCCAGTTCCCGATCCACATCGCTGATGGTTTGAAGGACATTGGCGCCAACTTGACTGAGGACGCTGAAAATAATGCCTCGATGGCCATTGATTCGGCAGTAGGAATCCGGTCGTTCATACGTGTCCTGAATATCGGCTACGTCGGATAGATAGACGATTGGGTCTCCGGGCTTCGATATGATGACCTTGCGGAAAGCGTCAGCATTGAGGAGTTCTCCCACGGTGCGCGTCGTCCATTCGCGGGAACCTTCGACAAAATAGCCGCCACTCTGGTTGAAATTCGTTCGATCAATGAATGATTTGACCTCGTTGACCGTCAGGTGCCTCGATTTGAGACATTCGGGGTCGTAGATCACCCGCATCTGCCGCGTGAGATTGCCGTCGAATTGACAGTCGCCGACTCCCGCTATTCGTCTTATTCTCGGGGCGATATCCTTGTCCGCCCATGTCGACGCGCTGACCAAGTCCATATTGCCCGTCAGAGCGAACTGATAAACAGGGAGGCTCACTTGATCGCTCGCCTTTAGGATTTGGGGTTTATGGACCGTTTTCGGGAGAGTTGTGACGCGGTTGATGTTTCTCTGGAGCTCGGACGCTGCAAGGTCGAGATTTGTGCCGGGCTTGTAAAATACCGTGACTTGCGACTGACCGTAAGAGGAAAGGCTCTGTGTGTAAAGCATGTTCGAAACGCCGCTGATACTCTCCTCGAAGCGCGTGGTGACTTCGCCCTCCACCTCTTGCGGAGCAGCACCGGGAAACGCTGTCGAGACAACCAGTATCGGCTCCTGCGTGTCAGGCTTCAGTTCCACACTCAGAAACGTCAGCGAGACGCAACCGAATACCAGTACCAGCAGAACTCGGACGATAACCGTTATCGGAAAACGGACGGACGACTCGGCAACGTTCATATGTAGTTTCACCTATCCTTTGGCATGGTTGGCACGAGTAAGCCCTCTGCGCGCGAGACGTTCTCGTCGCTATATCGCAAGCTCAGGGGCCGGACTGGCCAGAATCGATTCTTCAGATCGTCCAGGATCGTGTAGACAACCGGAATGAAGATTAGTGTGAAGAGAGTTGCCACAGAAAGGCCACCCACAGCGGCCATTGCCAACCCGTTGTAGATTTCCGCCCCGGCTCCGTGCTTGAGAGCCAAGGGAAGCATGCCAAGTATCATTGCGATAGCGGTCATGAAGATGGGGCGCATCCTGCGCCTGCTCGCAAGGATCAGCGCCTCGTCTCGCTCGACGTCCTGGTCGATGAGTTGAACCGCATATGTGATGAGAATGATCGCGTTTTTCACCACGAGCCCCGCCATCATGATGTACCCGAGCATCGCGAACGAATCGAAATGGACTCCGGTCACATTCACAAGAACATTGGCGCCGATGATGGAAAGCGGCACGCTCAGTACGATCGAAAGAGGCCGGATGAAGGATTGAAACTGCATGACCAGCAGAAGGTATACGACTGTGACGGAGAGCGCGAAAACGAAGCCGACCGACCGTACGAGCGCCTTGAGACTGTTGGCCGCTCCGACGGGAATTACGCCATAGCCGATGGGCAAAGCCACGGTTGAGTTGACTCTATCCATGACTTCTCCAAATACCTCGGAGAGGGGACGCCCCTGTATCGTGAACTGCACACGTGCCGAGCGCTTTCCATTGTAATGGTTGATTTGAAGCGGACCGAAAGCGGTTTCCACAGATGCCACGCCTGTCAAGGGGACCTGAATGCCTGGATTGAGCGGTGAAGTGAGCATGATCCGCTGTACATCGTCAATCTTCGTCAGATTGCTTTCCCGACCTGCGACCTGCACATAGAAGTAGCGACCCGCGACGTCGTACTGCGTCCTTGTCTGTTGCCCTCCGCCGGCTGCCTCTACCGCGTCGGCTATGTCTTTACCGCTGAAGCCGAAATTCGCGGCGCGTTCCGGGTTCACGCGAACTTGCACCTCGGGTTTGCGCAGCGAAAGATCGGTGTACGTGAAGACGACACCCTTGGTCGTCTTCCCAATATCCATTATCTGTTGAACCAATCCCTCAATTACCTCATAGCTCTCTCCCATGACACGCATGTCTATGATGTTGGATCGCGTGTAGATGTTGCCGAAAAGGGGATACTGAACGGGATTAAGGAACTTTATCGGGAGATCGCGAGCCACGTAGTGGGCAATACGCGCTATCTTGCCGATCGGCACACCGCTGTCCTCTTGCCGGTCGCACACGAGAAAGATCACGTTGCGAGAATCCTGGCGATTAGGAACAGCCACAATATGACGAACACCTTTAATCTTCTTCCAGCGCTGTTCCAGGATATTCATTAACCGGCTGTTCGTATCGAGGCTTGTGCCCTCGGCGGTTACCATCTGAACTTTAATGAGGTTTGTTCCACCGGTTGGGAGATACCCCATGCCCGGCAACATCCAATACGAAAGGACAAAGAGAGCGAGAACACTCCCAACCAGTGCTGCTTTGCGCTGCCATCGCCCGAGGAAGAAATGCAACCACCAGATCAACCAGTCAGAGACTTTGGTCCCGATCTTGTCGAAAAACGACAAAGGAGAAATGCCGCGTTTCTGGGCCACTTCTGGTGGCTTGTCCCGTTTCAACCATCGGGAGGCGAGCATCGGAACGACGGTGAACGCGTCAAAAAGCGACAAAAAAGTGGCAGCGGATATGATGAAGGCCACAGGGCCGAACAGTGTTCCTATTTCGCCTCGCAGCATCAAGACCGGGAGAAAAACCGCGGCGGTGGTCAAAGTGCTCATGAATACCGCGGTTCCGACCTCCCGAGTCCCGTCGACACAGGCGCGGACAATGCTCTTGTTCTCTTCATATCGATGCCGGTAGATGTTCTCCAGGACCACAATCGCGTCGTCCACGATGATGCCGACGGAGAGTGCCAGCCCCGCAAGGGAAAGTACGTTGATAGAGTACTTCGCGAGATACATCGCGATGAAGGTTCCCACGATGGAAACGGGTATCGATGTCGCTACGATAAAAATGCTGCGCCAATTCTTGAGAAACACGAACAATACCAAGAGAACGAGCACGATGGCTTCGATCACCGAATCCCTGACAACCTTTACCGCGTCGCCAATATATTTGCTGGAATCGTACGTCTTCTCGAATTTAGCCCCGCGAGGGCCGTAGTCTCTTTGGAGCAACTCCAGTTCACGGTCGACCAAGTCTATGGTCTGGAGGATGTTAGCGCCTGCCTGGCCGAGCACGTTGAATATGATTCCGGGCTTCCCGTTGATGCGACAATAGGATTCGGGACGGTCGTACAAATCCTCGGCGTCCGCGACGTCGGAAAGATAGACAACGGGATCGCCAGGCTTTGAAATGATTACCTTGCGGAACGCTTCCGCGTTGAGAAGCTCGCCTACGGTGCGGATTGTCCATTCCCGGCTTCCTTCGACGAAATAGCCTCCACTCTGATTGAAATTGGTCCGGTCAATGGCCGTCTTGACATCGTCGATGGTCAAGCGCCTCGCCTTGACGCGGGCCGGGTCAAACGTAATCCGCATCTGTCGGGTGCGATATCCGTCAAAGTGGCAATCTCCAACGCCCGGAATCCTCCGTATTCGAGCAGCAATGTCTCTATCGGCCCAGGTGGACGCTGTGACGATGTCTACGTCGCCGGTCAAAGCAAACTGATAGACCGGCAGGGTTACCCGATCTGTCGCTTTCAGGATCTGAGGCTGCCGCACGATATCCGGGAGATCGGTGACCCGATCCATATTCCGTTGAACTTCCGCCGCTGCCAGGTCGAGATTGGTGCCGGGTTTGTAGAAGGCAATGACAATCGAAACTCCATAGGTGGAAAAGCTCTGCGTGTACAGCATATTCGAGACGCCGCTGATACTCTCCTCGAAGCGGGTGGTCACTTCCCCTTCCACCTCTTCGGGAGCGGCGCCGGGAAACACGGTCGCTATCACTAATACGGGCTGTTGCGTGTCGGGTTTGAGTTCCACTGGCAGGAACGTGGAACAGACGTAGCCAAAGACAATGACCAGGAGAACCCTGACGATGACGGTGATCGGAAAACGAACTGACGACTCTGCCACATTCATCTGTGGTCCCTCAGGAGCCCGCAACGAAAACAGCGCGGCGGCGGGATGCCTTCTCCGCTTCGGACGGCAAGCCTGACTTCGCTTCGAAGGCATACCCGCCGCTCAACGATATCGCTTCGTTGAACGGGCATTGGCGCGATTCGCCTGTCACTCCGTTCTCGCCGAGCGGGAACTTGCCAGGTTCCCGGTAATGTGGACCAAGATGCGAGTCAACTCCTGCAAGTCTTCTTGCGAGAGGCCTTCGAATGCCTTGCCGAAGAAATCCACGACGATTGGGAGCATCACAGCCTGAACCGCGATCCCCTTATCCGTGAGAAAAACCCGCTGGCGTCTCTTGTCTTCAGGGTGGAGTTCGCGCCTCACGAGACCTGCTTTAGCCATCAGATTCAATATCCTGGTGACGTTATGCCGGTCTTTGCCGGTTCGCTCAGCCAACGCGCTCTGGTGGATACCGTCGCTCTCTCGCAAACTGGTAAGAAGCCCCCACTGCTCAAGGGTCACGTTGAATCCGTTGTCCTGGAATGCTCTGGTGAGTCCGACCTTCATCAGAATTGCGGTGCGGAAAATCATGCGACCGGGGGTCTGCTCTCTCGGATGGATGTTGAACGGAGGCTTCATCTTGTGCTCCAAAAGCGGTCACTGGGGAATTTGTTGTCATGACAACAAATTTTTTGCAACCGAAGTCTTCGGCTTTTCGTAACCATTCACTTACGCGGGGGATTGCAGAATTTGGAGGGTGTGTCCTTTTGTGCCGATTTTTTTCTCGCGTTAAGTTGCTTGGGGTTGTATAGACACGACCGCATATGATGATCGAGGGT
>Ga0172374_1000223_pt1 | contig 45312 bp, 38 predicted proteins | sample LakKiv3m_FD_114536 | JGI IMG/M metagenome (GOLD analysis project Ga0172374, IMG submission 114536) | Freshwater microbial communities from Kabuno Bay, South-Kivu, Congo - kab_092012_10.3m | ecosystem: Environmental > Aquatic > Freshwater > Lake | place: Democratic Republic of the Congo... | reverse complement strand
CTTTCTTCCGTACTGAATTCCTCCATAAAACGAATCAGAGATAGTTCCCTTGCCATGTCAAATCACCATCTCGATTATACCAAATTCTAATACGCAAAAGTTGGGCTTTCTTTACAGTCATATAAATAATATCCTGAGAGGTCCTTTTTCACTAGACCCGAGTTTTGCAGTACGCAAGGTTTTCACAGGCCATAACACTACAGTTTACTACAAAACCTACAGTTGGCTTTTCGCCCAGGAATGGCGGAGAAGCCGACTTTTTATATATGGGAAGTGTAAAACTCATTTACCCGCAAAAAGCAGCGAGAATATGTTGTATTAAGTTGTAATATATTGTATACTATACGTGGCGGTGATTTCCATGTTCATCAAATGTGTGAAGATTCCAAAACAAGAAGATCGCCTCGTCTATCTCGTCGAGGGGTATCGCGATCAAAAGGGGAAAGTGAAACACCGGACGCTTCACGCCTATGGACGCTTAAGCGAACTGAAAGCGGATAATCCCGATATCGTTGAGAAACTCAAAGCGTGGGCGGCAGCGGAAACGGCAAAGGGGGAGCAAGGCAAGCACGAAATCCTCTTTCTGCATTTCGGCGAAGAACACGACGGGGATCAGGTTCTCCTCAATTACGGATACGCGTTTTTACAATCGATCTACCACGAGCTGAAGATTCCGGAGTTCATCGCCGAACAACAGGCGAAGACCGGAATCGAGTACCCCTTGAACGACATCCTTCAACTTTTGGTGTATTCACGGTGTCTGAACCCGAGCTCAAAGAAGAAAACGTTCGAAGGGAAAGGCAATTACTTTTTCGAACTGCCGGATTTCACGTTGGATGATGTCTATCGCAGCCTGGGGCGTCTCTGTGCGATGAAAGAGGAGCTGACGCTTCATCTGCACCGCCGGATCCAGGAGACGCGGGGAAGAGACTGTTCGCTCGTGTTCTACGACGTGACGAACTACTACTTTGAATCGGAGAAACTGGACGGTCTCCGCCAAAAAGGGGTTTCGAAGGAGAATCGGGAGACCGGCATCGTGCAGATGGGCCTCTTCATCGACAACGACGGGATCCCGATCACGTACGAGTTGTTTCCGGGAAATACAAACGACATGTCCACGATGCGACCGATCCTTCAGAAGATCAAGCAGAAGTACGGCCTTGGGAAAATCACGATCGTCGCCGACAAAGGGAACAATACGGGAGAGAACCTCGCCTATATCGACAACGAGGAAGACATTTACATCATTTCGCAGCGCATTCGCGCTCGCGGCACCGAACTGGCGGATCTCGTGCTCGATCCAGACGATTATGAATGGAACGGCGACGGGACCTTCAAGTCGAAATCGGTGGAGCGAGAACGCGTCGTCAAGTGCAGTGATTTGACAACCAAAACGATCACAGAACATCTTCTGTGTTTCTGGAGTCAGAACGAACAAAACTATCAGCGGGCGAAACGCGGGTTTCTCGACGAAAAGATCGAAAAGTTCATCGAGAACCCGAGCCTTCTCAACGCCAGCAATTCCTTCGGCATCAAGAAGTACTTCAAAAAAGTGATGGTCGACAAGAAGACCGGCGAGGTTCTCAAGGCGAAAGTCGCTTATGAATTTAATCAGGCGAAGTACGAACGCGATTTGGCTTTGGACGGTTACTACTGCATCGTGACGAACGATCTGAGTCTAGAGCCGCTCGATATCATCCGCCATTATCATCAGTTATCGAAGATCGAAGAGTCGTTCCGGGTGACGAAGAGCGATTTGGAAGGAAGACCGGTGTATGTCTGGACGGACGACCACATCCAGGGCCACTTCCTCACGTGCTATCTCGCTTTGGTTCTCTATCGTCTTCTTCAACTCAAACTCGGGAACAAATATCCAGTCCATCAACTGAAAGAAGCGCTCAACAGCGCAGTAGCCGTTCACTTGGATGGTGGAATCTATCTGATCCCAGATCCGCAGCCGATGATGAATGAACTGTCAGAGCGGTATCAAGTAAAGCTAAATTACAAAAGGATGAAGTTGGAATATCTGAGGTCGCAAATCAACCTCATCAAAAAGCGCTCTTAATACAACATGCGAAAAATCGACACGATGGCCTAAGTAGGCCGTCATGTCGGGTTTTTACTCAAAGAGGTGCAAAAGTCGGGTTATACCAAATTCTAATACGCAAAAGTTGGGCTTTCTTTACAGTCATATAAATAATATCCTGAGAGGTCCTTTTTCACTAGATATACTAAATAAATGCCATGTGTTGCAGTCTTTGTTATGTCTGGGATCGTGATCGCGATCCAAGGAATGATACTTTTAATACCTTTTCCACACGAACCAAAAACATGATATTGGTCTCCCACAATCGGTTTTATTGCATTAGGAATATCGTTCACAGATAATTGAAAATCAAGATCGTCCAGTGCAACTTTTTGTCCGGGTATTCGAGAGTATACGTTTAATAACCTTGTAAACAATTCCGTTATCATTACATTCTCCTTACATAGTATAATGATTGATTTCACCACACGCGAATTGATTATTGAACCTTTTTGATAAACGTGCATTTTGGATAATTACTACATCCTATAAACACTCCGTTCTTGCCTTTCCGTTCAACGAGTTTTCCTCCACATCTTGGACACACGTTTTCTTTGATTCCCTGTTGACGGGCATCGATCGAGGCGATATGTTCTTTCAACGTCACATCATTCGAAGATTTCATAGCGACGAGCTTTGCATAGACATCGTCGATTGATTCTGCGGTGAGTGCTCTATCTTGACCGATCTTCTTGAAGGAATTTTTAAGAGCGATTGGTCTCACAACCGGTGTTGTCGTTTTCAAATATAAGCTAGATGCACCTGTAAAAACAATGATTGAGTGAAATAGCAGATTCGGAATAGAGATCAAGGATTTCTTGAGTGAATAGATATGACCTTTATTCTGATTGATGGGATTGTAGAGTTTGTTTTTAACTTTCCCGTAAGCAAGGACCTGGGTCCAGTTGTCTCCTTCTTCGTCGCCATAGATCCTTCCCGAATAATTCTTCGTTTCGATGACGAAAACACCACGGTCATTGACGACGATATGGTCGATTTGGACCGATTTCTGGCCATCGTTGAACATCAGGTTGTTGACGACGCGATATCCCGGTTTGCTTTTTCCGATGGATAGATCGACAATCCATTCGCCCATGATGCCTTTTCCTCGCGGTGTTTTGAAAAACGCGGTGGCAACGGAAACCAATACAAAAGCAATGATGACGATATAGAGCACATAGGGCGGCATATTATTCATTCTCCTTGATGTCGTGTTTTCGTACATTTTTCATAAGCTAAACCATGTTCAGGCAAATGATTCATTTAATCAAAATCATAGTGGAGGTCGATGCAATGTGGTTCTCCATGGAAGTAAAGATATCATCCTGATGTATTATCAGGCAAATGCAATTTGACGACGTTGCACTCTGAAAAAACCCTATTCTGCTGTGCTTCCCGGATCGTAATACACGACGACGGTCATGTCCTTCGTCTCCACGTCATAGTGGATGAAATAGTATTCGAAGCCGTCGGTCATGTCGATCGGTTCGTTGAAGGTCCCCGCCTTCACGTCGTAGAACAGGCAGTGCTCCATGTCTTCCGATCCGAAGAGATCGATCATCCCGTACGTGCTCATCCCGGTGAGACCGAGCGCTTCATAATACGTGATCCACCGCTCGTCCGTGAGGACGGCATCGCTGAAGGCGTCCGTCTCGAGATTCTCCTGGTAGGTGAAGCGGTAGACCGTCTCGGTCCGGAAGAAACTACCGTACGTGCAGTCGAAATCGAGGATCGATCCCCGTCCCGGCATTCCGAGTTCCGCATTCGCTTCGACCGTGATCAATGCTTCCGAAGTGGTCGGGTACGGATGCTCCGTATCAAGCGTCCAGTTTCCGAACATGCCGCCGAGGATCGTCACGAAGACGTTCATGCCCGCGATCCCGAGCATCAGGACGATCGCGAGTCCGGCGACGAGCGCGGGACCTTTCCGCGCCGCGACGACGGACACCGCGAGGATTAGGAAGAAGAGGACGACGCCGATCGTCCGGAACGCCTGGATCTCGCCCCAGAAGAGCGGCAGTCCGTAGGCGACGAGGGCGAACGACAGCGCCCCCCACGCCAGCGCGGCGCGCCCGGTGTCGACCTTCGTGATGCGCCGGACGGCGCCGGAACGATTGGTCCCGAACCAGGGCGAACAGTCAAGATCTTTCAGATAGTAATACGTCCCGCACATCGCGAAGAGCTTCTTCTTCGCCTCGTACGCGGACTCCGTGTTTCCCTTCTCGAGATGATGCCGCCGCAGGAAGAACCATGACTCCGCCTGCGACTGCCCGATCTTCGCCCGTTTGGCGAAGTTCGTCAGATCACATGCCGCTTCTTCGTCCCCGACCAGCAGCAGCTTCGCCAGCAGCTCGCCGAGAAGATGCTCCTCCCTGCGGGGCGAGGCGATCCGCTTCCGCAGTGCGGGCTTCATCTGCACGAAGGACGCCCGCCGCGCCACGAGCGCTTCGGACGCCCTCTCCCGATCGCCCCGGTGCAGGGCGGCGCGAAGCAGGAAATCATGATGGGCGTAGGCGAGCAGGGGCGCATCGTCGATCCTGTTCCGATGCGCGTCATGAAAGGCGAGTTCGTCCTTCACGGCGGCGTCGACGTCGCCTTCGAGCACCCGCGCCGCGAACTGATCGAGCCGGAGCGCGATCGCGTTCGTTCCGTCCGGCTTCCGACCGCGAAGCGCCTGCTCGATCAGCGGGAGCGCATCCCCGGGACGGCAGTCGCGCGTGATCAGATAGCTGATGCGGACGGGTTCGTGCACGGCGAGCAAGATCCGGACGAGGAAGCCGGCAAGCAGGACGAGGACGCCCGCTCCGACGGCTTCGATGACCGCCGTCGCCGGGTCGGCGTCATAGCGGTTGAAGACGACTGCCGCGGCGATCAGAAAGACGAACGGCCAGAGGATCCGGCCCTTGCGGTACACGTTCAGCGTTTCGAAGAAATCCATGGTTTCACTTCCGTTTCCAGTCGATTCATGTCGGCCGCATCAGCCGCCGACTCAGAACAGGATGTACCTGTAACAGCGCAACTGCCCCTCCGCTCCGTCCCACTCGACGAGCACGAAGAGTTCCGGCACCGTTCCTCGCGTCGCGGGATTGACCGTGCCGGCGCTCACGTTCACGAGCATGAAGTCGCTTCCGAAATCGTCGAGGTAAGCCCTGATTTTCGCCGGGATCATGCCGCCGTGGGCGGCATTGAGCTCAGCGCGCGTCAGGAAGTAGTCCGGACGGATGCCGACGGTCGTTTCCTCGAAGCGATGGCCGTAATAGTAGTCGATCGTGACGAACTGCATCGGCACGATCGTGTCGACCCGGTAGGCGTTGATCTCATCGATATTGCCCTCGGTGCCGAGGTCGAACGAAAGTCCCGAGACCGCCGCCGCCTGTGCGGCGGGGGACAGACGGACCGTCCGCGTGAACGCATCGTAGTCGAACGAGACGTAGAAGGAAAACGCCAGGAACGCGAAGACGGCGATGAACCCGGCCGTCGCGAAGCTTCTGACCGGTTTTACCGATCCGAAGATCCCGAGGGCGACGATCGCGACCGCCGAGACGACCCAGCCGCCGACGGGTGCGGCGCCGTAGAACAGGTTCGTGGCGACGTTCAGGGCGAACAGGACCCCCCAGACGCAGGAAAGGAGCCCCGAAAGGAGGCGCAGGCGGCGCTTGCGGTCGGACGGATCGACGAGCGGACGCACGTTCGGCGCCGCCGGAACCCGGCAGCGCGCGGCCTTCATGAACGCGGCGTCGCCGGCGATCCTGACAAGCCGCATCCGGCAGCTTTCGGCGCTCTGCGGCTCGCGTTGGTTCCTGTAATGGAGTTCGAGGGCGTGGATCCCCTGCGCCTGGCGCATCGGCGTCAGTGCCTTCGTCGTCGTGCGGACGAGCTTCTCGATCCGGGCGTCGGAGGGATCCTCGGACAGTTTCACGATCGCTCCAAACAGCTCGACTTCCGGTGCGTACAGCGCTTTTTTGAGCGGTCCGAAGGATTTGAGGTTGCGGACCATCTCGCCGTGGTAGCGGACCAACCCGTCCGTCTCGCGGCGGTGGAATGCGATGGTGAAGAGACAGCGCGCGTGGAGATACCGCAGCGTCGCGTCCTTGAGGAAGAGGTCCTTGCGCGACGATCGGACGTTGTTCATGACCGTTTCGGCGTAGAGGTCGTCGCCGGCGAGGACCGCTGCCTCGGCCGTCTTGAGGAGGATGCGGACGTCCCGCCGGTCGAGCGGCTTCTGCTTCTTGCCGTTCGTGCGCTGGAGCCGCGACGAAATTCCGGCGACGGCGCACCGCAGGTGGACTTCGAAGCTGAGGTACGCTTCCCGGGCATGGTACAGGAGGAGGAAGAAGACGGCGAAGCGGACGACGATCAGGACCGCCGTGTCCACAAGATCATAGAGGTCGTAGCCGTCATCGTAGTCGAACAGGAAGGACGCGACCGGAATCACGAAGAAGAACAGCGTGAGGACGAGCAGGGGGTACTTGTTGTCGCGGAACATCGATTTCATCGGTCATCCGTCCTGGTCGAGTCGTGGGTGAAAGCGGGATACAGGAGCACAAGCAGTCCGATCTGGAGGACGGCGGCCGTCAGGATGAAGCCGATCATGTCCCGGGACAGGGCATCGACGAGCTCGCGGGCGATGTCGAAAATCCGCGCGAGATTCCAGGAGTTGTAGCGGAAGAACCGTCCGATGTAGATCCCGACGCCGGAAACGACGGCGACCGCGACGGCGAGGAGGTCGGTCCAGCCCTTCTTGATGTACCGCCGTCCGACCCGCATCATCAGCACGAGCGACCAGGTCCCCGCGTAAGCGGCGACGAATGCCCCCGCGGCGATGTGGAAGAGCGCCAGCCAGCCGGTGAAGTCGTCGAGGTAGATCACCGTCGCGTACGGTCCGGTCCAGAACACGAAGTTGTGCTCCGAGAGATACAGGAGGTCGGTGACGATGTAGAGCGCGTTGGGCAGGAACGCGAGCCAGAGGACCGCCGCCGCGACGGCGAGCCAGGTCCGGCGGATCTTCCTGCGGGCGAGCAGCCAGGCAAACAGCACGGGCATGACTGCGAGCGTCATGTTCCAGATGAGGAAGAAATGGAAAAAATCGTCCGTCACGATCCAGACGAACGGCGAGACGAGGACATAGCAGCCGACGACCAGGAGCAGGTTGAAAAGAACCGGTTCCGTCTTGCGCATGGTTTTCCTCCGCTTTTAATCAATCCTATCATTTTACTGTTTTTTTATCAACCGTTTTCGCGAAAATTCCGGACTGAAAACGCCGCGGCGCCGCGAATCGTTCCCGATGCGCGGAAAAGAAAAGAACGCATTTCTGCGTTCCGTTCCTTCGTGATGCAAACTGACAGGCGATCAAGGAGCGACGTTTTCCGCACGCTCCAGATAGACGGTGACGTCATCGCCGTATTCATCGGCGAAGAACAGCGCCATCACGCCGTCGGTGACGGTGACGTCGATCATGCGGTAGGTCGGAAAGCGGTCGATGCCGAAATGAACCAGGGCCGGACGCATGCGGCCGACCTTCGTCCACGTGGTGCCGTCTTCACTGCGGAAAAACGACAGATCCTCGAGGATGCGGACGTGGCGGAAGTCGCGGATCTCGACGTCGGCGCACGTCGGGCAGTCCGACGGCATGTCCGCCGACTCGTAGACCCAGTCCCCGAGATACGGGGATTCGTCGATCGCGTAGAATTCCGCGATGACCGCCGTGACGAGGCCCGAAGGCGTCACGAGTTCGTAGGCGAGTTCCGTGCCGTGCACGGCGAACGTGAGCGTCCGGTGCTCGTCGTTGTAATCGATGAAATCGAACGTGATCGCATCCGGCTGCGTCGTCCACGTTCCGTGGAACCAGATTTCGTAGGCGTCGAATCCGTCGTCCGAGCCCCAGTCATAGACGTAGAAAGTACCGTTCTCGAGCAGCTCCATGAATCGGTAGCCGTCGTCTTCTTCGGAAACGGCGGCATATTCCCACATCCGCACGCCCCACCAGCGCACCTGCGCCGGCCGTTGATCGGCCGTCGTCGTCGCGCCGCAGGCCGCCAGAACCGCGACCAGCACGAGCGTGACGAGCATCAGTACCGTCTTCTTCATCGTCCCCAACCTTCTTCCCCGCCGGATCGTTCTTTCACCATTATAATCCCCGCTCCCGCTTCTGTCAACATTACCATCATCTGTTTCACGGAATGGACTGCCGGAAAGCGAAGGACCGGCCCCTGCGGACCGGTCCTCCCATGGATTCCCGACACGTTTTACCCGATGCGGCACATGTGCCACGTCGAAAAGTCTTCGAAACCGAGGCGGTGGTAGATCGTCGCGGCGGCGGGGTTGTCGAAGAAGAGCACCGGCGTCCGCCCCGACGCGAGGAGGAAGGCGCAGAGGTCGTGCACCACGCTCGTGGCGTAGCCCCGGCCGCGGCACTCCGGCAGCGCGCACACGCCGCCGATCATCGCGGCATCCCTTGACATCGCGGAGGTGTTCGCGTTGGCCGCGATCCGTCCGCCTTCGTCGATGACGAAGTTGACCGTGATGCCCTCGCGGATCAGCGCCGCGGTCCGCAGGGTCCGTTCCTCCGGCGTGCCGGTGAGGAGCGGTTGGAATTCGGTGATCGAAGTCACCGCGGCGACGATCGCGGCGGCGTCCTCCGCCACGGCGACGCGGGTCGGTGCGAGCGGGAATGCCGGTTTCACGAGGCGTTTCATCCGCGCCATCGTCTCGGCATGGATGACGGTGCTCGCGGGCAGCGCAGGCCGGAGCGTGCCGATGCAGGACCCCGGACAGCTGAGGAAGTCGCTCTTGCGAGCGATGGCGATCGCGACGGCGTCCGCCGCGTCGAACGTCCCCGCGGCCGCGGCGAGGATCATGTGCCGGTGATACCGGAGCAGGACCGCCCGCAAGGCGCCGCCTTCGCCGTCTTCGCACCAGGCTTCGACGTCATCGCCGTCCAGGCCGTAGGTTTCGAGGTCGCCGACGAGGAACAGGTTCTCTTCCGGTTTTTCCCGGGCGAACGCGAGGATCCTCCCGAGATCCTCCGCCGACGCTTTCCTGAACATGACGATCACCCTTTCCCGCGGACAAAGTCCGGATGTCCCATCATTCCGCGCACCCGTCCGCTCACGGCGTGGCATCTTCCGTGCTTCCGAGCGACAGGACGACCTCACCATGCCGCCGTTCGTCGAACCAAAGCGACATCATGCCGTCTGCGGTCGTGATGGATCCACCGCAGGCGACCAGTGCCAGGCTGGAAAACGCCAGGACGAAACGTGAGGGTAGTCCGCCCATGTCGTCCTCGGAAATGCTCTTCCGAGACGGTCTCCCCCACCAAACGTTTTTGCTCATGATGCGATACTACCACAACATCGTTCGTTTTTCAACACGGTTCCCGAAACCGCGGGCGGGATCGGGAAAAAGAAATAAGGCGGCTGCAAAGACGCAGGAACTCATGAACGATGAAGGGGGAAATCGCGAAGACGGCGGTCACGGTGCTGGCTGACGATGAATTCGTAACAGTTCGAAAAGAATGCCCCAACCGCAGTCACTTCAAATCGTCTTCGTATAGGTTGATACGGATGCCCGTCCGTTTTTTTCAAATGTCTGTATCATGATCATATTGATTGTACTATTGCCATATGATATCATTCTATTGGTTTTGCAATGTCGATTGAAAGGCGGAGGAAAATGCTCCTAGAAAGACTTCAAGCTTGGATCGACTCGCTCGATCAACATACGAAAGACGTGTTCCGTTCTGATCTCGAAACGATGATCGGATTCTGGGAAAAGGAAAAAACCTTCGACTATGACGCCCTTCCGACATACAAATTCGGTGATGTCATCCATGTCGATCTCTGCTACAACGTCGGCTCCGAGACGGGTGGAAACAGGTATGCGGTCGTCATCGAAGATTCACCGAAATCGTCGCATAATGTCATCATCATCCCAATTCATGGCGAGGACGTCTATCGACCCGCGAAAAACCACGAGCTGTACATCGGGAGGCCGCTTGACCGCATGACCAAGTCGCACCATTACTTGAACGTCACGCAATTGCGTGCCATCAGCAAAATGCGGATCGACGGGAAATTCGCGAAACTTGACACCGGACTGGTCATGGAAATCAAATCGGTCATTCGTCGACGGCTCAATCTCGCGTGAAGGAATCGAATCGATGATTCCGATTGACATTTTTCCGATCATGATGTATGATGAATGTACTTAGTCTTAGACCAACGTCGAAGACACATCATTAACTTTGCCAAGCGATTGGCGCAGGGGGAGAAGTTTCGGCTTCTCCTTTTGTTTTGTCCCGGGTCAAAGGAAGATCGCGAGGAGGGCGGTCGCGACGCCGGTGAAGACGAGGGCGACGCCGGCGACGGCGCCAGCCGTTTCGTCGAGCTCGAGCGCTTTCGCGGTGCCGATCGCCTGCGCGGTGGAGCCGAGCCCGAGGCCGATGACGAGCGGATCCCTGATCTTCAGGATCCGGATGACGGCGGGGATCAGGACGGCGCCGACGACGGCGGTCATCACGACCACGGCGACGGTGATCGCGCGGATCCCGCCGAGGCGTTCCGACACTTCGATCGCGATCGGGGTCGTCGACGCCTTCGGCAAAACCGACGCGAGCAGGTCGGGGTCGAGGCCGAGCCAGCCGCCGAGCACGAGGACCGTCGCGATCGACGTCCCTGCGCCGACGACGGAGCCGACGACGATCGGCAACAGCTGCTTCCGGATCATCGGCAGCTTCTTCACGATCGGCACCGCGAGCGAGACGATGAGCGGGCCGAGGAAGACGTGGATGCCCGACAGGTCGGTGAGGAAGGTGGAGATGTCGATGCCGGCAACCCAGACGTATCCCATCAGGAGCACGGCGGCGACGAGCAGCGGCGTGAAGAACGGGAATCGCGTCTTCCGGTAGAGCCAGCCGCCGAAGACGTAGAACAGGAGGGTGAGGGCGATGCCCGTTTCCTGCGAACGGAGGAGATCAAGCACGGCCATCGCCCCGCTTTCTCCTCCAGGCATCTTGCAGCGCCACGGTCAGTTTGACGGCGCCGGCGATCGCGAAGAACGAAATCATGGCGCCGGCGACGATGATGAAGAGGATCTTCCAGAGCGCGGCGGACAGGACGTCGAGATACTCGACGACCGACACCGCCGCGGGGATGAAGAAAAAAGCCATGTTCGCGGTGAGGAAACTGCCGACCGCATCGACGTGGCGGATTTTCACGACTTTCGTCGCGAGCGCGGCGAGGAGGAAGAGCATGCCGAGGACGGTCCCGGGGACGAAGACCGCCGGGAAGAGGGCGGAGACGCCCCACGCGGCGGCTTCGCCGAGGATGAAGAAGCCGATGATGATGAAGATCTGACGGAGTACGTTCACGGGGACATCACGCCTTTCCTGACACATTCAAGTATAACAGACGACGACTCCCCGTCCCTTTGGGACGCTCGCAAAAACGTTTGCATCGACCCGCCCGAAAAGCCGGCTTCTCCTTGCGGGAATCGCGTTCCCGGTGTATCATTGTCATCAGAGCCGGCATCGCGTCCGGCATGAAGGAGGACTCATCGTGCAGCCCAACATCGTCTTCTCCGTCAAGGACTATTTCGTGAACAACATCCAGTTCCGGATGAACACCGAATTCGACTTCCACACCCCCCACCGCATGACGGTCGAGCCCGTCTACGGCCGCAACGTCGTCGGTGTCGACGAGGATACCGTCCGCGTCGAACTGTCGATCGCGATCCGCGAACTGGGGACGGCCCTGCCGTTCACGCTCGACGCGACCGTCTCGGTCACGATCAAGTCGACCGCGTGGCAGGCGACCCCCGCCCGCAAGACGTTCATCGGCGACACCGGGGTCACGATCCTCTATCCCTATCTGCGCGCCCTCGTGACCTCCGTCACCGGGAACATGAACTACCTGCCCTACACGCCGCCGTTCATGAACATCGTCGCCTACCTGAACGAGGCGGAAAAGAAGACCGTCAGGGCATGAGCATCTACCTCTTCTACGCCGTCGCGTTCCTGATCCTCGCCGCCATCCTCGCTGCCGCTCTCATCATCAACCGGAAGTTCCGCCCCGTCCTGACGCCGGAACGGCGCGTGCGCCTTCGGACGCGCCGGCTCGCGACCATCGCCGTGTTCGGCATGCTGGTTCTTTGCATCGCCGCCCTGTGGGCATTCGGCCCCGTCCGCGCGGTCGGCGGCTTCGGCGACCCGCGGTTCGTGCCGGCGGTCGTCCGGATCCGCGCCGTCGGCCGCTTCCATGACGCGGACCGGCCCTTCACCGTCTCCTTCGATTTCGGAAACGATTCGTACGAAAACGCGACCATTCCCGCCCTCTTTGCGGACGTCACCCTCCGCATCGTCCTCCTCAGCGCGGACCGCGGGGAAGATGTCCTCCATGAAGAAACCCTGACGGATTTCTACGACGAGGCTTCCGCCTGTTCCTTTCGATCGTTCGGGTATTTCACCTACGGCTACCGCTTCACGCGCTCGCTCGACCTTCCGATCGATTTCGCGGAAGCGCCCGATTGCGGCTGGATCTCGTTTTCGCTCGTCTTCGCTCCGGGCGAAACCGGTACGGCCGAAGCGGATGAAACGGTCGGGACCTCCCTGTGGTATGAGAGGAGCGGAGGCGCCGTCCGCCTCTTCGGCCTCGTCGAACGGATCATCCTCCGCTGAATCGAAAGAAAACAGGAAGGCCTGCCGCAACCCGGCAGGCCTTCTTCTCATGTTCCGTTGTATCTTCGCGGCGGCGACTGTTCCGGGTCGAGGACTTTTCCGACGGCTTCGAGGATTTCGTCCTTCCGCGCTTCGGCTTCTTCTTCCGGCAGGTCGACGCGGACGTCCTCGACGACATGCGGTCCGAACTTGAAGCCGCCTTCGACCGTGCCGAGGAACCGCCCGTCGATCAGGAGATGGTACATCGTGCCCTGCGCGACCGATCCGGGTCCCGCTTTCAGGAGGTGTTCGTTCGAACGGACCAGGAAGTCGTTCCGGTTCAATGCGAAGACCCCGTTCGGGACCGGCAGATCCGGTCCGGAAAGGAGGGCGAGGTCCGATGTCGCCGCGTACCCGTTCCTTCCTTCGAACGCCGCGGGGACGACGGCGCCATCTTCCTCGAGGCGGGCGAAGACCGCTTCGGCCTTCTTGAGCGGAAGGCCGAAGAACGACCGTGCCATCGCGGCGTCGGCGAACACGTTCATCGTGACGAATCTTCCGAAGACCGCATCGAGCGCTTCCGTTTCGTCGCAAGCGTCCAGGTCGAGGTCGGGGAACTCGTTTTTCATGAGATACCAGCTGCGCTCCCAGTCGTCGTCCCGCTGGTCCTCGAAGACGAGGAAGGCCGCCTGGAGCTTGTGGAGCACGGGGGTGATGTCCTTCACGTACATCCCCGTGATCTCCTTGAACATCCCGATCGTCATCGGGCCCTCGTGGTCGAGGAGATCGAGAAATTTCCATTCGAGCGGACCGATGCGGTCCGGCTCTTTTTGATACACCGCCGCGAAGAGCGAGAGCTCGTCGAAGCGGACATAGGCGATCCCGCTCTTCTGGAAGCGCCCCTTGACGATCTGCCGGTTCGACCGCAGCCGGTCGTTGTAGGCGGTGTCGTCGAAGGCGGCGCGGTGCTGCAGGAAGGGCGCCGTGCCGGGACGGATCCAGTAGTCGGTCGGTACCGGCGACATCATCCGGAACAGCTCGTCGTACTCCGCCTTCGTCTTCACGGGATCGGTCAGCCGCGACCTCTTCAGGCGGAGCGCGACGACGTTTCTGTCAAAGCCCATGTCCCGGGCCCCCTTCGACCGGCATCCCCATCTCGATCCTGACTTCGCCGCGGAACAGGTCGTCGTTCGTATAGCAGGTCGTGTCGATCCCGACGATGGCAAAGCCGTTCTTCACATAGAGGGCGATCGCCGCCTCGTTGCAGGTCTGCGTCTCGAGAACGAGCGCGCGGCAGGACAGGTCTTTCGCCCGCCCCTTCGCGAAAGCGAGGAGGGACGACCCGACACCCCGGCGGCGGTACGGTTCGGCGACCCAGAGTTCGGTCACCCGGAGACGGTTGTTCCAGCCCTCGCGGTTCACCTCGAGGACGCCGGCAAGGGTTTCGCCGTCGAAGACGCCGTAGGCCTCGGCGTTCTCGAAATAGGCCGGATAGAGGGTCATCTCGAAGGCCTTCGCCTGCGGGACGCGGAAGCGCCTCCAGGCGAGGCGGAACGAAAGGCCCTTTCGCTTCGGGACGGTTTCCACGGACAGATGCCGGTTTGCGAGATAGGCCACCGGGAGCCGGACGCCGGCGTACTGGGCCCGTTCGAGCAGGACGGGACCGCGGAGTTCGGCCGCCCGACGGGTGGGATCGGGCATCTTCGATGGCGTTTTTCCGAACAGGTTCATGGCATCACCCCGGACTTTTCATGATCGTCGGACTTCCGCCTTGCGCGTCGCGCGCCGCCGGTGTCGATCGCGAGGAGGCCGAAGCCGATCGCGGCGACGATCCCCGCGACGATGAGGGCATACCACGGACCGTAGCGGCCGACGTCCATGAAGAAATAGGGCACGTCGGCGTCCCCGCCGTACGGTTCGAAGGTGCCACCGAGGGCGACGAAGGCGAGGCAGTAGATCCAGTAGAGGGCCGGATAGAGGAGCCAGAGGAGCGGATCGCGGATCCGGAAACTTCCCCTGGCGTCGAACAGCACGTAGTCGAGGAACGCGAGGATCGGCGTGAAGACGTGCACGAGGAAATCGCGCGGCGTGTTCGGATCATAGTCGCCGCCGGCGAGGATCGCCGGGCGCAGGACGAAGTTGAAGACGAGTCCGGTGAGGACGATCCAGACGGTGACGCCGCCCTTGAGGCGCGAAAGCCAGGCCGGGTCGGCCGTCTTTCCCGCCAGCCTGCGGATGAACAGCCAGGAAAACAGGGCGATGCAGAAGAGGTTCGACTGGGTCGTGAAGTACGAGAGGGTCGCCCCGACGTTCGTGGAATCATGGAGGAGGGCGGCCACGCCGGCGGCGGAGCCGGCGGCGAGGAGTCCCTTCAGGGAAAGCGATGCGATGGTTTTCCCGTTCATGGTTTCACCCCTTCCGCGACGATGTAGATCGATTCCCCGGGATCGAACGGACCTTGATCGAAGTCGCCGTGCAGCACGATCCCGGCGAACCCGGCCGATGCCATCCCCGCCTCGAGCGCCCGCGCCCGCAACGGGAAGAGCGGCGTGTCCGCCGCGTACGATGCGCCGCCGGCGTCGAGCCGGGTGCGGAAACGCACGGTCCCGCCGTCGAAGACATAGGAGCGGGTGAAGGTCGTTCCCGCGTTCCTGATCGTCGGCAGCGCGGTGATCCGCCGGTCGAGGATGCGGTCGTAGTTGACGATCTGGATGACCGCCGTCCCGCCGGAGACGAGCGCGAAGAAGATCCGCCTGAGCGTCGCCCGGATCTCGGCTTCGGACGCGAGGTGGACGAGCGTGTTCCCGATGCAGAAGACGCCGTCGTAGACCTTGTCGGCGGAGAGCGACCGGATGTCGGCGACGCCGAAGGTCGCAGGAGTCCCGACGGCTGTCGCCTTCTCCCGCGCGATCTCGATCATGCGCGGGTCGAGGTCGATCCCGTCGGCGCGGAACCCCCGTTCGCGAAGCGCGAGGACGTACCCGCCGGTGGCGCAGCCGAGATCGAGGATGCGGCCCCGGCGGAACGCATGCGTCAGAAAGCCGACGGTGTCGGTGTCGACGGGGAAGACGGCGTCGTAATGGCTTGCGAAATCGCGATAAAGCGTCATGGCATCCTCCTCATGCTTCGTCGATCCGGAGTGTCGCCAGTCCGGAAAACGCCGCGAAGCGTTCGAAACAGTCTGAGAGCGCCGCCGCGAACGCCGGGGTCGGCGCAAATCCGTCCTCGAGCCAGACGTGCCGGACGGCGAGGACGTTTTCCTTTTTCAACGTGCGCAGTTCGACCCGTCCGGCGAACGTCTCGCCGTACAGGAGCGGCAGCGCGTAATGCGCGAACTTCACCTTCGCCGGAGGCGTGTAGATCTCCCAGACGTAGTCGAAGCCGAAGAGCGCCTTCACGAGTTTCCGGTCCCAGAGCATCGCGTCGAGCGGCGCGAGCAGCGTCGCCCGCTTCGGGCCGCGCAGGGGTTCCTTCGCACGCATGGCGAGCGACAGGTCTTCCGCGCGGAGATGGAACCGGTCCTTCAAGCCTTCGACCGTCGCGGCGACGATCGCGCCTTCGTCAAGCAGGCGCGCGAACGCGGCCGAACGCTTCGCGGCGTCAAGACCGCCGATGCCGAGGAAAGACTCGGGACCCTTGTCCCAGAGGAGGCCGACGGCGCCGACGCGGCGCAGCACGCGCCAGGCGAGGTGGCTCGCTTCGTCGGGATGGGGGTCGGGGGCGTCGTACAGTTCCTTCGGCAGGAGCCGTTCCGCGGGGGCGAAGTGGCGGATCTTGCCTTCCTTGTGGTGGATCAGGAGCTCCCCGGCGTAGAACATCGCTTCGAGCGCGGCGCGGGAGAGCGAGGTCTCGCCCCAGTACCAGTCGGCTTTGCCGAGGTCGAACTCCTTCGTCGAGAACGATTCCTTGTCCCGGTAAAGGTCGCGCAGGACCGGCGCGACGGCATCGATCGTCTCCCGGACGCGCCCCCACTGGCGGATGCCGCGGCGGTTGCGCGCGAAAGCGGGATAATCTTCGATCGGAATGACCGACATCTGCTTGTCGAAATGGTCGTAAAGGAGGCGGTCCCGGTAGAGAAGTTCCGCGAGATGTTCCCTGCGGTAGCCCTTCACGCGGGCCTGGAGGACGAGGTCGGCGTTCATCCCGCAGACGTCGACGGGATCGAACTGGACACAGCCGGCGGCGCGGACGTAGGCGAGTATGCCTGCCTTCCCGACGAAGCGGAAGGGACCGGCGAGACCCTGTTTCAGCAGCATGAAGCGGCGGGCTTCCGCTTTCGTGAAACCAATCGCATCCATCGGGCCCGCCTTACAGGAACATGACCATGTACAGCGGCAGATAACGGATCCTGCCCGCGACGGACACGTTCTCGCGGCACAGGACGATCGCTGCGGGTAGGTCGTCAGGATGTTCTTCGAGCAGTTTCGTGAGCGACGCATGCTTCCGATGATCCATACCGGATTTGACTTCGACAGGAACGACGGCATCGTCCATCTGCAGGGCGAAATCGATCTCGAGCCGCCCCTTGCGATCATAGTAATGAAGGGCATGACCGTTTTTGACGAGAAGGTCGGCGACGGCGTTTTCGACGATCGCACCCTGATTGACTTCCAACTCGCCGTTCAGGATCGCCTGCTGGACGTTCGCCATCGACATGGAGGACAACAGACCCGTGTCACGGAGAAAGAATTTGAATTGAGTCCTTTGGGCGTTCGGTTCGAGCGGGAGTTCCCAAGCGGAAATGTTGAAGCAGAAACTGGCGATTCCAGCGTCGCTGAGCCATTGAATCGGTTCGTTGAACCGACGGAAGGAAGCGCCTGTTTCGATGTCGGCAAGCACGAATTTGCGGTTTTTTTCCTGCAGCTGCGACGGAATCGAGTCGAAGACCGCCTTGGCCAGCACTTTCAGGCCGCCGGCGTACTTCGCGATGTCATCCCGATAGCCCCCGATGATCGCACGCTGAGCGATGACGGACTTGGCGATGTCCTTCATCTCGAGATAGGAATCGATGACGGACGGCATGCCGCCGAGGATGAGATAACGCTTGAACGCTTCCATGAGTCTGGCATGGACGAACGGGTCTACCGGAATCAGACGATCGTAGCGCTCGCGCAGACCGGCGATGATCGTCGCGGGAATTCCGAGCGCCCAAAGAAACTCTTCGAAGTCGAGCGAGTGCATGTCGATTTTCTCTTCGAATCCGACCGGGTAGGATGAAACGTCCGCATAATTGATGCCGAGCAGCGAACCGGACTCGATGATGTCGAAGCGACCGTCCTCCACCAGGAATTTGATCGCCGTTCTGGCACGGGGACATGCCTGGATTTCATCGAAGAAGAAAAGCGTTCTTCCCGGGACGAGTTCGCCAAGGTCGGCGACGCTCATTTTTTCATAGATCGTCGTCGGATCAAGATCACCGTCGAAAATCGCTTTCAAGCTCGGACGCGTCTCGAAGTTGATTTCGATCTTGTGTTCATACCATTTCTGCGCGAACGCACGGATCGATGTCGTCTTGCCGACTTGTCTTGCGCCCATGACGAGAAGCGCGCGGTGATCCGGCCGGTTTTTCCATTCGATGAACTGGTTTTCGATTTTTCGTTTCAGCATCACGGTGCCTCCCGATTCCTCATTTCCGCTTCAATTGTATCTCATCGGGAATGACAAGACAAGCCATCCCGACAAATGATTACAACTTTTTGCAATCTTTCATTCTCAAGTATTACATCTTTTTGCAACATATCCATGTTTCTACATACAACTTTTTGCATGTATATCACGTTCAAAATGCAACTTTTTAATCATGCATCCTGATGACCGATTTTCGCATATGAAAAACATCGGCGTTGGTCCGATGTCTTTCGCGGCGATTCAGATGACGCCGAGGCTCTTCCCGACGTTCCGGAAGGCTTCGAGCGCGAAGTCGAGGTCCTCTTTCGTGTGCGCGGCGGATATCATCGCGCGCAGCCTTCCCTTGCCCTTCGGGACGGTCGGGAAGACGATTCCGGAGACGAACACGCCATCGGCGAGAAGGGCTTTCGAGAACGCCATCGTCTTCGCCTCGTCGCCGATCATGACCGGCGTGATCGGGGTTTCGGAACGGCCGATGTCGAAGCCCATGGCCTTCATTCCTTCTTTGAAGTGGCGGGCGTTCTCCCACAGCCGGTCGGTGTAGTCCGACGACTGCTCGAGGATGCGGATCGACTCGATCGCCGCGGCCACTGAGGCCGGCGGGATCGCCGTCGAAAAGAGCAGCGGACGGGCGCGGTGGAGGAGCCATTCCTTCACGTTCTGCTTCGAGCAGACGTAGCCGCCGACGACGCCGACGGCCTTCGAGAGCGTGCCTACGACGAAGTCGACGCGGCCGTGCAGCTTGAAGTGGTCGACCGTGCCGCGGCCGTGGTCCCCGAGGACCCCGGATCCGTGCGCGTCGTCGACGTAGAGGAGCGCCCCGAAGCGGTCGCAGAGATCGACGATCTCCGGCAGCTTCGCGAGGTCGCCGTCCATCGAGAAGACGCCGTCGGTGATGACGAGGACGTTCCGGAACTTGTCCCGCTGTTCCTTGAGGACCCGTTCGAGGTCCTCCATGTCCGAATGCCGGTAGACGGCCCGGTCGGCCTTCGAGAGCTTGACGCCGTCGATGATCGAGGCGTGGTTGAGCTCGTCCGAGACGATCAGGTCGCCCTGGTCGGTGACCGCCTGGATGACGCCCATGTTGCAGTTGAGGCCGGACTGGAAGACGGTGACGGCCTCCTCGTGCTTGAATTTCGCGAGCACGGATTCGAGTTCTTCCATGAGGTCCTGGTTCCCGACGATCGTGCGCACCGAGCCTGCGCCGGCGCCGTACTTGCGCAGCGCCTTCTCCGCGGCCTTGACGACGCGCGGGTCGGCGGCGAGGCCGAGGTAATTGTTCGCGGAGAGGTTCACCACCGTGCGGTGGTTGAGGTCGATCACGTTCTTGCACGGCCCGTAGTTGACCGGCAGGATGCGGTAGACGCCGTTCTTCTTCAGTTCGGCGAGCTTCTCGTCGATGTAGGCGAGCTTGTTCATGCGTGGTCCTCCGGGATCAGCACGATCTTCCCCGAACGTCCGGACGCCATCAGTTCGGCGGCGGCGTTGATGTCCTTCAGGGGCATCACGTGGGTGACGATCTTGTCGAGATGGAGCCGGTCGTGGTCGAGCAGTTCGCGGACCTGGTGCCAGGTTTCGAAGATGCGGCGTCCCGTGACGCCGTAAACGGAGAGTCCCTTGTAGACGACGTCGCCGGAGACGTCGATCTCGATCGGCTGCGTCGGGAGGCCGAGCATCGCGATCCCGCCGCCCGCCTTCACGTATTTGAACGCGGCCTCGATCGCCGTCTTCGAACCGGAGAATTCGCCGACGACGTCGACGCCCTTGCCGTTCGTGAAGTCGCGGACGGCCTTGATCACGTCGCATGCCGTCGGATCGACGACGAGATCGGCCCCGAGTTCCGCGGCCTTGGCGCGGCGATAGTCGTTCGTCTCGATCGCGATGACCTTGCGCGCGCCTTCGGCGCGGGCGACGTCGACCCCCATGAGGCCGATCGGACCGCAGCCGACGATGGCCACGTCGCGCCCCTTGAGCGGGAAGTGCTTCATCGTGTGGACGGCGTTCCCGAGCGGTTCCTGGACCGAGAGGAAGAGCGGGTTGACCTTCTCGCTGTTCTTGAAGCAGTTGGCCTCGGGCATCTTCAGGAAGGACGCGAAGCAGCCGTCGGTGTCGACGCCGATGATCTTCGTGTTCTCGCAGATGTGGCCTTCGCCGCGGAGGCAGAATTCGCAAGTCCCGCAGACGATGTGGGTTTCCGCCGAGACGAGGTCGCCGACGGCGACCTTCGTCACCGCGCTGCCGATCTTGACGATCCGGCCGGAGAATTCGTGGCCGACCGTGAGCGGCAGCTTGAGCCGCTTGCGCGACCATTCGTCGTATTTCCAGATGTGGAGGTCGGTGCCGCAAAAGGACGCCATCGCGACCTTGACGAGGACTTCGTTCGGACCGAGGTCCGTCGTGATCGTCTTCTGGACGATGGTGAAACCCCGTTCCGGCTTGTCCTTGACGACCGCCGTCATCGTGATCGATTTCCGTGTTTCCGTGTAATCCGTCATGTGTTCCGCTCCCTTCGAGTTGAAACGATACAAACGCTTTCAGCCATCACCATTATACCACGAACGCAAGCGCCCGCGCGACGGAAAATCGATGAAAAAGAAAACGCCGCTTTCAGCGGCGCATGGGGTCATCGGTCGAACTCGCCGATCGTCAGGTCGAAGTCGGCGCGGGCCGTGCTTTCGCCCTCCCGCCAGACTTCCGCATAGGTCGCCCCGTAGGTCTTGAGCACCGGAGCGAGGGCCCGCACCGCGTTGCGGACGATGCGCTTGTCCATGATCAGGAAGTTGAAGATCGTCCGCCGCTCGCACAGATGGAGACCGTACGGGACGGACCCGCCGGCGAAATGGATGAAGCGGTTCAGGAGGTCGTCGAGCCGCTTCACGAGGTCGCGCGATCCGGCGGCGTTCATCGCGACGTCGACGGCGATGCGGCCGACGCCGACGCCGGCGTCGAAGACGGCGGGAAGAATCCGCTCGTCGCCGTAGAGGAGATCTTCGTCGAGTTCCATGAAGCAGGTGTTGACGACCTTGACGTCGGCGAGGGCGCCGATCGGCTCCTCTTCAGAAACGTCGTAATATTCATAAAAGCAGAACGGCGACTCGAGGCCGGACCGGTCGTTCTCGGCATCGTAGGCGGCGTCGACGATCCGTTCATAGTCTTCCGCCGAGACGACGTTGCTGTGTGGATCGCCGAGGTCGACGGCCTTTTCGTGGTAATCGAGGTCGAAGCCGGAGTCGTCGACGAAGCGGATCGAGTTCATCGCGCCCATCAGCTTGTGTTCTCCGATCCGTTCGCAGAGGAACAGGAACGCATCGTCGGGCGCGGATTCCTTCGACGCCTCGGGGACGAGGATCGTCAGGTCGAAGCGCGGCCGGTCGGTCCGGACCGGTTCGCAGATGACCCGCGGCGGACGACGTTCGTGACCGTCGCGGCGACGCCCGTCGAGCCGCCGGAAGATCCCCTTCGGGAACGACGAGAGGACGTCAAGGACGTCCGTGACCGGTTTCGGGGCGGTGTAGGCGAGATACTGCGCGACGAGATGCTGGAAATCGTTCCCGGCGCCGGACAGCATCAGGACCGGTTTCACGGTCCCGGGGGCGAACGCGACGAACACGTCGGGAAGGCCTTGAAGCAGGCGGTCGACGGATTTCGCCGCACGCGCAAAAGCCCGTTTCGCGACAAATCGTTTCAAGGCCGGCAGCGCCGCTTCGATCCGTCTCCAGAAAGCGGCCGTCGCAAAGAGGAATCCGGGATCGAATCCCTCGTCGCGGAGGGGACAGCCGTCGTACAGGCTGAGGGCGGGGCATGTTTCGCGGCCTTCGCGTTCGGCGCCACCCTTCCAGCGGCAGCCGAGGCACTTCCGCTCCGCGGTTTCCAGCTTCTTGCGGAAGGCGTCGGTCGAAAGGAGGACGACGGCGACGGGATAGGCACGGGACGGGTCGACCGAGACCTCGACGGGATGTTCCCGGCCCGCTTCGAAAAACGGCGGAAAGGCCTCCTTCGCCTCGAGTTTCAGGAGCGTGACGGGACGTGAAAAAGCGGCCGTCCCGAGATACGCGGCCGCGTCCGGATGATCGGACGGAGGAAGATAGTAGTCGCCGTCATGCCAGAATGCGTTCATGGATCCTCCCGTGCTAGCGCAAGAGCCGTTTCACGATGCCGAGATACTCGTCGAGCCGGTCGGCGATCGGCCGGGCGACGTCGCCCGCCTCGCACATCGAGGCGAAGACCTCGGGACGGACGAACTTGAAATCGATGGTTTCGCCCTCCTGGAGGACGATGTCCGCCGGAGCGACGTCCTTCACGACCGCGAACGTGCGGAACAGGCAGTCGCGGGTCGGAAAGGCCGCGACCGGAATCAGTTCGTCGCGGGAAACGCGGATCCCCGTCTCTTCGAAGAGCTCGCGGACCGCGCCGGTCGGGGCATCTTCGCCCGCGAGGGCGGATCCGCCGGTGATCTCCCATTTGAGGCCGAACGGTTTGCGGGGATCGCGACGCGTGAGGAGCAGGCGCCCGTCGGGCGTGAGGGTGACGACCTCGACGACGATGTGGTAGCGTCCGGCCGGAATCGGCCGGTCGCGGACGAGCGTTTCGCCGAGCGGTTGTCCATCGATGTCATAAGCGTCCCAATATTCCATGTCGCAACCTCCGGAGTTTCATTCACGTCTCATTGTATCACGGGCGTCCGGTTTCGGAAAGACGGAAACGGTGCCCGCGGCGACGGAAAAGAAAAACGCCGCCTCGCGGGCGGCGTTCATGGTCGTTGGAGCAAGCGAGGGGAATCGAACCCCCATCTTCAGCATGGCAAGCTGACATACTAACCGTTGTACTACACCTGCAGTCGACGCGCGTTTTCATCGCTCTTTTATTTTATCGAAAGTCGCGGCAAAAGGCAAGTGTTTTCGCACAAAAAGTGTTTCGTGCGCGCGAGCGCGCATCGATCAGGTTGCCGGAACGCCGGCGGGCGCCGGTTTCGGCTTTTCCCCGGCGGCGACGAGTTTCCTGTCGGCGAGCACGAGGGCGCCCACGGCGAGTTCGACGAGGCCGCAGCCGGCGAGGAGCCAGCCGATGTCGACGCGGTCGGCGAGCGGTCCGAAGACGAGCATCCCGAGCGGCATCGCCGACCCGGAGAGCATCCCCATGACGCTGAAGACGCGTCCCATGTAGGCCGGATCGACCTTTTCCTGCAGCATCACGACCGCGGGAGTGTTGTAGAAGGGAAGCGCGATGCCGGTCGAAACCATCAGCGCGAGATAGATCCAGAAGCTGCCGATGACGCCGAGGCCGATCATCGACGCCGCCATCACGAGGAGCGCGTAGACCATCGTGACGATGCGGTTCCGGAACCCGCCCCAGGCGCCGACGAGGATGCCACCGAGGGTCATCCCCGCGGAGAACGCGATCTCGATCCCCGAGAGCCGCCAGATTTCCGGTCCGAAGGTGCGGACGACCTGGAGCGGGGTGAGGAACGCGACGGGGGCGATGAAGAACAGGACCGTGGTCGTGAAGACGAAGAACGGGATCAGGAAATGGTGGTCGCGGATGTAGCGGAGGCCCATCTTCATGTCGCCGAGATAGTCGACCTTGCCGGACGCGGTTTCATGCTCGCGCCGCGGGATCCTGATGAGGAAGAGGAGCGCGAGCACCGCGACGAGGGCGGTCACGAAGTCGATCGTGAAGATGACCTCGAGCGAGGTGAACGCGAGCAGGGCGGCGCCGGCGATCGGGGCGACGATGGTGGTCGCCGACTGGATCCCGCCGGCGAGCCCCTGCACCTTCATCAGGTTCTCGGCGGGGACCATCTGCGGATAGCTCGAAGACACCGCCGGCTGATGGACCGCGGAGCCGAAGGAGCGCAGGATCGAGACCGCGAAGAGGATCCAGATCTCGCGGTAGCCGAGGACGAAGACGGCCGCGGCGAGGATCGACACGAAGGCGATTCCGGAATCGGCGAGGATGATCAGGCGCTTGCGTTCGAAGCGGTCCGCCCAGACGCCCGCGAAGGGCGAGAGCAAAAGCGCGGGAAGGAAGCCGCAGAGGATCGAGATCGTCATCATCAGACCCGACTGGGTCCGCAAGGTGATGTACCAGGTGATGGCGTACTGCACGAGCATCGACCCGAACAGCGAGACCGTCTGGGATGCGATGAACAGGGTGATGTTTTTCTTCCAGTCGTTCACGGCGAAACCTCCGGGGGCCCGACGGCCGGATTCCATTATACCCCATCGGGCCCCCGAAAGCAAACGCCGGATTCCGTGACGCCTCACGCCTTCTTGCGGGCTTCGAAATCCTTGTCGATCTCGTCCTTCCAGGCGTCGTCGAGCGGCTGCGCGGAGCGGAGCGTGCACATCGCCTCGCCGACGACCTTGAAATTGAGGTCGGTTCCCTGCCTGTCGGCGTGGTAGCGGGCGGCATGGTTCGCGCGGATCCCGACGCTCTCGGCGGCCGCGGCGGCGTCGATGTTCGCGCCGAGGAAGAGGAACTCCCAGCCGAACCGGTCCGTCTGGCGGCGGATCATCGCCTTGACGTCGGCGTGGGTGTATTGCCGGCTCGCGTTCTCGGCGCCGTCGGTGATGATCACGAAGACGACCTTTTCGGCGCGGTCCTCTTCCCGCGCGTACTTCTGGACCGTGCCGATCTTCGCAACCGAACGGCCGATCGCGTCGAGCAGTGCCGTCATGCCGCGCACGTAGTACTCCTTGTCCGTGATCGGCTTCACGTCCGCGAGCGGGACGCGGTCATGCAGGACCTCGAACTCGGTGTCGAAGAGTAAGGTCGAGACGACCGCCTCGCCTTCGAGGCGCTTCTGCTTCTCGATCAGTCCGTTGAAGCCGCCGATGGTCTCGGCTTCGAGACCCGCCATCGACCCGCTGCGGTCGAGGATGAAGACCATTTCCGTCAATCCTTTTTTCATTTCGTGTTCCTCCCTGGTGTTGTCTGGCACCATCATACACCGTCGGGAAAAGGAAAAGGTCGCTTTGCGGGCGACCTTTCAGAGTTCGTTCAGTTGAAGCCGAGAAGCGGCTGGTCGTAATCGTAGAGAAGCCCGTTCACCTCGAACACGTCGTAGTTCTTCCGTTCGATGCAGAAGCCGACGATGAGGTCGAACTTGCTCGAGCGGGTGAACGTGTAGCCGGCGCGCCCGATGAGGTCGAGCGTCTCGGGAAGCGTGAGCCGGAGCGACAGCGCGAACGCGACCGCGGTCGTCTTCTTCGGATGGTAATACGGGTCGGAGCGGATCTTCGAGAAGAGCTTCTTGTCGATGTTGGCCTTGCGGTAGACGTCGGCGTCGGTCCGTCCGCTCCGGTCGATCATCCGCAGGAGCGTTTCCGAGAACGTCTCGTCGGGCTGACGCAGAAGGTCTTCGAGGGACTCTTCCCGGATCGCGGCCGTTTCGTCCTTCCGGTACTCTTGCATCGGCGCGCATTGCGCCGAAATCCGGTCCATCTCGGCGGACGGTTCTTCCCGGCGGTGCCCCCGCGTCGGATGGCGTTCCACGTAGCGGTCGTCGATGTAGCTCTTCACGTCCGCCGCCAGGCCTTCCGACACGAGGAAGGAAGTCCGGTCGTAGACGACGAGATGGACTTCCAGTTCGTGTTCCGTCAGGAACGCGGCGATCTCCTCGCGGGCGATCGTGAACGCCGTCGCCCGCGGAAACCCGTAGACGCCCGCCGAGATGAGCGGGAAGGCGATCGACGTGCAGCCGTTCAGAACGGCGAGTCCGAGCGATTTCCGGTAACAATCGCGGAGAAGCCCGATCTCCCCTTCGTTGCCGTTCTCCCAGACCGGTCCGACGGCGTGGATGACGAAACGGGAGGGCAGCCGGAAGGCGGGCGTGATCATCGCGTTCCCAGGCGGAATCGTGCCGATCACGCGACGCGCTTCGAGCAGATCCGGTCCCGCGGCGCGGTGGATGGCGTCGTCGACGCCCCCGCCGACGACCGGCTGTGGATGCGCGGAGTTGACGATCGCATCCACGTTCATCTTCGTGATGTCCTGTCTTTCGATCAGCAGCGGCATGCTTTCATCTCCTCTGGTTCCTTTCCCGTTTTCATCCGCGCCACGCTTCGCGCAGATAGTGCGCCGCCATCTTCGGCTGGCGATCGCGGGTGAAGACGCCCTTCTTGTTTCCATCGACGCGGAAGAGCCCCGGTTTCGTCATGAAGTCGGCGAAATTCCAGACGTGTTCGCCGATGACGAACGGCAGGTCCGCGAGCGCGGCGCGGGTGCTCTTCAGGAACTCGACCTGGAACTCCTCGGAGAAAGGCACCGCGGGCAGGCGGTGCAGCCCGACGATCGTGTCGGCGCCGAACTCGGTGAGCAGGATCGGCTTGCCGAACTTCGCGTGGAAATCGAACAGCTCCTTCGCGAGTTTCGCGGACACGCCGGACAGATCGCCGTGGTCGACGTACCAGCCGAGGTACTTGTTGAGGCCGACGACATCGGCGAGCGAGGCGACCTTCTCCTCGGCCGCCCCGACGTTCTCGACGATCATGAGGGGCAGGTCCGTGAGCGTCCGCGCGTGGCGGAAGATTTCGGTGAAATAGGGGATCGCGCCTTCCTCGAAGGTGGTCGCCTCGTTGGCGACGGAGACCATCACGACCGACGGATGGTTCCGGTCCCGGAGGATCAGTTCGGTGAGCTGGCGTTTGTGGGTCGCGAGCGTGCGTTCGTCGACGGTGCCGGGGACGAACACGGGACGGGAACTCCAGAAGTTGAGGCCGACGGCGGCGACTTCGTCGATGACGAGGACGCCGGCGCGGTCGGCGAGGTCGTACATGCGTTCGGCGTAGGGGTAATGGCTGGTGCGGAAGGAGTTCGCGCCGATCCAGTCGAGGAGCGCGAAGTCGCGGACCTCGTGCGCGGCGACCGAACCCTTGCCGATCGTGACGTGGTCCTCGTGCATCCCGAATCCGCGGAAGCGGACCGGGGTTCCGTTCAGGAGGAACGTCCCGTCCCGGAGTTCGACGTCGCGGATCCCGAAAGGCTGGTCGTAGGCGTCGTTTTCCGTGCGGACGGAGAGCGTATAGAGGTTCCCGCGCCCGATGTCCCAGAGGACCGGATCGACGACGGTCGCGGTTCCCTGCGGTCCGTGACCGTTGGCGACGATGACGCCGGTCGGGGAGACGATGTCGACTTCGACCCTCTCCGCTTCGGTCTCGACGTCCCAGGACACCGCGGTCGACACCTCGTGTCCGCGGGTCCGGACGAAGATGTCGCGGATCGGCCGGCGGGGCAGGGCGCAGAGGAAGACGTCGCGGTGCAGACCGGTCTCGTTCATGAAGTCATGATTGTACTGCTGGATCCGCTTGCCGTCGCGAACGACGACTTCGCCGATCGGCAGCGTCGCGAAATCGAGCCGGTTGTCGAGGATGACCGACAGACGGAACGAATCGCGCGAAGCGATCTCCGGGGGCAGGACGGCCTCGTAAGGCAGGAAGCCGCCTTCGTGGATCCCGATCGGGATGCCGTCGGCGTAGACCGCTGCCCGGTTCCCGCCGGCGCCGAACCGGAGCCGAAGTTCGCCCCCCTCGAGCGCACGGGGAACCGCGACGGCGCGTTCGTAACAGATCGATCCGACATGGTTTCTCAGTTCGGAATCGGGATAAAGTTCGTCGTAGCTCGCCGGGACGCCGACCGCGCGCGGTGCGACGAGCGGCCGCACCGGGACGTATCCGTCCGGAACGGGAGCGATCTCCCAGACGCCGTGAAGCGACAGTGCGGCGCGGTGCTTGTTGGTGACCGGTTGCAGCATGACTTCCACCCCATCCTTGGTCTTCTCATCTATCATACCACGCGGGCGGGGATTTTCCCACCCCTTCCCGAATCGTCTTGCGCGCTTTGCGCCGCCGGAGTATAATGGGTTCTGCAGGCCTGACCCGCGGAGGACCCCATGGACGCATCCCGACGCTTCACCCCCGACAGCGACGTTTACCGCAAGCTCTTCGAAAGCGACCGCGTGCCGCAGCTGCTGATCGATCCCGACACCTCGGACATCCTGCACGCGAACGCCGCCGCGGCGTCTTTCTACGGCTACTCCGCGGAGGAACTCGCGCGGATGAAGGTGTCCGCGATCAACGTCCTCTCCGCCGCGGACATCGCCGCCGAGATGCAGAAGGCGAAGAAGGAACAGCGCAACTTCTTCCATTTTCGGCATCGCCTCAAGGACGGTTCGGTCGTTCCCGTCGAAGTGATCTCCTACCCGATCGCGCTTTCCGACCGCACGATCCTCTTCTCGACCGTCTATCCGAGCGACATCCAGAACCGCCTGCGGTTCCTGCTCACCGACGTCTTCTACCGGTCGGCCGACGCGATCGTCATCATCGATCCCGACGGCCGCGTGATCGCAGTCAACGACAGTTTCACGCGGATGTTCGGCTTTTCCGCCGCGGACGTCGTCGGCGCCCAGCTCGAGGATTTCGTCCTTTCGCCCCAGGAGAACATCGACGTCGCCCTGCGTTACCGCGCCGCCTACGAGGGCAAGGTCGTGAATGCCGAGGCGAAGCGCCGGACCCGCGACGGCCGCATGATCGACGTCGCGATCACCGCCATCCCCTACCATCACGGAAACGAACCGCTCGGCCTGCGCATCGTCTACCGCGACATCGCCGACAAGATCCGCCGCGAGGAGGAACTCCGCCTCTTCCGCGAGATCATCCAGAACGATACCGACGGCGTCCTCGTCGCCGATCGCGAAGGCGTCGTCGGCTTCGTCAACCGCGCCTTCCTCGCCTCGACCGGCCACGCTGAATCCGAAGTCGTCGGCGCTCCGGCCGCCCGCTTCGCGGCCGACCCCGGCAAGCCGCCGTTCACGGAGGCGGCGTGGCGGGCGATCGGCCAGGCCGGCGAATGGCAGGGCGAAACCTGGAGCCGCCGTGCCGACAACGAAGCCTTCCCGCAATGGCTGCACGTCTTCGCGATCCATGACGCCGCTTCCGCAATCGTCAATTACGTCCTCATCTTCAAGGACCTCTCGCGGATCGACTCGGTCAACACCAAACTGCTCCTCTTCGTCGAAAAGGATCCCCTCACCGCCGTCCACAACCGCGTCTACTTCATGGACCGGCTCCGCCGCGAAATAGCCTCGGGGGTCGGCGAAGGGCATCTCGTCTTCATCGACCTCGACGGCTTCAAGGCGCTGAACGACGCCTACGGGCACCATGTCGGCGACCTCGTGCTCACCGCTTTCGCGCGCCAGCTCACGGAGACGTTCGAAAGCGCCGTCGTCGCCCGCTACGGCGGCGACGAGTTCGTCGTCTGGTGCGACGACTCCGGCTGCCGGGCGGAACTGGAACGGCGGATCGACCGCCTCGCGGTCCGGCTCGCGGGAGGCATCGACGCCGACGGCATCCGCCTGCGCCTGTCCTTCAGCGCCGGTCTCGCGAGCTACCCCGCCGACGCCGCGGATCCCGAACTGCTTTTGATCCGCGCCGACAAGGCGATGTATCGGGCAAAGGAACTGAAGGCGGGCCGCTTCGCCTGGTCCGACATGGGCCGCCGCTGAACCCCGAGAACAAACAAAGGATGCGATCCGGAAGAATCGCATCCTTTGTTTTTTGCAGGACCGGCGTCAGGCAACGACATCACGGCAACCGTCCCCGTCGTTCTCCCGGTCAGAAGCGGACATGGGCGACCGGCGTTTCGGGATAGACGTATTTGTGCACCGGGGGCATCGAGTTGTACACCCGGGCGATCTCGACGAAGCCGAACCCCCTGTCGTCGAAACCGGAGAAGGCGCCCTTGAGGAGGACCGTCTCCATCGTCATCGCGAAGGCGAGGACGGCGATGTCCTGACCCTCGCGCAGGGACGAGAGCAGGTCCCCGTAGGGCTCGTTCCGGAACAGGAAGCGGCCGGATCCGGCCGACTGTCCCTGGATCACGGGGACGATCCGGGGCGTCCCGCCCGCATCCACGTAACCGAGGAACTTGAGGGTATCGAGCTTGCCGGTGAACCGTTCCGCCCACGGCCGCATCACGCCGGCTTTCGATTCCCGTGCGAACCTGCGTTTGTTCAGGAGGACGCGGATCGCGTTCGCGACGACTTGTCCCATCGGCAGCGTCTCGCCATCCGAGATTTCGCCGAGGTTGAAATAATAGACGGTGTTGATTCCGAAGTAGGCGTTGTAGCGGTAGAGCGGCTGGTTGTTGTAGGCGACGTAGTCCTCGCCTTCCTTCGCCTGGCGCGCGTAGGTCATCGTCCCGCGCCAGAACCGCTTCTCCGGATTCATGATCAGGAAACCTGCCTGCGGACGGACCGTGACGAACTCCTTCGAGAGTCCTTCGACGAACTTCCCGAACATCATGCCCTTCTCGCCCTTGCCCATCAGCGTCGACAGCACCGTCAGGTGCGGTCCGCCGGTCTCGTCGACCGTGGCGACGACGCCGATCTTGACGGATTTCGCGAATTCCGCTCTCATGAGGTCGTCCAGCCTTTCGTTCATGCCCGTTCCCCCCTTGTCATGCCGGTCCACAAGACCGGCGAACCGTCGCCGAGCACCGCCTTGGCGGCGCCGACGAGACGGTCCATCGTTTCCACGGTCATCAAGGCCGCGTCCCGGAAAGCCCAGTCGCGCCCGAGTCGCGCGTATTTGTCCTTCGCGAGGTTGTTGAAGGCGCAGAGCTCCCAGCGCGAAAACGCGATTCCCGCCTCCCGAAGATACGCCGCGATCCCGCGGATGTTCGCTTCGTCGTCGGTCGCGCCGGGGATCACCGGCGTGCGGATCCAGAGCTCCGCGCCCGCCGCGGCGAGCCGCTTCAGGTTCGCCTTGATGAGTTCGTTCCCGACGCCGCACAGGCATTCGTGGCGGGCGTCGTCGGCGAGCTTCAGGTCATAGAGGAACAGGTCCGTGCAAGGAAGGAATCGTTCGAGCGTGCGCCAGGGCGCGAACCCGGCGGTGTCGATCGCGACGCCGATCCCGGCTTCCCGGAGCGCCCCGGCGAGACGGACGGCCTCGTCCGCCTGCATCAGGACTTCGCCGCCGGACAGGGTGACGCCGCCGGCGGCGCCGTAATAGGCGCGATCGCGCACCAGCTCGCGGAAGAGATCCTCCCAGGAGACGTCGCGGCCGAGCGGCCGCATCGCGTCGGCGGGACAGTGTTCGACGCACGCGAGGCAGGAGTCGCAGAGGGCGACGTCGATCTCGACGCCCGTTTCCGTCAGGGTGACGGCCCGCTGCGGACAGGTCGCTTCGCAGGTGCCGCAGCGGATGCAGTTCTGCCGGATCCATTCCTTTCCGAAAGCGGCCGGAATGGACTCGGGATTGTGGCACCAGGCGCACGCCAGCGGACAGCCCTTGAGGAAGACCGTGGTGCGCAGCCCGGGACCGTCTTCGGTCGACATGCGCTGGACGTTCAGGACGCGCATGCCGCTAGCACTCCCGGTGCGATTCGCGGGCGATGATCTCGTTCTGCAGTTCGCGGCCGACGGTGACGAAATAGGCGTTGTAGCCGGTCACGCGGACGAGCAGGTGCCGGTAGTTCTCGGGGTGGTCCTGGGCGTCCTGCAGCAGCGCCCGGTCGAGGATGTTCACCTGCAGGGCGGTCCCGCCGTTCTCGGCGTAGCCGCGCAGGAAGGCCTTGAACTTGTCGCGGTGGTCCGGATTCCGGAGGAGCGCGGAACTGAAGCTGATCGTGTGCGAGGCGCCGTTCGGGAGAACGTTCACATACCCCTCGAAGTCGCCTTCGGCTTCCTTTCCGCCGAGGGCCGTGCCGACCGAGTTCGCGTTCGCGGTCGGTCCCTTGACGTCGCGGCCGTTCACCGGACAGATCGCGTTCGAGAAGAACTCGCCCTGCTTGCGGCCGTCTGGCGAAGCCGGAAGGAGGAAGCCCGCGGACGCCCAGTAGTTCCAGGAAAGCATGCCGGGACGGAAGCGCCGTCCGGTCGATTTCGTCCGGTGCTTCCAGACCTCGTCGGCGAAGAACGCCATGTAGTCCTTCGCGAGGTCGTCGGCCTCCTCGTCATCGCGGCCGTATTTGGGCGCTTTGTTCACGGCCTTGGCGCGGAGGACGTCGTGCCCCTCCCAGTTGTCGGCGAGGGCGTCGCGGAGTTCGGCGAGGGTGCACTCCTTCTTGTCATAGACCAGGTATTTGACGGCGAGGATGGAATCGACCGTGGAGGCGAACGTGACGCCCTCGACGGTGACGTAGCCGAGTTCGGCGCCGCCTTCGGTGACGTCCTTCGCGCTCGCGATGGTCCCCTGCACGAGCGTCGAGAGGTACGGGGTGTTCCCGTACTTCGCGCGGATCCGCTCGGACAGCTCGTAGGTGTCGCAGCTTCGCTTCACGAGATAGCCGGTCTGGATCTTGACGGCGTCGTAGAAGTCGCGGAAGGTGATCATGTCTTCGATCGGATCGGTGTGCGGCCCGTGCTGGCGGATCGGCAGGACCTTGCCCGACATGTCGTTTTTCTTCGGGGTGAGGTCCCTGCCCCCGTTGAGGGCGAGTTCGACCGCCTTGTACAGGTAGACGTTGTCGTCGACGGTGCCGGAGCGGTCGTTGCCCGCCATCGTGTTCTCGAGGCATCCGACGGAGGCGTACTCGTGGACGTTCCCGCGGTGGATGAGCGTTTCCTTTCCGTCGATCTTCGCCTCCCGGAGCATCCCCGCGATCGAGCGCTCGTCGAAATTGAGGAGGAACGGCGCACCCTGCGAGGACGCGATCATGTCGACGACGCGGTCGAGCAGGCGGTCGGGGGACTTCCGGTGGAGGCGGACGTTGGGCTTCGGTTCGAGCATCGGCGTGATGTCGTCGATCACGTCGAGGAACAGGTAGGTGAGGTCGTTCGTGCGGTCGTTGCCGTCCGCGTCGCGGCCGGAGAGGTTGAACAGCTGGCCGAAGCCGGCGGTGATGCCGTTGTTCCCGACGCGGATCTGCGCGTCGTAGGCGGTGTTGCAGTGGAACCAGAAGCAGCCGAGGATGTCCTTCATCGCCGCATCGGTCATGCCCCGCTCCTTCGAGATCAGGTAGTAGGGATACAGGTACTGGTCGAGGAGGCCGAACGAGACGCCCGGTCCCGGATAGTTCTCGTCGGACATCACGAGCATGTGCGTGATCCAGAGCGACTGGACCGCCTGCCAGAAGTCCTCCGCCTTGTGCCACGGCACGACGGCGAGGTTCTCCGCCATCGCGGAAAGCTCCTCCTTCCGGACCGGATCCGGTTCCGTCGCCATCGCCTCGAGGCATGTCGCCCGGTATTTCGCGGCGAGGTCGCGCGGCATCTCGGCGGATATCATCATCGCGCGGATCTGCGCGCCCGCAGCCGACTTCTTCTCCCGCGGCGTCATCGCCGCGTAGCGTTCGGTCAGTTCGCGGTGGACCGATTCGAAGCCTTCGTCGAGGATTCGCCGGTAGTTCGGAATCAGGTGGCCACAGGTCGAGCCGACGTTCCCGAATCCGTAATAGTAATAGTCGAGGACCTTCCGCCGCGCGCCGTTCCGGCCGAGGACGCGGCGGTCGCGGTCGGCCGCCTCGCGCTTCGTCAGGCAGTGCGACGTGAGCAGGTTGAAGCGGGCGCCGCACAGGAGGTCGTGCGGCAGGAGTTCGGCGGGAAGATGATTCACCACCGCTTTGCGGAGGAACGTCGCGCGGCGTTCCTTCCGCGTCAGGTCCCAGTATCCCGCGGGCAGCGGGATCGCAGTCGCGCTCTGGGCGGCCGAGGAGCGGAACGTCTGATAGAACGCGATCGTCTCCGGAACGATGTAGTAGGTCAGCTCGTCGAACTGGAAATCCCAGGGATTGCCGTCGGTGAAGCAGGTGTACTCGTTGTTCCAGATTCGTTTCGTCCCCTCGAAGTAGAAATCGCGCAGCCATTGGATGCGCGGGGAGAGATTCTTCGGTTCCTTCATGTCCGCCATGATTGCCTCCGGATGTGGTTCGATCTACCGTTCATTATACACCGCGGCCATCCGCGGGTAAACGCTTTCCCGCGAAATATCCGCGATTCGCGTGCATGGAAAAGCCCGACCGCGACGGTCGGGCGGGAGTTCAGGATGCGGAAGGGTCCGGCGTTTCCCTCGAATCCGAGGACGGTTCCGGTTCCGGTCGGTCCGCTTCTGATTCCGCGGACGCCGCTTGTGCCGCGGCCGCGTTCCGCCTTGCGGACGCGAAGCCGCGATAGCCGCGCACCGCCGTGACCCAGACGAGGATGAACAGCGCGAGCGAAACGATCCGCAGCGCGAGCATGAGCAGGGTCGCCGTCGGCGACTCCAGCGCGGCGAGCGCATTCCACGACGCGTGGAGGAAGACCGCGAAGAGGAAGAAGGCGAGCGGTACGCGGCGGAAGAGGTGGTCGAAGCGGAGCGTGCCGGTCCGGCTCACGGCAGCGACCGCCCCCGCGACCATGCCGGTCCAGTAATGGTGTCCGATGCCGAAGAGCGCATTCACGGAGCGTTCGAAGACGACGCTTCGCATCACGGAGAGGTCGAGCGTGTCGATCAGGAAATAGAGTCCGTAGTCCATCGTCTCGAAGGCGCTGAATCCGGCGCCGACCGCAAAGCCGATCAGGATGCCGGTGACGGGATGCTCCGCCTTGAGGCGGATCCCGACGAGGATGACGATGAAGATCTTCGCGCTTTCCTCGACGACGGCGGTGATGAGGTCCCCGAGGAGCGGGATGCCCGGATAGCCGACGAAGGAGCGTTCGTAGTAGACCGCGAAAATCGCGACGAGCCCGCCGAAGAGGAAGAGGGCGAGGATCGTCGCGCCCGAAATCGTGCGCGGTTCGTGCCGTTCGTAGAGATACCACAGGAGCGTGAGGGGAACGACGAGCGAGAGCGACACGTCGATCAGGACGATGTTCGCCGCGACGGTCGCGGCGAGGAAGACGGCGACGAGCACGAGGCCGATGCGCAGGAAGATCGCGGACGAGCCGTCGGGGATCCGTTCGGGATGGAAGAGCTGGTTCTCGAACGATCCTTCCGGCGCCTGCCTCCGGAACGCGGAACGAAGCATGCGGAGCCATGCCTTGAAACGCCCCGGTTCACGCGGAAGCCGCGGCGGCATCAGGAGGTTCCAGAAATGGTTCGGGATCGTCTTGCCCGCGATCGGACGCTCGATCCCGATGGCGTCGGGATCGAGCCCGAGACGGGCCGCGATGCGCGTGCCGTGATCCTCGGACATCCGCATCGATCCGTCCTCGTACGCGCCCAGGAGCGTCGCCTTGACGGCGATTTCGGAAGCCATCGCCGAGAGCTCGATCCCGAGTTCCTCGCGTTTGGCACGGATCAGACTGCCTGCCATTTTCGAATTCATCGTCCCACCCCGCATGTTTCGTTTTGTTCCGTCACGCAACGTTCCACCGCGGCGTTCGGCGGCAAATCGGATACCAGTCCGCGGACGGGAAGGACGGATGCGCGGTGATTCCGTGTCTCCGGTTCCGGATCCGGCATCAGAGTTCTTCGCGGGGAAGCACGACGTCGAGGAACAGCTCGACGAGTTCCGGGTCGAACTGCCTGCCCTTCCCGAGGCGCATCTGGAGGACGGCCTCGTCCCGCGACATCGCCTTGCGATACGGACGGTCGGAGGTCATCGCCTCATAGGCGTCGGCGACGCTGATGATGCGCGGAAAGAGCGGGATGGCGTTCCCCGCCAGCCCGCGCGGGTATCCGGTTCCGTCCCAGCGCTCCTGATGCGAGAGCGCGGATTCCGCGAGATCGGAATATTCGTCGGCGGCGCGCAGGATCTGGTAGCCGACCTCGGTGTGCTTCTTCATCGTCTCGAACTCTTCCGGCGTCAGCTTGCCGGGCTTGTTCAGGAGCACGTCGGGAATCGCAATCTTCCCGATGTCGTGGTAGAGTCCCGCCATCTCGAGTTCCTTCTGGTCGTCGGCGCGGAGCGCGAGCGCGCGGCCGATCGCGGCGCAGATCCGACTCACGCGCTCGGAGTGGATCTTTTCCTTCTCGTACTTGTCGGTGAGGGTGCCGAGGATCGCCTGGATGGCGCGGTTGCGCACGCTCGACCCTTCCGAGATCTTATGGGCGTACATGTCGTTCTCGGCCCGCTTGAGGACCTCGTCGATCGAATCGGAGACGTCGTTCTTGGTGGCGTATCCGATCGCGAGCGAAAGTTGCACATTGTTGATGGATACGCGCGTGACGGCCTGGCGGAGCGCTTCGTCGAGGGCGACGATGCCCGCCGCCGCCGTGTTCGGAAGCAGGACGGCGAATTCGTCGCCGCCGATGCGGGCGATCACGTCTTCGTTCCGGAAGGTCTTCGTGAGGACCTCCGCGATGCGTTTCAGCGCGACGTCGCCGAGGTCGTGGCCGAAGGCGTCGTTCAGGATCTTGAGGCCGTTGAAGTCGGTCATCACGACGCCGAGCGGATAGTGGCTCGCGGTATCCATCTCGGCCATCCGTTCGACGAAATAGCGGCGGTTGTAGAGGCCGGTCATGAAATCGTGGATCGAAAGATACTCGATCTCGCGCTGCTTGATGTTTTTCTCGGTGACGTCGCGGAAGACGAGGACGACGCCGGTGAGACGGCCGTCCGCGGTGATGATCGGGGCGGCGGAGTCCTCGATGAAGAATTCCCTGCCGGAGCGGGAGACGAGGATCGTGTGGTTTTCGAGTTCGACCTTGCAGCCGCCGTCCATCACCTTGCGAACCGGATTCGCGACGATTGCGCGGGTCGCTTCGCTGACCAGTGTGAAGACATCTTCGAAGGAGCGGCCGATCGCTTCTGCCGCACACCAGCCGGTGAGGGTTTCCGCGACTTTGTTGAAGGCGACGATGCGCCCGTCCTGGTCGGTCGAGACGACGCCGTCGCCGATCGACAGGAGGGTCGCTTCGGCTTGGCGCTTCTGGATGAAGAGTTCATCCGCTTTCTTGATGATCTCCTGCTCCATGAGGACGCGTTCGGTGATGACTTCGGTATAGACCACGAGACCGCCGATCGCGCCGTCGTCCTCGTACCAGGGGCGGCACTCCCAGCGGGTGTACTCGACCGTGCCGTCGTCCTTGGGATAGGGATCGCGGTCGCCGGTGAAGGATTCGCCCCGGAGCGTCCGCAGATGGACGTCGCGCCATTTCTGGGGCAGGTCCGGGAAAACGTCGTAGTGGTGCTTCCCGATGATGTCGGCCTCGCCGAGGCGGTACTGCCACTTGTAGTTCTCGCTCACGTAGAGATACTTCATGTCGCGGTCGTGGACCGCGATGGCGGAGTTCGAATGCTCGATGATGTATTGCATCAGGGCGTGGGAATGCTTCAGCTTTTCTTCGGCCTGCCGCAGTTCGGTGATGTCGGTGTGGGTTCCGCTCATCAGGAGCGGTCGGCCTTTGCGGGAACGGAGGACGATCTTCCCGCGGTCGAGGATCCAGACCCAGTGCCCGTCCTTGTGCCGCAGCCGGGCTTCGTATTCGTAGTATTCGCGTTCGCCGGCAAGGACGCTTTTCACTCTCGCGTCCGAAGCCGGAACGTCGTCCGGATGGGCGAGCCGCTTCCACGTGTCGACCGTGATCGGCTTCAGTTCGTCGAGCGTATAGCCGAGCATCCCGGCCCAGCGTTCGTTGTAGGTCATGATATTTTTCTTAAGGTCCCACTGCCAGGTGGCGATCCGCGAAGCGGCGATGTAGTTCTGGAGCCGGCGGCGGCTGCGGTCGCGTTCGGAGAGCATGAAATTGAGAAACACCGCAATGACGACGTGGATCACCGATTCGCGGATCGCGGCCGTCGGCACATCCCCGATGGTGATGGCGTCCATGGTGACGTGAAACGCGATGAACACCGCCACCGCGGGGAACAGCCAGGAACGGAACCAGATTGCGATGACGAGGATCATGACGAGGAACATCTGCAAAACAGTCGTGTGGAAATCGGTGAAATAATCCTCGTTCATGAGAAACATCATTTCGCCAAAAAGCATTGCGGCAACGATCACCGGTTTGATGAATTTCCACATGGCGGATCCCTCCCCCAGTCGTCTCCCCATCGGCGGAAAAAGCCGCCGAACAGGAACAATCGACATGAACAATGCGTCATTGTCGTCATTATACGATTTTTTTTCGCAGGCGTATAGTGATGATGGAAAAATGGACGAAAAAACGTCACATTCCGATGAAACGAAAGCATCCGGATGCATCGAGACCGTTTGCGCAAAGTAACGTTTTCGCGTATAATGGAAACGGACGGATCATCGCCCGAAGGGGGACTCGCATGGACGGATCGCCGATACGCACCCGCAGATTCATCCGGCTCGTCGCAGTTTTCCTCGCGGTCATTTTTTGCGTTTTCTCAGTCTCCTGCGGACGGATCGATCACGGTCATCTGACCGGTTTTTCCGGACCCGACGGCCGGGCTTACGAACTCTACGTCCCATCCTCCTACGACGGGGCGACCGATGTTCCGCTCGTCGTCATGCTCCACGGCGGGACTCAGACCGCGGCGGACGTCGCCCGGCTCACCCGCATGGACGACTACGCCGAACTCCACGGATTCATCGTCCTTTATCCCGAACAGTCCGCCGACGACAATCCCGAACGCTACTGGAACTGGTTCCTGTCATCCAATCAATACCGCGGAAGCGGCGAACCGGAATCGCTCGCGGACATTGTCCGCGCTGTCCTCTCCGACTATGCGGTCGATCCCGAAGCCGTCGTCGCCGCGGGTTTCTCCGCCGGTGCCTGCGCGGCCGTCGCGCTCGGCGTCCTCTATCCCGATCTTGTCCGTGGCGTCGCGGCCGCGGCCGGACTCGGATTCGGCGTCGCCGGAGACGCCCTCGGTGCCTACGCCGCGATGGCCGGAACGCTTCCCGCGGCCGCGGAAACCGCCGCCCTCGCGTTTGATCGGATGCCGGACGGGGAACGCCGTCCGCTCCGGATCCTGCTCGTCCACGGAACGGATGACGCGCGTGTCGACCTCGTCAATGCGGACCATCTCGCGACCCAGATGGCGCTTCTCGACGGGCTGCTCGTGAGCGGCTTCCCAGATGAGCCGACGGCGGTTGCGGATTACGCTCCCGAAGGACGGCACGCCTTCACGGTATCGGACTACGCCGCCGCGGACGGCTTCGTCCAGATCCGGAAATACGTCGTCGCGGGCATGGCGCACCGCTGGCCGGGCGGTCCCGCCGAGGAACCGTACGGCGATCCGCTCGCCCCGGACTTCTCCGCGCTGGTGTGGGATTTTTTCTTCGCGGCCGGCTGACCGCCGCGGCGAATCGAAAAGCGGACCGTCGAAAATTCAACCGTCCGCTTTTTTCATCCTTCCGGCACGCGGCTAGAGGACGATGAAATTGTGTTCGAAGAAATAGTTGAGCAGGGTCTTGCGCGTGACGATCCCGAGAAAATGCTTCTGGTCGTCGACGATCGGCACGAAATTGGCGTCCGAGGCGCGCAGGATCAGTTCGTCGATGTTCGCCTTGTCGCTGATCGCGACATAGTCGCGCTGGCGGTGGATCGAAGAGACCGGAATCCGTTCCGCCGTTTCCATCGAGAAATGGTCCGTCTTCATGATGGTCCAGAGCAGGTCGCCCTCGGTGAGGGTGCCGACATACTCGCCCGCGCGGTTGAGGATCGGGATCGCCATGTAGCGGAACTGCCCCATCTTCTCGATGGCTTCCCGCATGGTCATGTCGTCCTTGACGTAGATCACTTCGTATTTGGGCTTGAGGAATGCATGGATGTCCAAGGCCGTTCTCCTTTCTGACCGGGTCGGATGGAACGCCGGAGCCGGTTCCCTGAATGCATCCATTATACTTGAAGGGGCGCACGATGTAAAGCCGTTCGGCGAAATCGCCGTTTCAATCGCGCTCGCGGGATGCCGCGACGCCGTTCCGGACGCGCTGAAGATGAGTGAAAAAACCCCTCTTCGGTTGACAATCCGGCGACGATGTTATACAGTGGAATTATCATCGTGCTATAGGGATGCGGGTATGCTTCGAGGGCGGACAGGATGCTTTTCATGCTGTCCGCCCTTTGTTCCTCGAAGCCTCTCCCCCTCCCGAAAAATGCGAACATCGGAGGTATCCACATGAAAAGATCGCGTCTTCCGGTTCTTGCCTTTCTGGCCGTTCTCATTCTCGACGGTTGCGGTGCGGCCGACCTCGTCGATAATCCGCCGGAGTTCGTCGAGATGCATCTCGATCCCGCTTCGGACGTCACCTTCCTCGCGGGCGATGCGACGTCGTCGTTCTTCGTCCGCCGGGCGAACGACACCACGACCGAGACGACGGAGGAGGTCCTGGGCGATACCGTCTATGACGGCAGTTTCTACAGCGAGACGGACTTCGAGGTCATCGTCGTCACGAACGGGCCGAACTATGACCTGCTTTACAGCGTCGAACTGACCGACAGTTTCCTCGGCGCCTGCGTCTACACGAACCAGTCGACGCTGTACCACGCGACCTCGACGATCGAGGTGGCGAATGACGGGTCCTATACGACGACCGTCGTGCTCACGGTTCCGGGATCGACCGATCCGGAAACGTACCTGACCGAACGGACGATCTCGCTCACCAAGATCCTCTTCTCGCGGGACACGGTCGACGGAACCTTCCCGGCGGAGATTCCCGAAAACGCCACGACCGTGCTGCTGTTCGAAGTCCATTCGAGGGAGTATTTCGACACGGACATCGGCCTGCCCCTGCGTGTCGCCGACGACGGGAAGGTCGACGTCGTGCTCACGCCGGACTCGCCGTATTACGACGCCGCGGTCGCCCTCGGCAAGACGACCGTCGTGCTCCCCGCGACCGTGAACGGATATGACATCGGATCGGTCTTCCTGAAGGATCTCGACTGGATCGAGACGCTCTCGCTCGCCGGTGCCGGGGGCGATGTCTTCCTGCTCGGGGAGTTCACTGCACTCACCACCCTCGATGTCTCCTCCTTCTCGTTTCCCGGAATTGTGGTCCAGCTGAAGCATCTGACGCTCGCCGGGGCGTTCACCGCCCTCACCGGGATCACCCTCGATGCGATCGACCGTTACGATTTCTTCCTCGGATCCGACCCCTGGACCGACAACGCCGACTATCTCGCGTACGTGGGCGACGCGGTCGGACTCCCGTACGATTTCCCGGTGCTTTCGACCCTCGTGATCTCCGGATATTCCCGCATGGGGACGGTTCGGATCGGGGCGGACACCCGGGCGGCGTCCTTCCCGTCCCTGACGTCGGTCGCGGTCACCGACTCCTATCTCGACCAGCTCGAAGTCGGCGAGGAAGCAAATGCCTTCGCTGCACTTTCGCAGGTCACCGTGACCGACACGAACGTCGGCACGCTTCTGCTCGGCGGGACGAAACCCGCCGAAAATCCGGCGGCCACGCTCGCCTTGATCGGATCCGAAATCGAGTACGGTGTCGAAATCGAAGGCTCCGTCTTTGACGCGATCATCGTCACGGACTCGACCCTCGGTGCCCTGGCGGTCCGCGGCGGGAGCATCAACGCTTCCCGCCTGACCGGGATCACCTTCCAAAACTCGACCTTCGGCGGCGACGGGAACCGGCTGTTCGCGATCACGGGATCCCATCCCGCCCTGACGTCGCTTGCCCTGTCCGGATTCGCCGTGAACAACCTGCAGATTGGCGGGATCGGATCGATCTTCGCCTCCCTGGAGTCGATCAGCCTTACGGGCATCACGGCCTACAATCTCTATCTGGGCGACCGCGACGCGGACTTCTCCGCCCTCGAGAACGTCGCGATCGACACCGCGACGGTGACGGCGATGTTCCGCATCGGCGGTGAAAACGTGACGTTCCCCGAACTCGCGGAGATCGCGGTGACGAACAGCTCCGCCGCCACCTTCGAGATCGCCGCGGTCGACCTCGATTCGCTCGTCCTGATCATCATCGACGGTTCGGACTTCACCGGGGCCGTCACGATCAGCGGAACCGGCACGCTGGGAGCGCTGTCGACGATCGTCGCCGTCGACGTGACGTGTCTCTCATTCGCCGTCTATGGCGGCGAAGCCACGTACGACCTCTACGTCGACGATTTGGTTTCGACCCACGGGCTGTTCCTCGGGGCGTCGCAGTGCCGGCAGATTTACGTGAGCGAAACCGATCCTTCCGCGTGGGCCTATTACGACGACGCGGTCGACGCCGGAATCCCCGTGCTCCACGGGACCTACGTGCCCGCCTGAGGTCGGCGGAGCAGCAGACAAAGAAAGGACGCGATCCCCCCATCCTCCCTCGGGGCGGTCGCGTCCTTTTCCTGTCGATTCATGATGGAATCGCGGCGGAGACATGAAAAAACGCGGTCTTCAGGACCGCGCCTGGATGTTCTTTGTTTCATGGCCGAGGGGCGATTTGTCGCAAGAGGAAGCCCGATGGACGCGAACCCGTCCGGCCATCAGCCGGAAGCCGTTTCCTCATAGGCCGTCGAGAAGACGAAATGGAGTCTCGTTCCGAGCGGGAACGCCTCGATGACGGACGCTTCGGAGACGTCGTAGGTCGCGGCGACGAGGAGGATGTCCGCCACGATCGCGAGGGTCACGGGAATCGTTCCGCCGTCATAGCGGCGGTCGTCGAGATAGAAGTCGTAGAACAGGGTGCGGACGTCCCCTGCCACCTCCGTCCCGGGCTGTAAGCCCGGGAACGTGACGTCGACCGTCGTCACGGCGCCGTTCCCGGGAAGCGGGACCGACAGCGTGAACATGCTGAGGACGGAAGCGTCCCCGTAGCGCGTCTCGATCAGGAATTCGTGAACGTGGAGCGTATGAACGCCGAGAGTCGCGGACGCTGCCATCGCGTGGACGAGGTATCGGGCCTGGTAGATCGAACCGCTCTGTTGCTCGATCATGTCGGCGAGATTGCCGATTTCGTGCACGCCGTTGAAATCGTAATTGGCGGACAGGACCGCGGGCTGGCCGACGGTGTAGAACCTCAGGGTCGTCCGGTTCGGGAACGCGGGGATGGCGGTCCCGGGGCCGAGATAGGCGAAGGATCTGTCCCGGACGTTGGTGAACGTGAAGCCGTCGGTGGTTTCCATGTAGGAATCGTGGAGGATGAAGGTTCCTTCCGGCACGGTGACGGTCATTGTTTCGCCGCTGCCGATCGTGGGACACTCGACATCGTATCGGTGGGTCGTGACCGAAGCGGGATCCGCGAGGTCATGGACCATGTGCTGATGGAAATGGACGTGGGTGAGTTCGGGCGACGGGAGCAGGTCCTCCGCATCGAGCGCGAACGTCCACTGCGCGTCCTCCCGGACCCGATCGACCTCGATCCGCAGGGTCGCGTCGATGAAGGGAACCTGGTAGAAAGACGTTTCCGCGAGGGTCGGATACAGCATGTCGAGCACCGCGTCGAACCCGTCGTTTTGAATCACGTACGATCCCGTTACCGTCAGATCGGGCATCGGGAAATCCCCGTTCGTCAAGTCGAAGACGAACGATTCGGACACGATCGACGCTTCTTCGGGCAGATCGAAGAGCATCTCCACGATCGGAACCGACTCCGCTTCCAGGGGTTGGGTCGTGATCGCCGGACAGCCCATCAGGGAGAGCGTGAAGAGAATCGCGATGATGGCGAGAACGGATTTTTTCATTGTTTCCTCCTTATTTCCGCGTGCGATTTCCGCGTGCGAGTCGAAGCGGACTATGCCGGATGACGTCGCGGGAAGGTTCCGGGCGGGATGAGGCGGAACGAGTCCTTTCACGTGAACCGTTCCGCATCCCTTTTTACATATCATAGCACGACATCACCCGAAAAGATACCGCTCGAGCCGATTTTGCGTCGGATGCCGGCCGATGCGGGCCGGCCGGCCGAGGACGCAAGCGCGAAAGCGGATGCAAAGCGACGGATGAATCGACGTCCCGGCGGGCGGGAAGGGGTTGTCATTCCGCGGATCCTGTGATATAATGCTATCAAAACGAGGTGATCCGATGAACGATTTCTTCAGCGATCAACTGGGCGAGGCGCTCGAATGGTTCGGTCTGACGCACATCCTGCTGATCGTCGGCTTCCTTCTGACGGTGGCATTGCTCTGGGTGCTGTCGCCCCGGATCAGGGGAAGCAGGCATGAACCCTGGTTCCGCTACGGCATCATCGCACTGGCGTTCCTGTTCGAATGGAAGGTATTCGAAAGCCGGATGCTCGAGGCTTCCCCGTTCCGGATGCCCTTGTGCGCGGTCGCGCTCTACGCGCTGACCTATGCGGTCGCCTTCAAAAAGGAGCGCGTCTTCAGAATCGTGTATTTCTATGCGTTCGGATCGCTTCTGTCGTTCTTGTTCTTTGATACCGCCTGGGGCCTCGACCGCTGGAACGGATGGACCTTCTTCGGCGCCCATGCGGTCATCGCATGGCTTGCGGTCTACGGATATCGCGTGCTGGGCTTTGCCCCGGTCCGACGCGATCTGAATCTGGCGATGCTCTGCCTGGCGATGTATGCGGCGGTTTCGGGATATGCCTATGATCGGTTCGGCGGTTCGGACGAACTGTTCCTGTTCAACCCCCCGGTCGACTTCCTCTATGTCCTGAAGGACATCCACGAAGTCGTCTATCTTGCGGCGTTCTCGCTGTTCGTCGTCATCCTGATGTTCGCCATGTATCTGCCGGTCCATCTCTCGGAGAAGACGAAAAAGATCTAGGACCCGCAACCAACCCAAAAGGCGTCGGTTTGTTTTCCGACGTCTTTTTTTGCATCCGAGCGGCGCTTCGCTTCCCCGATGATGCCCGGACGGATGATGAAAAGCGCCGACCACGTCCATCGCTGGACTTGATCGGCGCTTCGACACAAGTGAATGACTTGTGGGTAGGATCATGGTGAAGCCAGAGGGGCTTGAACCCCCGACCCCCTGCACGTCAGGCAGGTGCTCTCCCACTGAGCTATGGCTCCACTCGCACTATTATTATACTATAAACAAAACAAATTTCAAGCAAAACATACCGCTCGCGACGTTTTTTTTCCATCCCCCGAGTTTTGCAGTGAGCCTAGTAAAAAACCGACATAACGTCTGAATATGGCCGTCGTGTCGGTTTGTGGTTTGTTGTGTATAGAAACTTTATCTGATTTCGGCCAGTGCT